>Ga0079037_100002184_pt1 | contig 10618 bp, 11 predicted proteins | sample Mud3Dept4metaG_FD_71479 | JGI IMG/M metagenome (GOLD analysis project Ga0079037, IMG submission 71479) | Freshwater wetland microbial communities from Ohio, USA, analyzing the effect of biotic and abiotic controls - Mud 3 Core 4 Depth 4 metaG | ecosystem: Environmental > Aquatic > Freshwater >... | reverse complement strand
ATCGTCATCGAGAAGGCGAAGGCGTCGGAGGACACGCTCCTGGCGGCGGCGCTCGACGCCGGGGCGGACGACCTGCGGGACGACGGCGACAACTGGGAAGTGATCAGCGCCCCCGAGGCGTTCCCGACCGTGAAGGACGCGATCGAGAAGCTCGGCATCGCGCCCGAGTCGGCGCAGGTGGCCCAGCTGCCGAAGAACTACGTGTCGCTCGAGGGCAGGGCCGCCCAGAGCATGCTGAAGCTGCTCGACCTGCTCGAGGACCACGACGACGTGCAGCACGTGTGGTCGGACATGGACGTCGACGAGAAGGAGCTCGAGGCGTTCGCGTGAGGGTGTTCGGCGTCGATCCCGGCTCGCTGCGCACCGGGTACGGCTGCATCGACACCGACGGCAGCCGGCACCGGCTCGTCGCGTGCGGGGCCATCATCACGCCCGCCGGCGCGTCGTTCCCGGAGAAGCTGCTCGACATCCACGACGGGCTCGCGCGCCTCCTCCGCAAGCACCGGCCGGATTGCGTCGTGGTGGAGAACGTCTTTCACGCCACCAACGTCCGCAGCGCGCTCAAGCTGGGGCACGCCCGCGGCGTCGCGCTGCTCACCGCGGTTGAAGGCGGCTACACGGTGATCGAATACACGCCCGCCGAGGTCAAGCTCGCCGTGGTCGGGTACGGCCGCGCCGAGAAGGCGCAAGTCGGCGAGATGGTGCGCCTGCTGCTGGGGCTGGACGCGGTGCCGCAGCCGCACGACGCGTCCGACGCGCTCGCGGTGGCCATCTGCCACGTCCACAGCTCGAGCGGCCCGGCGCGCGCCGCGGAAGCCGCCGCCCCGAAGTCGCGGCGCACACCGAAGTCCTGGCGCGAGTACCGGCCATGATCGCGCGGCTGCACGGCCGGATCGCCGAGAAGGAACCGAACCGGGTGATCGTCGACGTGGCCGGCGTCGGGTACGACGTCGCCGTGCCGCTTTCGACCTATTACACGCTGGGCGATCCCGGCTCCGACGTGGCGCTGCGCGTGCACACGCACGTGCGCGAGGACACGCTCGCGCTCTACGGCTTCTCGACGGGGCTGGAGCTCCAGATCTTCGAGCGCCTGATCGGCATCAGCGGCATCGGCCCCAAGCTGGCCCTCGCCGTGCTCTCGGGCATCGACGTGACCGACCTCGTGCGCGCCGTTCAGACCAGCGACGTGGGCCGGCTCACGGCCATCCCCGGCATCGGCAAGAAGACCGCGGAGCGGATCGGCCTCGAACTGAAGGACAAGCTGCCGAAGGGCCTGATCGAGGAGACCGGCGCGGGCCCCGAGCCCGGCGCGCCGGGCAGCGCGCTCAGGCAGGACCTGCTGTCGGCCCTGTTGAACCTGGGCTATCATCGGCCCCTCGCCGAGAAGGCCGTCGAAGCGGCGCTCGCCCGCACCGACGCGCCGGCCTTCGAGACCGTCCTGAAACAGGCGCTGCGCGAGCTGGCGCGGGGATGACCGGCACGACATGAGCGACGAGACCCGGCGGGTGACCTCGACGCGCGCGACCGACGAGGACACGCAGTTCGAGGCCGGGCTGCGCCCGCGGACGCTGGACGAGTACGTGGGCCAGGACCGGGTGCGGGAGAACCTCCACGTGGCGATCACCGCCGCGAAGCAGCGCCGGGAAGCGCTCGATCACGTCCTGCTCTACGGCCCGCCGGGGCTCGGCAAGACGACGCTGGCGTACGTCATCGGGAACGAGCTCGGCGTGCCCGTGCGGTCCACGTCCGGCCCGGTCCTCGAGAAGGCCGGCGACCTCGCGGCGATGCTCACGAACCTGAAGGAGCGCGAGGTCATCTTCATCGACGAGATCCACCGGATGGCGGCGACCATCGAGGAGATCCTCTACCCGGCGCTCGAGGACTACGAGCTCGACATCGTCATCGGCCAGGGGCCCGGCGCCCGCTCGGTCAAGGTGCCGCTGCAGCCGTTCACGCTGATTGGCTCGACGACGCGGGCGGGCCTGCTGACCGCGCCCCTGCGCGGCAGGTTCGGCATCGTCCACCGGCTGGACTTCTACACCGATGCCGACCTGGACGTGATCGTCCGCCGCTCCGCCCGGATCCTCGGCACGCCGATCACGGACGGCGCGGCATCGGAAATCGCGCGGCGATCGCGCGGGACGCCCCGGATCGCGAACCGCCTGCTCCGGCGCGTCCGGGACTACGCGCAGGTGCGGGCGCAGGGCGAGATCACGGCGCGGGTGACGGAGGCCGCGCTGGCCATGCTGGAGGTCGACGACCGCGGCTTCGACGAGATCGACCGCCGGCTGCTGAAGACCATCATCGACAAGTTCGGCGGCGGGCCCGTCGGGCTCAACACGATCTCGGCCGCCATCAGCGAAGAGAAGGACGCGATCGAGGACATCTACGAGCCCTTCTTGATCCAGATCGGGTTCATCGACCGCACGCCCCGGGGCCGCGTGGCCACGGCGCGGGCGTACGAGTATTTCGGCCTCAAGGCCCCGGGAAAGGACTCGCGACTGTGGTGAACGGGAACGTGCTCAGGAAGACGCGCATCAGCTCGCTGGCGACGTACGTGCCGCCGACGATCCTCGACAATCACAAACTCAGCCAGATGGTCGACACGACCGACGAGTGGATCCTGCAGCGCACGGGCATCAAGACCCGGCACATCGTCGACAAGGGCGTGGCGACGTCCGACATGGGCAAGGAAGCCGCGTTGAAGGCCATCGCCCACGCGGGCCTCACGGCGGGCGACATCGACCTCATCATCGTCGGCACGACGACGCCGGACATGTTCTTCCCCAGCACGGCGGCGCTGGTGCAGCACAAGATCGGGGCCTCGAGATGCTGGGGATTCGATCTCGCCGGTGCGTGCTCGGGGTTCACCTTCTCGCTGAGCGTGGCGAGCCAGCTCGTCTCGACGGGCAAGCACGACCGCGCGCTGGTCGTTGGCGCCGACACGATGTCGAGCATCATCGACTACACCGACCGCACGACGTGCGTGCTGTTCGGGGACGGGGCGGGCGCGGTGATCGTCGAGCCGGCCGTCGAGGAAGGCCTCGAGATCATCGGCTTCGAGCACGAGATCGACGGCAGCGGCGGACCGGCGCTGCAGATGCCGGCGGGCGGCAGCCTCAACCCCGCGTCCCACGAGACCGTCGAGAAGCGGATGCACTACGTCAAGCAGGATGGCCAGGCGGTGTTCAAGTTCGCCGTGCGCAAGACGGAGGAGATCTCGCTGCGGGTGCTGGAGAGAACCGGGCACACGCCCGAGGAGCTCGCGCTGTTTGTCTCCCACCAGGCGAACCGCCGCATCATCATGTCGGCGGCGGACCGCCTCGGCCTGCCCGAGTCGAAGGTCATGATCAACATCGAGGACTACGGCAACACTACGGCTGCCACCATCCCGCTGGCCCTCGAAGACGCGATCAAGCAGGGCCGGCTGAAGAAGGGCGACCTCGTGCTGCTGGCGTCGGTCGGCGCCGGCTTCACCGTCGGGTCGGTTCTCCTGCGCTGGGCGATCTGAGGAGGGTCAGACCCGGGGCTGACCCTCGACCATGGCGCGACCATGACCCTCGATCGTGCGCAGCGGATCGGGCTCCTGCGGCGCTGGAGCCGGCTGATGGACTCGGCCTACCGCGTGCCCGGCACGTCGATCCGGTTCGGCTGGGACCCCATCGTGGGCCTCGTGCCCGGCGTCGGCGACGTCGCCACGGCGTCGTTCGCCGTGGCCATCCTGTACCACGCGTTCCGCCTCGGCGTGCCGGGCGTCGTGCTGGCCAGGATGCTGGTGAACGTGTTGATCGACCTTGCCGCCGGTCTTGTCCCCGTGGCCGGAGACGTGGCCGACATCGCGTGGAAGTCGAACAGCCTGAACCTCGCGCTCCTCGAGCGCCACGAGCGGCCCGGCGTGACACCCACGAGCGGGGACTGGGCCATCGTCCTGTTCGCCGTCGTGATCATCGGCGGCCTCCTCGCCCTGGTGCTGGCGTCGGCGACCGCGCTGCTCTACACCGTGCTGCAGCCTTTCCTGTGAAGGTCTCCGACTTCTCGTACGATCTGCCTCCGGAACTGGTGGCGCAGTTCCCGCCCGAGGAGCGGGGCGCCTCGCGCCTGCTGGTGCTCGACCGGCGCGTCGGCGGCGTCACGCACGCGGCCTTCCGCGACATCGCCCGGTTCGTGAGCCCGGGCGACCTGCTGGTGTTCAACGACACCAAGGTGTTTCCCGCGCGGCTCATCGGCGAACGGGAGCCTGGCGGCGGCAGCGTGGAAGTGATGCTCGTGTCACGGCTGGACGACGAGCGATGGGAGGCGCTCGTCCATCCGGGGCAGCGCATGCGGCCGGGCCGCCGCGTGCGGTTCGAGCGGGGCGGCCGCGTGCTCCACGGCGAGGTGCTGGAGGAGCGGTTCTTCGGCCGCCGCGTCGTGCGTTTCTGGACGAGCGGCGCCGGGACGGTGATGGACGCGATCGAGGCGATCGGCCACATCCCGCTTCCGCCCTACATCAAGCGCCCGGACCTGGAGCTCGATCGCGAGCGCTATCAGACCGTGTTCGCCCGCGAGGCCGGCTCGATCGCGGCGCCGACCGCCGGCCTGCACTTCACCGACGCGATCCTCCGGTCGCTCGACGCGGCCGGCGTCGAGCGCACGGCCATCACGCTGCACGTGGGCTACGGCACCTTCAAGCCCGTCAGGACCGACGAGGTGGAGGCGCACACGGTCGACCCCGAGCGCTACGCGATCAGTGACACGGCGGCCTCGCGCGTCAATGCCGCGCTCGACGCAGGCCGACGCGTCGTGGTCGTCGGGACGACGACCGCGCGGGCGCTCGAGTCGGCGGCCCGGTGCGGCAACGGGCGGGTCGCGGCCGGGAGCGCCGAGACGAGCCTCTTCATCCACCCCGGCCACCGCTTCCTCGTGGCCGGCGGCCTCGTCACGAACTTCCACCTGCCCGCCTCGTCGTTGCTGATGCTCGTTGCGGCCTTCGCCGGGCGGGACACGGTGCTCCGCGCGTACCGCGAGGCCGTCGCCGAGCGGTACCGTTTCTACAGCTACGGCGACGCGATGCTCGTCACCTGACGCGACGCGGCAAGAATCGCGGCGGCGTCCCGCCCGACCTGAGATAGGATGAGCGGCGTTCACCCGACAGCGGAGGCGCCGCAGGGATGCTGGGACCCTGGGTCCACGACATCGACCCGATCATCGGCACGGTCTTCGGCGTCCACCTGTGGTGGTACGGCCTGAGCTACTCGCTCGGGTTCCTCAACGCGCACCTGTTCTTCATGCGGCGGCGCGGCGAGCTCGGAGTGTCGACGCGCGAGGTCTACGAGCTGTCGCTGCTCCTCTCGATCGGTGTGCTCGCCGGCGGGCGCCTGCTCGTCGTCAACAACGAGTGGTCGTTCTACAAGGACCACCTCGACCTCATCCCGGCGGTCTGGCTGGGCGGCATGGCCACGCACGGGCTGATTCTCGGCGGCCTCGCGGGCGTCGTGGCCTTCTGCCTGCTGCGCCGCAAGCCGGTGCTCGTCATGCTCGACGCCCTGGCGATCCCCGCGGCCCTGATCCTCTGCGTCGGACGCATCGGCAACTTCATCGACGGGCAGATCGTCGGCAGCGTCACCTCGGTCCCGTGGGCGGTGAAGTTCCCCGAGGCCGAGGGCTTTCGCCACCCCGTCGTGCTGTACGACGGCCTCAAGAACCTGCTCATCGTGCCCGTGCTGATGCGGGCGCGCCGCCGGGGCGTGCCCCCCGGCGGTCTCGCGGCGCGCTTCCTGTTCCTCTACGCCTTCGTGCGGATCTTCATCGACTACTTCCGCGAGTACCCGCTGACGCTGCTCGGCCTGCCGGCGGGCCAGACCATGAACCTGCTGATGGCGGCGACGGGCCTCGTGCTGCTGTGGCGCAACCGGCGGAGGCCGATGGCGCGCCTCACGTTGCCCGTTGCCCTGGAAAACCCCGCCGGCGTGTGGTGGCGCCGCGTCCTGCTGGCCGTGGTCATCCTCGGGTCGATGGTCGTCGCGAGCGACGGCACGCGCGACATTCCGGCCAAGTACGGCACGCGCCACCCCGGCCTCGAGCACTCGCGGATGTACCCGCCAATCCCCAACCCGCCTCAGAAGTGACGGCGCGGGGATCGGGTATGCTGTGTGCGGTTCCCGGGATCGAGGTGCGCCGTGCCGTTTCCCTACGAAGAGTTCGACCTCAGGGGCATCGCCGCGTATCCGCTTGCGACGCGCGCGAGCAAGGTGAAGGCCGCCGACTTCGCGAAGCCGCACACGAAGGGCGGCGGCGTGTCGGCGTTCCTCGGCAGTCTGCCCGGCATTCTCGCGGCCGCAGACCTCACGGCCGTCGTCAGGGCCGTTGTCGAGGCGCGCCGGTCGGGCGGCGGGATCATCTGGGGCTTCGGCGCGCACGTGCTGAAGACCGGGCTGTCGCCGATCCTGATTGACCTGGCCGAACGGGGATTCGTGTCGGCCTTCGCGACCAACGGCGCCGGCATCATCCACGACTTCGAGATCGCGCTCGCCGGATCGACATCCGAAGACGTGGACGAAGCCCTCGGCCCCGGGCGGTTCGGAATGGCCGACGAGACCGGGCGCCTCCTCAACGGCGCGATCCGGGACGGCGTGGCGAAGGGGCTCGGCCTCGGGCAGTCAGTCGCGGCCTACCTCGCGGACGTCAAGCCGCCATTCGCGCACGCGAGCATCGCCTGCGCCTCGGCGCGCCTGGGCATCCCGCTGACCGCGCACGTCGCGCTCGGCACCGACATCATCCACATGCATCCGGATGCTTCTGGCGCGGCCATCGGCGAGGGCAGCTTGCGCGACTTTCGCTACTTCGCGTCGAATGTGGCGAGGCTCGACCGCGGCGTCTATCTGAACTGCGGCTCGGCCGTCGTCCTGCCCGAGGTGTTCCTGAAGGCGGTGGCCCTGGCGCGCAACCGCGGCCTCGCGCTGGCCGGCCTCACGACGGTCAATCTCGATTTCGTGCGCCTCTACCGCCCGCAGACCAACGTCGTCGCCCGCCCGCCCGCCGGGACCGGCGGCAGGGGCTTCAGCCTCGTCGGGCACCACGAGATCATGATTCCGCTGCTCGCGGCGGCAATCATCGAGGCGGAGTAGAAACGGGATCGGGGACTCCGGCCTTCACCGGACAGTCGGCAGGCCGGCGTGGCAGGCAGGACTCGGGATTCGCCCGTCACGCCATCACAGGTTGCGCGTCGCCAGCACCTCTCGGGCAGGCGTGCGGTCGCCCGTGCAGCTGATGCGACGAGGGGCCGTGAGGAAGCGCAGCTCGTATCCGAGCTTCCTGTAGAGCGCGACGATGCGCGGCGTCGCCTGGTTCGACAGCACCACCGGGCCCTGATGGCGAGCCAGCCACTCGGCGGCGCGCACCTGGTCGTCCCACGAAAACCGTGCGCGCGCGTACTGCGTGAACGGCACGTCGTAGGGCGGGTCCGCGTACACGAAATCGGCCGGCTTCACGTGCAGCGCCTCGAAGTCGAGGCTCGAGAATTCCCATCGCGACAAGACGGGGCGGTAAGCGGAGAAGTCGCGGACGTACGCGATGCGGGCGTAGCTGCCGAACGGCACGTTGAATTCCCCGCGGCTGTTGAAGCGGCAGAGGCCGTTGAACCCGGTGCGGTTCAGGTAGTAGAAGAGCGATGCCGCCTCTGCCGTGTGGCCCCGCCCGGCCGCGAGAAGGGCGTTGAAGATCTGACGATACGCGTAGTACGCCTCCGGCGCGTTCTCCATGGGCAGGCTGATGACCAGGCCGCGGGCGAGCTGGCGGTAATAGCCGATGAGGTGCGGGTTGACGTCGTTCAGCAGGGCCCGGCGCGGCTGCAGGCCGAGGGCGACGGCCAGCCCGCCGCAGAACGGCTCGACCAGGCGGCGCCGCTCATGACCCTTCCAGAGGCGGCGCACATGCGGCACCAGCCAGCGTTTCCCGCCGGCCCACTTGAGGGGCGGGCGCAGGTGAGGAGGGGCAGGCAGAACGGCGGCCGGCGGCATCGCCGCCAGTATACGTGCCGAAGGCGGAAACGCGAGCCTGCCGCCGCGCCCTCCGGTCTCAACGTCCCATCACACGGGCCTCGAGGGCCGCCGCGCGCGGGAACAGGATGTTGTTCTCGAGATGAATGTGCTCATGCAACTCGCGCTCGAGCACGGCGAGCTGGTCGTAGTAGCCGCGGAACGTCGCGCAACCGTCCGGCGGTGCGGTGTGCGAGGATGTCATCGCACGGAGCGACGCCAGCGCGGCGCCCGCGTCGTCGTGCTCCCGTTCCATCATCGCGATCGGGCTTGCGATATGGCCGAGCATCGGATGGCGATGGCCGAGCCCCGACTCGAGCTGCTCGACGAAGGGAAACAGCACGTGCTCCTCCTTCATCATGTGCGACTCGAGCTCGGTGCGCAGCGCGGCGAACGTGGAGGCCACGCGCCGCACCTCCGGATGCCCGTCGCCGTGGGCGTTGACGACCTTTTCGCCCATCTGCGACAGCAGCGGCAGCAACTCGCGCAGTTTCCCGTGATAGCGGTCGACGATGTGGCCCATCAGGCCGGTCAGAGGAACGTCAGCCCACGAGGGCTGGGCCGGGGAGCCGGCGGACGCCGCGATGGCGGCGCCGATCTGCGCCGAGACGTCCTGCCAGCCGAGCCCGCCGGCAGCCACGGCTTCGCCGAGGCGCCGACCACCGCCGCAGCAGTAGTCGATGCCCAGGCGTTCGAACACCGGCAAGGTCTCGGGATGGCGTGTGACGATGTCGCCGACGGTGGTTTCGGGAGAAATGGCGTTCATCGATGGTCCTCCTGTGGTGCGGTCGCCGGGCCGTTCGTCCCGAACGAGCGCCGGCGGCCGCGGGCGGATTGTGACAACGGGCCCCGCTCCTATGGTGCTCCGGGACGCGCCAGCCCGGCATGACGGCCGTCATAGCCGGGGCGGAGGGCTGCGGGGGCCGGGTCGGGGCCGGTGTAAGATTGACGACTCAACCCACAACGAGCGCCCCCGTCCGGGCGAGGAGTCAGGTGATGAACGTATCGATTCGGGCCGGCCTGCTGCTGGGCGTGCTGACCGTCCTCTGGATGTTCGTGATGGGGTTCACGGGCTGGTACAAGGATCCCGTCCTGCTGAATCTGTTCTTCCTGGTCGTGCTGCTCGAGATCGGCGTGGTGATCTGGGCGCTCCGTCAGACGGGCGCCACCGCGACGTGGGGCGGCCAGATCGTCAACGGGCTGGTGCTGTCGCTGGTGGCGAGCGTGATCATCTTCGCCGGTTCGCTGCTCTTCACGACGGTCGCGTTCCCGACCTACTTCACCGACCTTCAGACGGCACAAGCCCAGATGCTGAAGGCCGCGGGACTTCCGGAAGACCAGATCCGGAGCCAGGTCGCCGCCTCGGCCGCCATGCAGACGCCGCTCATGAACGCGATCAGCGGGGTCATCGGCACGGTCGTGACGGGGTTGATCGTGGCGGCGATCGCGGGTGCCTTCTGGCGCAGGAAGTAGGCGGGGTTCGCGGGTCCTCGGGCCGTCCGGCGGCATGCCCTGCCAGCGCCCCGAGCCCCGGGTCCCGAATCCCGGCTGTGGTAAGATTGAGTGTTACGCCGGTGTAGCTCAGCTGGTTAGAGCACGCGGCTCATATCCGCGGAGTCCGGGGTTCAAGTCCCTGCACCGGCACCATCTCTTTCGAGGGGTCGAGCGTTGACGCGCCAGGCCCCTCTTTCTCTTTCGGCAGTGACTCCTGTATCGATGATGACACTCCTGCCACGAGTCCGGCACGCCATCGATCGCGACGAGCTCGCTCCCCCCGGCTCCAGGGTCCTGGCGGCCGTTTCGGGCGGGTCCGACTCGGTGGCGTTGTTCCACGTGCTCCGCCAGCTGGCCGGGGAGTGCGGATTCGTCTTCGCGGGTGTCGTCCACCTGAACCACGGCCTGCGCGGCGAGGAGAGCGATGCCGACGAATCGTTCTGCCGCGCGCTGGCGGCCGAGTACGGGCAGCCCATCGAGGTGGGCCGGCGCGATGTCGCGCAGCTGGCGCGGGACGAGCGCGTGTCGATCGAGGTTGCCGCCAGGCGGGCCCGCTACGACTTCTTCGCCGATGCGGTCGGGCGGCTGAACGCCGATCGCATCGCCACCGGGCACACCCGGGACGACCAGGCCGAGACGTTCCTCCTGCGCGTCCTTCGAGGCGCGGGCGCGACGGGGCTGGCCGGCATCCGCCCGCGGCGGGGACCGGTGATCCGGCCGCTGCTCGACGTCCGGAGAGACGAACTGCTCGCGTGGCTTGCCAGCCTCGGTCAGCCTTTCCGGACGGACGCGAGCAACCGCGACCTCCGCATTCCGCGGAACTGGGTCCGGCATCGGCTCGTGCCGCTGCTCGCCGAGCAGCTGAATGCCGACATCGTCGAGGTGCTGGCGAGAGAAGCCACGGTCCTGCGGGACGAGGCCCTCTTCCTGGATCGACTGGCGAACGACGCGGCGGCCCACCTCGAGACCGTGCTCCCGGACCGCCGGATCCGCCTCGATGCGCGGGCGTTGACCGGCCTGCCAGTCGCGCTGGCGAGGCGCGTGGTCCGCCAGGCTCTGGGAAGGACGGAGAACCCCCAGTTCCACGGCTTCGACCACGTCGAGCAGGT
>Ga0079037_100002183_pt1 | contig 10619 bp, 9 predicted proteins | sample Mud3Dept4metaG_FD_71479 | JGI IMG/M metagenome (GOLD analysis project Ga0079037, IMG submission 71479) | Freshwater wetland microbial communities from Ohio, USA, analyzing the effect of biotic and abiotic controls - Mud 3 Core 4 Depth 4 metaG | ecosystem: Environmental > Aquatic > Freshwater >... | reverse complement strand
TCTCGTGATCGGGGGAGCAGGTCAAGTGGGATGGAAGGCCGTTACCCTTTTAGAAATAAAGGGGGCAAGGGTTGCAGCGTTTGATGTGAATCAAGGCAAACTGAAGGAGCTGACCAAGGGGCGTAAGACAGAGGTGAAAACTAATTTTGAGGAAGCCCTAAGGCGACATTCGATCTTCTTTGATGCTTCTCCGGCAGCAGACATCATTCGGCTTGAACATATCCAGCCCGAAACACTCATTGCCGCTCCAGGCATTCCTTTGGGTTGCACCAGAGAGGCCTACGACTTAGTGAAAGATCATCTGATCCACGATCCTTTGCAGATCGGCGTGGCAACAATGCTTGCGGAGGCACTTCAAAACCCTGGGATCTCGCTTTGAGGTCAACCGTGGCTCGAATAGCACAATCTCAATGAGAAAGGATGGAAAAATCATGGTTCGTGAACGCGAGAAGATTATGTTGGTTGGAGTTGGGGAGCTAGGGGGAATCATTCTCGAATATCTGTGTCGAGTACCCAACATCTGCGAAATTGTAACGACGGATTCAAACACAGATTGGGGACTTCGAAAAACCAACAGTGCCATCGAAGGCGCTTCTTACATGGGATTAACCCCTTCCATCAAGTTCTATCCGATCAATGTCCTGGAAGTCGAGAAAACTGCAGAGTTAATCCGAAAGATTAATCCCACCATCATTTGCAACGGGACTACTTTGCAATCCTGGTGGGTTGTAAATGAGCTACCACCGGAGGTGAATGCCAAACTTTACAGGGACAAATGCGCGCTGGGACCATGGGTTGCCATGCATCTTGCCCTCTCCTACAAATTGATGAGAGCGGTCAAAATGTCAGGAGTGGATGCCTACGTTGTGAATACGTCTTATCCTGACGTCACCAACCCTAGCCTGGCCAAAGATGGAATGGCACCCACCATTGGAATCGGAAACATGGATCTGGCCATTCCTTACATCCAGAAAGCAGCCTCCGAACTGCTGGACGTTCCCATGAGAAACGTGAGCGTGGAACTCATTGCTCATCATTACCATGCGTACTATTGGTGCCGCTACGGAACAGGCGTGGAAGCTCCTTTCTATCTGAGGGTTTACGTGGGGCATGAAGACGTCACCGAAAGGCTTGGGGGCGTGAAAAAGTTTATCGCTGAACTTCCGAAACGGGGCATGAGACCCGCGGGTCGGCATGGCCAATTCGTGGTCGCTGCTTCCTCCATGAAGAACATTCTGGCTATTTACAATGACTCGGGCGAAATCACTCATTCACCGGGGCCTCAAGGCCTTGAGGGAGGGTATCCGGTACGATTGAGCCGAAAGGGGGCAGAGGTGGTCTTACCCAAGGGGATGACCTTACAGCAGGCGAGAGAGCTTAACTTGAAAGCCCAACAGTACGATGGGATTCAGGAGGTCAGAGGCAACGGAGATATTGTGGTCACCGAGGAGGCCTACGCGACATTTAAGGAAATGCTGAATGTGGATTCAAGAATTATCACCCTGAAGGACTCGTACGAACAGGCCATGGAGTTGAGAAAAAAGTTTCACGAGTTTGCTCGGAAGCATGGGGTTCAGATTTGATGGAACAAATCCACGCTAGGCGTGGCCATCAGGGTTACTGGAGTTATCTTTAACCGTAGGGGGAAAGACCAGACTCAATGTAAAAGAGGAGGCGGCGAATGAAAGGGTACGCGGGCAAGCTACTTCGGGTGAATCTTTCCAATGGTAAGGTTTCAAAAGAGGAAATCCCAGAGAAGATGCAGCAAGAGTTCTTGGGAGGCAGGGGATTTGCCGTCAAGCTTCTATGGGACGAAGTCAAGAAGGTGGATCCCCTCTCTGAAAAAAACAAGATCATCTTTTGCGGAGGACCTCTGACTGGACAGGCGATTCCTAACGCGGGAAAAATGATCATCGCCTCCAAAAGTCCGCTCACAGGCGGTTACGGGGACGGGAATATAGGGACCATGGCATCCATCCATCTCCGGAAAGCGGGGTATGATGTAGTGGTGGTGGAAGGAAAGGCTCCGGAACCGAGTTACCTAATGATCGAGGACGACAAAGTGAGCGTCCTGAAGGCTCAGGGCTTATGGGGTAAGAACACGTTTGAAGCGCAAGATATCCTTGAGGAAAAACACGGAAAGAATGTTGGAATCCTCGTGATCGGACCCGGAGGTGAAAATCTCGTTCGTTATGCAGTGGTGATGTCCCAAAAGGGACGTGCCGGTGGGCGACCTGGAATGGGTGCTGTGATGGGGTCTAAAAACCTGAAAGCCGTTGTGATCCGAGGAACCAGAACAATTCCAAATCACGATGACAACAAAGTAAAGGAGCTGGCGAAGACAGGATATGCAGAAATCAAGGCCAAAGACAGTTACGCCTTCTGGCTCAGACAGGGGACGATGTCGCTCGTCGATTGGTGTATCGAGAATGCCTGCCTTCCGACCTATAATTTTAGAGAAGGAGTTTTCGAACACTATCAAGGAGTCAATGGGGATATGCTCGAACGGATCAAGACGGGACGAAGGGGATGCCCGATGTGCACTATGCAATGTGGCAATGTTGTTAATGATTCTAACAACATGCCCTCGGAGCTGGATTATGAAAACGTCGCAATGCTGGGACCGAATCTCGGTATGAAGAACCTACGGGAGGTTGCTCTTCTCAACCGAATGGCGGATGAACTGGGTCTGGATACGATTTCGCTTGGGAGTTGCCTCGGTTTCGCTATGGAGGCTTCGGAAAAAGGGTTGATATCAGAGAAGTTGGGATGGGGAGATTTTCAAGTTGCCCAGCGCTTGATTACGGACATTGTCAGCGGACGGGGAGTTGGGCAAATCATTTCCAAAGGGGTTCGAGCTGCGGCAGAAGTGATTGGAGGAGGTTCACATCGGTGGGCGATGCATGTCAAAGGGCTCGAGATATCTGCCTACAACTGCTATGCTTGCCCAGGAATGGCGCTCTCATACGGGACATGCCCGATCGGGGCGACCCACAAAGATGGGTGGATTATCGCTTGGGAGATATCCACGGATCGACTGTCCTACGGCAAGGAGAAAGCTGAAAGGCTCATTGAGTTGCAACGGGTACGAGGAGCTATCATCGAGTGTCTTACCATCTGTAGGTTTCCCTTTGTGGAGATGGATTATGGTTTCCATAAGATTCCTGAGTTTATGGAGGCAGTTACAGGAAACCGTTTCGACTGGGAAGACTCCTATAAGACAATCGGTGACCGTGTCTATAACCTGATGAGGGCCTATTGGGTCAGGGAAAACAATCAATTCAATCGGAAGTGGGACTATCCTCCAGAGCGCTGGTTTGAAGAGGGACCCTCCCAGGGAAAACTAAAGGACATGAAACTCGACAGAGGGAAATATGATCAATTGCTCTCGTGGTATTATGAGCTCCGAGGATGGGATCAGAATGGTGTCCCCTCGCAAGAGACTCTCGAAAACCTCGGATTGACTAACGTTTTTCAAGAGATGAAGAGATAGAACTACCGTGCTGAAACGCGTGGAGGGAATTGGCTCTCCCCTGGACCTATGACATCCAAGTGTAAGACACTCCATTTTGATTTCTTCTTTGCGAGAAACCCATGATTAAAAAAATACTGGTCGCCGGCGTACAAATGGATTCTGAAATACTTAACAAGGATCGTAACCTCGAGAAGGCCCTCGGTTTTGCAAGGGAGGCTCACAAGCAAGGAGCCAGGCTGATTGTCTTCCCCGAGTGTGCACTCACTGGTTACTGCTTTTCTGATCTTCAAGAGGTCGTCACAATAGCTGAGACCATTCCTGGATCCAGCACTAATGCGTTGCAGAAGGTCTGTAGGGAACTCGATGCTTTAATACTCATCGGCTTGATTGAGAAGACAAATCACCATTTCTACAACTCATCGGCGTTGATCGGTTCAGAGGGAGTCTTGGGAACTTATCGAAAGATTCACTTGCCGTACCTCGGATTAGATCGATTTGTCACGGGTGGTGACCTCCCCTTCGAAATTTATGACACGACATCTGGAAAACTTGGATGGGTGATTTGCTATGACGGTAGCTTTCCGGAAAGCATCAGAGTCCTAACCTTAAAGGGAGCTGAGATTGTCGCTTTGCTGACGAACTGGCCTGAAGGTGATGAGCGGGTGCCGAAGTATATCGTTCCGACGCGCGCCATTGAAAATCACGTCAATTATATCGCTGTCAACCGCGTCGGTGTTGAAAGGGGGTTTCGATTCATTGGGGGAAGTACGATCGTCGATCCCCTTGGAAGAATCCTTTGTAATGCAAGTTCGGATAAGGAAGAAATCATTTATGCTGATGTTGATCTGGAACAGAGCCGGCTCAAAAGAACGGTGATTACTCCCGGGGTCTTTGAGTTCGATCGAATTCGTGACAGGAAACCCGAGTTTTACAGGGCGATTGTGGACCCTCTGTCGCAATGAATCTAACGAATAGATGCTCAAATGACTGGGTCTATTCCCCATAGCGAGTTAAAGACCCTATTAGAAAAGCGAGAAGTTCAGATCTCGAACCAGAAAAGTGGATTCTTCAGAAAAAGGAATATCACATCGAGGAAGGATGTCCTGACAGGGGTCACCCTCGATTTCAAAACGGATCAAGGAGGAACAGAGGATGAAACGGATATTTGTTATGGGCGCCGTGGGACAGATGTGTATTGAGGCAACGCGGGACTTAGTCCAGACAAGTGGGTATGGTGAATTCCTCCTCGCGGATATTAATGAGGAGAAGCTGAAGAGTCTGGCGAAGGAGCTCAATCATAGGAGGGTGAAGATCTTGAGGATCGACGCCTCGGACGAGAATCGGGTGGCACAGGCCATCAAGGGGTATGACTTTGTCATGGATGGACTCGCGTTCGATAAGAGTGGGCCCACAACCCGCGCTTGCCTGAAATGCAAGATTCCGACCATCGATCTGGGAAGCCCTTATCGGCCTGAGTATGTAGCTGCCTTCAAAAAGGCAGGAGTATTGTTCTCTACAGGCGTCGGAATGACCCCTGGAGTGACCGATATCTTGGCCAAACACGCTGTGAATCAATGTGATAAGGTTGATGAAGTCTACGTCAATTGGGCCTCCTTTCGGCCTCTCGCCATCTCTCCCGGGCTTGTCATGACCACGTTCTGGGAGATGAATCCTGAGGAGAAAGAGAGGGCATATTACGAAAAGGGGAAACTGCATCCTCAGCCACCGCTGAAGGAGTCGCGAGTCGTAGAATTCGAGCCCCCCTACGGGCCTTTGCATGTGTATTATGTCCCTCATCCAGAAACAACTACTCTTTCAAAGTTAATTCCGGGGGTAAAGGTGGTGAAAACCATGGGGACCTGGCCCCCCATTGAAATGGAATTTTTGAAGCAGATCATCGACTTTGGAGCTTTTGACAAAAAAACGATAACCCACAAAGGAAAGAAGTGGGTCACGTTGCAGGTCCTGGCTGATCTGCTCAGCCAGTTACCGCGAGGCACGAGGACTGCCCTATGGGGATATGCTTTGCGGGTAGAGGTGGTTGGGCAAAAAGACGGGTGGGAGGTGAGACATATTCTTACCACATCGCATCCGCCGTTTGAGAAGTGGGGACGCTCCCGGGCCTACGCAAAAAACGTAGCCATTCCGATGTCCATCGGCACACAGTTGATTTTGAATGGGAGGGCCAAGGTCAAGAAGGGCTATTGTTCAGCCTTCGAGGTTTTCGAGCCAAAGGAGTTCTTCGCAGAGTTGTCAAAGAGAGGGATCCATGTCCAGGAGAAAGTTCAACGATATAAGAAACTTAATTAATGTCTACGCTCATGTGCTGTTTGATGATTTTTCTTGACACAGAAATATCTTCATAATATAGTTCATCACATTTCGAAGGGAGGCCGCTATGGCAGAACAACTTTTTACATTCTCCACGTCGCATTCTATTATTTTCGGAAACCATGCCCTTGATCAGATTAACGCCATTGTGAAGACTGTCAAGGCAAAAAAAGTCCTCATCATTACCGATAAAGGGATCGTGAGTTGTGGGTTGGTGGAGCCTCTGAAGGCTCAGCTCAAAAGAATCAAACATGCCGTCTTTGATGAAGTTGAGGAAACCCCCGGACTTGAAACAATCCGAAAGTGTACGAAATTTGCCCGGAAGGAGAAATTCGATCTCTTCATTGGACTGGGCGGCGGCAGTGCCATGGATGCAACAAAGGCAGTTTCGGCCCTGATGACCAATCCTGGGGATATTGAAAAGTACCTCGGAAGTGATACCATTCGGGTCCCGGGACTGAAGAAGATCCTCATTCCCACTACCTCTGGAACAGGAAGTGAAGTGACCATCTTTTCGGTCCTGGCGCGTCGAGAGAAGGACGTCCAGGAACCCACCGGGATTTACGATAGACATATGCTTCCTGAATGGGCGATTGTAGACCCAAGCCTGACGCTCAGCATGCCACCCAAGCTGACTGCCAATACCGGAATGGATGCCTTTTCCCACGCTGCCGAATGCTATGTAAATAAGAAAAGTAATTTCCTGATGGAACCACTTGCGCTAGAAGCGATTAAACTCATTGCCCACAACATTGAAAGAGCAGTCGCTCATGGGGCTGATCAAGATGCACGCACCGGCATGTCAGCGGGGAGTCTACTGGCAGGCATGGCCTTTTCTCAAACAGGGACAGGCCTCTGCCATGCTCTGGCAGAGACGGCGCAGATCCCTTACAAAATTCCCCACGGTGCGGCCATTGCGGTCATCCTGCCCCATGTCATGGCATTCAATCTTCCCGAGAGAATTGCCAAATTTGCCCAGATGGCGAGAGCAATGGGTGTGGATTCCAAAGATATTTCTGACGCCCAACTCGCAGAGAAAGCGGTGGAGAAGGTCAAGGAAATTAATGTAAAGATCGGCATTCCTAAAAACCTATCTGCTTTAGGAATACCTGAGAAAGACCTCGAAAAGATTGCCCATGAGACCATGGTGACTGGGGAAGGCTACCTGAAGAAGAGCCCAAGGATGGCGAACGAGCAGGATTTATTGCAGATCCTGAGAAACGCCTTTAAGGGCTAGCCTTGTGTTTCTTTATCCGGAATGATTCCTGCGGAGACAAACGTTGGAATCAACTCCAGATCTGGTCTGCCAGGCATGGGTGTCCGGCTTCCTTCGCAGGTGGAACGCACCCAGAAGAACCACGGACTTTCATCGAGCTGCTCGTCTTGAGCTTCACCAAGGCAATAATCCATGCAGAGACTATGATTTCGATGCCTTATCAAACTCCTGTAAGCCTCAAGTGAAGCGACGCCCTAAAGGGCGGGGCTTGCGGGGCACTTGCCAGTCAACCGATATTGCGGATGCTCTTAGAGTGCGTAAGGTGATGGGATAGAAAAGAGTTGCCGTGCATTATTTGTTGTATTTGTAAACGTGGCCTGCGCCCAAATCCTTTAAGACAAAGATGACAGACGTTGGTCCTCATTCTTCACCCCTCTTGTTCTTGTAACCCAAATATCACAAAACGTTAGTGTTGCGGGGCTGCCTTACACTACAATAAGGAGGTTGCAGTCATGGGAAATGGATATTGGGAGAAAGTTTTGAGAGTCGATCTTTCGAATCGAACGGCGAAGGAAGAGTCGGTTGGGGTTGATGTGTGGAAAAAGATTATTGGAGGAGCAGGATTCGGGTTACGATGAGTAGATCAAGAGCATGGATGTGTCTTTCAAATAGAGCCGGGGCAAAGATGTTTCCTATTCCCAGGATGTTGACCGTGATAAACCCCCATGTTGTCAGAACATGGGAGGGAAACGGCATCGTTACCAGTAGCAAAGCCCACCGCAGAGGTTGATGGCCTGGGCGGTAATACAACGGGCCTTCTTACTCGCGAGGAATACGGCACAATCTGCCACGTCCTCCGGGGCGATGATCACCTTAAGCATGTTTGTGTCCGCCATGCTCTCTTGCCAAAATGCCTCGAAAGTCACCCCTATCTCTTCACTCCGTCGCTTGTGATAATCAACGGCCATTTGGGTGTCCACCCATCCGGGACAAATCGTGTTCACGGTAATTCCTTGATCACCGACCTCTGCGGCAAGGGTGCGGGCAAACCCGATGAGACCGTGTTTGGAAGTATTGTACGCTGAAAAAAGAGGAATCGCTTTTTTCCCGTTGGTTGAAGAGATAAAAATCATCCTTCCCCCCTGGCTCTTTTCGATCATGGTCGGCAACGTGTATTTGCTTACCAGGAAAGCAGCCTTCAGATTGATGTTCAGGATTCGATCCCAAGTCTCTTCACTCATCTCAATAGCACTGACACACTCATCGATGCCGGCGTTGTTCACGACGATGTCAATTCCACCCATTCTTCCAACTGCTTCTTCGCACATCGTCTTAATGGCGATAGGATCCCTCAGTTCTGCGGCTGCCGCAAAGGCCGCTCCCCGCTTGGCAGTGATCTCGTCAATGGTCTCCTTCGCCCTCTCTTCGCTCCGGGCATGGACGGCGACGGTCGCCCCCTCTCTCGCAAATGCTATGGCGATCGCCCTCCCAATCCCGCTTGCAGCACCGGTGACGAGTGCGCGTTTCCCCTCCAGATCTCGAATCATCTTGCCTCTCCTTTCCTTCATCCTTTTCCTTTCCCGATCATGAACCCAGGGGCCCTCAGATCAGAGTTGCCTCCCGATCAGACTCTAAACACTGACAAGCTAGAAGAAGTGGAAGTTCTCGGCGGAGCCCCAATCGTGGTCTCATCCGACTGAAGCTAAAATTCAGCACCCCCATATTCCTGGTTTTTCAATCCGGGCCTCTCGGGGGTGTCCAACGCCGGAAGGCTCGTAGAGGCGATTGAATCACCCCTTACAAGCCAAGGTATGCGGTTCTTACGTGTGGGTTGACCAGCAGGTCTTTGGCTGGGCCTTCGAGAACAACGCGACCGTGCTCCAGGACATATCCGCGATGGCTGAGGCGCAAGGAATTCCGAACATCTTGCTCAATTAGAAGAACGGTTGTCCCCTGCGTGGCGATCTGCGCAATAGTTCCGAATATTGCCTGAACCAGAATGGGAGCCAGCCCCAGCGAGGGTTCGTCCAGCATGAGGAGTCTTGGTTTTGCCATCAGGCCTCGGCCGATGGCCACCATCTGTTGTTCACCGCCGCTCAGAGTAATGGCCAGTTGGTTTTGCCGTTCCGCCAGTCGTGGCAAAAGCGCGTAGACCTGTTCCAGGGTCTTTTCCTTCTCCTTGTCTGCAAGCACGTTGTAGGCTCCCACAAGGAGGTTGTCCTTGACCGTCATGAGCGGGAACAGTCTGCGACCCTCAGGGATTTGAACGATCCCTCGTTCCACGATCGTCTTGGGTGCAGTCCCATCGATCCGCTGGCCCTCCAAAAGGATGGATCCCTCTGCGGGCGCAAGGAGACCGGAAATGCACCGCAACAGTGTGGATTTTCCGGCACCGTTGGCGCCAATGATACTTACCACTTCGCCTTTCAAGACCTCAAAGGTCACACCATAGACGACCTGAACATCGCCATAGAAAATGCTCACATTTTTGATTTCAAGCAGCGACATAATCGTCTCCGAGGTATGCTTTGATCACCCGCTCGTCTCGTGCCATCTGGGCCGGCGTTCCTTCTGCAATCTTCTCACCAAAGTTAATCACGACGATCCAATCGGACAGCGCCATCACAGCCTGCATGATGTGTTCGATCAGGAAGATGGTGACCCCCGAATCCCGTATGGCACGAATGGTTGCGATCATGTGTCCGACTTCTGCGGGTCTCAAACCAGCCATCACCTCGTCCAGCAGCAGCAGACGGGGTTCCGTGGCCATAGCTCTGGCCAGCTCCAACTGTTTCCTGTCGGCGATGGTAAGGTTCTTTGCCAGGAAGTCCTTTTTATCGGTCAAGGACAGGGTTTCGAGGACCTGCAAGGCTTTCTTTCGGGCCTTTGCCATGGAAGAGGTGTGCAGCAAAGCCCCGACCATCGTGTTGTAAAGTACGGTCTTTGACGCAAATGGCTTAACCAACTGGAACGTCCGGGCGACACCCATTCTTGCAATATCCCAAGGTTTTTGCCCGGTAATCTCTCTGCCATTGAACATCACATTGCCGGAGGTGGGAGGATACACTCCAGCAATACAATTGAAAAAAGTCGTCTTCCCAGCTCCGTTCGGTCCAATGAGCCCAAGAATCTGGTTTTCGGCTAGCTGAATGGTCAGATTACGGACTGCATTGAGCCCACCGAACGATTTGACCAGGTCTGTTACTTCAAGAAGACTCATGATCCGCCTCCAAGCTACTTTGCTGAATGAGAGAACCGCGAGATAGCCCACTTTGCCAGCTTGGTCAGAGGTTCCTGAAGCCCGCGGGGCTCGTAGATCATCACAATGATAAGAATGAGGCCATACACGATCAGATGGAAACCAGGTAGCGAGGACGAGAGATAGATTCGTGTAAACTCACTCACCGGTCGCATGAGAAAGGCACCCAGGATCGGGCCTAGAATGGTGCCTCTCCCCCCCACGAGGGCAATCATCGCCACCTCCTCCGACAGATCCAAACCCAGGATCCCTTTCGGGTAGAAGTAGAGAGCCAATTGAGCGTAGAAGGTACCCCCCAGTGCGGTAAGGAATGCGCTCATGGCCATGGCGATCAGCTT
>Ga0079037_100002181_pt1 | contig 10621 bp, 9 predicted proteins | sample Mud3Dept4metaG_FD_71479 | JGI IMG/M metagenome (GOLD analysis project Ga0079037, IMG submission 71479) | Freshwater wetland microbial communities from Ohio, USA, analyzing the effect of biotic and abiotic controls - Mud 3 Core 4 Depth 4 metaG | ecosystem: Environmental > Aquatic > Freshwater >... | reverse complement strand
AGCCTGAGGGAAGGGAGTGTAGACAGCCTTGCGATAGGCTAAGCCGGTTTCGTAGACCTCGTCGATCACCTTCTTAGGGCATTTTTCCTGGCAGATCCCGCATCCAGTGCATAACTCTTCGTTAACGAAGCGGGCTTTCTTGCGAATAGTGACCGTAAAGTTGCCTACATAGCCATCTACGCGCTCGACTTCACTCCAGGTGAGCATAGTTATGTTGGGGTGATTGCCCACCGACACCATTTTAGGGGTCAGGATACAAGCTGAGCAATCCAGGGTGGGGAAGGTCTTATCAAACTGGGCCATATGACCACCAATGGATGGCTCCCGTTCTACCAGGTATACTGGAAATCCCGCGTCGGCGATCTCAAGTGCAGATTGGATGCCAGCGATCCCACCGCCTACTACCAATGTTGCGGGATGGATGGGGACGTGTAGCGGTTCCAGTGGCTCATGATGAATGACTCGCTCGACGCCACCAGAGACGACCGCCTTGGATTTGAGGGTAGCAGCCTCCCGGTCGGTGTGCACCCAGGAGACTTGCTCTCGAATGGATACCAGCTCGCAAAGATAGGGATTCAAACCGGCGCGCTTTGAGGCTCCACGGAACGTTTGCTCGTGGAGGTGGGGCGAGCATGCTGCCACAACGACGCGGGTAAGACCTAACTCTTTGATATCATTTTCGATCAGCTCTTGCCCAAGGCTGGAGCACATGAACTTGTAATCGCGAGAGATCACAACACCGCGATCTTTTAACTCTTCTGCGGCCCACTTCGATACATCTTCAACATCAACCATGCCCGCGATGTTGCTGCCGCAATGACAGACATAGACACCGATCTTCTCTTCGCTCATGGCTTACTCCTTCACCGGCATGCGCGGCATAGGCAGCTCTTCTTTGGATGGTCGTTTCTTCTTCACCGGTTCAGGCTCGGGGACTTCCACACCAATTTTGGCTAGTGCTGGTCGGGCATCAACCAATTCGCTTCCGATCCCCAGCTCCTGAGCAGACACCCCAAGGGCCAGGCCGATCATCTGTGTGAAGTAAAGCACCGGAATCTTGTAATTCGTTTTATAGTATCGGTTGACGCTTTCCTGGAAGGCATCCAGATTAAACTGGCACATCGGGCAAAGCGTTACGATGATATCTGCCTCATATTCAGCAGCATTCTTTAGCAGGCGGTTGAGCAAGTCCATGGCTACAGGCTCGCTAATTTGAGTCATATGACCACCGCAGCAGTTTGCCTTGAGCGGAAAATCTACCACCGTGGCACCGAGCGTTTTCATAAGCTTATCCAGCGTATTGGGCTGCTCTGTGTCATCAAAAGTTCCTTGAAAGGCAGGACGGACTATCAGACAACCGTAATAGGGGGCGATGCGCAGTCCTTGCAAAGGTTTGACCACCTTTTCTGCGATTGCTTCGTAACCGATATCATTGACGAATATATCGAGCAGGTGCCTTATCCGCAAGCCGCCAGCGGAGTAGTGCATACCTCCAGCAGCCAGGGCAATATTGATTTTTTCTGCCAGTATTGGATCTTCTTTCAGGTATTGCTCAGCTTTGCTGAGGTTGAGAAAGCAAGCACTACATGGCGCAACTAACTGGTTGCCGTTCCCCGGCATGTCTTTCGCGATCGCCAGATTTCGCGCAACCAGGGCATAAGCAGCCATCTTGTTCAAGGTGATGTATTCTGTTGCACCACAACAGTTCCAATCATCTAACTCGGCGAATTCAATATCAAAAGGTTTGGATATAGCCATTGCGGATTTATGATATGAACTGGCGTTGCGCTCCAGAGAGCATCCGGGATAGTAGCTATAGCGCATATTCGGCCTCCTCTATCTCTTTAGCTCTATTGAGAATGGCTTGCAGTTGCTCTATACCCTTGATGGATCCAGGCACCAAATCCATCCTGCCTTTACGCAGCATCCCCAATCCTAAAGGTGCCATTTTGTACATATCTAGTGGGTGGTGGGTAAGGTGATAACGGGTCATCAAGCCAAGCTCAAAACTACGCCCGCGGCTTTCGACGAAACCGATGAAGCTTTGCGAGAACCCAGGTGCATCCGCTGCAGTTCCATTCTTATAGAGTCCTTCTCGGATAGACATGCGCTTCAACGTGTACATGATGTCTGTGATGTGAATCTCCTGAGGACAGCGCACCATGCAGTAATAGCAGGATACACAATACCACGGGGTATTGCTCCGCAAAACATCGTCTTTCATCTGTGCCTGGATCATCTCAAATATTGCTCGGGGAGTGTGATCCATATCTGGGCCTGAAGGGCATGAACCTCCACAGGTGCCGCATTGGATGCACATGTCCAGATGCGATTCCCCCGGTGTGGCGGCGACTACCCTATCAAAGAATGTTGGTGCACGCGCTTGTGTTGTGGTAGTTTCCATATGGACCTCCAGAGTCAAATTGCTATTGAATTTTTTTGGGCAAATCGAGTGAGTTCAAAAAAGTTCGGTGATGAATTTCCAAAACTGGAAAGGTGATTATATAGAAGTATCGAGAGAACAATTTCTCCATTTCTCATGATAATGCGCCCGATGGGATACATCCTATTAAACAAGTATGGGATAGAACTTGGAGTTAGTATAGTAACAAACAGCACTCGGCGCTTGTGACAAACGTAACTACATAAATTATTCATCTTGTGTGTGAAATGTTTCACAACTATAATAATACATGAAGTTAAGATATATTGCAAGCTGGAAAAGTTATTACCATAACAGATATCGATGATGATACCAATTGCTGAAAATCAAACCATTTGCTACAATGAACCTGGAATCACCCGAAGTAAATAAGGAGCCATGTCATGCTTGAAACCAACAACCTGGAAACCCGGGCAATTAATACAATCCGGTTTCTATCCGCGGATGCTGTCCAGAAAGCCAATTCCGGACATCCCGGTTTGCCGATGGGTACGGCTGCGATCGCTTATACCATTTGGACGCGCCATCTGCGTGTCAATCCGCACAACCCCAAATGGCCTGACCGGGATCGATTCGTGCTCTCTGGAGGACATGGCTCGATGCTACTGTATAGCCTGTTATATCTAACAGGGTTTGATCTAGCGATCGATGAGTTAAAAAATTTCCGCCAGTGGGAGAGCCAGACACCTGGCCATCCTGAGTACGGCCTGACTCCTGGGGTTGAGACGACCACTGGCCCATTGGGACAAGGCTTTTCCAATGGCGTTGGCATGGCTATCGCAGCCGAACAAATGGCTGCGCGCTTTAACCAGTCCGGGTACAACCTGGTCGATCACTACATCTATGCAATCGTTACCGATGGCGACCTGATGGAAGGGGTTTCCAGCGAAGCAGCATCGTTAGCCGGCCACCTACGCTTAGGACGCTTGATTTACCTATACGATGATAACCACATTTCGATAGACGGCAGCACCGATCTCGCTTTCACCGAGGACCGGGCAAAGCGTTTTGAAGCCTATGGTTGGCATGTGTTGCAAGTAGCTGATGGCAATGACGTTGAGGCAATCGATCATGCTATCCATCAAGCAAAAGCTGACCTCCGACCTTCTATTATTATGTGTCGAACCCACATTGGTTATGGTCTGCCTACTCGTCAGGATACAGCCAAAGCTCATGGTGAGCCGCCCGGAGAGCAAGAGCTGCAGGGAGCAAAAGAGAAATTAGGATGGCCGCTCGAACCACGTTTTTATGTCCCCGAGGATGTGCTGGCTTACTTCCGCCAGGCAGAGTCGAGAGGTGAAGCGCTTGAAGCTGACTGGATGAAGTTATTTATCGCATACCGGCAGGAATACCCGGAATTAGCTAATGAATACGAGAGACGGATTGCGGGTACTTTGCCAATCGGTTGGAAAGATGGATTGATCACATTTCCGGCGGATAGTAAAGGTGTAGCCACTCGCAATGCTTCTGGGAAAGTACTCAATGCACTAGCAGCCCGTCTTCCTGAATTAACCGGCGGCTCTGCAGATCTGACGCCATCCAATAAAACTTGGATCGATGGTGAACCCAGCTACCAAGCTAATGCAACTCAGGCCCGTAACTTGCATTTTGGTGTCCGCGAGCATGCGATGGGATCGGTGGTTAATGGAATGGGCTTGCATGGTGGTGTGATTCCCTATGGCGGGACGTTTCTCGTGTTCGCTGATTATATGCGCCCTGCGATTCGCCTTTCAGCTTTGGCGCACTACCCATCTATTTGGGTTTTTACCCACGATAGTATTGGGGTAGGCGAGGATGGACCAACCCACCAACCAGTTGAGCATTTGGCATCTCTGCGCGCTATCCCCAACCTGGTTGTGATCCGCCCAGCAGACGGAAATGAGGTAACCGAAGCCTGGATAGTTGCCATCCAACGGCGTGACGGGCCCACTGCGCTTGCCTTAACCAGACAGGATGTACCAACCCTAGACAGGGCTGTGTTCAATCCAGCAGATGGGCTGCAACGCGGCGCATACGTCCTTGCTGATATTGGCGATAATCCACCGGAATTGATCCTGATGGCTTCTGGCTCGGAGGTTGGCTTGATCGTTCAAGCTGGGATGAGCTTGGCAGAGCGGGGTGTGAACGTCCGTCTGGTGTCTTTTCCGAGCTGGGAATTGTTCACAGCGCAGGATCAGGCCTATCAGCAGAGTGTGCTTTTACCTAATGTGAAGGCACGCCTGGCAGTTGAAGCAGGTGTCTCAATGGGGTGGGAGCGATGGGTGGGTGATTCTGGCGCTATCATTGGAGTTGATCGTTTTGGAGCATCAGCCCCATATAAAACGATTTATGAAAAATTTGGATTGAGTGTAGAAAATATTGTGACGACTGCACAGAAATTGTTGAAATAATCCATATTTACGACAATCTTGGATTGCAGCCAAGTGTGGTCAAAGAAGAACGACAATTGTTGCTTAGCCACTCTCTGATAAAATTCGTATAGCCATTGTCAGAATTGACCCCAAGCCCAGGATTTCTAATTATCCAACGGACTAATTTGGGGTATACTATTATTTCCAATAGGGGAGAGACGAAGACTAATATCTTAGTTTAGATACCTGGAGACACGGCAACATATGGATGTTGAACAGGAGCATATCTTGATCTCTCAGCTTCCCCTGTTTGAAATTAGCGATAATACAACAGGATTGGTGGAGTTATTTCCCACTGTGTGGAGCGCAGCTGAAAATTTATCCAATCCAGAGCCACGGCACCGTTTGGTTGCTGTGGAATACCTAAGCAAATCCGGAGCCGTACGGCTTTCCCCCCTGATTGCGTATATCCTTTTTACTCGCATCACCGACCCCGATCTTGAGATCCGCAGCAGGGTGGTGGAAGCATTGGGGGATGTGTTTGCACATGATGCTGAGGGCCGGTCTGCGGTCGATAATGTTCGACATCACCTTGCGACCCAATTGGGGCGTATGCGGACTCGAGAGATCTATGCCTTACTTCAGGTGCTTGTTGAACATCCTGGGCAAATGGTGTTCGCCACCCGATTGCTCAATGCTTGTCCTTATGCAGGAACACACCTGGCCGAGGTGGCGTCATCCCGTAAGGCTCCAATCGAATTGCGCCGTTGTGCAATTCGACTGCTTGGAGAAGTGGGTTATTTAGATGCAATCTCCTCCCTGGAAAGAATCCTTATCCGACTCGAATCCAGGGTAAGTGGTCAACAGGCTATGCCGTTTGCTCCACCTCCAGGGGTAGATGACACCTCGCTCTTGCCTGACCTACGGAATACATTGGCTCAATTGCGGTCACCCTGATCAGCCTATTTTGTATAACTTACTAAGATAATGGCGGTACTCCCGCCATTCTGTATTTATTTCTACATTGCTTTATAATACTTTAATTATTAAGCCTCATCGATAGGTAGTCTGGAACATATTTCCGTAACTTCAGGAGTTGAAAATGAGACTGGCAATGCTGGGACTTGGGAAAATGGGCGCCAATATGGCAAGACGGCTGATGAAAAGCGGGCACACAGTGGTTGGGTACAATCGCTCGCCGGGAGTCACCAACCAACTTGCCAATGAAACAGGCTTAACCCCCTCGTTCTCTGTTGAAGAAGCAGTTAGGTTATTAGAGCCACCTCGAGTGGTATGGATGATGGTGCCAGCGGGTGAGACGACTGAGGCGATGATACAACAGTTGATAAGACTGCTCTCGCCGGGAGATGTGATCATCGATGGAGGCAATTCCAACTTCCATGATAGGATTCGCAGAGCAGCAGCAATGGAAAACACTGGCATTCACTTCGTAGATGTGGGGACAAGCGGTGGTATTTGGGGATTGTTAGAGGGATATTCGATGATGGTGGGAGGTGATGAGCAGGTTGTTGAAGGCTTGAAGCCAATCCTGCAAAGCCTTGCCCCCGCTCCAGATCTTGGCTGGGGGTATGTTGGACCTCATGGATCAGGGCATTACGTGAAGATGGTGCATAATGGCATCGAGTATGGTTTGATGGAGGCATATGCAGAAGGGTTCGAGCTCCTACATTCCCGCCAGGATCTCAAATTGAATGTGCACCAAATTTCAGAGATTTGGCGTTACGGATCAGTAGTGCGCTCCTGGCTGCTTGATCTGATAGCTGCTTCCTTGACGGAGGACCCCGATTTGAAAGATCTGCGAGGTTATGTAGCCGACTCTGGGGAAGGCCGTTGGACAGTCTTTGAAGCAATTGACCAGGATGTGCCAGCACCGGTTATTGCGATCTCGCTCTTCCGCCGCTTCGATAGTCGTCAGGATGATAGCTATGCAGGAAAACTCCTGGCTGCTATGCGTAACCAGTTCGGGGGCCATTCAGTACAAAAAGTAAGTTAGTGAGGGGGTAAGAGCACAGGAATCCGATCATGCAAGCGAATTTCCTTTCCCCAACAGCAATTGTGATATTCGGAGTTACCGGTGATCTAACCAGCCGGAAGCTGATCCCCGCTCTATACCAACTAAGACTTGACGACCGCTTGCCAAATCCTTTCTATGTAATCGGTTACGCGCGCCGCGATTGGGATGACGAGTCCATGAGAGAGCAACTGAAAGCAGGGGTTTTGGAGTATGCGCGCAACCAACCGGTTAATGATGATGTACTGAATCAGACTTTAGGATCTTTCCATTATCTGAAAGCGAATTTTGCGGAAGAGGAAGGTTATCAGCGTCTTGGACTACTCCTCAACCAATTGGGTGTAGCCAACCGGCTCTACTACCTGGCTTCTCCTCCGGATGTTTATTCCACAATCATCCAGAAATTAGGCTCTGCTGGTCTAGGGAAAAACACAGAAGGTTGGACCCGCATCGTGGTTGAGAAGCCCTTCGGCCAGGATCTGAATTCAGCGCGTCTCCTTGACGAAGCATTGCACCAGGTTTTTAGTGAGAGCCAGGTCTACCGCATAGATCATTACCTGGGGAAAGAAACCGTCCAGAATATCTTAGTATTTCGTTTTGCCAATGGTATTTTTGAACCCTTATGGAACCGCCGTTCCGTGGATCATGTCCAGATCACAGTAGCAGAGACGGTGGGAGTAGAGAGCCGGGCGGGATATTATGAGAAGGCAGGGGTGCTTCGGGATATCTTCCAAAACCACATGATTCAATTACTGACATTGACGGCGATGGAAGCACCTGTGGCCTTCAATGCTGACGCGGTGCGTGACGAAAAACTGAAAATTATTCGCTCACTTCGCCCCTTAAAGGGAGAAGAGGCGCTTTTGAACACCTATCGTGCTCAATATGTGGCTGGGACGATTGAAGGCAAGAGAGTGCCAGGATATAAGGATGAAGCCGGTGTATCTCCTACTTCACTGACCGAAACTTACCTGGCGATGCGTCTCTTCATTGATAATTGGCGATGGGCAGGTGTTCCTTTCTACCTTCGATCAGGGAAGCGTTTAGCGAAACGATCCACGTGTATCGCAATTCATTTCAGCCAGGTGCCGCTGCCCTTGTTTGGTTGGCGTAACATGGCCGGGCATGCCCCCAATATACTCATGATAAATGTTCAACCTGATGAAGGGATTACGCTCACATTTGGAGCAAAAGCGCCTGGCCCGATGAACCAGATTGAGCCTGTAAAGATGCACTTTGATTATGTCGAGACTTTTGGAGGCGAGCCACCCGAAGCCTACGAACGGTTGCTGCTAGATTGCTTGATCGGTGACGCTACGTTGTTCACACGGACAGACGAGGTGCAGGCAGCATGGGCGTTTACAACCGATATCCTGGATGGCTGGCAGGCAAGTCCTGTTTCAAACCTACCGATTTACGAGGCAAACACATGGGGACCACCCGGTGCGGAGGATTTTATCCGCCAGACAGATGGGCACAGCTGGCATAATCCTTAGTGGATCAGCGATTGATGGCTTGCTCAAGTGGATTTCCGCACTGGGGGCAGCGGACTTCATCCCCTTTGACCACATAACCACATTTCTTGCAGGTATTCAGCTGGCTCGCACCAAGTGGCGCGCCACATGCTACGCAACTCGGCTCGGTGGGTGGATTGGCCGTCTGGCAATATTCACAAACGATACGCTTCAACCGCTCTGATAGCTCAAAGGACGCCCCTGCACTTCGGGCTACGTTTTCAATCTCTTCCCATACTTCATCGGTCAGGCTCAAGCTGTTGATATCCTGAGCAAGGTCGTCCAAGCGAGAAATCACCGCCAAGGGATTGAATAGGCCGCTGATAATGGTTTGCCCAAGGCTGGCAGCAATCCCGAGCCAGTCCTGCTCACCAATCTGCACCGAAATCCCGTCATCGATGGGTTCGATATGCACTGAGAGCGCAGTCTGCCCGCCTGAGGCGCGGAATTCCCTTGTCGCAATTTGGACGACTATTTTATCCCCAACACCGATCTGTTGAGCGCGTAAATTGCCATGATCGAACCGGGCGACCAAAGCCTGTCCGATTTGGCTGGGAGCGATATTTCCATGAAAGTAGCGCGAATCCATAGTTGGATTATAATCCCATTGCCGGTTAGCCGGAATCACTTGGAGGTAAGATGATACGCTTGAAATTGTTGGTTGGGATTGTAGTAGGCGTAATCCTGGTTTCAATCCTGTGGATGCAGGTTAGAATAGGGCGTGCGGATGGGCTGGCGCAGATTCCTACAGTATCGATACCAACTGTAACCAGTAGCCCTCAGGGAGCAATAGTCACCGTTACACGAGAGTTTGATCAGATCAACGTTCGTGGCGGCCCTGGTGGAGATTATCCGATTGTGGGAGTATTGATCGCTGGTCAGCAGTTGCCTGCCTTGGGTCGCAGCTTTGGAGGTCTATGGATTGAGATTATATACCCGGGAGGCCCTGATGGTGTTGCCTGGGTATATTCGCCGTTGGTAGAGCTCAGTGGTTCTCTACCCATTGTTGAACCCCCTCCAACTCCAACCCCGCGTACAACACCAACCATTGATCCGACCCTGGCTGCTCAATTTATTGTCGAAATTCCACCCACGGGTTTACCGACATTCACTGCGCCTCCACCTCTGGCCTTGCCCACCTTTCAATCGCAGTCGCAACCCAGCGTCGCATCCAGAATCCCAATGGGTCTATTAATCATTGGCATGGCAGTGATCGGTGTCTTTGGTACTTTGCTGACTTTCTTACGGGGGCGTTAATAATGATTCTTTATGAATACATTCGTTTCTAGCCCAACCAGATAGCAGATTGGTAACAATCATATCCTAAAAAAACAGGTGCAGATGGATTACTATCCTCTGCACCTGCCGATTTTGGATTGATTTATCGAGCTAGTTACAGCTTCCACAGCCGCTGCTTGTATCGCTATAACCATCCTCTTTAGTCTTGAATGAGTTACCGCAACCGCAGGTAGAGACGGCGTTAGGATTGGTAATCTTGAATCCGCTGCCCATTAGTTCGTCTACATAATCAATCGTTGCACCCCGCATATAGTTGATAGAGACTTCATCAACTACTAGTTGGACACCGTGCAACTCATAGGTGATATCATTATCACGGATATTGTTTTCCAACGCCAGGCCATATTGATATCCCGAACAACCCCCTCCGGAGATAAACACGCGCAAACCATAACCAGTCAGGTCACGTTTAACCAGTAATTCCTTCACGGCAACTGCAGCACTTTCAGTAAGGGTAATAGCGTTAGTATCAATCTGCTCAGTAAGCATCGTTGTATCCTCTGGTTCGTTGTATTTTGCGATCCAATTTGATGAAGTTTATCATAATAATCTCACACCGTCAATAATCATCATTACGGCTATTCGAGAAAATCCGGTTGGAGGATCAAGCGCTGCACCTGTTCAATTTCCGGTCCCCACAAGGCGTCACCGGCCTGGTACGCTACCTGATTGCGTACCTTCTTATGAGCAGTCTGCACGCCCACACCCATCCTTGCACCGGGCATTTCCCGCAGGCGTAAATCCAGCGCTCGAGCGGCGCAATAGGCTTCGATAGCGAGGATATGGGCTGTGTTCTCGATAATAAGGCGGGCATTTCGTGCCGCAGTCATCGCATTGGCATTGTGATCTTCCTGCTCTGCAGAGGTCGGTAAGGAGTGGATCGAATCCGGGCTGGCGAGAGTCTGGTTTTCCAATACAAGTGAAGCTGCAGTGTATTGAGGCATCATCATACCTGAGTTCAAACCGGCGTCTGTTGCGTGAT
>Ga0079037_100002179_pt1 | contig 10622 bp, 9 predicted proteins | sample Mud3Dept4metaG_FD_71479 | JGI IMG/M metagenome (GOLD analysis project Ga0079037, IMG submission 71479) | Freshwater wetland microbial communities from Ohio, USA, analyzing the effect of biotic and abiotic controls - Mud 3 Core 4 Depth 4 metaG | ecosystem: Environmental > Aquatic > Freshwater >... | reverse complement strand
GTTTGGCGGCACCAGCGTTTCGAGCGTCAGTAACTGGAAAAACGTCGCCGGCGTCGTCAAGGCGCGGCTGATCCAAGGTCTTCACCCCGTCATCGTGCACTCCGCGCTGTCCGGCATCACGGACCGCCTCGAGCAACTATTGGCAAAAGCGCTGACCGGTGAGTGGGAACCGGTCATGGATCAGATCGAGCGACGGCACCTCGACCTCGCGCGCGATCTCGGTATCCACATCGACGCCGAGCTCGACCGCCATTTCACGGATCTGCGCCGCAGCGCCGAAGGCATCCACCTGATCGGCGAGGTCAGTGACCGCCTGCGCGCGCGTGTAATGGCCAATGGCGAACTGATGGCGACGCGGATCGGCGCCGCGTTCCTGCAGGCTGAAGGCATCGACGTGCAGTGGCTCGACGCCCGCACGCTGCTGCACGCCGAGGTACGCCCCGGCGCAACCGAACGCGCGAATTACCTGTCGGCCACTTGCAACTTCGAGCCCGATACCGCATTCCAGCAGCGACTGGCTTCAGGCGGCAAGGTGCTGATCACGCAGGGCTTCATCGCCAGTGACGCGCACGGCGATACCGTGCTGCTCGGTCGCGGCGGTTCCGACACCTCGGGCAGTTACTTCGCGGCCAAGCTCGGTGCGCGCCGACTCGAGATCTGGACCGACGTGCCCGGAATGTTCACGTCAAATCCCAAGTCGGTGTCGAACGCGCGGCTGCTCAAGTCGCTCGATTACGACGAGGCACAGGAAATCGCCAGCAGCGGCGCCAAGGTCCTGCACCCGCGCTGCATCCTGCCGGTGAAGCAGTACGCGATCCCGTTGACCGTGCACGCCACGCAGCAGCCCGAGCTCGAAGGCACGGTCGTCACCGCGACAGGCGGCGACGGTGGCGCGCGCGTGAAGGCCGTCTGCATCAAGAAAGGCATCACGCTGCTTTCGCTCGAGACGCTGGGCATGTGGCACCAGGTGGGTTTCCTGGCCGATGCCTTTGCCGTGTTCAAGGACCATGGTCTTTCGATCGACCTGGTGTCGACGTCCGAGACCAGCGTGACCGTCTCGCTCGATCCCGCAGCCAACACGCTCGACAGTCGCGCGCTGGAGACATTGGTCACCGCGCTCGCGAAGCTCTGCCGTGTCGAGGTCATCGGGCCGTGCGCTGCGGTGAGCCTCGTCGGGCGCAGCATTCGCGCGACGCTGCACCGCCTGGGCGATGCACTGGAGCTGTTCGAGGAACAGCGCATCTACCTGGTCACGCAGGCCGCGAACGATCTCAACATCACGTTCGTCGTGGACGAAGAGCAGGGGGATCGCCTCGTGCGCCGACTGCACGACGTCATCGTCTGGAATGCGCCGTCCGATCACGTGCTGGGCCCGACGTGGGAGCAGATCCACGGCCTCGGTCCGGTGATCCCGGCGGGCGGGCCGCCGTGGTGGCAGGACCGTCGCGCCGAACTGCAGCGCATCGCACACGAGCACGGCAGCGCTTACGTCTACCACCGGGCTTCGTCGGAGCTCGCCGCAAAGCAATTGCTCGCGATTCGCGGCGTCGACCGCATCTTCTACGCGATGAAAGCGAACCCGCACCCGGAGCTGCTCAAGACCTTTGCGGGGCTCGGGCTGTCGTTCGAATGCGTCTCGCGCGGCGAGTGCGAGCACGTGATGAAGGTCGTCCCGGGCATCGATCCGTCCCGCATCCTGTTCACGCCGAATTTCGCCCCGCGCAGCGAATACGAGTGGGCGCTCGAGCAGGGCGTTCACCTGACCATCGACAACGTCTACGCGCTGCGCGAATGGGGTGAGTTGTTCCGCGACCGCGACGTGCTGATCCGCATCGACACCGGTTTCGGCCGTGGCCACCACGATCACGTGCGCACGGCGGGCGTGCATTCCAAGTTCGGCGTGCCGCTCTTCGAAATGGACGAGGTCGAGCGTCTCGTCAACCTGGTGGGCGCGCGCGTCGTGGCGTTGCATGCGCATACCGGCAGCGGCGTGTTCGACGTGCGCAACTGGAAGGAAGTGGGCCACATGCTCGGCGGCCTCGCCCAGCGCTTTCCGCACGCGCGTGCCATCGACCTCGGTGGCGGCCTGGGCGTGCCCGAAAAGCCGGGGCAGGTGCCGGTGGACCTCGCTGCGCTGCAGGGTGTCATCGACGACATCCGCGCGAAGTGGCCGCAGGTCAGCCTGTGGCTCGAGCCGGGGCGGTTCCTCGTGGCACAAGGTGGCGTGCTGGTCGTCGAAGTGACGCAACTGAAGGGCAAGGGCGCGGTGCAGTACGTTGGTGTGTCGACAGGCATGAACTCGCTGATCCGTCCCGCTCTCTATGGAGCGCATCACGACATCGTCAACCTCACGCGCTTCGGCGAACCGGGCACCGAGGTTTACAACGTCGTGGGTCCGATCTGCGAGTCCGCCGACTACCTCGGGCACGAGCGGCTGCTGCCGGCCACGCAGGAAGGCGACGTGCTGCTGATCGCCAACACGGGGGCCTACGGCCACGCGATGAGCTCGAACTACAACCTGCGCGAGCCCGCGTGTGAAGTGATCATCTGAGCGGGCCGACAGTGGCCGGAGTGAGCGTGTGAAGACTGCAATCGTTGGCTGGCGTGGCATGGTGGGTTCGGTGCTCATGCAGCGCATGGCGCTCGAGCGTGATCTCGACCACGTGGACCCGGTCTTCTTCAGCACTTCGCAGGCCGGCGGCGCGGGCCCCGTGATCAATGGTCGTCCGTCCGGACTCCTGCGAAATGCCAACGATCTCGAGGCGCTCGCACAGTGCGACGTGGTCGTGACCTGCCAGGGCGGCGACTACACGAACGACATTCACCCGAAACTGCGTGCGAGCGGCTGGCAAGGCTATTGGATCGACGCGGCGTCCGCGCTGCGCATGAAGAACGATGCCGTCATCATCCTCGATCCCGTCAATCGCAACGTGATCGACGCCGCGCTCGCGGCCGGCGTGCGGGATTACGTCGGCGGCAACTGCACCGTGTCGCTGATGATGATGGCCCTGGGGGGGCTGTTCCGCGCGGACCTCGTCGAGTGGATCACGTCGATGACCTACCAGGCGGCTTCGGGCGCCGGTGCGCAGAACATGCGCGAGCTCGTGGAGCAGATGGGAAGCGTGCACGCGGCCGCATCCTCGCTGCTCAAGGACCCGGCGAGCGCCATCCTCGACATCGACCGGGTCGTTGCGGATTGTGTGCGTTCCCCGGACCTGCCGCAGGCGAATTTCGGTACCGCACTGGCGGGCAGCCTGATTCCGTGGATCGATAAGGACATGGGTAACGGCGTGAGTCGCGAGGAGTGGAAGGGCGGCGCCGAGACCAACAAGATCCTGGCCCGCGCGGACGGCGCCACGATTCCGGTCGAGGGCATCTGCGTCCGTGTCGGCGCAATGCGTTGCCACAGCCAGGCAATGACCATCAAGTTGAAGCGTGACCTGCCGCTCGCCGAGATCGAACGGCTGATCGCCGGCGGCAACGACTGGGTCCGGCTCGTTCCCAACACGCGCGAGGCTTCGATTGCCGGCCTCACTCCGGCCGCGGTCAGCGGCACGCTCGACATTCCGATCGGCCGCGTGCGCAAGCTCGCGATGGGTGGCGAATACCTCACTGCCTTTACCGTCGGTGACCAGTTGCTCTGGGGCGCCGCCGAGCCGATCCGCCGCATGCTGCGCATCCTCGCCGAGCGGCAGCGGGGCTGAGCGTCGTACATGACCCACCAGCGCGACCAGCCCTCGCTCGACGAACTGGCTGCGCGGCTCGCCGAATTCGCGCGCGAGCGTGACTGGGATCAGTTCCACGCGCCCAAGAACCTCGCGATGGCGCTCGCGGGAGAAGTGGGTGAATTGCTCGAGCACTTCCAGTGGCTCTCGGAGCAAGAGAGCGCGAACCTGCCTGCCGAGGTCAAGGAAGCCGTGGCGCTCGAGATGGCCGACGTGCTGCTCTACCTGGTCCGACTGGCGGACAAGCTCAATATCGATCTCGGCGCGGCCGCGGTGCGCAAGATCGGCCTGAACGCCATCAAGTACCCGGTCGAGCAGTTTCGGGGCAGCTCGCGCAAGTACGACGACCCCGCATGACGCAGGAGGCCGCTCGTGAGCAGCAATGACATGGCCACAGGAATCGTCAGCCTCGGCGGCAGGCGCGTGCTGGTGACGCAGGCCAGTGAATTCATGGGCCCGATGTTGTGTTCGGTGCTGGCCGAAGCGGGCGCCGAGGTCGTTGCCGACGATTCTTCGCTGATCGACCCGGGCACACCTGCCGCAATCGTTGCCAGGGCGGGGCGAGTGGACGTCCTGGTGGCGAACCTGGCGCTTGCCGCGCCGACGACGCGGGCCCGTGACGTAGCCGACGCAGAATGGCAGGCGGCGTTTCGTCATCTGGTCGACCCGCTGCCGCGGCTGGTGCGTGCGGTGCTGCCGCAGATGATCGAGCGGCGGTCGGGCAAGATCCTGTTGATCGGCAGCGCTGCGGCGCTGCGCGGCATGAAGCGCGCTTCGACGTACAGCGCGGCTCGTGGAGCCCAGCTGGCGTACGTCCAGGCCGTCGGCGTCGAAGTGGCGCCGCACAATGTGCAGGTCAATGCGATTGCGCAGAATTTCGTCGAGAACCCGACGTATTTTCCCCCGGAGGTACAGGCTCTGCCGGCATTTCAGGACCGCCTGCAGCGCGAGGTGCCGTTGGGACGCCTGGTGGGGGCGAGGGAAGACGCGCTGTTCGCCGCGTATCTGTGCAGCAGTGCTGCCGACTGCTTCGTCGGCCAGGTCTTTCCGGTGTGCGGCGGTTGGGTGACGCGGTAAGAGCCGCTATTCCAGATGTTGCCTGAAGACGGTCGACCTGCCATCCATGCGGCGTCGGTGTCGCGAGCATTGCCCCGCACAGTGGTCGTGCTGGGGCTCGTTTCACTCCTGAACGACGCCTCGAGCGAAATGATCACGCCGCTGTTGCCGATCTTCCTGACGGCAACGCTCGGGGCTGGCCCGGCGATCGTCGGCCTGGTGGAGGGCCTCGCCGAAGCCACCTCGAGCGTGCTGAAACTCGTCGCGGGCCGGCTGGCGGATCGTGGCGTGGACCCGAAATCGCTCGTGATCGCCGGCTATGGATTGTCGAATGCGACGCGCCCCCTGATCGGGCTGGCGGCCGCCTGGAGTTCCGTGCTGCTGCTGCGGTTTCTCGACCGCGTCGGCAAAGGGTTCCGCACTGCACCCCGGGACGCGCTGATCGCGGGAGCCACGCATGCGGCGGATCGTGGCCGCGCTTTCGGCTTTCACCGCTCGATGGATCATGCGGGCGCCGTCATCGGCCCGTTGATCGCCTTCGCCCTGCTGTCGCTGCAGGTCGACCTCAAGCACGTCTTCCTCGCATCGGTCGTGCCCGGACTGCTCGTACTGTTGTTGCTCACGTTTGGCCTGCCGCGAGGACAGCCTTTCGTTGCGCCGCCGCGCGCGTCGTTTTCCTGGCGCTCGCTGCACGGCAGGCTGCGCGCGATGATCCTGGCCGCGGGCTGGCTCGCGCTCGCAGCCGTACCGGAAGCCTTCGTCGTGCTGTGGGCAATCAGCGCCGGGCTCGCAGTGCATTGGGTGCCCCTGGTCTGGGCGGCTGCAAGTCTCGCCAAGACGGTGATCGCGATGCCGGCGGGGATCGTGTCGGATCGTCTCGGCCGCATTCCCGTGCTGCTCGGCGGCTGGACCCTGCGTGTCCTGGTCTTGCTGTTGCTGGCGGCACTGCCTGCGCCGCCGGCCTGGCAAGTGTGGCTGCTGTTCATTGCTTACGCCGCGACGCTCGCCGTGACCGAGCCGGCGGAACGCTCGGTCATCGGCGATCACGCTTCGGCACACGAGCGTGGCACGGCTTATGGCCTGTACCACCTTGCGAGCGGCCTGCTGGTGTTGCCGGGTGCCGTGCTCTTCGGCGCGATCTGGGAGCGCTTCGGTTCGAGCACGGCGTTCACCACGGCTGCGATCGTGACTGCACTCGGTGCGGCGTGGATGTCCTGGCTCGCGCGTGAGCCCAGCGCGCAAGCGGGTTAGCGGCGCGGCTGCGCCGACTAGAGGCTGCCCGGAACGCGGGCACCGTGCCGCGAGGCGAGTTCGCCGACGACCTGCTCGAGCGTCAGGTTACGGGACTTCAGCAGGACCAGCAGGTGATAGAGCAGGTCGGCGCATTCGCCGATGAGTTCCGGATCGTCGCGTGTCACGGCGGCGAGTGCCGTCTCGACGCCTTCCTCGCCCACTTTCTGCGCGATGCGGGTGACCCCGCTGGCAAAAAGCCGGGCCGTGTAGCTGCCTTCCGGGCTGTCGGCGATGCGCTGCGCAATCGTCGCCTGCAGCGTCGCGAGGAACGCGATACGCGACGCCTGCGGTTCGCGCGAGTCGGCAAAGCACGTGGGCGTGCCGTTGTGGCAGGTCGGGCCGTCGGGATGGGCGAGCACGAGGATCGAGTCGCGGTCGCAATCGGCGCTTACGTGCGTGACGTGCAGGAAATGACCCGAGGTTTCGCCCTTGGTCCAGAGCTGGTTGCGACTGCGGCTGAAGAAGGTGACGCGCCCGTCGGTCAGCGTGCGGCGCAGCGCCGCCTCGTTCATGTAACCGAGCATCAGCACGCGGCCATCGACCGCGTGCTGGACGATGGCGGGCAGCAGGCCGCCGCCCTTGTCCCAGTCGAGTCGTGTCAGGTTCAGGTCGTTCATGGACGGATCTCCACGCGTCGTGCGCGCAGGCTGGCTTTCAAGTCCGGGATGGCGATGGCGCCGCTGTGGAAGACGCTCGCGGCCAGTGCGCCGTCGACGCCGGCTTCGGCGAAGACGGTGGCGAAATGCTCCATCGTGCCGGCGCCCCCGGATGCGATCAGCGGCACGTGGCAGATACTGCGCACGGCCTGCAACTGGCGCAAGTCATATCCCTGGCGGACGCCATCGCTCGCCATGCAGTTGAGTACGACTTCGCCGGCGCCGCGGTCCTGGACTTCACGCACCCAGTCGAGCGTGCGGCGGCGCGTGCTGCACGAGCGGTCCGGATCCCCCGTGAACTGGTAGACCTCGAACTCGTCGCCGACCGTCTGGCTGTCGATGCCGACCACGACGCACTGGGAACCGAAGCGTCGGGCCAGCGCGTTCACCAGGCCAGGGTCGGCCAGGGCGGGTGAGTTCACGGAGATCTTTTCCGCGCCGGAATTGAGGACTTCCTCGGCATCGGCGACGGTGCGGATACCGCCGGCCACGCAGAATGGGATGTCGAGAACCCGGGCGACGCGTGTGATCCAGCTGCGGTCGACGGAACGGTTTTCGGGGCTCGCGGTGATGTCGTAAAAGACGAGTTCGTCGGCGCCTTCGGCGCAGTAGCGCGCGGCAAGCTCGAGGATGTCGCCCACGACCTTGTGATCGCGGAAGCGAACTCCCTTCACGACCTGTCCGTCGCGAACGTCGAGGCAGGGAATTATGCGCTTGGCAAGAATGGGGCGAGCTCCACGGCCGGGATGCGATTTTCGAGCAGGGCGCGGCCACTGATCACGGCCGCAGCGCCCGTGGCTGCCAGTGCTGCGAGGTCGGCACCGCAGCTCACGCCGCCCGAAGCCTGCCATTGAATCGTCGGAAAGCGTCGCACCGCCTCGGCGTACAGCGCGAGATTGGGTCCGGAGAGGGCGCCGTCACGGGCGACGTCCGTGCACAGCACGTGCAGTGCGCCATGCGGCAGGTAACTCGCAACCGCGTCCCACAGGCTCGCCTCGGTCTGCGATTCCCACCCGTGCGTCGTGAGGCGCGGCGTGCCGCCTGCGTCAAGGCGAACGTCGAACGCCAGCACGATGCGATCGGGACCGAACTCCCGCAGCCACCGCTGGACCTCTGCGGGCTTCGTCACGGCCACGCTGCCGACGACGATACGTTGCACCCCGAGTCCGAGCAATTCCGTCGCGACCTCGCGCGAGCGGACGCCCCCGCCAACCTGGATGGCAGTGTCCGCGAATGCTCGCGCCAATCTGGCGATTGCCGATCGGTTGCCCTGCGAGCCGTCGCGTGCGCCGTCGAGGTCGACGACGTGCACGTATCGCGCACCGAGGTCGCGGTAGCGCCCGAGGATCGTGCCTGGATCGTTGCCGTAGACGGTCTCGGCGTCGAAGCGACCCTGCAGCAGGCGCACGCACTGACCGCCCCGCAGGTCGATGGCTGGCACGAGTTGCATGTCAGGCCAGTGCCAGGAAGTTGGCGAGGATGCGCTGGCCCGCGCGGGACGAGCGCTCGGGATGAAACTGGGCGCCGTGAAAGTTCGCGTGACGGACGATCGCCGAGAATTCGCCGCCGTAGTCGGTGACGGCTTGCGTCCACGGGCCGACCGGTGCGGCGTAGCTGTGCACGAAATAGACATAGGCGTCGTCACCGAGTCCATGTGTCAGCGGTGAGCCGGGCTGCGGCACGACCTGGTTCCAACCCATGTGCGGCACCGGAAAACCCTGCCGATCGGGAAACCGGGTCACCCGTGCAGGGATAATGCCGAGGCAATCCGTGTCGCCTTCCTCGCTGCCTTCGAACAGCAATTGCATGCCGAGGCAGATGCCGAGCACGGGTTGGCTCAGCGTCGGTATCGTGGAGGCCAGCCCAAGTGAGTGCAGTCGCTCCATGGCATCAGCCGCGGCGCCCACGCCGGGCAGGATGACGCGGGGCGCGCGACGCAATTCGTCGACGTCGGCGGTCAGCTGCGAGGATGCACCGAGCCGGTCGAGTGCGAAGCGCAGCGAGGCGATGTTGGCGCCGCCGTTGGCAATGATCGCGACGTCCGTCATCTCAAAGCACGCCCTTGCTGCTGGGCAGTTCACTCCCCTCGATCCTGATTGCCTGGCGCAGCGCGCGACCCGTGCACTTGAAGCAGGCCTCGATCATGTGGTGCGTGTTGTCTCCCGTCACCTTCACGTGCACCGCGGCCAGCAGGCTGTCGGCCAGGGATCGGAAGAAATGCGGCACGAGCTCGGTGGGCAGGCCGCCTACGGACTCGCGACCGAACGTACCCTCGAAGACAGCGTAGGCGCGGCCAGAAAGATCGATCGCGACCTGCGCCTGGGACTCGTCCATGGGCAGCACGAAGCCGAAGCGTGCGATGCCGCGCTTGTCGCCGAGCGCTTCACGCAAGGCCTGGCCGAGCGCCAGCGCGCAGTCCTCGACCGTGTGGTGCTCGTCGATCTCCAGGTCGCCCGTGCACGTGAGTTCCAGCGCGAAGCCGCCGTGACGCGCGACCTGCTCCAGCATGTGATCGTAGAAGCCGATGCCGGTCGCGATGGCGATGGGGCCGGTGCGGTCGAGGTTGACCCGCACCCGGATGTCGGTTTCCTTCGTCTTGCGCAGGACGGTCGCGGTGCGGGCCGGCCGGCGCAGTTGCTCCACGATCGCAGCCCAGGTCGCGCCGTCGCGGCCATCAGCATGAACCTTCAGGCCCTGGAGCCCTAAATTCGCCGCCAGTTGCAGGTCCGTCTCGCGATCGCCGATCACGTAGCTGTTCTTCGGGTCGATGGGGTTGTCACGCAGGTAATCGGTCAACAGGCCGATCTTCGGCTTGCGGCATTCGCAGCCATCGGCGGGCCGATGCGGGCAGAAGAACTCCGCGTCGAATACGATGCCCTGCGAGGCGAAGAGGGTACGGATGAAATCCTGCGGTTCGCGGAACGTGGGCTCCGGGAACGTGTGCGTGCCGAGCCCATCCTGGTTGCTCACGAGCACGAAGCGGTAGCCGGTTTGCTTGAGTTCGAGCAGCGCGGAAATCACGCCGGGCAGCAGGCGGATCTTGGCGAGACTGTCGACCTGCTCGTCGAAGGGTTCTTCCACGAGCGTGCCGTCACGATCGATGAACAGGACGCGTGCTCCGCTCATGGCTGCTCCACAGCGGCCAGCAGGCGCTGGTTCTGTTCGGGCGTGCCGATCGAGATGCGCAGGCAATTCGCCAGCCCGGGGTAGGAGGAGAAGTCGCGCACGATCAGCCCCGCCGACTTGCTGGCTGCGAAGAATCGCCCAGCGTCGTGGCACTCGACCAGCAGGAAGTTGGCGTCGGATGGAAAGACCCGCGCGACGTTGGCGCAGCGCGCGAGGCACTCGTGCATGTGGCTGCGTTCGTCGAGCAGCGTGCGGATGCGCGCGGCCGATAGCGCACGCTGGGGAGCCTCGGTCAATGCCAGGACTTCTTCGACAGTCGACGCAGGGATTGCATACGGCGGAATGATCCGACGCAGCAGTCCGATGATTTCCTCGCTCGCGATCACGGTGCCCAGGCGCGCACCGGCGAGCGCGTAAGCCTTCGACAACGTGCGCAGGATGACGAGGTTCGGGAATTCGGCCAGCCGGGCGGTGAGGCTCGCTCGACCACAGAACTCGACGTAGGCTTCGTCCACGACGACCAGGGCCTTGCCGGCGAGGTCGGTGCAGACACGCAGCATCGCGACTTCGTCGAGCAGGTTGCCCGTCGGGTTGTTGGGCGAGCAAAGAAACACGATCTTCGCGCGCAGGCCGGCGGCGATGACCTGCCCGGCATCCAGCGCAAAGCCATCGCGCAGCAGTGGAACTTCGAGCACGCCCGCACCCTGGATTCGGGCCGCCACTTTGTAGAAGCCGAACGTGGGCGGCGTGATCACCACGTTGTCCT
>Ga0079037_100002178_pt1 | contig 10623 bp, 10 predicted proteins | sample Mud3Dept4metaG_FD_71479 | JGI IMG/M metagenome (GOLD analysis project Ga0079037, IMG submission 71479) | Freshwater wetland microbial communities from Ohio, USA, analyzing the effect of biotic and abiotic controls - Mud 3 Core 4 Depth 4 metaG | ecosystem: Environmental > Aquatic > Freshwater >... | reverse complement strand
TTCATCGTTCCGCCGACGGGACTTTTTTACAGGGATGACCGGTGTCAGGTCTCCTTAAAAGGGGTCTCAAATGCCCCGCGTCCGCCCCTGGATCTGGCATACATGTCTGCCCTTCTGGAAGAGAATGGTTTTGAATGCAGGATGAGGGACTACCCTGTTGAAAACGGGAGCTGGCAGGACGTTGAAGACGATATCAGGGACTTTGCGCCGTCGATGCTTGTCATTTACACAACCATTACGTCAGTGAAAGAAGACCTGCGTGCCTGCAAAATCGCCAAAGAGATCAATCCCGATATGATTACCATTGCAAAAGGGGGAGACACCACCATCAGTCCGGAGGAAAGGCTCGAAATGTGCAGGGACCTGGATATAGCCATCATCGGCGAGCCGGAACTGACCATGCTTGAGATAGCCCAGGGCAATAATCTGAAGGACATAAAAGGCATCTGTTACAGAGAAGACGGTAAAGTAGTCAGGACACCCAGGAGACCGTTTATTGAGGACCTCGACAGCCTGCCTTTCCCATCAAGGCATCTTCTTGACCAGAGCAAGTACGTAAGGCCTGATACGGGAGAAATCCTGACAACCATCCAGTCAAGCCGGGGCTGTCCGGCAAAGTGCATCTATTGTCTGAGCCGGGTGGTTGCGGGGGCTGATTTAAGGCTCCGCTCGCCAAGGAATGTGGTTGATGAACTTGAACACTGCGTAACGGATTATGGTATCAGAAACTTCTTTTTCAGGGCCGACACGTTTACGTGGGACAAGGAATGGGTCATAAGCGTATGCAGGGAGATAATTACCAGGAAGCTCGATATACAGTGGGTGGCAAACAGCAGGGCCAATACCGTGGATGATGAGAGGCTGGTGTGGATGAAGAAGGCCGGCTGCTGGCTTGTGTCCTTTGGTGTAGAGAGCGGCAGTCAGTACATCCTCGATATGACAAAGAAGGGGATAACCCTTGAGCAGTCGAGGGAGGCGCTCAGGCTGGCAAAGAAGCACAGGCTGAAGACCTTTGTGACCTTTCTGATCGGGATGCCCTGGGACACGAAAGAGACGATAATGGAGACCTTTGATTTTGCGAGGGAGATTGACGGTGATTTTTTTGAGGTCATCCTGCCTTATCCGTTCCCGGGGACGAGGTATTATGAGATAGCAAAAAGAGACGGTCTTATCCTTGACGGGGCTTACGATCATATGTATGACCATTTTAATTCAGTTGTGAAGACCTATCACCTATCCGCGGACGAGCTTACCGAACTGAAAAAGAAGTCCTTCTGGTATTTATATGCGAGACCCCGCTACATCAAAAAGATAATTTCACAGTGCGATTCACCGAAGGCATTTAAAAATTATCTCACATTCGGCATCAATAAGATGAAAGCCCATTTCGCTTCATCCCGGGTGTAAGCATCACGTATCATCCCCAGTTTTTATGTCTGATTAGCATAAAAATGTATCCTGTGGCTGCAAGTTCATTACGAACAATGTGCTATCATAGAGAGGATAATGCAGCAATAATTCAATAAATATATTGAGGTCGAAGGTACTCTCCTCTTTCCCGTTTAATGTAATTATAAAAAGAGAATTATGTTATTTGACAAAACTATAACAGTGATAATTCCTGTGTTAAACGAGGAGCAGACACTGCCACTTGTTCTGAATGATATACCTAAAGACCTGGTAGATGAGGTTGTGGTTGTAGATAACGGGAGCACAGATAAAACGCCCTCGATAGCGCGGGGGTTCGGGGCCACGCTGCTTTTTGAATCAAGGAAGGGATACGGCTTTCCCTGTCTGAAGGGGATGGAATATCTCAAGACAGTGAAACCTGACATTGTGGTTTTTGCAGATGGAAATTACAGCGACCATCCGGATGAGATCATAAGACTCGTCGGGCCGATTGTTAAAGAAGATTATGATCTTGTATGCGGTTCAAGGACAATAGGAGAGATAGAGGAGGGGGCATTACGGGTCCCGGTCCGTTTCGGCAATCTTCTTGCAACTGTCTTAATCAGGCTGTTCTACGGATTTAAATACACAGATGTTGGCCCTTTCAGGGCCATAAAGTTTGATAAATTATTAAAACTGGATATGGCTGACAACCTGGGATGGACGGTTGAAATGCAGGTCAAGGCAGTCAGGGCGAAATATAAAATAAAGGAAGTCCCTGTCAGTTATCGCAGCGGTACCGGCAAGTCAAAATTGACAGGAAACGTAAAGGGAATAATGATAGTAGGCTACCGGATAATTCGTGCGATCATGAGTAGTCTTTTTTATTCTCCCCGATAGCCGCTGTTATGATTGCTTCTGAACTAAACAATCACTAAAAATATTGATTTTCAGGGCTACCATTTAACTGACCAAAAAGATAATATAATATTATTTATCTATAGAAATGATTAACTTAAAACCGTGGATTGGAGCCCCGATCAGAATTATCGTATATTTTTCCCTCAGAATAAAAGAAGAATATTTGTCATATCGCCGGAAGCGCATGGCTCCTCTGTTCCCTGTCCTGTTTTTTATGGTAGGGGGTCTTTTCCTTGTCGGGTGTCAGAGAAATACGAACGGAAACTGGGACATAATTATAAAGGACCTTCGTTCCAAGTTCCCGACGGTAAAACATATCTCAACAGAGCAGTTACAGGCGTGGATGAACTCTCAGGATGGTGCAAGGCCTGTTCTCATTGACCGACGGGAAAGGGCGGAGTACGATGTAAGCCATCTGCAAGGGGCATTCCATGCCAATGATATGGAAGAAGCACTGAAGATCATTGAGAAAGCTGGAAAGGACAGGCCAATTGTAATTTACTGCTCCGTTGGGTATCGCTCTTCGGTGCTGGCGAGGCAGCTTGGGAAAGAGGGTTATACAAATATTTATAATCTGGAAGGCTCAATTTTCAAATGGGCCAATGAGGGACGCCCGGTTTACCAGGGAGACAGACAAGTTCATGAAGTTCATGTAGTGCACCCTTTTAACAGCAAGTGGAGAATCTTCCTGGACAGGAAGTTGTGGTATACTCCAGAAGAAAAGGAATGATGTGTTCTTGCGGAACAATAATATTGCCGTTCCGGTTCATATGCAACTCCGGAGGTGAGTAAAATGGAAAATGAGGCCTTCATCAGGCTCGGGTTCTTTTTCGGGGTATTGATTATTATGGCAATATGGGAACTCTTGTGGCCTCGCCGTGTTCTGACTATGTCCAAACTTACCCGATGGCTCAGCAACCTTGGAATAGTTGTTATTGACAGCTTCATCTTGAGGCTGCTGTTTCCTGTTCTGGCAATCGGGGTAGCGATGACTGGGCAGGAGAACAACTGGGGATTGCTGAATAACATTCAATTGCCTTACTGGCTGTCGGTAGGATTGGGAGTGCTTGCGCTTGATCTTGTCATATATCTTCAGCACCTGATGTTCCATGCTATACCGTTGCTATGGCGACTGCATATGATGCATCACGCGGATCTAGATATCGACGTTACAACTGGCCTGCGTTTTCATCCGGTAGAAATAATCGTTAGTATGATAATCAAGCTATCAGCAGTTGCGGCCATAGGCCCCCCGGCGCTTGCTGTCCTGGTATTTGAAGTGACTTTGAACGCGACCGCGATGTTCAATCATAGCAATGTGAAGATGCCCTTTCATGTAGACAAAATACTGCGTCTTCTTGTTGTGACACCCGACATGCACCGTGTCCATCATTCAGTGATAATAAGGGAAACCAATAGTAATTTCGGATTTAACTTCCCCTGGTGGGACCGTCTGTTCGGTACATATCGATCCCAGCCTGTTGCGGGGCATGAAGGGATGACAATAGGATTGTCCCAGTTCCGTGATCCGAAGAGAAATAATCTGTTCCGGATGCTGGTCCTGCCATTTGTCGGTGACCCTGGTTCTTACTCTATGAACCGGTGGGGGAAAGAACCGGGCAAGAGGGACAAATAATTATCCGTACTCAGCGTCATCTGGGTAAAGACTCACCTCCATGAATATTAGTTGACAAATAATTGCACATATTCTAATATTTGAATATGACAAGAAAATGGAATAACAAACCAAGGCCTGAAACGGGCAGTTTCTCCCGTTAAGAACAGGCACAATGAATAATGCTAAGGAGGCAAATATGTCGGATAATAAACCAGTCAAGACCGTTTCAGTCATGTGTTTTCATGACGAGCTTTGCCAGGTCTATAATGCCCTTATGACGGCATATAGTCTTTTGAAGGAGGGGTCAAAGGTCACACTGTTTTTTGGTTCCCGCGGGGTCAATGCGATCCACAAAGACAAGGTAAATGATCTCAAGTGCCTGCCGGACCAGCCGCAGGAAATAAGCGACGCGGTGATGAGAAGAATGGATGAAATGAACCTGCCGACAGTGGAAGATTTACTTTACATGCTGTACAAGGAGGGGGCAACGATGTTTGCATGTCCTTTGAACGTTCCTATCTTCGGGATGAAAAAGGAGGATTTTGTTGACGGTGTGGTGCTTGCTGATCCTGCGACTTTTTATAAAGACGTTGTTATAAAAGCTGACGTGAATATGACATTCTAATATTCTGACATTAATGGCAAGGTGAACGTTAAGGTTTTATTTTAAATAAAAGGAGAATGTTTTCATGATCGTTAATTTGAAACTATTCATCAAGGAACCACCGGGGGGGCGGTGACAGACAAATATCATGGCCGCCGTGAATGCGGCTGATGTATATGATATCGAGGTTGTCCGTATCCCGGGAAGTAAGGCAGGAGCTGATGTGAAGGTCCCTTCAGTATACCTTGAGGATATATTACTTGCAGAGATCGGGGGCCTACGAGACGGAATTATCGAAGAAGAAGATTTGATGGATGAACTTGAAAGGGCGAACGTGCGCAGGAAGATAGAATGAAAAAAGTCCGTTGAAAATTGTCGGGGTATCAATATAATTATTAACAATTATCAAAAGGTAGACACTCCTGGAGAAAATGAGCAAAACGTTATACGAAATACATGCCGATATATGCAAAACACTCGGCAACGCAAAGAGGATAGAGATACTCAATGCGCTTGGAGATAAGGAATTATCTGTCAGTGAACTTGTAAATGTTCTCGGCATATCGCCTGCCAATGTCTCCCAGCACCTGGCAGTGATGAGGCAGAAGGGCATTCTTACATCGAGGAGAGAGGGTAATAATATTTTCTATAAGGTTTCCAATCCTAAAGTAATCACAGCCTGTGGGCTTATGCGGGAAGTGTTGCTTGAGAAGTTTGAGGATGGACAGAAGTTAGCGAAGAAATTTACCAGGAAATAATTTTTTTGACAGGAATATGCATATATTAGAATATTCTAATTTGCTAATAATCCTGTTTTTACAATTGGAGGAAGTCAGATATGAAGAAATTTTCCCTTGTTGAATTTTCAGTAGACCATCCGAAGCTGATCGTACTGCTGACGATAATTATTACCCTTGCGTTTGCGACCCAGTTCACAAAGATAAGAACGGACACAAATCCCAAAAGCATGCTTCCTGAGACATCCGACGTCAGGGTGTGGAATGACGAGGTGGAGAAGACATTCAACCTGTATGAAGACATGATTGTCGTGGGAATAGTGAATGAGAAAGGCGTTCTGAATACGGACACCCTCGGAAAGGTGCAGCGAATAACCGATGAGATATTGAAACTTAAGGGTGTTGCTGCGAGGGACGTCAACAGCTTTCCAACCATAACCAACGTAACTGCTGAGGCAGGCTCCTTGCGGGTCGCTCCTCTCATGACCGAGATCCCCAGGAGCGTTGATGAAATAAAGCATCTGAAGGATATGCTTTATGAAAACCCACTGTTCGTGGACAAGATCATCTCAAAGGACGGTAAGACCACTGCAATTTACGTCCCTCTTGAGAAGGGCGCAAACGGTAAAGAAATAGCGGACCAGATAAGGGGGATCGTTGGTAAAGAAAAGGGCGATGAAAAATATTACATTGCCGGCGACCCTGTGGCAAGGGACACCTTCGGGGTAGAGATGTTCAAGCTCATGGCGGTCTTTGCGCCCATTGCGGGAATGGTCATGCTCATTGTCAGGTATCTCATGTTCAGGGACCTCTTCCTATCCATTGCCCTGATGATGGACGCCATGATAAGCATTGTCTGGAGCATGGGGCTTTTACTGGCTTTCGGATTCCCTGTCCATATTATGAGCTCGATGGCCCCTGTATTTTTGATGGCAATCGCCACGGACAGCATTCATATTTTCAATGAATTCTATTTCCGCTACAACGAGAAAAAAGACAAGAGGGCTGCAATAATCGAGACGATGAAGACGGTGAGCCGCCCTGTGCGCTATACAGCGCTTGCAACAGCAGTGGGGTTCGGCGTGCTTTTATTCATGAATATCATACCTGTGAAGGTCTTCGGCGGTGTGGTGGCCTTCGGCACATTCGCCCTAAGAATTTTAAGCTTCAGCTTTATCCCGGCGATGTTTATGTTTGTAAAGGAGAAGCATATAGAGACTGCGTCCAAAGATGAAGACGTTGAGATGAGCGGGACGTCAAGGTTTTTAAAGAGTCTTGCAGGTTTCGGCGTACACAAGCCAAAGACCACCGTCTTAGTCGGGCTGATATTTTTTGTACTTGCGATCATCGGTATAACGAAGACAGTCGTTAACAACAACATGGTCGAGTGGTTCAAAAAAGACAGCGAAGTCCGCGTTGCCGATACGGTCATGAACCAGGCACTCGGGGGCACGTCTCTCGGTTATATTGTGGCCATGTCAGAGGAGGAAGAAGCCATAAAGACACCGGAGTCAATGCGATATATTGAAGGGCTTCAGAGACATCTTGAGAAACTCCCTGTTGTCGGGAAGACGACTTCGGTTGTTGATTACGTCAAGCGGATAAACCTTGTCCTCCATGACGGCGATCTCAAATATGATGTTGTGCCTGAGACAAAGGACACGATAGGGCAATATTTGTTCCTGTTCTCCATGTCCGCAAAACCCTCTGACCTGGACAATGTCGTTGACTATCCTTTTCAAAAGGCGAACATCTGGGTGCAGCTAAAGACATGGGACGCGCAGGCAATGAGGGACGTGATAAAGGCGGTTGATGAATACAAGGCAGGGGCAAGGAGTGCCTTGCCATCAAATATTGAATTCAAACCCGCGGGCATTGCCTATTTCAATCTTGTATGGAATGATGAAGTGCTTTCGGACATGATAAAGGGTTTTATAATCGCGCTGATAGCGGTGTTCATTATCCTCGCCGTCAATTTCCGTTCGGTGAAATGGGCGATAGTGGGCTACATGCCGCTGCTTTTTACAATACTGCTCATATACGGAGTTGTGGGCTTTATCGGCAAGGACTTTGATATGCCGATATCAGTTCTTTCGTGCCTGTCGCTTGGCATGGCGGTGGACTTTGCGATCCATTTTATAAGCAGGTTCAGGCAGCGCGTGAAAGAGCAAGACACCGTAGGAGCGGACGGCCGTACGCCCCTACAATCAATCACTGACGCTTTGCTTTGGACTGCCGCGCGTCCCGGTAAGGGCATAATGCGCAACGCGGTGCTTTTTGCATCATCATTTTCCGTGATGATGTTTGCCTCGCTTACACCGTATATCACGGTCGGCGCTTTTATCGTGAGCATGATGCTGCTGAGCGCAATAATGACGATAATCTATCTGCCTGCACTGATAACGCTCTTGCAGGGCTGGTTAGGGTTAAGCGCTGAATGTACAATTTGCAGGATCATACCGTTTAAACGGTAAATAAATTCATTGAGGTGAAATAAATGGGAAAAACAGTAAGTTGTTTAATTGCGTGTATCCTTGTTGTCCTTGCTGCATCGCCTTTATTTGCAGAGGACGATATGGCAAAAAAGATGTCCGACATCCTCATGAAAGCTCCAGACGAAGAACACTGGCAGGTGACTTCCGACGAGGTCCTCATGTGGATCAAGACAGGGAAGACCGACTTCATGGTCCTCGATGTCAGACCGGATATTGAAGAGTATAAGGCAGGACATATTCCATCGGCAATTCATATCCCATACTACGCCGTGCTGGATACTGAGAATTTGAAGAAGCTCCCAAAGGACAAAAAACTCGTGCTTGCATGCGCCACAGGCCAGCTTGAGAACCTTCCGGTTGCAGGCTTGAGGATGCTGGGGTATGAAGCTTACACACTGCTCTTTGGCTATGTCTCATGGATCAAGGAGTATGGCGGAGGAGATGCAATAAAAAGCATCATAGATAAGGCGGCTGCAAAAAATTATCCGCTTGAACAAACAGGAGGTGCAAAGTGAATGTTGCGATATCGAAAAAGTTTTCAGCTTTAGTGGTTGCTCTTTTATTTCTTTTACCGTTAATTGCTCAGGCTGTACAGAAAGGCACAGAAGAAGAATTAAAAGAGAGGATTGAGATATCAAACAAGAAACGTGTTACTCCCAAAGAGATAAAGAGATTTGAGGAGAAACTAAAGGCCTATTTCTTTGAGGCTGTGCCGAATGATGTGATTGAAAGCGCAATCAAGGAACTTACTCCGGGGGACGCGCTTACAGCAATAGTAATTGCCAACCTTGCCAAAAAGCCCGGGAAGGACATCATTAAAATGAAAAAAGACGGAAAAAGCTGGGCTGATATTACAAACGCTGTTGGACTGAAAATGAAAGACGTTGTTAAAGAAGTCAAGGAATTCCAGAAGACATCAGGCTGCGCATAAGAATAAATATCAATGTCCAAGGAGGCTTACTTTTATGAACATAAAAAAGATTCTTACCCAGCCGTGGTCATTTGTATGGGGAGCTTTTTTTGTCGGGCTTGCACAGGTAATTTACTTTCTTAAATACGAGACGCCGATACCAGTTACAACAGGACTCGCAAAGATGTTCGGCTCAATAGAGGAGAATATTACAAAAACGGATTACCTCACGAGGCTGTATGACGCCGACATACACTGGATAATAATCGGCATCCTGTTTGGCGCATTTCTTGTTGCAGTGCTTGAGAGGGAACACAAGGCATGGGCAAAATATCCGCCCCGCATCGCTCTTCTCGCGTTCATAGGCGGGGCAACATTCGGGCTCGGCACAAGGCTTGCGCAGGGTTGCACCACGTGGCACTATCTTGGGGGGATTCCGGCCATGAGCCTTACGTCTATTGTTGTGGCGCTGGTGAGTATCCCGTTTGCGTTCCTTGCATTTATGTTTATGTCAAAATTGGACGCTGGCGGATATTTAAAACATCATGAAAAACATACAACCGTCAAACACTGCGTTGAACTTGAATACCCGACTGATACACTGTGCTATGATCCTAAATATAAACCATATAAAGATCCTTTGAGGATAATTCTTACGGCATTCCTGTTTCTGCTGCTGGCTTCAGCCTTCTACACTGCGTCCACAGGGGAGACATCAGAGGGCATCGGCAGACTGCCGTGGGTGGAAATATTACTAAAGACCTTTATCGGCTTTCTGCTCGGATTCGGCATAGGGAAGACAGGGTTCGGGACGGAATGCGCTGTTATGGCGCCGCACTCCATTCATATGTCACAAAAGCATTTTGATTCCATGAAAGTGGCAAAGATAACACAGACAATGTTTACCGGACTGCTGCCTTTTACGGCCCTGCTTATAGCCATTGTTATGTTTAATTTGACAATACTTATTACATGGATGTTCTTCGGTTGGGACATTCCGGTTGTTGTGGAATCAGGAAGGTACAAGTGGGGTTTCCATCTTGGTCATCTCGTCGGTGGTCCCCTGCTCGGGATAGGCGCGGTCCTTATGATAGGCTGTGAGATAAGGACTTATGCAAGGACGGCGATGGGATATCTTACAGGTCTGGCTTCGCTTCCGGGGTTTTTCTTTGGATATCTGCCGTTCACACTTTACAAGGAAAAAGTTGAACAGATATTTTTTTCCAAGGGTTTTATGGAGGCAAAAAATATCCTTGAGCTTCTGCCGGAGGAGACGTATATCCAGTACGGGTTTGCATTCTGTTATACGGGCGTTCTCGTAGCGCTTCTTGTATGGGCCATAAGAAAAGGTTCTCAGATGACAAAAGTAACTCAGAGGGAATATCTTACCAAATCCACAGACGAGATATTTATGAAGGGACTTGAAACCAAACAGGTTGTTTGATAAATAACACTATGTGGGTAAGTAGTTGGCCATACAAACAATAAGGAGAGGTGAAAGTGAAAACAATAATTAAGGAGGCGTTTATGAATAAATTTAAAATTCAAAATTTAAAATTTAAAACACTGGTTGTCTGTGCTCTATGTTCTATGTTCTGTCTTCTGTTCTTTGCTCTATCATTACATGCCCTCACCGCAGAAGAAGTTGTGAGGAAATCCCAAGAGGCGTTTTTTTATCAGGGCAAAGACTTCAAGTCAAGGGTCATGATGAAGCTGATAAGCAAAGGCGGGCAGGAGAGGGTAAGGGAGCTCACGATGCTGAGGAAGAATTACGGATCATCCGGTGGCGAGCAGAAGTATTTCATGTATTTCTACCAGCCTGCGGACGTGAAGGACATGACGTTCATGGTATACAAGTATCCTGCAAAAGATGATGACAGGTGGCTCTTTGTCCCTGCAATCAACATGGTGCGACGGATTGCCGCGCAGGACAAGAGCTCAAGCTTTGT
>Ga0079037_100002176_pt1 | contig 10628 bp, 7 predicted proteins | sample Mud3Dept4metaG_FD_71479 | JGI IMG/M metagenome (GOLD analysis project Ga0079037, IMG submission 71479) | Freshwater wetland microbial communities from Ohio, USA, analyzing the effect of biotic and abiotic controls - Mud 3 Core 4 Depth 4 metaG | ecosystem: Environmental > Aquatic > Freshwater >... | reverse complement strand
GATCCACATCATGGTCGTCGTCGTGTCGCCCACCACGCTGCCCGAGCCGCCGGCGTTGGAGGCGGCGACGATCGCCGCGAGGTAGCCGATGTGGACCTTCTTGTTGAAGACGGTGTGCGCCATGGCGCCGCCGATCAGCGCCGCCGCGATGTTGTCGAGGAACGACGAGAGCACGAAGACCATGACCAGCAGCACGAAGGCGCCCTTCCAGTCGTCGGGGAGGTACCGGGGCAGGACCTTGGGCACCTCGCTCTGCTCGAAGTGATCCGCGAGCAGCCCGAACCCCATCAGCAGGCAGAACAGGTTGGCGAGGACCACCCACTCGTGGTGGAGGTGCCCGGCGAGCCCGGCGAGGCCCGCGCCGGTCGCGAAAGGCGCGAACAGCAGCTTGTAGATCGTGATCACCCCGAGACCGGTGGCCGCGACCTGGAGCGTCTTGTGGTGGAAGAGCGCCACGCCGAGCAGGGTGAGCCCGAACAGGAAGAAGTCGACCGGGATGCCGGCGAGCTCGGGCCCGCCGCTCGCGCGGGCGGCCTCGGCCGCCCCGGCCAACCCGGGCGCGGCGAAGGCGGCGGCGAGCGACGCGAGGAGGACCCGTTGCGGCAACGACTTCGGACTCGGCATGAGGCGACCCTCCGATCCGCGCGCGGGGGCTCCGCGCCGGTGACCTGACCCACGAGTCAAGGGGCCGGATTATAGGCAGTCGGCGGGTCCGCCGGGCGCGACGCCCGAACCGTCCGCCGCCGGTCGAGCTTTGACTTCGCCGGGACCCTGTGGGAAGATCCTCGGCCCCGGCGGGAGACCGCCGGACACCGACGCGGGGTGGAGCAGTCAGGTAGCTCGTTGGGCTCATAACCCAAAGGTCGGGGGTTCAAATCCCCCCCCCGCAACCACCGCGAATCCCGAGGGCCGGAGCGATCCGGCCCTCTTCTTTTCTAGAGGTTGCGCGGCTTGGGCGGCGGCTCGAGGCCGAGCGCCAGGCCCAGGGTGGCCAGCGCGAGCGCGGCCGAGAGCCAGAACGGCGAGCCGGCGCCGAGCGCCTGGAAGGCGGCGCCCGCCCACACCGGGCCGAGCAGGCGCGCGACGCCGCCGAAGGCCTGCTGCACGCCCATCGTCGCGCCCAGCTCGTGCGGGCCGACGTAGCGCGAGACCAGCGAGGTGGTGGCCGGGAAGAGCAGCGCGGTGCCCACCGGCACCAGCAGCAGCGCGGCGCCGAAGGCGGCCAGCCCGGGCGCCAGGGGCTGGAGCGCGTAGCCGGCGGCGAGCCCGGTCAGGCCGAGGCGCATCACGCCCCGCTCGCCGAAGCGGCGCACCGCGGGGCCGAGCACGACGCTGCGCATCACGAGCGAGATCGTGCCGACGAAGGTGTAGACGTAGCCGATCGTCTTCTCGGTCATCGCGAAGCGCGCCTGCAGGTAGAGCGCGAGCACGGCGTTGATCGCCATGAACGCCATCATGCCCAGCGTGTAGATCCAGATCAGGCGCGCCACCGGGCGCCGCGGCTGGCTCAGGACCTCGGCCATGCGCGCGACGAGCGAGCCGCGCGGGGCGGCGGCGGCGTGGGCGCGCGCCGCGTCGCTCGCCGACTCGGGCAGCCAGTTGCGGACGAAGACCAGGTTGACCCCGCACAGCGCGGCGGCGGCCAGGCCGGGCGCGGCGGGTCCGGCCACGGCGGCGATCGAGCCCAGGGCGGGGCCGAGCATGACGCCCGCCGAGGTGGCGGCGGTGATCCAGCCCAGCGCCTTGGCGCGATCCTCGGGCACGATCGCGTCGCCGACGTAGGCCTGGACCACGCCGGTGGTGGCGCCGCCCGCGCCCTGCACGAAGCGCGACACGAACAGCAGCGCGATCAGCCAGGGCCGGGGCAGCGTGCCCATCGCCCACTCCGAGCAGGCGAGCGCGAACAGGGCGTGCGAGACGGCCGAGATCGAGACCCCGAGCATGAGCATCGGTCGGCGGCCGTGGCGATCCGAGAGCCGCCCCCAGACCGGCGAGGTCGCCAGCTGCGCGACCGCGAAGGCCGAGATCATGAGCCCGACCAGGAACGGCGAGGCGCCCAGGCGCGTGGCGTAGAAGGGCAGCAGGGGCAGAATCATGAGGAAGCCGACCATGTCCACGAACACGGTCAGCATGAGCGCCCAGAGGCGCCCGAGCGAGGCGTGGTCGGCGGTCACGCTTCCCGCTCGCGCCCGAAGGCGAGGAAGACCGCGGCCGAGAGCGCGGTGAGCAGCACGCCGTAGACGGCCGCCAGACCGGTCTCCTGGAGGCGCAGGCTGGACAGGATCTCGATCGAGATCGGGCGGGTGTCGAAGGTGTAGAGGACGATCGAGAGCACGAAGTCTCCGAGCGCGGCGAGGAAGGCGAGCATCGCCCCCGCGGCGAGCGCCGGCCGGACCACGGGTAGGGTTACGGCCCAGAGCGTGCGGAGTTTTCCGGCGCCGAGCGAGGCCGCCGCCTCCTCGAGGCCGGAGTCGAGCTGGGCGAGACCCGCGAGCGCCGCGCGGCCGGTCGAGGGCAGGGCGCGCGCGAGGTAGGCGAGCGGCAGCAGGACGAGCGTGCCGACCAGCAGGAAGCGGCCCTGCCAGGGGCGCGCCACGCTCATCGTGGTGGCGAGCGCGACCGCGAAGGCGGTGGCCGGGACCGCCGCCGGCACCGCCATGAGCAGGTCGGCGGCGCGCCCGAGCGCGCCCCCGCGCCGCGCCGCGCGCGCCGCCGCGAAGCCGAGCACCAGGGCGGCGGCGGTGGCGGCGAGCGCCATGCCGAGCGAGTTGGCGACCGGCCGCAGCGCCTCGGCCGAGCCCAGCATGCGGCGGTAGTTGTCGAGCGACAGCACCGGCGGCAGGACCTCGGTCGACCAGGTCGCGCGCGGCACGAGCGAGAGCAGGCCGAGCGTCAGGTGGGGCGCGAGCAGGAGCAGCGCCAGCCCCCAGCCCGCGACGGCGAGCGCGGCGCGCGCGCCCCGGGTCGGCGCCGGCCGCCGCGCGGCGGCGCCGCCGCGCTGGCGCGAGGCGGCCTCGCCGCGCTCGAAGCGGCGCGCGACCAGGAAGCCGCCGAGCGCGAGCAGGGTCAGCACCACCGTCTCGACCTCGGCGAGGTCGACGTCGCCGTTCTGCTTGGAGGCCAGGATCTGGGTGGTCATCACCCGGTAGGACCCGCCGAAGATGTAGGGGGCGGAGAACGAGCCGAGGGCGGTGAGGAAGGTCAGCACCGCGGCGCCGCCGAGCGCCGGGCGCAGCGCCGGCAGGGTGACCCGGAAGAACCTGCGTACGGGGCCGGCGCCGAGCGAGGCCGCCGCCTCGGCGAGCGAGGGATCGAGCCGGGCGAGCGCCGCGCGCGTGAACAGGTAGAAGTAGACGTACATCGAGTAGGCGTGGACGACCAGGATGGCGCCCGCGCCGGAGAGCCGCCAGGGCGGGCTCTCGAGCCCGCCCGCCGCCATCACCAGGCGGGTGCCGAGGCCGCTCTCGCCCCACAGGTAGAGGAAGGCGATCACGCCGACCAGCGGCGGCAGCGCCACCGGCAGCGCCACCAGCTCGGCGAGCGCGCGCCGGCCCGGGAACTGGGCGCGCGCGAACAGGAAGGCGAGCGGCACGCCGATCGCGGCCGCGAGGGCGACCGTGGCGAGCGAGATCCAGAGGCTGCGCGCGAGGGCGAGCGCCTCGCCCTCGCGCGCCGCGAAGGCCGCGAGCGCGGTGCCGAAGCCGCCGGGCGCCTCGAGCGCGGCGCCGGTGACGACCACGAGCGGCCAGCCCACCAGCCAGGCGAGCAGCGCCACCACCACGCCGTCGGCGATGCGGGCGCGTCTCACGGTGTCTCGCGCCGGTAGACGCGGGGTCGCGCGTCGGGACGCCGGGCGACCGCGACCGCGGCGCCGAGCGCGGGCGGCGGCCCGGGGACCAGGACTTCGACCTCGAGGCCGCCGGCGGCGCGCACGGTGGCCCACGACCAGGCGCCCCCGAAGCGCGCCGCCACGACCTCGCCGGCCAGCGTCCGGGGGGTGCCGGGCTCGGCCAGCTCGAGCGCCTCGGGGCGGAGCATGGCGTCGGCCCGCTCGCCCACGGCCAGCGCTTCGGCGGCCTCGGCCTCGGCCTCGCCGCCCGGGAGGCCCGCGCCGCGCACCCGCACCGGCCCGTCGCCCGCGGCCACCACCTCGACCGGCACGAAGCTGGCGCGCCCCACGAAGCCGGCCGCGAAGCGCGTCGCCGGAGCGCGGTAGATCTCGCCCGGGGTGCCGACCTGGACGAGCCGGCCGCCGTGGAGGAGCGCCACGCGAGTGCCGAGCTCGAAGGCCTCCTCCTGCTCGTGGGTGACGAGCAGAGTGGTGATGCCCAGCGCGCGCAGGAGGGCGGCGAGCTCGCGCCGGGTGCGCTCGCGCAACGACGGGTCGAGGTTGGAGAGCGGCTCGTCGAGCAGCAGCACGGGCGGCTCGGGGGCGAGCGCGCGCGCCAGTGCCACGCGCTGCTGCTGGCCGCCCGAGATCTCGGAGATCCGGCGCCCGCCCAGGCCGCCGAGCTCGACGCGCGCGAGCGCCGCCTCGACGCGCGCGGCGATCGCGGCGCGCGCGAGCCCGCGCGTCTCGAGCCCGAAGGCGACGTTGCCCGCCACGCTGCGGTGCGGGAAGAGCGCGTAGTGCTGGAAGACCATGCCGAAGCCGCGCCTCTCGGGGGGCAGCTCGTCGATGCGCTCTTCGCCGAGCAGGATGCGGCCGGCGTCGGCGCGCTCGAAGCCCGCGACCAGGCGCAGCAGCGTCGTCTTGCCGCTGCCCGAGGGCCCGAGCAGCGCCACGATCTCGCCCTCCGGCACGGCGAGCGAGACGCCCTCGAGCACGGCGTGGTCGCCGAAGCGCTTGACCAGGCCTTCGAGCCGGAGCGGCCGCGCCGGGGCGCTCATCGCGCGCCCCCGGGCGCGCCGCGGCCGCGCACCTGGGCGTCCCAGCGCGCCATCCAGGCCGGGCCCTGCGCGGCGGCGAGCGCCTCGTCGTAGTCGGCCACGACCAGGTGGTCGAGCGCGGCCCGCGCCCACTCCGGCAGGTGCTCGGGCGCCAGGTCGAGGCGCGCGGGGAGTCGGAAGGCGCGCTCGGCGGCGAGCGTCTGGGCCTCGGCGCTCCCCACCCAGTCGAGGAACGCGACCGCCGCCGCGCGCCGCGGCGCGCCCGCCACCAGCGCCACCGAGTCGTCGATCACGGGCGTGCCCGAGGCCGGGAAGCCGAAGCCCACGGGCGAGCCGGCGGCGCGCTGGAGGAGCACGTCGGTGAGCTCCCAGACCGTCACCTCGCCCTCGCCGCGCACCAGTTTCTCGAACAGCAGCGCGGGGTTGGCCACGTACTCCTTGGTGGCGGCGTCGAGGCGCGCGAGCCAGGCGAAGCCGGAGTCGGGCGTGCCCTGCTCGGCCACCGCGCGCGCGAGGCGGTGGGCGAAGACGGTGCGCATGACGCCCGAGGCCATCGGGTCGCGCAGCAGGACGCGGCCCGAGAAGCGCGCGGCGAGCAGGTCGTCCCAGTCGCGCGGCGCCTCGGCGTCGCTCACCCGCTTCGAGTTCCAGACCAGGACGGGCAGGGTGCGGAAGGTGCCGAAGTAGAGGTCGCCCGCGGCGCGGCTGCCCGCCGGCACCGCTTCGGCCCACTCCGGGCGATAGGGCGCCAGCAGGCCCTCCGCGGCGGCGCGCGCGAAGATCGCGTCGGGACCGCCGAACCAGACGTCGGCCTGCGGGTTGGCGCGCTCGGAGCGCACGCGGTCGTAGACCTCCTGCGAGCCCATGTCGAGGTAGCGCAGGTCGATCGACGGCTGGCGGCGCTCGAACTCGGCCTCGAAGAGCTGGAGCAGGTCGCGTCCGTGCGGCGAGTAGACGGTCAACGGCGTGCGCCCGTCGCCGCCGCAGCCGGCGAGCCCCGCGGCGAGCAGGGCGGCCAGCGCCCTCGTGCCGGCGCGGATCAACGCGCCTCCGGCGGGGGCGCGCCGGGTGTCGATTCGAGCTGGAGCTGGCGCGCGCGGGCTTCGACCGCGCGCCAGACGCGCATCAGGTTGCCGCCGGCGATCTTCTCGATCGCGGCCTCGGAGTGGCCGCGCTCGAGCAGCTTCGCGAACAGGTTGGGGTACTTCGAGACGTCCTCGAGGCCGGAGGGCGTGGTCGGCCCGACGCCCTCGAAGTCCGAGCCGAGACCCACATGATCGACGCCGGCGAGCGCGATGACGTGCTCGATGTGCGCCACCACGTCGTCCACGCTGGCGCGCGGGAAGGGTCTCTCCTCCTGGTACTGCGCGCGCCAGGCGGCGAGCTCGGGGCTGCCCTCCCGGGCGCCGCTCTCGGTGCGGAACGCCTGCTCCGCGTCCCACGCCGCGCTCGACCACTCGTTGGCGGGCGCGGTCAGGAAGCCGGAGCCGAAGTTGATCTGGATCACGCCGCCGTTCTCGGCCAGGCGACGGATGCGCTCGTCGTCGAGGTTGCGCTCGAAGCCGGGGGTGAAGTGCCGGCACGAGGAGTGCGACGCGATGACCGGCGCCGTGGTCGCCGCCAGCACCGCGTCGAAGCACTCGTCGGAGACGTGCGAGATGTCGACCATGATGCCGAGCCGGTTCATCTCGGCCACCACCTGGGCCCCGAAGGGCGACAGGCCGCGCCAGGTCCGCTTCTGCGCGTCCGAGTAGGAGGAGTCGCAGATCAGGTTGTCCTCGGCATGGACGAGCGTGGCGTAGCGTACGCCGCGGCCGTGGAAGTGCGCGACGTTGGCGAGGTCGGCCTCGAAAGCGGCCGCGTTCTCGATTCCGAGCGGCAGCGCGATGCGGCCCGAGCGCGCGATCGCCTCGGCCTCGTCCGCGCCGCGCGCGACCGCGAAGGTGCCTGGGTGCTCGGCCGCGAGGCCCTCGACCAGGTCGATCAGCGAGTCGGCGAGGTCGCGGGCGCCGCCGGCGGTCTGCAGCGACGACGGCACGTAGATCGACATCCAGGCGACGTCGAGCCCGCCCTGCCGGGCGCGGACGGCGTCGAAGTCGCCGCCCGGCGTGCGCTGGGAGACGTCCTCGCGCGGCCCCGCGTGCTCCTCGAGCCGGTAGGGCAGGTCGATGTGCGTGTCGACGACGAGCAGGTCGCGGGCGAGCCCGGCGGCGCGCGCGTCGAGGCGGGCCGCCGCGCTGGCGCGGCCGGGCCGGGAGGCGGGAGCGGCAAGGCGCCAGCCGGTGACGAGCGCCACGGCGGCGGCGAGGAGGAGCGGCAGCGCTCTGGAGCGGGGCGAAGGCATCGCGATCTCCCTGGGAGCGCCGATTCTACGGGTCGCTTAGACTTTCGCCCCCATGCCGAGCTTCCGCGGCGAGAACCGCTTCCGCCACGACGCCGTGCCGGCGATCGGCGTCCTGGTCTCGAACCTGGGCACCCCGGCGGCGCCGACCGCGCGCGCGCTCCGGCCGTACCTGCGCGAGTTCCTCTCGGATCCGCGCGTCATCGAGCTGCCGCGCGCCCTCTGGTGGCTGCTCCTCAACCTCTTCGTCCTGCCGCGCCGGCCGCGGCAGTCGGCGGCGCTCTATCGCAAGGTCTGGCGGCCGGACGGCTCGCCCCTGCTCGTGCTCACGCGCCGGCTCGCGGCGGGGCTCGCGGAGCGGCTCGAAGCCCGTGCCCGCCTGCCGATCCGGCTCGCGCTCGGCATGCGCTACGGCGAGCCGTCGCTCGCCGCGGCGGCGCGCGAGCTCGCCGACGCGGGTTGCCGGCGGCTGCTCGTGCTGCCCCTCTATCCACAGTACTCGGCGACCACCACCGCGTCGACCTTCGACGCCCTGTTCGCGGAGCTCGCCACCTGGCGCTGGGTGCCCGAGCTGCGCACGGTGGCCGGCTACCACGACGAGCCGGCCTACGCCGACGCCCTGGCGGCGACGGTGCGGGAGCTCTGGCAGCGGGAGGGCGAGGCGGAGCGGCTGGTGATGTCGTTCCACGGCATGCCGCGCCGCTACTTCGAGAGCGGCGATCCCTACTACTGCCACTGCCAGAACACGGCGCGCCGGGTCGCGGCGCGGCTCGGGCTGGCGGACGGACGCTGGCTGGTCACCTTCCAGTCGCGGTTCGGGCGCGAGGAGTGGCTCCGGCCCTACACGGACGAGACGCTGCGCGCGCTGCCCGGGCAGGGCGTGCGCTCGGTGGACGTGCTGTCGCCCGCCTTCGCCGTGGACTGCCTGGAGACGCTCGAGGAGCTCGACGGCCTCAATCGGGAGATCTTCGAGCACGCCGGCGGCGAGCGCTATCGCTACGTGCCCTGCCTCAACGACCGCGCCGACCACCTCGCCCTGCTGACCGACCTCGTGCTCCGGCACCTGGCGGGCTGGCTCGAGGAGCCGCGCGAGCCGGAGGAGCGCGAGCTCGTGGCGGCGGCGAGCGCGCGCGCGGCGCGCGCCGAGGCCGAGCGCGCCCGCCTGCCGGGGTGGGCTCCGCGCCCGCCGGAGGGATGACCGGTACGCACCCGGGCGACATCGCCGGGTGGTTCTCGTGGGCGATGACAGAACGGTGACACAGCGGGCCGCGCGGCTTGCTAGAACGGACGCCATGGAAGCCATCGGACTGGTCGGACTCTCGGTGCGGAACCACGGCTCGGCGGAGCTGGCGCGCTTCACCCTGGCCAGGGAAGAGCGCGCCGGACGCCTGCCCGGTCTCGCCGCCGAGCTCGGCGTGGTCGAGCTCGTCTACCTCGCCACCTGCAACCGGGTCGAGGTCGTCTATCGCCTCGACGGCTCCCACGACGGGCGCGACCTCCGGCGCGCGGTGTTTCGCGCGCTCACCGGCCACGAGCCGGAGCCGGGCGAGGCCGAGCGCACCCTGCGCGGCTGGGTCGGCGAAGGGGCCGTGGAGCATCTCTTCGTGGTCGCCTGCGGGCTGGACTCCTCGCAGTTGGGCGAACGCGAGATCCAGGGCCAGCTGCGCGACGCGCTCGCGGCCGCGCGCGCGGCCGGCACCGCGGGGGTACTGGTCGACCGGCTGGTGGACGAGGCGTTGCGCGTCGCCCACCAGGCCCATCGCGAAACCCATCTCGGCGCCGGGCGCACCTCGCTCGCCGAGCTGGCCGCGGACTTCCTGCTCGAGCGGGCGCGGCGCGGGCGCGGCGCGGTGGCCCTGGTGGGCGTCTCGCCGATGACCGAGCGCGCCGCCGAGGCGCTCCACCGCGAGGGGCTCGAGCTGGTGCTGGTCAACCGCACGCCGGAGCACGCGCGCGAGCTCGCCGGGCGCGTGGGCGGAGCGCTCGTGCTCTCGCTCGACGAGTTCCGCCGGCGCCCGCCGGCGGTCGAGGCGCTGCTCTGCGCCACCGGCTCGCCCGAGCCGGTGCTCGACCGCGCCTGCCTGGAGCGGCTGGCGGCGCGCGCGCCCTCGGGCGAGCCGCCGCTCATCGTCGACCTCGCGGTGCCGCCCGACGTCGAGCCCGAGGCGGCGCGCGCCGCCGGCCTGCCGCGTATCGGCATGGACGAGATCAACGCCGCCGCCGAGGGCCTGCGCCGGCAGCGCCTGGAGGAGGCCGCGGCCGCGCGCGAGCTGGTCGACCGCGCGCTGCGCGAGCTGCGCCAGCGCCTGGCCGAGCGCGCCCTGGCGCCGGTCCTGGCCAGCCTCTCGCAGCGCTACCGTCGCACGGCGCTCGAGGGCGTCGAGCGCCTGCTCGCCAAGGAGAAGCTGGCGCTCGATCCGGCCGGGCGCGAGGCGATCGAGCGCTGGGCCGAGACGCTGGCGCGCCGCTTCGCGCACCTGCCCACGGTGGGGCTGCGCGGCCTCGCCACCGACCAGGGCCTGGGCGCGGTGAGGAGCTTCCTCGCCGCCGGCGACGAGGAGCTCTGCCGCGAGCTGGGCACGGTCGCCGACCAGCTCGAGGCGCTGATCGAGCCGGCCGTGCGGGAGGCCTGAGCGATGGGCGCCGGACCGAACTCCGAGGCCCTCTTCGAGCGCGCGCGCCGGGTCATCCCGGGCGGCGTGAACTCGCCCGTGCGCGCCTTCCGCGCGGTGGGCGGCACGCCGCTCTTCGTGCGCCGGGGCGCCGGCGCGCGGATCGAGGACGAGGACGGCCGCGTCTACCTCGACTTCGTCGGCTCGTGGGGCCCGCTGGTGCTCGGCCACGCCCACCCGGAGGTGCTCGAGGCGGTCACCGCCGCGGCCGCCCGCGGCTCGACCTTCGGCGCGCCCTGCGCCGCCGAGGTCGAGCTCGCCGAGGCCGTGGTCGCCGCCTATCCCGGGCTCGAGATGGTGCGTTTCGTCTCCTCGGGCACCGAGGCGGTGATGAGCGCGATCCGGCTCGCGCGCGGAGCGACCGGCCGCGACCTGGTGGTGAAGTTCTCGGGCTGCTACCACGGCCACGCCGACCACCTGCTGGTCGCCGCCGGCTCGGGACTGGTCACCTTCGGGCGGCCGAGCTCGGCGGGCGTCCCGGAGCCGTTCGCCGAGCTGACGCGCGTGCTGCCGCTCGACGACGAGGCGGCGGTGGTGGAGCTCTTCGCGCGCGAGGGGGCGCGCGTGGCGGCGGTGATCCTGGAGCCGATCCCGGCCAACAACGGCCTGCTCGTGCAGCGCCGGGAGTTCCTCGAGACCCTCCGGCGCCTGACCCGCGAGGCGGGCGCCCTGCTCGTCTTCGACGAGGTGATCAGCGGCTTCCGGGTCGCGCGCGGCGGCGCCGC
>Ga0079037_100002175_pt1 | contig 10629 bp, 10 predicted proteins | sample Mud3Dept4metaG_FD_71479 | JGI IMG/M metagenome (GOLD analysis project Ga0079037, IMG submission 71479) | Freshwater wetland microbial communities from Ohio, USA, analyzing the effect of biotic and abiotic controls - Mud 3 Core 4 Depth 4 metaG | ecosystem: Environmental > Aquatic > Freshwater >... | reverse complement strand
CCCCCGGTCCCTGGTCGTAGACCGAGAAGCGGAGCCACCGGCCGTCGCGCTGCACCTCGACCAGCACCTCGCCGCCGTGCGGCGAGAACTTCACCGCGTTGGAGACCAGGTTGGCGAGCGCCTGGCGCAGCTTACGGGGGTCGGCCTTCACCGGCCCGCCGCCCGACTTGGCGACGCTCACGTGCAGGCGCGCCTCGCGGATGGCCGGCCGCAGGTCGGCCACCACCGCCTCGGCCAGGGCGTCCGGCTCCACCTCGCCGAGGAAGAGGGGCGCCTCGCCCGACTGCAGGCTGGCGAAGTCGGCGAGGTTGTCCACGATGCGGGTGAGCCTCGCCACCGACGACTGGATCGACTCCAGGACCTTCAGCTGCTGGGGCGTGAGCGCCCCCATCTTCTCCGACGACAGGATCTTGAGGTAGCCGGCGATGGGCGTGATCGGGGTCGAGAGGTCGTGGGCCAGGTTGCGGATGAACATGGCCCCGAGCCGGTTGCGCTCGGCGAGCCGCGCCTGCGCCAGCCGCGCGTCGCCGACGGCGTTCTCGAGGTGGCTCGCCATCGCCGCCGAGAGCGCCTTGAGGCCGGCCCGCTCGCCTTCCTGCGGCAGGGTCTCGCGCTTGCCCGCCATGATGGCGCGCACCTCCTCGCGGAAGCGGGACTCGTCGATGGGCCTCTCGATGAAGGCGTCGCAGCCGGCGGCGATGGCCAGGTCGTGCTCGCTGCGGGAGTCGCCCAACGCCACGAAGGGGACGGCGGCCAGGGCCCGCTCCGCCTTGAGGCGGGTGGCGACCTCGCACCCGTCGATGTCCGGCAGCCGGACGTTGGCGACCACCAGGTCCGGCGGGCGCACCCGGGCACGCTCGATGCCGGCCAGGCCCGAGCCGGTCTCGTCCACGGCGAACCCCTCGGCCTCCAGGAGCCGACGGACGGTGCCGCGGAGCGCGTCGTCGCTCTCGATGCAGAGAACCCGCTGGGGCATGGTTGCCTTTCGGCACGGATTATACGCTTCGCCCGCCGGATCGCCTGCGCAACCTGTTCCCGCGGCGCGCGCTATCGGGGATCCTGGCCCTCGGCTCCCGGCTGCCGGCCGCGCCACCACTCGGCCAGCTCGGCCGCCAGGGCGTCACGCCGGTTGCGTTCCGGATGCTCGAGGACCCGGTCCAGCAGGTGGCGGAGGGCCAGCCCCACCGCCCGTCCCGGCCCGATGCCGAGCTGCTCCATGACCGCCCTTCCGTCGATGGCCAGGTCACCGGTGTCGAGGGGCGGCCGGTGCGCCAGGACCCTCCCCGCGCGGGAGCGGAGCCGGCGCAGCGCCGCCCGCTCCTTCCGGGAGCGGGCTCCCAGGTGTCGCGCATCGGCGTCCCAGAGCGTCAGCAGGGCCGGGGCCCGGGCGGCGCCCACCCGCGACAGCCACCGGCGCACCTGCGGCGGCGTCTCCGGAAGGCGGTACTCGCCCCGCTCCCGCAGGCAGCCCCGCTCCCGGAGCAGCGCCGCCACCTCGGAGCCGAGCCGGTTCGGAAGCCTCAGGCCCACCAGCGCCTGCAGGGCCTCGACGGGGGGGACGACGTGCAGCAGGGCGGCGAAGCGGAGGACCGGGTCGGGCGGAACGGCGACGGCCACCGCCCGCAGGTGCGCCAGCGTCGGTGCGGACAGGCCGGCCAGGGGGGGCAGCACCACCGGGAGGAGGCCGGTCGACTGGAGCAGGCCGAGCGCCGGGCCGGGCCGGGGCGCGGCGAGCAGCTTGCCGAGCTCGTCGGCCACCCGCTCCGCCGAGACCAGGCGCACCACCGGTGCGGCCGGCCGGATGGCGGCCAGGGTCCGCCGATCCAGGCGATAGCCGAGCTGGGCAGCGAAGCGGATGGCCCGCAGCGGCCGCAGCCCGTCCTCGGCGAAGCGCTCCGCCGCATCCCCCACCGCGCGGATGAGGTGGCGCCGCATGTCCTCCCGCCCGCCGAAGGGGTCGCGGAAGACCCGCCCGATGGGGTCCCAGGCGAGCGCGTTCATGGTGAAGTCGCGGCGCGACAGGTCCTGGTCGAGGTCGGTGTGGAAGGTGACCGACGAGGGGCGGCGACCGTCCCGGTAGGCGCCCTCCCCGCGGAAGGTGGTGACCTCCACCTGGTCTTCGCCGACGAGCACCGTCACCGTCCCGTGCTCGACGCCGGTCGGCACCACCCGGGCGAAGAGCGCCGTCACCTCGGCCGGGGTCGCCGGGGTGGCCACGTCCAGGTCGGCCGCCGCCCGGCGGCCGCGGTGGAGGAGGAGGTCGCGCACCGCACCGCCCACCAGCCACGAGCGGTGACCGGCGCGGTCGAGCACCTCGAGCACGTGGCGGACCGCCGGGTGGATGCGGGCGCGGGCCAGGGCGGCGGGGACCCGCGGGCGCGCGGCACCGTCGCCGCGACCGCGCTTCGCCGGACGGCGGGAGGATCGGCGGCGGGGGCTCACCCTTCCCTTCTAGACCAGCCTTCGGGCCCGGGGAACCGAAACCGCCGGAGCTAGTGCAGCTCGGCCTTCCCCTCCCCGGCCCGGTCGAGAAGCCGGAAGTAGAGCCGGATGAGGGCGTCGCGCGCCGTGGGCTCGAGGGCGGCCACGACCTCGCGCGCCGCCGTGAGGGGCTCGCGGGCGATCGCGAGCAGCGCCTCCCCCACGGCGTCGGCGTCGACCTTGGACATGGGGGTGGCCGGGCGCGCGAAGGCGGCGCGGATGGACTCCTCGTCGAAGAGCAGATGGTGGCCCGCCAGGCCCTCCCGGAGCCGCAGCGACAGCCGCCCGGGCGCCAGCTCCGCCAGCTTGTCGGTCAAGGGCTCCCCTCCCGCATGTTGTGGCCCCGGCGGGACTCGAACCCACGGCCTACGGTTTAGGAAACCGCCGCTCTATCCAGCTGAGCTACGGGGCCGGCCGGCGAGCGGTATACCACACCTCCCGCGGCGTCAGAGGAGCCGCGCGCGCCGCCGCCGCCCCGCGGAGCGTCAGCGGCGAACGGCCTCCCCTGCGGCCGCCGGGTCGGCCAGGCGGCCCAGCGTGCCGGGCCGGTTCTCGACCCAGGCGGAGAGTTGCGTGACCCGTGGCATGGGCAGAACCTCTATTCCATGCCCGTCGCCCAGTTCAGGGAGATCCCGGAAGGGGCGCCTCCGGAGCTCGTCACTGCCGAGTCGGTCGCCGAGGGCCATCCGGACAAGATGGCCGACCGGATCTCCGACGAGATCCTCGACGCCTACCTGCGGCTCGACCCGAATGCCCACGTGGCCGTCGAGACGCTGGTGACGGCCGACCTGTGCGTGGTCGCCGGCGAGGTCCGGGCGCCGCCCCTCGCGCTCGAGCCGGTGGTGCGGCGGGCCATCCGAGACATCGGCTACGCGGCGTCGCCCTTCGGCTGGGACTCGGTGGAGGTCCGGCTGGCGGTGCATGCCCAGTCGCCGGAGATCGCCCGGGGCGTCGACTCCGCGCCCGGCAAGGCGGAGGGCGCCGGCGACCAGGGGATCATGGTCGGGTACGCCTGCCGGGAGACGCCCGCCCTCATGCCGGCACCCATCCACTACGCCCATCGGCTGATGGAGCGGATGGCGCAGCTGCGGCGGGGCGGCCGCGGCGACCTCGGGCCCGACGGCAAGTCCCAGGTGACGCTCGAGTACCGCGGCCACCGGCCGGTCCGGGCCGAGGCGGTGGTGCTCTCGCAGATGCACGCGGCTTCGCTGTCGATGCCGGAGCTGCGAGGGCTGGCGGAGCGGGTGGTGCGGGAGGTGCTCCCGGACGGCTGGGTCGACGGGCGGACGCGCCTGCTGGTGAACCCCGCCGGAACCTTCGTCCTCGGTGGGCCGGCCGCCGACACCGGGCTCACCGGGCGAAAGAACGTGGTGGACAGCTACGGGCCGGTCGTCCCCCACGGCGGCGGGGCCTTCTCCGGCAAGGACCCGTCCAAGGTCGACCGCTCCGCCAGCTACGCCGCGCGCTACGTCGCCAAGAACGTGGTGGCCGCGGGGCTGGCCGAGCGCTGCCTGCTGCAGATCGCCTACGCCATCGGCGTCGCCGAGCCGCTGGCCGTCCACGTGGACTGCCTCGGCACCGGAGCGCTGGGAGACCGCTCCGGCGAGCGGATCGCCGCGGCGGTCCGCCGCACCTGCCCGCTCACCCCGCGCTGGATCCGCGACCGGCTCGGCCTCGACCGTCCCATCTACGCCCGCACCGCCGCCTACGGCCACTTCGGGCGCCCGCCCGAGGCGGACGGCGGCTTCTCCTGGGAGCGCCTCGACCTCGCCGAAGCGCTCCTCGAGGCCGTTCGAGGCTAGACTTCACCGCGTGGCGACCCCGACCGGCCTGTGGCCCCGCGGCGAGATGCGTCCCAGCCGGTCCGCGGCCGAGGCCCGGGTCTTCGAGGCGCTGCGGCGCGGGCTGCCGGCCGGCTGGACCGCCTGGCACTCGGTGCGGATCCGCACCCGGGCCGGCTTCCTCGGCGAGGGCGACTTCGTCCTGGCGGCGCCGGGACGCGGCCTCCTGGCCCTCGAGGTGAAGGGGGGCCGGGTCGAGGAGCGGGACGGGCGGTGGACCTCGAACGGCGCGCCGCTGGCGGTGGCGCCCCTCGACCAGGCCCGGGACTTCCTCGGCAAGCTGGTGCGTCGCCTGAAGGAGGTGGGCTGCCGGCCGCCCGCCTTCGGCGCGGCGGCCTGCTTCCCCGACGTCCGGGTGACGCGTCAGCCGGACCAGGACGACCTGCGCGGGATGCTGCTCGGCGCCGACGAGATCGGGTGGATGGGGGAGGCCCTGCCGCCGCTCCTCGACCGGGCTCTGCCCCGGCCCGAGGCCGAGCAGGGCGAGTGGATCGAGGCGGTGCACCGCCTGTGGGGCGAGAGCTGGGTCCCGGCACTCGGCCTGGGCCAGCGGGTGCGCGACCTGGGCGAGCGCCGCTACCGCCTCGACGAGATGCAGCTGCTCGCCGTCGAGGGCCTGCTCGGCAACGCCCGCGTGCTGGTCCACGGGCCGGCCGGGTCGGGCAAGACGCTGCTCGCAGCCGAGGCGGCCCGCCGCCACGCCGCCGCCGGCAAGCGGGTGCTGGTCCTGTGCTTCACCCGCCCCCTCCAGAAGTGGCTGGCCTCCCGGCTCGAGCCGGAGGGGATCGAGGTGCACACCGTGAGCGGGCTCGCCCGGGCGCTCGTTCGCGCCGCCGACCCGGCAGCCCCCGACGACGACGGGGACCCTGCCTTCTGGCGCGAGCAGTACCTGCGCGCCTGCGACCTGTGCCAGCCGCTCTGGGACCTGGTGGTGGTCGACGAGGCCCAGGACCTCCAGGAGGAGGCCTGGCTGCTCGTCTCCACCCTCGCCGAGGGGCGCGGCCTGTGGGCCTTCCACGACGAGGCGCAGCGCTTCTGGCCCGACCGGTCGCCCCCGCTCGGCCTCTTCGATGCCACCTTCCGGCTGCCGCGGGCGCTGCGCTGCCCGCCCGGCATCTGGGCGCTGGCGGCCCGCTGCGCCGGGATGCCGGGCGACGAGGGCGAGATCCGGCGCGCCCTGGCCGACGGCGCGCTGGCCCTCGTCCCATGCCCCGCCGCCAGCGCGGTCGCCGACAAGGTCGGGGAGGAGGTCGACCGGCTGCGCTCGCAGGGACTCTCCCCTGGGGACATCGGGGTGGTCTCGCTCCGCGGCCAGATGGCCGAGGGCGCCGTCTTCCGGCGCACCCACCTCGGCCGCCACCGCATCGTCCCGGCCGACGCCGCGGACGCGGAGGAGAGCCTGGTGGCCGACTCCTTCCTGCGCTGGAAGGGACTGGAGCGCCCGGCGGTGGTGGTGGCCGACCTCCCGGAGGCCGACCGCGGCCAGCGCGGCGTCCGGCTCTACGTGGCGCTCACCCGGGCGCTGGTGGCCGCCCGCATCGTGGCGCCGCTGCCCGCGCTCCGGTCCGACCCGGTGCTGGGCCCGCTGCTGCCGCCCTGAGCGCCGGCACGCCGCCTCCGGTCCCCGGCCTGCGCGGCCCTATCCCGGCGAGCGCAACCGCTCCGGCTGGACGGGCTCCGCCAGGAAGGCCTGGACCTCGCGCCGGCGAACCATGGTGTCCTGGTAGCCGAGCTCCATGAGCCGGCCCACGTAGACCGGCTCGAAGGCCAAGTAGCTGAGCAGCTCGGAGCCGTTCCCGTTTCCGGCGCCGATGCCGCGCAGGAGGTAGCGCAGCATGCGGGGGAACCGCTTGTACTGGTCCTCGGCCAGCTTCCCCAGGTCCCGCGAGGGCCGCAGCACCAGCGAAGGCACCGGGCGCATGGGGTGGAGCGCCCGGCGGCGCTCCTCGGGCGGGATGAGCGCCAGCATCCGGTTGACGCGCTCGAGGCGCTCCACGTCGCCCTCCACCGCGTCGAGGAACACAGCGTTCATGAGCACCCCGGCGATCTCCGAGGGGGCCAGGAAGTCCCGCCGCGCCCGCCCCGGCATCAGCTCCTCCGGGGCCCTCCAGTGGCGGACGCTCACCGTCACGATCTTGTCGGCCCCGAGATGGATGGCCGGGCTGAGGGGCGCGTTCATGCGCACGCAGCCGTCGCCGTAGAAGGCCCCCTTGATGCGGACCGGCGGGAAGAAGATGGGGATGGCCGCCGAGGCCAGCACGTGGTGGAGACGCAGGGTGTCGCGGACGCCGATGCGGGTGCTGCGCACCCAGGGCTGGATGGCGGGATCGCCGTCGAAGAAGGACACCGCCACGTTGGTGGCGTAGCTGGTGGCGGTGACCGCCACCCCGCGCAGGCGCCCGGAGGCGAAGTGGCGCGTCAGCCTCCCGACCGGGATCGTCTCTGCCAGAAGCTCCTGCAGCGGCGAGGCGTCGAGGAGGAAGTTGATGCGGCTGCGGCCGAACAGCCCGCCGGCCGAGAGGTCCCGCATCCAGCGCGAGCCGATGGCCACGAGGCGCGGGGCGTCGGTGCGGTAGATCCGCTCCGGCGAGAGCGAGCCCCAGATCTCGCCGAGCCGGCGCACCGCCGCCGGGAAGTCGTCGGCGTGGCTGCCCAGGAAGGCGGCGTTGATGGCGCCGGCCGAGACCCCGGCCAGCACGCGGAAGGGCATCCCCGGCCCCGGCGCCAGCTCGGACAGGGCACGCACCGCTCCCGCCTGGTACGCGGCCCGCGCACCTCCGCCCGTCAGCACCAGCGCCGTCTCGCCCATCCCCGGTGATTATCACCCGGGTTTCGCGCCGGCGCAGCGCGTTTTGGCGCCCGGCCAGCGCGCACCGAAGGGCGCTGCGGGCGCCTCCTCGGCCCGCTTGCGGGCGATAGCGGACTCACCGTGAATGCAAGTCCGCGGCGAACGGGCCGGAGCAGCCGCCCGACACGTGGGCGGCTGTGGGCCCACGTGAGCGGCTTCCCCATTACCCGGTCCGTGTGACTGGCGACGATCCGGGCCGGCGCGAAGATGGAGCCGCATGCAGCAGCCACAGCTCGGACACGTCGTGCACGTCGCGGTCGACGCCGCCCGCGAGCGCATCCGCCAGGAGCTCGAGGTGGAGTGCGCCATCGAGACGGTGATCACCTTCGCCTTCGGCAGCCGCCAGCCCATCGAGGAGCTGATGCCGAGGATCCGCGCCACCCTCCCGGTCGAGCCGACGGTGCTCCAGGTGATCGACGCCGTGTTCGCCGCGCACCGCGAGCGCGGGCCCATCGCCGACGAGGCCGCGCGCCGCGCCGACGCGGGGATGGCCATGGCGGCCTTCCTCTCGGCCGACCCCCATGAGCTGGGGATCCCGGCCGCGCTGTTCCGGGTCGGGAGCGAGGTCTGGCTCACACCGGCCCGCGCCCGGCTGAGCTGATCCGGGCCGGCCCCGCCGCCCCCGTCAGAAGCCCTCGCCGAGCACCTCGCGCGCCGCGGCGGTGAGGCTCTCCAGCATCCGAGGGTCGTCCGGCGTGTCGGCGTTGATGTCCCCCAGCACGAACCCGGTCTTCTGGGCGATGAGCCCGCGCGTCCGGTAGAGGGGAAGCCTCCGCCGCTCGATCTCCCCCTCGATGCGCCTCAGCGTCTCGTACAGATTCCCCATCGCGCTCCCCTCCTGCTGCGCGACTCCCTCGGTCCCCTGGGCGCAGGATAGCCCCCTTCCCCGCCCGCGCTCAAGTGCTCGTGACAGTGCTCGTGACAGTGCTCGGGTTGCGACCGCCGTCACTCCGCGAGCGCCGACTCGACCGCCCGCACCACCCCGGGGACCTCGGCGGGGTCGTTCGGCCAGTGCGGCGAGAAGCGGAGCAGGCCGTCGGGGACGGAGCAAGCGACGCCCCGCGCCGCCAGCGAACGCTGCAGGCGGACCGGGTCGGCTCCCGGCGGCGGGCGCAGCGAGAGGATGCCGGAACGCCTCTCCGGCTCGGGCGCGCGCTGGCTCCGGAAGCCCCGCGCCACCAGCTCGGGCTCGAGGAGGTCGAGGTAGCCGTTCACGTGGGCGTGGATCGCGGGCACGCCCAGCGCGGCCAGAAGGTCCACCGACGCCTCCAGCCCGGCCAGCGCCGCCTCTCCCGCCGAGCCCGACTCCAGGAAGTCGGCGCGCCGCCGGATGGGCCGGTCGTACCGCAGGTGCCCCGGGCCCTCGGAGAGGAAGCGGGCGGCGTGCTCGTGGGAGAGCCACCCGGCCAGCCGGGGCCGCAGGGCGGCCTCCCGGCCCGCCCGGACGTAGAGGAAGCCGGCCCCCAGGATGCCCATGAGCCACTTGTGCGAGCCGGCGGCCAGGTAGTCGAGGCCCAGGGCCGCCGCGTCGAGCGGGACGACCCCGCAGGCCTGCACCGCGTCGACGAAGAGCTCTGCGCCGTGGCGGGCGCAGAGCGCGGCCATGGCGCCGAGCGGCATGCGGAGCCCCGTCTGGAACTGCACCGCGCTCGCCGCCACCAGGCGGGCGCCCCGCCGGAGCTCCCGCTCGAGCGCCTCGAGCCCCTCCGCCTCTCCGCGCTCGAAGGGATCGATGGGCAGCAGGGCCGCCTCCAGGCCGAAGGCCTCGGCGGCCCGCTGCCAGGGCGTGACGTTGGCGGGGAACTCCCCCTGGAAGAGCAGCACCCGGTCGCCGGTCCGCCAGGGGAAGCACTGCGCCACCGCGACGATCCCGGAGGTGGTGTTGGGGAGGAAGGCCAACTCCGCCGGCTGAGCGCCGACGAGCCCGGCCAGCTTGCCCCGCAGGCGGGCGCGCCGCTCCAGCGCGGCCGGCACGGCGGCGGCTCCCCGCCGGGCGTACTCCCCGACCGCGGAGGCCACCGCCGCCCGCACCGGCTCGGAGGGCGGCGAGATCGCGGCGTGGGCCAGGTAGGCGACGGGCTCCAGGTCCGGGAAGAGCGCCCGGCTCCCCGGCCGGGCCCCGCTCACCACGGCGGCTCCCGGCGCGCCGGCCCGGGCCGCGCTGGCCGCCCCGCCCGGCTCACTGGGCCGTGTACCCTCCGTCCACCACCACCGCCTGGCCGGTGATGCCGCCCGCCTGGTCGCTCGCCAGGAAGGTGGCGTAGGCGGAGATCTCCTTCACCGTGAGCAGGCGGCGCAGGGGAACGAGGGGGTAGATGACGTCCTCCATCACGCGCTCCAGCGGCACGTTGCGGGTGCGGGCCAGGTCGCCGAGCTGGTTGCGCACCAGCGGCGTGTCCACGTAGCCCGGACACAGCGCGTTGGCGGTCACCCCGTGCGCCGCCCCCTCCAGGGCGGTCACCTTGGTGAGCCCGATGACGCCGTGCTTGGCGCTGTTGTAGGCCGCCTTGCCGGCGAAGCCGACCAGGCCGTTGATGGAGGCCATGTTGACGATCCGGCCCCAGCGCTGCCGCTTCATCACCGGGAAGACCTGCTTGGTGGCCAGGAAGGGCGCGACGAGCATCACCCGCACCAGCAGCTCGAACTTCTGGGCCGGGAAGTCCTCGATGGGCGAGACGTACTGCAGGCCGGCGTTGTTCACCAGGATGTCGATGCGCCCCCGCGAGGACAGGGTCTGGTCGAGGGCCGCCACCAGCTGCGCCTCGCTGGTGACGTCGCAGGCGACGCCGGCCACCTCCAGCCCCTGCCCGCCCAACGACCCGGCCGCGGCCCGGGCCGCGTCGCCGTTCAGGTCGGCGATGGTGACCCGCGCCCCTTCCCGCGCAAAATCCTCGGCGATCTGCAGGCCGATGCCGCTGGCGGCACCGGTGACGAAGGCCACCTTGTCCTGGAGCAGCTTGCTCATCGCTTCACCCCGGTGGAGAAACGCTTCAGCAGCGCCAGCCCCTCCCCGACGATGCCGCGCCGGAAGGCGAGCACGCACACCACGAAGACCGCGCCGGTGATGACCGTCACCCACGAGCCGACCCCGGAAAGGTAGTTCTCGAGGGACACCACCACCAGCGCGCCCACCGAGGGCCCCACCACCGTTCCCATGCCTCCCAGGAGGGTCATGAGCACCACCTCGCCCGAGCGGTGCCAGTGGACGTCGGAGAGGGAGGCGAACTGCAGCACCACCGCCTTGAGCGAGCCGGCCAGGCCGGAGAGCGCCGCCGAGAGCACGAAGGCCAGCACCTTGTAGCGGTTGACGTCGTACCCCAGCGACAGCGCCCGCGGCTCGTTCTCCCGGATGGCGCGCAGCACGTGGCCGAACGGCGAGTGGATGGTGCGGTGGATGACCCAGAAGCCGGCCAGGAAGGCGGCAAAGACGAAGTAGTACATGGTGAGGGGCTGGTCGAG
>Ga0079037_100002173_pt1 | contig 10633 bp, 9 predicted proteins | sample Mud3Dept4metaG_FD_71479 | JGI IMG/M metagenome (GOLD analysis project Ga0079037, IMG submission 71479) | Freshwater wetland microbial communities from Ohio, USA, analyzing the effect of biotic and abiotic controls - Mud 3 Core 4 Depth 4 metaG | ecosystem: Environmental > Aquatic > Freshwater >... | reverse complement strand
GGCTCTCTCGGCCGGCTTTTCCGGGGGCTTGGGCGCGGGCGCCGCGACGGCCGGCGCGACGTCGGCAACGTTCACCCTGAGGGTCTGGAAAAGGTCGGGCCCGGACCCCTCGGGCTTCTTCTCCGGCTTCGGCTCCGGCTTCGGAGCCGGCAGGCCGAGGGCCGCCGCCAGCGTCTTCTCCACGTCGAAGTCGCCCGATCTCTCGCTGCGCCGCGTGATCCCCGGATCCGTTCCGGGAGCGGGAGCCAGCGGGACCGGTATCGGGCCCGATTCGATCCCCGAGACGATGTCCGAGAAGATGTCGTCCGCCGAAAGGAGGGGCTCGCCCGTCTCAAGGCCCGGCAGCGTGACGGGTGCACCGGGGAGGTCGAGAGCGGGGGCCTGCCCGATCGCCGACGCGACCTCGGCGAGGAAGGCCTCCTCGCCGAACGGCTTTTCGAGGATGCTCGTCGCGCCGACGCGCTGGGCGTCGGCGCGCTTGTTGCGCCCCTTGTAGCCCGACATCATCAGGAGGATCGGCGGCGTGGCGCCTCCCGCCTGCATTCCCTTGATGACGTCCGGCGTCCGGAGCTTCGGGAGAACGGAGGAGATCAGGACGAGGTCTGGACGCGACCGGCGGTACGCCTCGAGCCCTTCGTCGCCGTCCCGGGCCACGACGACCTCGTCGTTCCGGGCGGAGAGAAAGCCGCGGATCCGTTCCACGTATCTCGGCTCGTACTCAATCAGGAGAACCTTCATGTCCGAAGAGAGACGACGCTCCTGCTCCTTCCCGCAAACCTTTCCGGAACAAACTATTATCGTCCCGAGGGGACCGGTGTCAACGGACGGGACGATGTGGACGGAACGCCGCGGGGCGGGGCGGCGCCGGGTTGCGGTCGTCCCGTTCGGCTGCAAGGTGAGCCGGATCGAGGCGCAGGCCGGAGCGTCCGCGCCCGGCGCTCCTCCTCCCGTCTCCGCGCGAGAGGCCGACGTCGTGGTCCTCCACGGCTGCGCCGTGACGGAACGCGCGGTGCGGGATCAGCGCCGGTTTCTCCTCCGTCTCCGGCGCGAGAACCCGGGGGCGGCGGTCATCGTATCGGGGTGCCTCGCGCGGAGCGGCCCCGAGACGCTCGCGCGGCTCCCCGGCGTCGACGCCGTCGACGCGGCGCCCCCTTCTTCGCGCGGCGTCTTCGCGGTGGCGTTTCCGGACGGCGGGCGGACGCGGGCCTTCCTCAAGATCCAGGACGGCTGCAGGCGGCGCTGCGCCTTCTGCGTCGTCCCGTCGCTTCGCGGAGAGGAGCGGAGCGCCGATCCTCGCGAAGTGGCGGACCAGATCCGCCGGCTGGGCGAGGCGGGAGTGCCGGAGACGGTCCTCGCCGGCGTGCATCTCGCGGCTTTCGGGCGGGACAGGGGGACGGACCTCCTGGCGCTCCTCTCCGATCTCGAGCGCGACCCGCCGGCCTGCCGCGTCCGGCTCTCCTCGCTCGAGCCGATGGAGGCGGGAGAGGCCCTCGTCGACTTCGTGGCCGGATCCCGGACGGTCGTCCCGCACCTCCACCTGCCGCTCCAGTCGGGCTCGGACGCCGTCCTCCGTCGGATGCGGCGCGGGATCTCGGCCGGGCGTTTCCGGGCCCTCTCCCGGCGGGCCCTCCGCGCGAACCCGCGCCTTCACCTCGCCACCGACCTGATCGCCGGCTTCCCCGGCGAGACCGAGGCCGAGTTCGAGGAGACCCGCCGCCTGGTCTCGGAGCTCCCCTTCGCGAGCCTTCACGTCTTTCCCTTCTCTCCCCGCCGCGGCACGCCGGGCGCCGAGCTCTTCGAAAGAGGGCGGGTCCCCCCCGCCGTCGTCACGCGGCGCGCCTCGGCTCTCCGGCGTCTCGGCGAGGAGAAGGCCCGCGCCTTCCGGCGGGCCGCCGACGGGACGCTCGCCGACGCCGTCGTCCTCCGCGGGGGGCTGGCCCTGACCGACCACTATCTCGAGGCTTCCCTCGGGGCCCCGCTCCCCCCGGGCATCCGCCTTCCCGTCCGCCTTCAGGCGCACGAGCCGGGGGCCGTCCTGACCGCCGTCCCCGCCGCCGAAGCTGGTAGTATTCCGCCCCCCTGAGGACGCCCGCGACTCTTCCGGGCAGACGCGATCCGAGGTGAGGCATGTCCGGACACAGCAAGTGGAGCACGATCAAGCACAAGAAGGGCGCGGCCGACGCCAAGCGCGGGCGCCTCTTCACGAAGCTGATCAAGGAAATCACGATGGCCGCCAAGGTGGGCGGCGGCGCGGTCGAGTCGAACCCCCGCCTCCGCTCCGCCGTGCAGGCGGCAAAGAAAGCCTCGATGCCCTCCGACAACATCGACAAGGCGATCAAGCGCGGCACCGGCGAGCTCGAGGGGGTCACCTACGAAGAGGTGGTCTACGAAGGGTACGGCCCCGGCGGGGCGGCGCTCCTGATCGAGGCGATGACCGACAACAAGAACCGGACGACGTCCGAGATCCGCCACCTCCTGACGAAGTACGGCGGCAACATGGCCTCCGCCGGCGCCGTCGCGTTCCAGTTCCACAAGAAGGGATACCTCTCGGTCGAGAAGAGCGCCACCAAGGAGGACACGCTCATGGAGCTGGCCCTCGAATGCGGCGCCGAGGACTTCCAGACCGAGGACGCGGACGTCTTCGAGATCTACACCGACCCGGCCTCCTTCGAAGCGGTGAAGGGGAAGATCGAGGAGAAGGGGATCCCGGTCCAGACGGCCGAGATCCAGTCGGTGCCGCAGAGCACGATCGCGGTCGCGGACAAGGGGCCCGCGCTCCTGAAGCTCCTCGAGATGATCGAGGACCACGACGACGTCCAGAAGGTCTGGTCCAACGGCGACATCGAGGACAAGTACCTGACCGCGTGAGGATCCTCGGCGTCGATCCCGGCAGCCGCGCGACGGGATGGGCGCTCGTGAGCTTCGGCGCGCCTCTCCGGCTCGAAGGAGCCGGCGTCCTCCGCCCTCCGGCCGGCCTCCCCTTCGAGCGCCGCCTCCTCTGGCTGCGCGAGGCGCTCGCCGGCATCGTGAGCCGGATGGGTCCCGATGCCGCCGCCGTCGAGCGCGTCTACGCCGGCGTGAACCCCCAGAGCCTCATCACGCTCGGCGAGGCGCGCGGAGTTCTTCTCCTCGCCCTCGCCGAAAGCGGCATCGCCGTGGCCGAGATCACCCCCGCCGAGGTCAAACGGGCTGTCACGGGGACGGGCGCGGCCGAGAAGGAGCAGGTCCGGCGGATGGTGGCCTCCCTGCTCGGACGCCGGCTGCCGCTCGACGCCGCCGACGCGGCCGCGGCCGCGCTCGCCCATGGCTTCGTGGCCGCGCCACGGGCGGCCCGCGCCGCCGCGCCTCTCCGCCCGGCCGGAAGCGGCAGCTCCGGCTGGCGGCGCCGTCCCACGGGTTGAGCAGGCTCCTCCGCGCTGCTATCGTCCCCAGCGGTCCATGTCGTTCCAGGGCTCGCTGAGCGATCTCCCCCTCGCCGACATCGTGCAGCTCGTCGCCGTGTCGGGGAAGACGGGAATGTTCTCGCTGACGCACGCGTCCGAGCAGGGGGCCGTCTATCTGCAGAACGGCCAGATCACGCACGCCCGCGTCGGCGACATCGAGGGGGAGGACGCGGTTTACGCCCTCGCCCTCTGGACGAACGGGTCGTTCCAGTTCTCGCCCGGCGCCGAGAGCGAGAAGCAGACGATCACGCGCTCCAACACGAACCTCCTGATGGAGGCGGCCCGTCGGAGCGACGAGTGGAAGATCCTCTCCAAGAAGATCCCGTCCACGGACGCCGTCCCGCGCCTCGTCGCCTCGGATCGCCTCGCCGGGCCGATCACCCTGACGCCGCAGGAGTGGGTCGTCATCACGCGATGCGACGGGCGCGCGACGATCGAGGAAATCGCCCGCTCGCTCCGGAAGTCCTCCTTCGACGTCGCCAAGACCCTCTTCGGCCTGGTGACGGCCGCCCTCGTGGAGGTCGCGAAGCCCCCGGCCGCCGCGCCGCCGCCGCGCCCTCCCGCCATCCCGCCCGGCCTCTCGCCTCCAGGGGCGAGCATTCCGAGCGTGACGACCCACACGGGGGTCTTCAAGGAGATCTCGAAGGGGGACGAGCGGAGAAGCCTCCAGGTCCTCTGCACGAAGGTGAAGCAGGAGGCCGAGTCGCTTCTCGGCGCCGCGGGAGACGCCGAGATCGACCGCCTCTACCGGGGGGCCCTGGCCGACATCGACCGCGGGCGGAGCCTCGAGGCGGTGCGGGACCTGATCCGGCTGCTGGAGGCCTCCCTCGCTCGCCGGCGCGGCCCCGACGGCGCCCGGTCGTTCCACGAGCGGATGCTGCCGCTCCTCTGAACCGGGCGGGCCCGTAAAGCCTTCCATTTGCTGCCACGGGCCGGGGGGCGTTAAACTCCATCGGCATTTCCTGTTCGGAAATTAAGGACGCGGTTTTCACGCCGGCGCCCGCGGAGCGCTCCCGGAGCCGGCGGGAAAAAAGGAGACCTCATGCGACGGACGCGGACCGGACTCCTCCTCGCGGTGGCGTGCCTCCTCCTGACGTCGGGCGCCTGGGCCCAGACGGCCCCGACGCTGACCGGCGCCACCGGCCTCATCGACTCGCCGACCGCCGAGTCGCTGCCGATCGGCCGCTTCTCCTTCGGCCTGAACGCGGCCTACTCGCCGATGATGGCCGGGCCGGCCCTCAGCTACCCGCCCTACCCGGAGGACCCGCTCCGCTACAGCCGCGGACGGTTCGGCGTCTCGATGGGCTTCGGCCTGTCGAACTCCTGGGAGGCCTCCCTCGCATTCGGCGCGCTCGAATACAAGGCCGGAAGCCGGATGTGGGCCGGCAACATCAACGGGCGTGACCGGGTCGGACGGTTCAACGTCTCGGAGACCGACAAGCTCCGCCTCGGCACCAAGCTGATCCTGAACCCCCGCGACCCGGTCAAGGTCGTCGCGACCCTCGGAGCCGCCTTCGCGACGGGAGGCGGCGTCAACGAACCCGACTCCTTCTCGACCGGCCGGACCGACTGGGACTTCGGCCTCTCCCTCAACTACGACTGGTTCACCCTGGCGACGTCCTATCTCTCCGCGGCGAGCTACGGGACGCCGGGCGCCCTCTACGGCACGACGAACGTCGGGGCGGCCGTCCCGAACGAGTGGTCCGTGCGGATCGGAGCGAACATTCCCTTCGTCCCGGGCGTCTTCCGCGGGATCTTCGAGATCAACCGGACCTTCTTCTACGGCGGCGATTCGAATCCCCTCCCCTTCTCCGAGGCCGTCCTCGGAGGCCGCGTCTCGCTCGGGAAGGAACTCGGCCTGACGGCCACCGGCGCCCTCCGGATCAACATCGACCAGTGGGCCCGGTACGGCACCAGCCCGACCCCGATCGGCGGCGTCGTGATGGTCGGCTGGGTGCCGCAGCCCGCGGCTCCCCGGCGCCCGGTCGTCGCCGCCGCTCCGCGCGAGGAGCCGCCGACGGCCCCCGTCGCCGCCCCTCCGCCGCCGGCGGCCCCGGCCCCCGCGCCGGCCCTGGCCACCGCTGCCCCACCCGCGCCGAAGCCCTCGACGACCACAACCGACGAGATCCTCTTCGACTCGGGGAAGAGCCGGCTGACGAACATCGCCAAGGCGATCCTCGACGGCGTCGCGCTCCGCCTCAAGAACAACCTCTCGGCCACCTGCGCGGTCGCCGGCACCACCGACCCGAAGGAGAAAGGCGACCGGCCCGCGCTCGCGAAAGCACGCGCCGAGGCCGCGAAGGACTATCTCGTGAAGCGGCACGGGATCGACGCGGGGCGAATCTCGGTCGCGGCGACGGGGGATGGCGACGCCGCCGACTCGACGCGGAACCGGAGGGCCCTGGTCACGGTCACCTTCCCCTGACGTGAGGCTTCGCGCCCCGCGGCAGTAAACTGCAGGCGGGGCGTGGACAGCGGCTTCTTCACCACCGGTACCTTTTCGTCCGGCACCTCGCCGGGCCTTCCGGGAATTTTCCGCTCGCGCGCCCTCGGCGTCCTCGCGACCGCCGCGGTCGTCGGCCTGCTCTGGGCGGGGAAACTCCTCTTCGTCACCTTCTTCTTCGCCCTCTTCCTCTCTCTCGCCCTCCAGCCCTTCGTCGTCCTGCTCGAGCGGATCCGGATGCCGCGGACGCTCGCGGTCCTCGTCGTCCTCCTCCTCCTCGCGGCCCTCGTCGCGTTCTTCATCGTGAACGCCCTCGAGCAGCTCCAGGCTTTCGCCGGGGACCTGCCGTCCTACCAGACGAAGATCCGCGACCTGACGTCCCGGATGCAGGGTCTCTTCGCCGCGCTCGAGGAGCGGACGCGCCTCCTCCTTCCCGAGGCCGACCGGTCGATCCGCTCCGTCAAGGTCGAGCAGGGGGCGCTCGAGTCGGTCTCGAAGGTCGCCCTGCAGGTACGCACGGTCTTCTCCCTCCTCCTTTACGCCGCGGCCGTTCCGATGCTCGCCTTCTTCATGCTGAAGGACCGGGAGAAGTACGCGGGGGCGATCACCCGCATCCTCCGCCTCAAGGGGGGCCGGGCCGCGTCGGACTTCGCGGAAGGAGTTGCGCGCGTCCTCGGCGGCTACGTCCTCGGCGAGCTCTTCGTCGTCCTGATCACGGCCTGCGTCACGACGGCCGGGCTCCTCCTCCTCCGCGTCCCCTACGCCTACGTCCTCGGACCGCTCGCCGGCCTCTGCGTCCTCCTTCCGTACGTCGGCGTCATCGTCTCGACGACCCCGGCGTTCGGCGTGGCCCTGCTCACCGGCGACGACGGAGCCCTTCCGCTGAAGGTCCTCGCCTTCTACACCTGCGTCCAGTTTCTCGAGGGAAACGTCCTGACCCCCTTCATCGTCGGGAGCCGCGTGAGGCTCCACCCGCTCGCCGTCCTCGTCGCCTTCCTCTTCTGGGGAATCCTCTGGGGGGTGCCGGGCGCCATTCTCGCCGTCCCGCTCACGGCGACGGCCAAGGTCGTGGGCGAGCGGTTCGACCGGTTCGCGCCGTGGGCCGCCCTCCTCGGGGACCGGACGCCCGACCCCGAGACGAAAGAGGACGCCGAGGCCTCCGTCGCGGAGACTCCGAAGGCCTAGCCGACGTTCCGGCGGCGGACGGCGATGGCCCCGCCGAGGAGCCCGGCCACGATTCCGCCGGCGACGAGGAGCGCGGCGGCGCCGGGAGTGAGGAACCGGAGACCGAGGAGGGTCACGACGTTCTCCGGTGCGCGGGCGCCCCAGTGGAGAAGGGCGCGGAAGGCGAGGCCGAGGACGCCGAGGGCGAGAAGCCCCCCGAGGAACCCCTGGATCAGACCTCCGACGACGAACGGTCCCCGGATCAGGAACTCGGGAGCGCCGACGAGTCGGAGAATCTCGATCTCCTCGCGGTGGAGCAGGATCGTCAGCCTCACGACGTTCGCGATCGTGAAGGCCGCGCCGAGGACGAGAACCACGGCGAGTCCGGTCCCCGCCGCCCGGGCGACGCCGACGGCCCCCCGCAGGCGCCGGACCCACTCCACGTCGAACTGCACCTCCTCGGCGGCAGGGTGCGCGGCGAGGTTCGCGAGGAGGCCCGGGAGGGCCGCCGAAGAGGCGGCGTCGGGCGCGAGGACGATCTCGAGCGACTCCGGGAAGGGGTTCGACGGGAGCGAAGAGGCCGCCTTCGCGAGTGATCCCCACCAGGAGGAGAAGCGCGCCCGCGCCTCCTCGGGCGTCACGCGGACGACCCGCGCCGCGAGCCGCGAGTCGCGGGCGATCCGGGCGAGGGCCTCGCGGTCCGCCTCCGTCGCTCCGGGGTGGAGGAAGACCGTGACGGCCGTCTCGCCCCGGACGACCTCGCCGACGCCGCGCAGGTTCTCCGCCGCGACGAGAAAGGCGCCGACCAGAACGAGCGAGACGGCGATGACGAGGATCGAGATGACGGTCATCCGCCGCGCGCGCACGAGCCCGGAGACCGCCTCGTCCACGAGGGTCGCGAGCGAGACCCCGAGCTTCACGCGCTCCCCTCCCCGAGCCCTTCCACGATCTGTCCCTTCTCCAGCGTCAGGCACCGCCGGCCGGCCCGCCGGATCAGGTCCTGGTCGTGGGTCGCGACGAGGACGGTCGTGCCGCGGACGTTCACGTCCGAGAAGAGCTTCATCACCTCGAGTGCGAGCCGGTGGTCGAGGTTCCCCGTCGGCTCGTCGGCGATCAGGAGAGAGGGGTCGTTCACGAGGGCCCGCGCCAGCGCGACCCGCTGCTGCTCCCCTCCGGAAAGCTCTTCCGGGAAGGCGCTCATCCGGTGGTGGAGCTCCAGCATCCGGAGAACCTGGTAGGCGCGGCGGCGGCGCTCGGCCGGCGTCTCGCCGAGGAACTTCAGGACGTACGTGACGTTCTCCAGGACCGTCCGCGCCGGAAGGAGCTTGTAGTCCTGGAAGACGACCCCCATCGACCTCCGGAGGGAGGGGACCCTCGAGGGCCGCATCGCCGAGACGTTCATTCCGTTGACGATGAGCTGGCCGTCGCTGGGCCGCTCCGCGCGGTAGATGAGCCGGAGGAGCGTCGTCTTCCCCGCCCCGGAGGGGCCCGTGAGGAAGACGAACTCTCCCTTCCGGACCTGGAACGTCACGTCCTTGAGGACGCGGCGCCCGTGGTACTCCTTCGTGACGCGGTAGAACTCGATCACGGCGCCCCGTCGAGCGCGGCCCTGAGGAGCCGGTTGACGACGGCGGGGCTCGCCCTCCCCCCCGTCGCCTTCATGACCTGGCCGACGAACCACCCGAACGTGGCCGCCTTCCCGCCGCGGTACGTCGCCACCTGCCCCGGATTCTCGGCGAGGACGCGCCGGACCGCTTCGAGGATCGGCCCCTCGTCGGCGATCTGGACGAGCCCTTTCCCGCGGATCAGCTCGTCGGGCGTCTTCCCCGTCGCGGCGAGGTCGGGGAGAAGCTCCTTGGCGATCTTCCCGGAGATCGTCCCGTCGTCGATCCGCGCGACGAGAGCCGCGAGCGTCGCCGGGGAGACCGGAACGCGCCCCGCCTGCTTGTCGGCGTCCGTCATCCGCCCGAGGAGGTCGGAGAGGAGCCAGTTCGCGATCCCCTTCGGGTTCGCCGGGTGCGCCGCGACGGCCGCCTCGTACCAGTCGGCGAGCGGGCGAGAGAGGCAGACGAGGTCGGCGTCCGCGGAGGGCAGGCCGAGCGTCGACGCGAGCCGGGCCGCGCGCGCCTCCGGCAGCTCGGGGAGGCTCTCCGCGACCTCCTCGCGCCACGCGCGGTCGACGACGAGCGTCCCGAGATCCGGGTCGGGGAAGTAGCGGTAGTCCATCGCCTCCTCCTTCCCCCGCATCGGCTTCGTCACGCCCGCTCCCGGGTCCCACAGGCGCGTCTCCTGGACGACGGCCTCCCCCGACGAGAGGAGCGCGCCCTGCCGGCCGATCTCGTGCTCGAGCGCCTTCTTCACGTGCGCGATCGAATTGAGGTTCTTGATCTCGACCTTCGTCCCGAGAGCCTCCGTCCCGGACGGACGGAGGGAGACGTTCGCGTCGCACCGGAGCGAGCCCTCCTCCATGTTCCCGTCCGAGGCGTCGACCCAGCGGAGGAGGCGGCGAAGCGTCACGAGGAACTCGTACGCCTCGTCGGGGGAGGAGAGGTCGGGCTCCGTGACGATCTCGACGAGCGGCGTCCCGGCCCGGTTCAGATCGACGAGCGAGGCGCCCGACGGGACGTCCTCCCACGGAAACTCGTGCATCGACTTCCCGGCGTCCTCCTCGAGATGGACCCGGTGGATCCGGACCCGCTTCCGTCCCTCGCCGGACCCGACCTCCACGCCGCCTCCCGTGGCGAGCGGGCGGTCGTACTGGGAGATCTGGTATCCCTTCGGGAGGTCGGGGTAGAAGTAGTTCTTCCGCGCGAAGACCGACCGCTCCGCGACCGCTCCCCCGACTGCGAGGACGACGCGCATCGCGAGCGTCACCATCTCGCGGTTCACGACCGGGAGGACCCCCGGGTAGCCGAGGCAGACCGGGCAGACCGCGGTGTTCGGCGGGGCTCCGAAGACGACGGGGCACGCGCAGAACGCCTTCGACCGCGTCCGGAGCTGGCCGTGAACCTCCAGCCCGACGACCGGCTCGAACGCAGCGGCGACCATCACCCGAAGTCTAGCGGGCCGGCGTATTCTGGTGACGACAGGAGGAACGGAACATGCCGAGGCGGATTTTTCCGGTGGTCACCGTGGTTCTGGCTCTCGTCCTCGGCCTGGTCACCGCCGGGCCGGCTCTGGCCAAGAAGATCAAGACCTTCCTGGACTCCGACGACGCCAAGGAAGCCGACGAGCCGCAGAAATACCTGCCCGACTACGCCAAGCTCGTGGCCGGAAAGGACGCCGACTGGGTCTACTTCCCGAACGGACGCTTCCAGGGAGGCAGGAAGGTCGTCGTCAACCCCTTCGAGTCCAACGCCCTCGACACCCACAAGGTCGAGGCCCGTCATGCGGCCGAATACGCCCCGGCCTTCCTGAAGAAGTGGCTGATCAAGGAGGGCTTCGAGATCGTCGATTCCGACGGGGACCTCGTCATCGACGGAAACGTCTTCAACGCCTGGGAGCCGTCCGCCGGCGCCCGCTTCTGGGGGGGCTGGATGGCGAACCCCGGCTGCGGAATGGAGGTCGTCGTCAAGGATCCGAA
>Ga0079037_100002172_pt1 | contig 10637 bp, 12 predicted proteins | sample Mud3Dept4metaG_FD_71479 | JGI IMG/M metagenome (GOLD analysis project Ga0079037, IMG submission 71479) | Freshwater wetland microbial communities from Ohio, USA, analyzing the effect of biotic and abiotic controls - Mud 3 Core 4 Depth 4 metaG | ecosystem: Environmental > Aquatic > Freshwater >... | reverse complement strand
GCGTGCTGTGGGAGATCGTCCGGCACGTGCTGGTCTGGTATTTTTCGACGCTGTCGCTCGTCAACGTGATCTACGGGTCGCTGGCGACCGCGGTCGTGGCGCTGCTCAGCCTCGAGATCGGCGCGATCATCTTTCTCTTCGGTGCCCAGGTCATCGCGGAGTTCGAGCGCTGCAGCGCCGAGGGCGCCGAGGAGTTCGAGACCTGAGGGATGTTGGCAGGACTCATCGAGGGAGCTGACGCATGAGGTATTCGGTCAAGAGCCACAGTCGGCGAATGCGGGCACTGCTGTTCGGCATCATGGCGGCTCTCGTCGCGACGCCGTGGAGCACCGCGGTACCGGCTGCGCCCGACAAGCCCCTTCAGGCCATCGAGTCGCTTCCAAAGGCGCCTGATCTGGCGTTGCCCGACGAGGAAGGCAGGAAGACCTGGCGCCTTTCCGAGCTGCGCGGCAAGGTCGTGCTGGTCAACTTCTGGGCGACCTGGTGCCCGCCGTGCCGCAGGGAGCTGCCCTCGATGGAGCGCCTCTGGCGGCAGTTCAGGGACGCCGGGCTCGTCGTGCTCGGGGTCAACGTCGGCGAGAGCTCCGACGTCGTGTACGCCTTCAGCAACGGGCTCGACGAGCCGCTGACCTTCCCGCTCCTCCTCGACGAGGACTCCTCCGTCGCGCGGTCCTGGCCGGTCAAGGGCCTGCCGACCAGCTACCTGGTCGACAAGCGCGGGCGGATCGCGTTCGGCGTCATCGGCGGGCGGGAGTTCGACAGTCCGGCAGTCGTCCAGCAGGTGCGCCAGCTCCTCGCCGCGCCCTGACGTGCGCCGATGAATCAAAGAAACACCCAGTAGATCCCGACCTGCACGGCGGTGAGCGGCACCCCCACGCGGGCGAAATCGAGCAGGCCGAGATGCGTGCCGCGGCGATCCGCCGAAGAATCAGAAAGCGCCGCGGGCTCCCGATCAGGATCGGCACCGCACCCGCCAGCGCAATAGCAGGCGGTAGGCGAGGCTGTAGAGGTAGCCGCTGCGGACGAGCGCCTCGCCGACCACGAACATCCCGAACAGGAACACCATGACGTCGAGGTCGATGGCCAGCAGCGCATCGCGCACCGCGATGTCGCCGCTCGCCAGCACGGCGAGCGCACCGGCCGCCATCGCCTGCCCGATCCGCAGCCGCAGCCGGCCGATGCGCCGGACCGCGATCAGCGCGAACACGGCGAGCAGGACGGCGACCGGGAAGCTCAAGGCGCGTCGTCCGCCAATCGGCGCGAGCGTGGCAGGCTGACGCTGAACTCCGCGCCCGGCTCGCAGTTGGCGACGTCGACCGTTCCGCCCATCGCCTCGACGAGCTGGCGCACCAGCGCGAGGCCGATGCCGGTGCCGACGGTCTCGCGGGCCAGCCCGCTGTCGATGCGGTAGAACAGGCGGAAGATCTTGCGCATCTGGTCCTTCGGGACGCCGGGGCCGTAGTCGCGGACCGTGAACACGATCCCGTCCCGCGCTGCCGGCCGGCAGCCGACGTCGACGACCTTCCGCTCGGCCTTGGCGGAGAACTTGACGGCGTTGTCGACGAGGTTGATCACGATCTGGCTGAAGGCGTCGGGGTCGACGTCGACGACGGCCTCCGCCGCCTCGCCGGCGCAGTCCGTGTGCAGCGAGAAGCCGGCCCGCTCGACGGTGGACGCGACTTTCGAGCGGATCGTGTCCATCAGCTCCGCAGCCGTGAGCGCCCGCGGGCTGAGGCGCAGGTCGTTGCGCGTCATCCGCGCCAGCTGCAGCACGTTGTCGATCAGCCGCGACAGCCGCTCGCTCTCGTCGTGGATGTACGCGTAATAGGTCTTCTTCTTGTCCTCGGTCGCCCAGCCTTCGCGCAGCAGCTCGCCGTACAGGCGGATCGAGGTCAGCGGCGTCTTGAGCTCGTGACTGACGGCAGAGACGAAGTCCTGCTGCTGACGGGCGAGGGCGATCTGCCGAAGACCCAGGCGGTAGAGCAGCAAGAAACCGCCGCAAAGCACCAGCACCAGGGTGGCAGCCACTGCCGTGACGACCTCCGCGCCCGGCCCGGCGGGCAGGCTCGCGACGCTGAACACGAGCTCCATGCCGTCCAGCGGTGCAGAAAGCCGCGTCCGATGCAGCAGCGCGCCGCTCAGTTCCTCGGCGCTGGAGAGGTAGCCACGCCCCGCCTGACTGGAGAAGGCCGACAGCACGTCGCCGCGCCAGGCCGCCACGAGGTCGGTGGTCTGCGACAGCACGGTTTCCCGGAACGCCGACTCGACACCGCCGCGCAGCAGCGGCTCCTGCTCGATCAGCGCCCCCTGGATGAACCGCTGGCCGTCGCGCCAGACCTGGCGGAACAGCACGAAGTGCCCGCTGTCCAGCAGGCTGAGCTGGAAGGGATCGATCTCACTCTCGAAGATGGCGACGCGCGGCGCCTGCGCCTTGGTCTCGGCGTCGCGCTCGCGCGCGGCGCCGGCGGGCGGCGGCGGGGCCTGCGGGACCGCGCTGCGTTCCTTGCGGGTGGCGCGCTGCTCGAGCCGGTTGGCGCTTGGCGCCTGCAGCGGGCGCTGCGCCTCGTCGCCCTTGGACGGCGCGGGTGCCGCCTGCTGGTAGCGGTCGTCGAGCTTCAGGTCGTCGACCCGGCCGAACGCACCCCGGCTGTCGGGCCGCTTCGCCAGCTTTGCGCCCCCCACCGCCTCGTTGAGGCGGTCGAACGCCACCTGCGGGAGCACCTTCTCTTCCTCGGCGGACGCGACCGCTGCGCCGGCGGATGGTGCCTCCGCCGAGTCCTTGGCACGTGGTGCCGCAGCGGCCGTGGGTGACGCCGGTGCGACGGGCCGGCCAGCCTTGACGAGGCGGTTCGCCGTCAGGATGCGCCTGACACGGTCCTGCAGCGCGCTGCGCTGCGCGAGCTCGTCGGCTGACACGCCGTAGTCCGCCGCATCGGTCGTGCCCGACGGCAGCAGCGGGGTGGTGAGGATCCCGCCGGCGTCGACCTGGAAATAGCCGATGAGGCCGGGAAGCGGAGACGCGACGGGGAAGCTCGAAAGGGGAGAGCGCTGCAGGAAGGTGGCGGGCGGCTCGCCCGCTGCCACCAGGAAGCTGTAATCGGCGAAGGGTCGCAACTCCTCATACCGGATCAGCTCGGCGAAACGGCCGTCGATGCGCGTGGCGAGCTCCTCGGCCAGCAGCTGGTGCTGGCGGAAGGCCGCCCATTTCAGCTGGCTGTAGGCCTGATGGATCAAGGCGCCCGCGGGGATCGCGAGCGCGAGCAGGAACAGGCCGAGCACCCGGCGCAGCCGCTTCGCGTCCCAGCCTGCGATCGCCGCGCGGCGCATCTCAGCCGCTCAGCAGCCGGTAGCCGGCGCCGCGTACGGTGATCAGGTAGCGCGGCTGGGCGGGGTCCGGCTCGAGCTTGCGCCGCAGCTTGGCGATGTGGATGTCGACGGTGCGCGTCTCGATGTCGAGGCCGCGGGCATAGCCCCACACCTTGTTCAGGAGCTCCTCCCGCGACACCGGTCGATCCGCGTTGGCGTCGAGGTACTGCAGGACCTCCATCTCGCGCCGGGTGAAGGAGAGCGCGTCGTCGCCGCGGCGCCCCGCGAGGTTGCGCGTGTCCACCTCGACCTCGGTGCCGAGGCGGATGCTGTCGCGTTCGGCGCCGACCCGCGTGCGCCGCAGGACCGCCTCCACGCGCGCCACGAGCTGCGCCACGGAGAAGGGCTTGGCGACATAGTCGTCGGCGCCGAGCCGCAGGCCGTGGATGATGTCCTCGTCGCTCGTCTTGGCTGTGAGCATGATGATCGGCTGCTCGCGGTCCTGGGCCCGGATGCGGTCGCAGATCGTGAAGCCGTCCACACCCGGCAGCATGACGTCGAGAAGGACGAGGTCGTAGTTCCCGCTCAATCCCTTGCGCAGGCCCTCCCGACCGTCCTCCGCCGTGTCGACCGCATAGCCGTGGTACACGAACACATCCTCGAGGCCGGCGCGGATGGCGGCCTCGTCTTCGACGATGAGGATGCGGGTCCGATGCTGCATTTGGCGTTGAAGGTTAACGCTGCCGTGCCGCCGCGACACGTAAATCTTGTGTAAATCCCGCCGCGCAGTGTTTACCGAACCGTGCCTAGGGACCGGCGTGCGTGCTTCCTAGACTTCAGTCGTCAACCGACCGAAGCCCACGAAGGAGGCACCACCATGGCACTGATCACCCGCATGTCCCGGCTGTTCCGGGCCGACGTGAACGCGGTCCTCGACCGCATCGAGGAGCCTGACGTCCTGCTGCACCAGGCGATCCGCGAGATGGAGGAGGAGCTGGCGCGCGACGAGCAGCGCGCCCGGCTGCTCGCGCACGAGCAGCAGCAGCTCGACGGCCGCGACGCCGAACTCGATCGCGCGCTGACCGATCTGAACGATCAGCTCAACACCTGTTTCAGCTCGGGCAAGGACGACCTCGCCCGCGCGCTGATCCGGCGGCGGCTGGAAGCCGAGCAGCGGCGGCGGCTGCTCGCGGGGCGGCGTGGCACGCTCGCCGGGACGGTCGCCGAGCTGCGCCGGCGGCTCGACGACAACCACCGCCGGCTGGACGCGATGCGCCAGAAGGCCGAGCTTCTGGCCGATGAGGCGGTGGACCGACCGGCTGACCGCTGGGCCGATCCCGATGTCACCGTCCGCGACGAGGACGTCGAGGTCGCCTTCCTGCGCGAGAAGCAGCGGAGGGCCGGGCGATGAGGACGCCAACATTCTTCGAAGGCGTCGGCCTGGCACTGGCGGCGAGCCTCGTCGGCAGCGCGACCCACACGGCCCTGTCGACGGTTGCCGGCGGAGGCGTGCTTCGGCTCGTGATCGCCGGCCTCGCGCTCGGCTATGTCGTCTACCTGCTGGCCCGCAGCCCGGGCCGGGTCGGGCGCGTCACGGCGCTGGCCGCCTGGGGCGGCATGGCCGCGTTGCTCTGGCTCGCGACGCCTTCGGTCGCGCTCTACCTGTTGCTGCACGTCGGCGCCATCTGGCTCGTCCGCTCGCTGTTCTTTCACTCGAGCCTATTCGCGGCCGCGGCCGACCTGGCCCTCGGTGTGCTGGCGCTCGCCGCGGGGGTTTGGGCCGTGGTCCACACGGGCAGCCTGCTGCTGGGCATCTGGTGCTTTTTCCTCGTGCAGTCCCTGTTCGTCGCCATCCCCCCCAGCCCGGCCCGCCGATCCAAGGCCGACAGGCAGGACCGCGAAGACCCGTTCGAGCATGCCCACCGCGTCGCCGAGGCGGCGGTGCGCAGGCTCTCCTCAGTCCGCTGACTCATCCGGAGAATCGACCATGAAGACCAAGCTCATCGCCCTCGCGATCTTTGCGGCGACCGCAACCACGATTGCCCTGTACCCGGCCTACCAGAGCATCGGCGCCGTCACCGCGCCGCCGGACGACCCGGCGCAGCTGACCCTGCCGCCGGTCGATCCGGCGACCAACGAGCGGCCCGTCGTCGAGGTCGTGTTCGTCCTCGACACCACCGGCAGCATGGCGGGGCTCATCCAGGCGGCGAAGGACAAGATCTGGTCCATCGCCTCCACCCTGGTCTCTGCCCAGCCCGCGCCGGAGATCCGCATGGGGCTCGTCGCCTACCGCGACCGCGGCGACGCCTACGTGACGAAGGTCGTCGAGCTGTCGTCGGACCTCGATTCCGTGCACGCGACCCTCATGGACTTCCAGGCCGGTGGGGGCGGCGACGGCCCGGAGAGCGTCAATCAGGCGCTGCACGACGCGGTCCACGGGATCACCTGGAGCCGCGACCCCAAGGCCTACAAGGTCGTGTTCCTGGTCGGCGACGCACCCCCGCACATGGACTACCAGGACGACGTGAAGTACCCGGAGACCCTGGCGCTCGCGCGCCAGAAGGGCATCGCGGTGAATGCCGTGCAGTGCGGGCAGCTCGCCTCGACCACGCCCGAGTGGCAGCGCATCGCGCAGCTCGGCGACGGCCGCTACTTCCGCGTGGATCAGGGCGGTAGCGCGGTGGCGATCGCGACGCCGTTTGACAGCAAGCTGGCCGAGCTCTCCGCGAAGCTCGACGAGACGCGCCTCTATTACGGCACGGCGAAGGAGAAGGCTGAGCAGGCGCGCAGGCTGGCCGCAACCGACAAGCTGCACGCGGAATCCTCGGTGGTGTCCCGCGCCCGGCGCGCCACGTTCAACGCCTCACCGGCCGGCAAGGCCAACTTCGTCGGCGAGAAGGAACTGATCGACGATGTCGTCAGCGGGCGCGTCGACCTGTCCACGCTCGACAAGACCGCGCTGCCGGCGCCGCTGCAGGCCATGGCCCCGGCCGAGCAGAAGGCGGCAATCGAGGAGCAGGCCAACCGCCGCAATGAGCTGTCTGCCGAGGTCAAGGCGCTCGCCGCGCAGCGCGACGACTATCTCAAGCGCCAGGTGGCCGAGCGCGGCGGCGCCAAGGACTCGCTCGACGACAAGATCTACGGCGCGGTGCGCGCGCAGGCCGCCGCGAAGGGGCTGAAGTACGAGGCGGATGCGCCGGCGTACTGAGTGCCGACTGCCGTCTTGGCCAACTGCGAGCGATCCTGACAGACGGCGGGCGGAATTCGCCGCCCGCCGTCTATTCCTATGCGCCGGCGAGGCGGTACTGTCGTTGCGATTCCGTGTCGGCCATACCCTCGCCAGTTTCGATCATCGCGCAGTTGCGGGCCATTCGCGCCTGCATCGCCGCCTTCCACGCCGGGTTGCCCTTGCCAGCGAACTGATCGGCAGGGGCCAGTGCAGCGCCGAGCGTCGCGGCCACGAAATGTTCCGCCTGCTCAGCCCAATTGGTGTCGTGCCCGCAGACCGTGTAGGTCGCGATGGAGATCGCCTTTGCCGTCTTATAGGCTTCCGTGCGGTCAGCCGCGTCTGCGCCGGGCGCCAATGCGGTCTCCAGCGCCCGCTTCAGGCGCGCATCCGCCGTGAGGTCGGCGACGCTTTCGGCGAAACGGATCCCCAAGGCCTGTTGCCGGTCGAAGCTCAGAGCGTCGATGGCGTTACGAAGTTCGCTGTCGTTGGTGATGACGGGCATGGACGTGACTCCGTGGCTGGGGGTGGCGGGTTGGCTGGCGAGCCGGGTCTGCGCTCAGTGTCAGAAGGTAGAAATAGTAGCAACTCCTAATGTTCGGTCCCGATGACAATCGTCAACCGGTCCGGGCGCCTCGCCGCTCTCGCCCTCGATCGTCGCCCGTACGACCTGGCCTATCTCGTTCCCGTGGGCGTTTCCGAACTGCTACGGCGTCGGCGGGAGGGCTGTCCCGGTGGCGGCCTCTACACCGCCGAGGCGACAGGGCGTATCTGCGAGCGCCTGACCGAACTGGCTACAGATGCGATTGCGGCCGGCTACCCGGTGCCCTGCGTGCAGGCCAGCGCAGCGATACAGCTGGCGGCGCGGAACGGCGAATCGGGCCTTTCGCTGCGGCCGGGGGAGCATGCCTGGGCCATAATTATGAATGGAGTCTTGATGTTTCGGCGGTGATTCCCGTGATACCGCGCACGTTCCGGAGATCCTCGATGCAGAAGCGCCGTGTTACAGCCCTGGTCGCCGCGTTCCTCGCTTCCGCCGCGCTCGGCTTCTCGCTACCTGCCCTGGCTGCGCCGTACAAGGACGAGTACAGGCTGTCCACCGTGTTGGGCGATGCCTATCCGTGGGGCTGGGGCGCCAGGCGCTGGGCCGACCTGGTCGGCGAGAAGACGAAGGGCCGAATCAGGATCAAGGTCTATCCGGGCGCTTCGCTGGTGTCGGGCGACCAGACCAAGGAATTCACCGCCCTGCGCCAGGGCGTGATCGACATCGCGGTCGGTTCGACCATCAACTGGTCGCCACAGGTCAAGGAGCTGAACCTGTTTGCGCTGCCCTTCCTGATGCCGGACCACAAGGCAATCGACGCGCTGGTGCAGGGCCGTGTCGGCAAGAAGGTGTTCGACCTGCTCGGTGAGCGCGACGTGGTGCCGCTGGCCTGGGGTGAAAACGGGTTCCGCGAGGTGTCGAACTCGAAGAAGGCGATCCGCACGCCGGAAGACCTGAAGGGCCTGAAGATGCGCGTGGTCGGCTCGCCCTTGTTCCTCGCCACCTTCACCGCGCTCGGTGCCAACCCGACGCAGATGAGCTGGGCCGATGCCCAGCCGGCGATGGCGACTGGCGCGGTCGACGGCCAGGAAAACCCGCTCGCCGTGTTCAATGCCGCCAGGCTGCACACCGTGGGCCAGAAGTACGTGACGCTGTGGGGCTACGTCGCCGATCCGCTGATATTCGTCGTGAACAAGGCGGTGTGGAACAGCTGGACGCCGGAAGACCAGACGCTGGTGCGCGAGGCGGCGGTTCAGGCGGCGAAGGAAGAAACCGCGCGTGCTCGCGCCGGCATTTCGGTCGGTGACGATACGCTGCTGAAGGAAATCATTGCGAACGGCGTGTCCGTGCTGCGCTTGAGCGAGGACGAGCATGAGGCTTTCCGCAGGGCCACCGCCGGTGTGTACGACGAGTGGGCAGCCAGGGTTGGCAGCGACCTCGTGAAGAAGGCGGAGGAAGACATCGCCAGGCGCTGATTCCGCGCTGCTCGTGCCGTACCGCCTTCTTGCGACTCCGGGCAGCGCCTTGCCGGCCTGCCCGGTCCATTGATGACCTTCGATAGGGTTCGCATGTCCTCCGACCCTTCTACCGCAGCCGCTCCGCCCACCGAGCCCGCCAACGCGCCGCTTACCGTTGAACAATTCCTAACGGGCGTCGTCATGGCGCTGATCGTGCTCATTTCCTTCGGCAACGTCGCGGTGCGCTATCTGACGTCGCAGTCCTTCGCGGCGACCGAAGAGCTTTCGATCGCACTGCTGGCGGTGCTGTCCTTCCTCGGTTCCTCCACTGCGTTCGCGTTCGATCGCCATATCCGCGTGGCCTTCTTCATCGAGAAGCTGCCGCCGTCGCTCTGCCAAGCGGCCGAATGGCTGAGCTTCGTCGCCACCGCGGCCTTGTTCGGCTTCATCGCCTGGTACGCCGGGCGCCTCACCTTCGACCAGTACCGTTTCGAGGAAACCTCGCCGGCGCTGGGCCTGCCGCAATGGTGGTACACCGCGTGGATGCCGGTGCTGGCGGTGGTGATCGTGCTGCGCCTGGTGCTGACCCGGGCGAGGAAGAGGCCATGAACGGCGTCGTGCTGATCGGACTGTTCCTGCTGACCCTGGTCGCCGGCATTCCACTCGCCGTCGGGCTGGGCCTGGCGAGCGTCGCGGTGCTGGCGCTGGCCGGCTTCGACCAGCTCGCGGTACCGACCAACATCCATGCCGGCATCGCCAAGTACCCCTTGCTGGCGATCCCGATGTTCATCCTCGCCGGCATGATCTTCGAGCGCTCCGGCGTTGCGCTGCGACTGGTGCGCTTCGTGACCGCGATCGTCGGCGAATGGACCGGCTCGCTGGCAGTGGTGGCGGTGCTGGTGGCGATGCTGCTGGGCGGCATCTCCGGCTCGGGGCCGGCCGACGCCGCCGCGGTGGCGGCAGTCATGGTGCCGTCAATGGTGGCGCGCGGCTATCCGAAGGGCTTCTCCGCCGGCCTGATCGCGGCGGCCGGCTCGACCGCCATCATCATCCCGCCGTCGGTCGCCTTCATCGTCTATAGCGTCATGGTACCCGCGGCCACGGTGCCGGCACTGTTCGCCGCCGGCATGGTCCCCGGCATCGTCTCGGCGCTGTGCCTGCTGGCGCCGGCGATCGTGTTCAGCCGCAGGTATGGCTTCGGCCGCGACCACGAGGCAGTGCGGCCGCCGTTCCTGAAGAGCCTCGCCGATGCGATCTGGGGCCTGCTGGCGCCGGTCATCATCCTCGGCGGCCTGCGCGCCGGCATCTTCACGCCGACCGAGGCGGCGGTGGTTGCGGTGGTCTACGGCATCTTCGTCGGCATGGTGATCTACCGCACGATCACGCCAAAGAGCCTGTTCCGCCTGTTCGTCGACGCCGGCGAGCTGTCGGCGGTGCTGATGATGATCATCGGTATCGCGTCGGTGTTCGCCTGGGCCGGCAACACGCTGGGCATCTTCGACGCCGCGGCGAAGATGCTGGTCGACCTGAGTCCGGGGCACTGGGGCATGCTGCTTGCGGTGAACCTGTTGCTGCTGCTGGCCGGCATGTTCCTCGACGCGATCTCGATCTTCCTGATCCTGCTGCCGCTGCTGGTGCCGATCGCGATGGCGATGGGCTGGGACCTGGTGTGGTTCGGCGTCATGATGACGATCAACCTCGCCATCGGCCAGTTCACTCCGCCGATGGCGCTGTCGCTGATGATCACCTCGCGCGTGGCCGGCATCCGCATGGAGGAGACCTTCCGCTGGGTGATCTGGCTGATGCTGGCGATGGGTGCCGGGCTTGCGGCGATGATCGTGTTCCCCGAGCTGGCACTGTGGCTGCCGAGGCGGATGGGCTACGTGTGAGGACGTGCTGTAACCCTCGCTCGCGAGGATTGCGCCGTGTGACCATCGGTCGCGTGGACGTCCTGTTTCCCCGATCGAACGACCATTCCTCGGTCATCAGCATCACCAGATAGCCGTCGATTCGGCCCGCGACGCGGCGTCGGCCTGAATCCCCGCCTCCCTGCCGCGTTCAACTGCGGTAGGCTCTTGCGCATGAACTCTACCGCCGGGCCCGG
>Ga0079037_100002168_pt1 | contig 10645 bp, 9 predicted proteins | sample Mud3Dept4metaG_FD_71479 | JGI IMG/M metagenome (GOLD analysis project Ga0079037, IMG submission 71479) | Freshwater wetland microbial communities from Ohio, USA, analyzing the effect of biotic and abiotic controls - Mud 3 Core 4 Depth 4 metaG | ecosystem: Environmental > Aquatic > Freshwater >... | reverse complement strand
TTCGACTGTATCGAGTTCAACCAACGCTTCCGCTATTCCGATGTGGCCGCGGACATCGCCTTTCTGCTCATGGACCTGGATTACCACTATCAGCCTCTTCTCTCCGCCGATTTGGCCTCCCGCTATTTGACCATCTCCCGGGACTGGCCGCTCTATCTGCTTTTGGATTTCTATAAATCGTACCGCGCCTATGTGCGCGCCAAGGTGGCCTCTTTCCGCCTGGACGACCCGAACCTCTCGTCGGAAGATAAAGCCTCAACTCTGCAGGGAGCCAGGCGCTACTATCTCCTCTCCCATTTTTACGCCACCCGGATGAACCGTCCCCTGTTAATCATCACCGGGGGAACGATCGGCACGGGCAAATCAACCATAGCCCGGGCTCTCTCGAAAGCCCTGGGATGGGAGTGGGTGCGGGCCGATGTTCTCCGGAAGGAATTGGCCCGGGTCTCCCCCCTGGAACACCGGTTTGAAGAGTTCCATCAGGGGATCTATTCCCCCGAGTTCTCCCAAAAAACCTACCAGACCCTTTTCCAGAGGGCCCGGAAAGACCTCGAGGCGGGAGAATCGGTCATCCTCGACGCCTCTTTTAAGAAGCAGGCGGACCGGCAAACGGCTCTGGGCCTGGCTCGAAATACCCAGGCGGATTTTCTTTTCGTCGAATGTCAATGTTCCGACGAGGAAATCAGGAAGCGCTTGGACCGGCGGGCCCGGGAGAAGAATGAACCTTCCGACGGAAGGTGGGAGCTCCTGGCCGAGCAGAAAAAGGATTACGATCCGGTGGAGGGATTCGACCCCGATTTCTTTCTATCCTTGAATACCGAGCGCCCCTTGGAGGAATGCCTGGCACGAATTTTCCGGCATCTCTTCATGAGGGCTGGACGGGAGCTCTCCCTTGCGGTACATTAGTACCGTAAGAATCCTGATCTTTTCCGGAAAAAATCCCGGCGCGAGGTGGCGGACATGACTCGATGGAGATTATTTCTTTTCCTGCTGGCCGGACTGTCTCTCCTCTCCGGCTGTCCCCCGGACCCCAAAGCGGTCCAAAAAGCATCGTTCCACTTCGGCCTGGGCACCAGCTACCTTCAGCAAGGAGACCCTACCTCCGCTCTTCGGGAGCTTTACGAGGCGGAAAAGCTGAACCCCAAAGACCCGCAGGTCCAGCATTACCTGGGCATGGCCTTAAGCGCCAAGGGGAAATACAACGACGCCTTGGAGCATTATCGCAAAGCTCTGGAACTGGACCCCAAGTACACCGAAGTCCACAACACCATGGGAGCGACTTTCCTGGAGATGGGAAAATGGGAGGATGCCATCCAGGAATTCAACATGGTCCTCAGGGACATTCTGTACCTCACCCCCTTTTTCGTCCACAACAACCTCGGCTGGGCGTATTACAAGAAGGGCGACCTGAACCAGGCGGTCGAAAATTACCGGAAGGCCATCGGCATGAAACCGGATTTCGGCCTGGCCCACTACAACCTGGGCCTGGCCTACCGGGACCGGAAACAGATGGACCTGGCCCTTACAGCGTTTCGCCGGGCAACGGAACTCGTGCCCGGCCTGATGGACGCCCACTTCCAGCTGGGGAAACTCTATTTCGAGGCGGGAAAGAATGAGGAGGCGAAGAAAGCCTTCGAGGAGGTGGTGCGCCTCGCCCCGCAGGGCGAAAGCGCCCAGATGGCCCGGCAGTACCTGGATCTGCTTAAAAAAGCCAAATGATTCGGACGCAGATGAACGCAGATTTTCAGGATCTATCTAGCTGATAAATTTTTCCGGCGTTTATCTGCACAAATTTTCGTCCCTTTAAACAAAAAGGATTTCTAAAATTTTCAAGGCAAGAAGAAATCCGTCAAATGATCAGACGATCCCCATCCCCTTCAAAAGGGAGAGCATAACCGCTGCGGCTAAAACCGACCCGATCTGTCCGCCCGTATTGGCCCCCATGGCATGCATTAGAAGATAGCTTCGCTTGTTGGCCTTCTGTCCCACCATCTGCACGACCCGAGCGGACATGGGAAAGGCCGAGATTCCCGCGGCCCCGATCAGGGGATTGACTTTCCCCCCCGAAAGGACCTTCATGATCTTGGCCAGGAAGATTCCCATGGCCGTGTCCAGGGAGATGGCCACCAGCCCCAATCCCAGAATGATAAGAGTCTGAGCCTTCAGGAAGGCCGGACCGGACATGGTGGCGCCGATGGAAATTCCCAGAAGAAGGGTCACGATATTGGCAATCTCGTTCTGCGAGGCCTTTACCAGCCGGTCGGTTACCCCGCTTTCTTTCAGAAGGTTGCCCAGCATCAGGGTCCCCATGAGGGGAGTCCCCATGGGAGCGATCAGGCAGGTTACCAGCGTCACGACGATGGGAAAGAGAACCTTCAGCGTGGGGGAAACGGTCTTCTTCTCGTACTTCATGACGATCTTGCGCTCTTCCTCAGAGGTGAGGGCCCGCATGATCGGAGGCTGAATGATGGGCACCAGGGACATGTAGCAGTAGGCCGCCACCGATACGGCCCCCAGCATGTGGGGAGCATACTTGGAAGTCACGTAGATGGAAGTCGGCCCGTCACAGGCGCCGATAATCCCGATGGCCACGGCTTCCATCTGGGTGAACCCCAAAGCCAAAGCCAAAAGGAGGGTGAGGAAAATCCCGAATTGCCCCGCTCCTCCCAGGAGCAGGATCCGGGGATTCTCCAGGAGGGGGCCGAAGTCGGTCATGGCCCCGATCCCGATAAAGATCAGGCAGGGGAAAATCTCGGTCAGGACCCCCGCTTCATAGAAATGGCGTAGCAGTCCCCCTTCATCCATCAATCCCGACATGGGAATATTCACCAGGATGGCCCCGAACCCGATGGGCACCAGGAGAAGGGGCTCCATGTCCTTCTTGATGCCCAGGTACAGGAGAGCGCATCCTACCACAATCATCACTCCATGGCTCCATTGAAAGTTACTGAATCCTATGAGTAAGCTCGACAATCCTTCTATAATCATGGTTAGCCTCGTCCTTCTTCCTTCTTTTCGCCCCGCAGCAATATTTTGTTGAGCCCGTCCACGACCAGACCGAGCAGGAAGAGAATGAATAGCGTTCCTCCCATTCCCAAGACGGTCATCGTTAAACCAAATTCCATGTTCTGCATTTTTTCTTTCCTCTTTTTATTCCCACATTCAATCCTAATTGAGAATCTCCTACGTTTTGCCTTTGTTTGTCAAGACCCTTTTGGCAGTTTATTTTACAGCTCCACCTCTTGTCCCAAATTTTTCTCCCTCGCCCGGCGGTACACGGCCTGTGCTACGGAAACGTCCTGCACTGCATTTCCAACGGATTTAAAATAGGTAATCTCCCGGGCCGAACCCCTTCCCGGTTTTTTCCCGGCCGTCACTTCTCCCAGTTCGGCCAGGATGTCGGTCTTCTGAATCAGACCTTTCTTCAATGGAATGATCAGGTCCCCAGCCTCCTCCAGACAGGCTTCCACGGAATCCACAAAAATCCGCGCCCGGCGGATAGTTTCCTCATCCACCTCCTGCATCTCGGGCTTGAAGGCCCCGATGGCGTTGATGTGCACTCCTTCTTTTAGAAGCTTTCCCTCAAAAACCGGCCGGGTTGAAGTGGTGGCCGTTACCACGATATCCGCCCCCTCCAGCGCCTGAGTCGAGGTCGCGGCCCGGAGAAGCTCGATCCCGCGGCAGGAAGCGTCCTCCCGCAGCCCAGCGATAAGCTCTTCCGCCTTTTCCGGAAGGAGATCGAAAATCTTGATGCGTTCCATTTTCCTGGCCGCCAGAACCCCCTTCACCTGAAAGAACGCCTGCCCGCCGGCTCCGAATACGGCCAGACAGCGCGCATCCGGGCGGGAGAGGACTTGGGTGGCCGCGCCCGTGGCCGCGCCCGTGCGGAACCGGGTGAGGTGAGTCCCTTCCAGGACAGCCAGGGGAGAACCGGTGGCGGCATCGAAGAGGAAAACCATCGCCTGGACCGCAGGAAGTTGAGCCTGCGGGTTCCAGGGAAGAACCGTAACCATCTTGGCTCCCAGGGCCCCGGATTCGCCCAAATAAGCGGGCATGACCAGGGCCGCTCCACCCGGCTCCTTCAAATTCAGCGAAGTCCTGACCGGAGACTGGGCTTTTTTGAGGGAAAGCTGGACAAAAGCATCCTTGACCACCTCCACGGCTTCACCCATGGAAAGTGCCCGTTCAATATCACGGGCGGTAAAAATTTTGATTCTCATATCGCTCCCTTTACCAATTCTTTAAATTCCACCCCCCGGTCGTCGATCACCCATGCGGATCTAAGGGGCGGGGCGAGTTCTTCATTCTTTTTCCTCGGCTCGCAGAGGGAATCGCGGATCGTAGACAAGTCCACGGGAAATCTCCTGACGGGGGCTTTGCAGGCCATTAAGGATTCACGGGGAAGGCTTAAGGGCTATTCAAATCTTATACCAAAAAAGGAAAAATTGGGGGATGAAAAAAACATCCTTTCTCGGCGGAAGGGCGACCGGCCGGTCGTCCCTACAGCAGAAAGAAAATGCCTGCGACCACAAGGGCGGTTCCCCAAAGAATCCGAGGTGTCACTCTTTCTTTGAAGTAAATAGCCGAAAGGGGAAGGCCGAAAAGGGGAGCACAGCTGGTGAGCACCGCCGCCTTACCGGCTCCGGCATACTGGATGGCCACAAGAAACAAATATCCCCCCAGGCCGAAAGAAAGCGCCCCGGAAAAGGCCCCCAAAAATATACCCCGGGCCGACGGTTTGGAGAAAATGCCGGCCTGTTTCCGGCCGAATGCCAGAGGAATCAGCAGCAGGCAGGCAACAGGGAGTCTGATGCCGTTGGCCATGACCAGATTGACCCCCTGCAGGCCCAGCTTCAGAAGGGATATGGAAATGGTCCACAGAACAGATGCGATCAGGATCAAACCGATCCCCATGCCCTTTCTATGATGGGCCGGGGAAACAGAGGGGGCGGAAGCGGGCTCATGGGGAACGGCGATCAGATAAATTCCGCCGATTACCAGGCCTGTCCCAGCGGCCAAAGACCAGCTCATGCGTTCTCCCAGGAAGAGGACCGCGGCGATCAAAGTAAGAACGGGCATCGAGGACTGGGCCAGGGGGAAAGCCAGGGTAACAGGAATCATACTCAAGCCCTTGATGTAGATCGTATCCCCCAGGCAGATTCCCAACAAGGCCGAGATGACCAAAAAGAGCACGGAAGCCGGGGGGGCCTGAAACAAAGACTGGACCCCGGGATAGAAGGGAATCAGGGTCCAGAGGACGAGCGCCGCTCCGAGGCAACGGAGAAGGTTCAGGGTCAAGGGATGGAATCGGGACGCCAGGCATTTCGTGAGAACGCTGCTCAAGGCCCAAGTAAAGGCACACCCCAGCGCGCTAATCTCCCCGGTCAAAATTTATCCCTTTCCAAGAATTTAATGGGAAATCTCAATTACCAGAGAAGAGGATCCGGATGAGCTTCCTTTGGAAGGGGCTTTTGATTCCGCAATCCGAAATCCGCATTCTGCAATTGGAGTGGTGGTCCCAACGGGAATCGAACCCGTGTTTTCGGCGTGAGAGGCCGACGTCCTAGGCCGCTAGACGATGGGACCCTGAATAGGATGGAAAGCATTTACATTATAGGTTTAATTGGAGAATCCCGTCAAGACGATAATCGGCCGCAGAAAATGCTATAATGCGGCACTCGCAACCAGATAGGAGGCGCTTATGGAATATCGTTCAATTCTTTATAAAAAGGAAAACGCCAAGGCTACCATAACCCTCAACCGTCCCCGGGCTTTAAACGCTCTGAACCGGGAGATGATCGAGGAGCTTCTCAGCGCAATTCAGGAGTTCTCCCGCGACCCCGAGATCAGAGTCCTGATTCTCACCGGGGCCGGCCGGGCTTTCTGCTTCGGCGCCGATGTCTCCGAGTTCAGCGGGCAAATCGCAGCGGGGACCTCCGACTCAGGAATCCTCCTTCTCCAAAAAGCCCAGGAAATCATCCGCCTCCTCACCTCCATCCCCAAACCAACCATTGCTGCTTTGAATGGATTCGCTACCGGCCTGGGACTCGACCTGGCCTTAGCCTGCGATCTGCGGGTGGCTGCTCAGCGGGCCAAATTGGCTGAGGCCTTCATCTCCATGGGGCTGGTGCCGGATGGGGGCGGGACTTTCTTTCTACCCAGGTTGGTAGGCCTCGCCCGGGCGGCAGAGATGATTTTCACGGGAGAGCCTCTCCAGGCCTCAGAAGCGGAGCGGATCGGCCTGGTCAACCGCGTGGTTCCGACCGAAGATCTGGCTAAAGCAGCGCAAAATCTAGCCGATAAACTGGCTAAGAGCCCGCGTCTGGCTCTCGGGAAAGCCAAACAAGCGTTATGGAAGAACCTCGGCGGAGACTTGGACTCGGCCTTGCAAGTGGAATCCCAGAGTCAGATGCCCTGCCTGGCCAGCGATGATCACCGGGAGGCTGTTCAGGCGTTCCTGGAGAAGAGGGAACCGGTCTTCCGGGGTGCCTAGAAAATGGTTCCCCCGATCCCCAGGTAGGAATGGCAGATGCCCTTTTTGGGGGTGTCTTTGGCTTGGCCACCTTCACTTTTATAACTGCCTTTACTGCTCGAAAGCAAGCTTGCGGTCCGGAAGCAAGGGCGTTGCGCGGAAAAAGCATCGGCGGGAAAAGAATTCCGCCCGGAGAGCCTGCCGGGCTTCCGCAGAATGGGGCGGGCCGCTCGGGCGCCCGGCCGGGCGCCCCTACACCGGAACCAGCCGGGTCTTGGGCAAAGAATGGATTGCCCGCCCTGTACCATGCTAGGTACAGGGCCCGCCCGGCCCAAGAAACGAGGTGCGCCTTATGGTTTTTGCGCGCAACGCCCTTGCTTCCGGACCGGGCAAGGCTTAAAATTCAATTGCCTTTACGCCTATTTGGTGAAAAGTGAAGGTGGGCAAGGTGTCTTTGGCTGTTGACAGAGTAACCCTGATTGGTTATCATTACTTGCTTTTTAAAACCATGTAACGAGAGGAGCCTTTTTTGAAAAAGGCTGGCGGGGCCCTGCTTCTGAGTGGATTTTTTGTCCTGGCCGGATGTGGCGGAATCCACAACAAGGGTCATCAAAGTTTCCTCTCTCCCCCAAGGGCTCAGCTGTTTCAGGAACTTACTCTTTTCCCCTCAGACACTGCGGAAATGACCGCCCGCGTCTTTCCGGGAAACCATCCTTTACCCGCAATTCAACCCGTCGACTTGATCCCCTCGCCGCAAGAGACGGAATTGAACTTCTGCTTCCCCGGGCAGGACCCACTGGACCAGAGCCAATTCCAGCCGATTGAACTCCCGGGATCAACCTATGCCCTTTTGAGGAAAGGGTCGGGGGCGGCTGGTCCGGAAAAGCAAGAGGGAGAGGCTCTTCCGCCGGATTCAACTTCGGATGTCCCTTCCGTAAAATCCTCCCCTGGCGAGGGGATTCAAGAAGGAATTTCCTTTGCTGCCGAAAATCCGCCCCCAGGCCAAGCCCTCCCTCCGGTAAGCGCAAAGACCTTTGAAGTGTTTTCAGACCGCATGAGGGAAATATTCACCCAACAGGAAATGGCGGAGGCCTTTTCTCCCAGTCCTTTATCCCCAGACACAAGCCTTGAGATTCGGGTGCCCGAAGGCGAGGCGAGGACAATCAAGCTTTCGGCCGCTTTTCCGAAATTGCTCAACGACCGGGTGAAAAACTACATCGATTTTTTCCAGAGCAAAGCCGATCAATTCTTCACCAAATCCCTGGCCCGGTCCCAGGCCTACGAAGGGATCATCAGGCCCATTCTCCGGGAGAAAAACCTCCCGGAAGAACTCCTATACCTTGCCCTGATTGAAAGCGGATACAACCCTCACGCCCAGTCGCGGGCCAAGGCCACGGGAATCTGGCAGTTCATGAAAGGGACCGCCAAACGCTTCGGCCTCAGAGTGGACCCATGGATCGACGAACGGAGGGACCCGGAAAAATCCACTCTGGCCGCCGCTGATTATCTGAAGAGCCTTTATGAAATGTTTAACTGCTGGTATCTGGCCGCCGCAGGCTATAACGCCGGAGAAGCAAAAATTCATCAAGCCATGAAGCGGGCCAAGAGCCAGGACTTTTGGGCCATCTCCCAGCATCGCTACCTGAAACGAGAAACCAAGGAATATGTTCCCAAGCTCCTGGCCGCCATGATCATCGCCGAAGACCCCGGCAAATACGGCCTCTCTAACATCGATTACCACCCGCCCCTGGTGTATGAAAAAGTAGTCGTCCCTCCGGGAGTCCGGCTGGACCAGATCGCCCGGGCCGCGGAAACGAACGTGGAGGAGTTGAGGGTCCTGAATCCCGCCCTTCGGCGGGATAAAACCCCTCCGCAAGACCCCTCCTTCGAAATCAAACTCCCGCCGGGCAAAAAGGAAGTCTTTGAGAGAAACTTCTCCCAAGTATTCAAGCTGGACCCCCGAACCGCCAGGAAGCACCTGGTCCGCCAGGGGGATACGCTGGGTCAAATTGCCAAGAAATACAGGGTCGACCTTCCGGAGCTATGCCAAGCCAACGGAATCACGGCCAAGACCCCGATTAAACCCGGGATGACTCTCCTTCTTCCCCCCTAGGGTTCCTTTGCGCATATGATTCTTGTAGAAGAAGCTCTCCATCATATTCTTGGAAACATATCCCGTTTGGGCTCCGAGCGGGTTCCTATCCTTCAGGCCCTGGGGAGGGTCCTGGCGGAAGACATCCCGGCTTCCCGCAATATTCCCCCCTGGGACAACTCGGCCATGGATGGTTACGCGGTCCTGGCGGAAAACATCCGGGAGGCATCGAAGGAAAAGCCGGCGGTTCTAAAAGTCCTGGGGGACCTGCCTGCCGGGAAAGTCTTCAAAGGATTGGGTAGGTCTGGAGAGGCCCTACGGATCATGACCGGGGCTCCCCTGCCTCCAGGATTTGACACGGTCGTCCCGGTAGAGGATACCGAGAAGGACGGGGAGCGGGTAAGAATCCTGGCAACCCCCGGAAAGGGGAAAAACATCCGCTTTGGCGGCGAGGACGTGAAATCCGGGGAACGGATCCTGGAAGAAGGCAGCCTCCTCCGCCCGGCCCACATTGGCATGCTGGCTTCGATTCAGCGATCGATGGTCTCCGTATACCAGCAACCCCGGGTTGCGGTTCTATCCACCGGAGACGAACTCTTGGAAATTGACGAACCCTGGGAAGACGGCAAGATCGTCAATAGCAACAGCTATTCCCTTGCCGCCCTGGTCGCCGAATCCGGGGGCATGCCCATCCAACTGGGGATCGCCAAGGACCGCAGGGAAGAGCTCCGCGCCAAGATTCAGCAGGGCCTGGTGGCAGACCTTCTGCTGACCTCGGGAGGCGTCTCGGTAGGGGATTATGACCTGGTGAAAGAAATGCTCAATGAGTTGGGTCAGATGAACTTCTGGAAAGTGGCCATGAGACCCGGTCAGCCCCTGGCCTTCGGAATGATCTCCGGAAAGCCGCTCTTCGGCCTTCCCGGAAATCCGGTCTCTTCCATGGTCTCCTTCGAGCAGTTTGTGAGGCCCTCCATTCTCAAAATGCGCGGATATCGGGACTTGTTCCGTCCCACGCTCCAGGCCATCCTGAGGGAAGAGATTTCTAAGAAGGCCGGCCTGGTCCACTTCATCCGCTGCCGCCTGGTTTTGGAAAAGGGGAAAGCCTATGCAACGACCACCGGCGAGCAGGGGTCCGGAATTCTCTCTTCCATGGTCAAGGCTCATGGGCTGATCATCCTTCCGCGGGAACAGACCCTGGCTCGGGTCGGGGAACCGGTTAAAGTCCTCCTCCTGGATCCTTCGCTTTTTCATCTCTCGGGCCCCGATTTTCTTTCCTGACCTTCACAACCCGGTAAACGGGCTTTTCAATCAATTCCTTGGCCCGTCGGGTTAAAAAAACTTGCCCACCTTCACTTGTCGCCCAGTAGCTGTAAAGGCGATTGAATTTCAAACCATGCCCGGTCCAGAAGCAAGCTTGCTTGGGAGCATTAAAAGGACTCTCAAAAGTGACGGTGGGCAAGGTAAAAAAAACGTTGCCATATTTTCTTTTTTGAGGTATAAATTAACATTACTCCTTGCTCTCTCGCTCTGCGCGAAGGGCTACCGAAACCCATGGGGAGGAACTATCCGTTGCGACGCTACGAAACTATCTTCATCACTCACCCCGATTTAACCGAGGAAGAGCTTTCCGAATTGAAGGAGAAAATCAATTCCATCCTGACCCAGTTCAAGGGCGAGGCGATCAAGCTGGACGACTGGGGCGTTAAAAAGCTAAACTTCGAAGTCCGCAAAAATTCGCGCGGCCGCTACTTCCTGTTGGACTATGCGGCCGGCAAGGACCTGATCCGGGAGCTGGAAAGGAACTTGCGTCTGAATGACCGGGTCCTGCGCTTCCAGACGGTGAGGATCGGCGATCAGATCACTCCCGAAGCGATCAAGACCCTGAAGGAGACCGCAGGGGCGGAAAGGGCCAAACCCAGCGAACGGATCGAGCCGCCCGCGGCGCCCAAGGGTGGAGATGAGGCCCAGGTCGAAGGAGGTGAGAAATAATGAAACCTCCCGCCACCAGGAGGAAACGGCCTTTTCAGCGGCGTAAAGTCTGCGTATTCTGCGCCGACAGCGGTATGAAGATCGATTACAAA
>Ga0079037_100002165_pt1 | contig 10648 bp, 7 predicted proteins | sample Mud3Dept4metaG_FD_71479 | JGI IMG/M metagenome (GOLD analysis project Ga0079037, IMG submission 71479) | Freshwater wetland microbial communities from Ohio, USA, analyzing the effect of biotic and abiotic controls - Mud 3 Core 4 Depth 4 metaG | ecosystem: Environmental > Aquatic > Freshwater >... | reverse complement strand
TACTCCGGCGAGGCGCTGCTGCTCCTGCGCCGCATCGAGCCGCTGGTGGAGGAAGCGCTCACCGCCAGCCGCCAGGCGGCGCAGCGCCCGCAGAAGAAGGAGCCGCCGCCCGCGCCGCCGCCGTCGGCCCCCGAGGGTGGGTCCCGCTAAGGGGTCGCGAAGGGGCAAAGCAGCCGCACAAGAGGTAACATCGCCCCTCCATGGGGCCCTTTTACGCGCCGCGGGGCGCGGCGGACCTGCTCCCCCGCTACAGCTTCCTCGAGCCCCTGTTCCAGGGGCGGCGCGTGCTCGAGGTCGGCGCGGTGGCTTCCACCGGGGGCTCCTCCGCCGTCTTCCTGGCCGAGCGCGGGGCGGCGGCGGTGCTGGCGATCGACGAGGACGGCGAGGCGGTGGAGCGCGCCGTCGCCGCGGCCTCCCACCCGTTCGTGCAGTTCCGCCGAGCCGCGCCGGCCGACCTTCCCCGCGGCGCCTTCGACCTGGTGCTGCTGGCCGACGGGGCGCCGGTGGCGGCCGACCCGGCCCACCTGGCCGAGCTGCGCGCGCTGCTGGCGGCCGGCGGGCGGCTGGCCGCGGCCATCCCCGCTCCGGGCGGCGCGCCGCTGTCGGCGCTGGGCGGCGAGCCTCCACCCGAGGGGGAGGAGATCCCGGCCTACGAGAGCTTCGCCGGCGCCCTGGCCGCGCAGTTCCCGGTGGTGGAGGTGGCCACCCAGTCGCCCACCGTGGGATACGTGCTCTCCCCGGCCGGCGAGGAGGGCGAGGATCCGGACGTCACCGTGGACGGAGCGCTGGCCGGCCCCTCCGAGGCGGCCTTCTACCTGGCGATCTGCGGGCCGGCCCCGAGCGGGCTCTCCGGCCTCTCGCTGGTGGCCCTGCCGCCCCGGCCGCTGACAGAGGCCGCCATCGCCAACGCCCGCGCGGCGCGGGCCCACGCCCGCTGCGGGGACGCCGAGCAGATGGCGGGCGACCTCACGGCCCTGCGGCGGGTGGCGGCCGACCGGGAGGCGAGCCTGGTCGATCGGGAGGCGGCCGCGACCGAGGCCCGCACCCGGGCGGAGGAGCGCCAGGCCCGCCTGGCCGAGGTGCAGGGGCGCCTCTCCTCCCTGGAGGTGGAGGTCGATGCGGCCCGCGGCAGGGCGGAGGCGCTCGAGGTCGAGGCCGAGGCCGCGCGGGGCCGGGCCCAGGCGCTCGCCGCCGAGCTGGAGAAGGAGCGGTCGGCGTCCGCCCGGATCCGGCTCGAGGTCGACACCCTCCGGGCCGAGCGCGCCGAGCGGGAGAGCAGCCTCCGCGGCCGGGAGGAGGCCGCGGTCGAGGAACGCCGCCGGGCGGAGGAGCGGGAGGCGAACCTCGCCGAGGCGAGGCAGCGGCTCTCGTCCCTGGAGGCGGAGGCCGAGGCGGCGCGCGGCGACGCGCGGGCCGCCCTCTCCCGGGCGGCTGCGGCCGAGGAGCGGGCGGGGGCGCTCGAGCGCCAGCTGGCGGAGGCCGGAAAGGGGCTCGAGCGGACGAGGAGCGACCTCGAGGCGCGCCTCGCCGAGCAGGACCGCAAGGCCGCCGAGGCGGTCGAGGCTTCGCGGGCCGAGCGGGACCGGGCCGAGGAGCTGGCGCGGGAGCTCAACCGGCTGCGCTCCGAGCTCGAGACCCGCGCCGGCCGGGCGGAGGAGGATCTCCGGGCCGCCACCTCGGCGGCCGAGCGCGCCGCCGTCGAGCGTGAGATGCTCCGGGCCGAGCTGGCCGAGGCGCGGTCTCTCCTGGAGCGGGACTCGGAGCGGGTCCGGGCCGAGGGCGCGCGGGCCGCCGCCCTCCAGGCGGAGCGCGATCGGCTCGACGAGGAGCGGCGCGAGGCCTCGGCCAATGCCGAGGTGGCCGAGGGCCAGCTGGCCGACGCCGAGCGGAGGGCCGAGCAGGGCGTGCAGCACGCCGCCGCCCGTGCCGAGCTGGAGGCGCAGGTCCGGCGGCTCCGGGAGGAGATCGAGCGGGTCGGCTCCGAGCGCGATCGGGTCCGGGAGACCTCGGAGCGGGCGGTGGAGGAGCGCACCCGCGCCGAATCCCTGGCGCGCGAGGCGCGCAGCGTCGCCGACGTGGCCGAGGCCCAGGCCGCGGCCCTCGAGGCCGAGCTCCAGGCGGCGCGGTGGGAGAAGGAGGAGATGGAGCAGCGGCTCCGCTCGGCGGTCGAAGGCGCCTCGGCGACGGCGGCCGGGGAGCTGGCCCGGCTGCGCGACGAGCTGGCGACGCGCTCCGGCGAGCTGGAGCGGCTGCGCCGGGACGCCGAGCGCGCCTCGGTGGAGGCCGCCGCCGCCGCCCAGGCCCAGGCCCGGCGCATCGCCGAGCTGGAGGGCCGCGGGCAGGACCTGGAGGCCCGGCTGGCGGAGGCGGAGCGCTGGCGCCAGGCCGCCGAGGCCAAGGCCGAGGCTCTCCGAGCCGCCTCCGACGGCTCCCGCGCCGAGGAGGTCGCCGCCGCCATGCGAAAGCTCTCCGAGGAGAAGGCGGAGCTGGCCGGCCAGATCGCCGACCGCGACGCGCGCCTGGCCCGCATGCAGCGGGAGGTGACCGACAAGACCGAGCGGCTCGGGCGGCTCGCCCAGGAGGTGGGCGAGCTCAAGTCGAGGGGCATCGGCAAGCTGTTCTCGCGCTAGGGCAGGCCGAAGGAGGGACCCGGTGGAAGACCCCAATCGCCGTTACGAGCGGATCGACATCGAGCTGCCCTGCCGGCTGTTCATCCCGGGGAAGGGCGGCCTCGCCTTCCAGGCATTCACCGGCTCGCGCAACCTGGGCCTGGGCGGCATCTTCGTGGCCAGCTCCTTCCTCCTCCCGGAGCGGCTCGAGCTCTTCGTGGAGCTGGGTCTCCCCGAGGGCGCCCTGGCCATCCGCTCGCGCGTCGCCCACGTGGTTCCGCTCGACGACCCGGACAACGAGAGCGGCATGGGCATCGAGTTCCTCGACGTGGACGCCCACGGGCGCGAGACGCTCCTGCGGTACTTCACGCCGCTGCGCTACCAGCGCTTCTACGAGGCCTTCACCGGGGAGTTCGGGCACCTCCGCAAGGACATCCCCCTGCGCGACGTCTCGCTGGTGCTGAACCTGTGGGAGGAGTGGAAGATCCGCAACGAGGGCGGTCCGCTCTCCACCGCCTCGGGCGCGCCGCCTCCTCCCGCCGCGCGCCGGATCGCGCGGCCGAGCGCGCCGGCGCGGAGGCGGGGGCGCGACCGCTGACGCACGCCCGGCTGAATGGCCAAGACCCGTCTCGCACTGCTCTGGCACATGCACCAGCCGCTCTACCGCGAGGCGGAGAGCAGCGACTACCTCATGCCCTGGGTCCGGCTCCACGCGGCCCGGGCCTACAACGACATGGCGTTCGCGCTGGAGCGCCACGAGGGTGTGCGCTGCACCGTCAACTTCACCCCGGTGCTGCTGGAGCAGCTCGAGGACTACGCCCGCGGCTTCGCCCGGGACCGTTTTCTCGATCTCTCGGTGCGATCGCCCGCCGATCTCGGCGCCGACGAGCGGCGAGCCATCCTGACCTCCTTCTTCATGGTGAGCTGGGAGCAGTCGGTGCGGCCGGCGCCTCGCTACTGGGATCTCCTCCAGAAGCGCGGCCGGGACATCCGGCAGATCGACCTCGACCGCGAGGCGCGACGCTTCGGCGACGCCGAGCTGCGCGACCTCCAGGCGCTCTTCAACCTGGCGTGGATGGGGTTCGCGGCGCTGGAGGAGGACGCCGGGTTGCGGGAGCTCGTCCGCAAGGGCCGGGACTACACCGGCGAGGACGTGGCCTACGTGATTGCGGCGCAGCGCCGCATCGTCGAGGGCGTGGTGGCCCGCTGGAGGCGCCTGGCGGAGCGGGGCCAGGTGGAGCTCTCCACCACCCCGTACCACCACCCCATCCTGCCGCTGGTCTGCGACTCGGACTCGGCGGCGCAGGCCCTCCCCGGCGTGCCGCTCCCTCCCCGCTTCGCCCACCCGGAAGACGCGCGCTGGCACGTCCGCGAGGCCCTGGCCAGCCACGCCCGCCGCTTCGGGCGGGCGCCCGCCGGAATGTGGCCTGCCGAGGGAGCGGTCTCGCCGGAGGCGCTCGGGGTGCTGGCGGCCGAGGGGGTGACCTGGGCCGCCTCGGACGAGGGGGTGCTGCTGCGCTCCCTGCCGGCGGAAGGACCGCGGCTGGCGTCGGTCTACCGCCCCTGGCGGGTGGAGGCCGGCGGCGGGCGCGAGATCGCCATGCTCTTCCGCGACCGGGGGCTGGCGGACCTCGTCGGCTTCACCTACGCCAAGACGCCGGCCGCGGAGGCGGTGGCCGACTTCGCCGGCCGGATCGCCTCGATCGGCGAGGCCTGGCGCACCGCGCGGCTTTCCGGGACGCCCACGGTGGGGGTGTTCCTCGACGGAGAGAACGCCTGGGAGCACTACCCGGCCTCGGGGCGTGAGTTCCTCGATCGCCTGTACCGGGCGCTCGAGACCAGCCCGGAGGTCCAGACCGTGACCATGTCCGAGGCGGTGGCCGACGCCGCCCCTCCCGCCATCGCCCGCATCCACTCCGGCTCCTGGATCGAGGCCTCCTACCGGATCTGGATCGGCCACCGCGAGGACCGGCTGGCCTGGACCGCCCTGGGGAGGGCCCGCGAGGCGGTGGAGGCGGCGGAACGCGCCGGGACCGCCACGCCCGAGGCGCGGGAGCGGGCCCGCCGGCACCTCTACGCCGCCGAGGGATCCGACTGGTACTGGTGGTACGGGGAGGACTTCTCCACCGAGCTCGCGGCCGAGTTCGACAGCCTGTTCCGCGGCCACGTGGTCAAGGCCTGCGAGCTGGTGGAGGTGGTGCCGCCCTTCGAGGCGCTGCAGCCGATCAAGCGGGCCGGCGCGTCCTCCGGACTCGAGACCAAGCCGCTGCGGGAGCCGACCGGCTTCATCCAGCCGGTGCTCGACGGTCGCGATCCCACCTTCTTCGAGTGGCAGGCGGCGGGCCTGTACCGGCCCGGACAGCACCGCGGCTCGATGTTCGGTGCGGCCCAGGCCTTCCACCACCTGTATTACGGCTTCGACGTGAAGCACCTCTACCTGCGCCTCGACCCGGCCGAGACGCCGCAGCGAACGGCCGAGGTGGCGAGCCGGATCCGGCTGATGGTTCTCGGCGCCGACCGGCAGCTTCGGGTGGACTTCGACTTCGCGCCGGACGGAGCGCTGCGGACGGGGCGCCTGGACGGCGCCGAGGTGGGGCGCTCGACGTTCCGCGACGTGCTGGAGCTGGCCGTCCCGTTCGCGGCGCTCGGCCTGGCGGCCGGAAACGACCTCGCCTTCGCCGTGCTGGTGCTGCGCGGCGAGGTGGAGGTGGAGCGCTTGCCGCGGCACGGCTTCCTCACCCTGACGGTGCCGTCGGACGACTTCGAGCGGGTCCACTGGCGGGTCTGACGGGGCCCGGTTTGCTGTGAAGCCGAAGGGGCCGGGCTGGGGTGCTTGCGAAGCCGCAGCGCGCGGAGCTGCGTGCGGATTCGCTCGCCCAATCGCGAGCCGCAGTGCAACGGGCGCGACACGCGACCATGCCGGGCTGCCTCCCGCGACGCGTGGCGCGCACGGCGTTGCCTGCGGCGCCGCGCGGGCGGAGCCTGTCGCCCATCGAATTTCGGAAGCGACTTCGCGCGAGGACTGAGCAAGCACCCCAGCCTGGCTCCTCTCCTCGTGCTGGAACCCCGGCCCGGCCCTCCGACCCCGGTAATGCGAAAGGCCGCCGTCCGAGGTGTGCCGAGAGCGCCCGGCGCCGGTGCCGCGCCGCACCGGAATGTCGGCGGCCGGCGGCGAACCGGGTTATCCTCCCGCGCCGTGAAGACGCGCTCGTCGCTCGCCATCCTCTTCCTCATCGTTTTCATCGACCTGCTCGGCTTCGGGATGGTCATCCCGGTGATGCCCCTCTACGCGGAGAAGCTCGGGGCCTCCGAGGCCTGGACCGGGCTCCTCTCGACCGGCTACTCGGCGATGCAATTCGTCTTCGCGCCGATCTGGGGCCGCCTCTCCGACCGGGTGGGACGCCGCCCGGTGCTGCTCGCCTCCATCGCCATGACGGCCGTGGCCTTCGCCATGTACGGGATGGCCGCGACCTTCGGCGTGCTCCTCGTCTCCCGCCTCTTCGCCGGCGCCGCCACCGCCAACATCGCCATCGCGCAGGCCTACGTCGCCGACGTGACCCCGCCCGAGGGGCGGGCCAAGGGGATGGGCATCATCGGGGCCGCCTTCGGGCTCGGCTTCGTCCTCGGCCCGGCCATCGGAGGCCTCCTCAGCCAGCGCGCCCTCTCCACCCCCGGGTACGCGGCGGCGCTGCTCGCCACCGCCAACCTGGTGGCGGCCTACTTCATCCTGCCCGAGCCCGAGCACCGGACGGTGCCGGCCAATCGCCGCAGCCGGCTGACGGCGCTGCGGGAGGAGCTCGGCCGGCCCGGCATCCGCCGCCTGCTCCTCATCTACTTCCTCATCATCCTCGCCTTCAGCGCCATGGAGGCCACCTACGCCTTCCTGGCCAAGCAGCGCTACGGCATCTCCGAGGTCCACGTCTCCTACGTCTTCGCGTACATCGGCGTGCTGGTGGTGGTGGTGCAGGGCGGCCTGGTCGGGCCGCTCACCCGCCGCCTGGGCGAGAAGCGCCTGCTGGTGCTCGGGGCGGCGCTGCAGGCGGTCGCGCTCGGCACGCTGTCCTTCGCGGCCGGGCTGCCAGGGCTGCTCGCCGCCACCGCGCCGCTCGCCATCGGGAGCGGGCTGGCACAGCCGGCGCTCACCTCGCTGCTCTCCCGCTTCAGCCGCGCCGAGGACCAGGGCGGCACCCTCGGGATCGGCCAGTCGGCCGCGGCCTTCGGCCGAATCCTCGGCCCCGAGGCGGGCACCTTCGCCTTCCAGTCCTCCCATCACTATCCCTACGTGGGCGGGGCGGCCGTGATGGGTCTTGCTTGCCTCATCGGGCTCACCGTGCGCCCGTCCCGTCAAGTGGAGACTTGATGTGATCCGCTCCGCAGGGTAGGTGCAAGGCGATGCCCGAGCTCCGCAGAGACCCCATCGTCGGACGCTGGGTCATCATCGCCACCGAGCGGGCGCGGCGCCCGAACCACTTCCAGAAGCGGGCCGAGCAACCCGAGCCGGGCCTGTGCCCGTTCTGCAACGGCAACGAGGACAAGACGCCGCGCGAGGTGTACGTCACCGGGCGCTCGCCCTACGCGCCGGCCAACGGGTCGGGCTGGCGGGTGCGGGTGGTCCCGAACCGCTACCCGGCCCTGATGATCGAGGGGGACCTGGAACGGCAGGCGGAGGGCATCTACGACCGGATGAACGGGGTCGGGGCCCACGAGGTGATCATCGAGACCCCGGAGCACGCCAAGGACCTGGCCGAGCTCTCCGACGCCGACATCACCGAGGTGCTCTTCGCCTACAAGGCGCGGGTGGTCGACCTCCGCAACGACCTGCGCTTCCGCTACATCCTGCTCTTCAAGAACCAGGGGTCGGCGGCGGGGGCGACGCTCGAGCACGCCCACAGCCAGCTCATCGCCCTGCCCGTGACCCCGCGGCAGGTGGTGGAGGAGCTGGAGGGCGCACGGCGCCACTACGAGCACCGGGAGCGCTGTATCTTCTGCGACATCGTGGGCCAGGAACGGAAGGACCGCAGCCGGCTCATCTACGAGAACGAGGAGTTCGTGGTCTTCGCCCCCTGGGCGCCGCGCGGGCCCTTCGAGACCTGGATCCTTCCCAAGCGGCACGAGTCCAACTTCGAGGCCGAGCCCAAGGAGCGGCTGGGCCTTTGCGCCCAGGCGCTGCGCTCCACGCTGAGGCGGCTCGGCCAGGCGCTCGGCCACCCGGCCTACAACTTCATGATCCACACCAACCCGTTGCGGGACGCCATTAGCCCCTCCTACCACTGGCACATCGAGGTCATGCCCGCACTGACGCAGGTGGCCGGATTCGAGTGGGGCAGCGGCTTCCACATCAATCCCGTCCCCCCCGAGGAGGCCGCGGAGTTCTTGCGCAAGGTGGCCGTCTGAACGCTGGCCATGGAGATCCTATTCGTCGCCTCCGAGGTCGCGCCGTACTCCAAGACCGGCGGCCTCGGGGACGTGGTGGCGGGCCTGTCGGCGGCACTGGCGGCGCGCGGCCACCGGGTGGCGGTGGTGTCGCCGCGCTACGGCGCGATCGACCCGGAGCGGCACGGCCTGGCGCTCCTGGACCGAGGGGTGGAGGCGCGGGGCGAGCAGGCGGGGCTGTGGGCCGCTCCGGGCAAGCCGGAGTTCTACCTCCTCGAGCACGAGCGGCACTTCGGCGGGCGCCCCGGCCCTTACGGCGAGGCGGGCGGCTCCTACGAGGACAACGACCGGCGCTTCGCCTTCCTCGCCCGCGCCGCCCTGGCGGTTCCGGCGGTGGTCGGCCTGCGGCCCCGCATCGTCCACCTGCACGACTGGCAGACGGCGCTCGGGGCCTGGCTGCTGCGCCACGAGCGCGGGGAGGATCCCTGCCTGCGCGGGGCGCGCAGCGTCTTCACCATCCACAACCTCGCCTACCAGGGGCTCTTCCCCCGGGAGCGGCTGCCCGGGCTGGGGCTGCCCTGGGAGGCGTTCCGCTACGACGGCGTCGAGTTCCACGGACAGTTGAGCTTCATGAAGGCCGGGCTGGCCTTCGCCGACGTGCTCACCACCGTCTCGCCGAACTACGCCCGGGAGATCCTCGCCCCCGAGTCGGGCGCCGGCCTGGACGCGGTGCTCCGCCACCGCCAGCACGACCTGCACGGCATCCTCAACGGCATCGACGCCGGCCTGTGGAACCCGGCGACCGACCCGCACCTGGCGGCGCGCTTCCGCCGCGGCCAGCTGGGGGGCAAGGCGGTCTGCAAGGGCGCGCTGCAGCGGGAGCTGGGGCTGCCTCTTCGACCCGACGCGCCGCTCGTGGCCATGGTCAGCCGCCTCGTCGACCAGAAGGGGATCGACCTGGTGGCCGCCTCGCTGAACGCGCTCCTGGACCTGGACCTGCAGATGGCGGTGCTCGGGAGCGGGGACCGCCGCTGGGAGGAGCTCTTCGCGAAGCTCGCCCGGGAGCACCCCGAGCGCCTCCGGGCCCGCGTCGGATTCGACGAGGGGCTGGCCCACCGCATCGAGGCCGGCGCGGACCTCTTCCTCATGCCCAGCCGCTACGAGCCGTGCGGCCTGAACCAGATGTACTCGCTCCGGTACGGAACGGTCCCGGTGGTGCGGGCGGTGGGCGGCCTCGAGGACACGGTCGAGGACTACGACGGCCTGCGCCACGGAACCGGCTTCAAGTTCCGCCCGTACGAGCCGCCCGCCATGATGACCGCGCTCCTGCGGGCGCTGGACGTCTACCGCGACGCCAAGGCCTGGCGCGGCCTGCAGGACCGCGGCATGGCTCTCGACTTCTCCTGGGACGCCAGCGCGGCCCGCTACGAGGAGCTCTACCGGGAGCTCGAGGCGGGCTGATGGCGAAGAGCGCCGCGAGCCCGGTGCGGCCGCCCTAGGCGGCCCGCTTGCGGAACGGGGCCGGCGTCAGGCGGAAGAAGGCGCGATCCGGAACCCGCGACGCGTGGTAGGGCCGCTCCAGGTGGAGCCAGAACTCTTCGTCGCTCACCCGCTCCACCGTCTGCGGGTGCTTGGCGAGCAGGTGCCACAGCCCGGTCTCGGTGATGATGGGCAAGCCGTCTCGGGTCACGAAGATGAGGCCCCACTGCGCCCACGGATTGGTGTCCCACATGGCCGAAGGCAACTACCACGCGCGGGCCGCGCCAGCAACGGTCTCGAGCGTCACTCGAGGCCGCGGGCCCGCAGCGCCTCGTCGGTTTCCCCGTGCAGGTGGCCGATCTCGTGGAGGAGCGTGACGCGGACCTGCTCGGCGAACTCGCGCCGGTCGCGTGCGAAGCGCGACAGGTTCTTCCGGTACAGGACGATGGAGCGGCACACCGGTCCGTCGTCCGGCGTGCAGGCTTCCCCCCGCGGCGGGCCGCGGAACAGGCCGAGAATGCTGGGCGAGAGGGGCGGGTCGGTCCCGGTCAGGTCCGTCAGGGAGGGCAGGTCCTCCACCTGGACAGGCACCCCGTCCAGCGAGCGGCGTTCCCGATCGGGCAGCGAGGCCACCGCCCGCCGCACCTCGGCCTCGAACTCCGCCGGGCTCACCTCCACCACCGGGCGCAGGTCGTCGGGCGCGAGCTGGGCCGCTCGCGCCAGGAGCCGCTGCGCGCGAGAGTCCTCTCCGGCCCGCTCCGCCAGCAGCCCGAGGTAGTAGAGCGCCCAGGGATCGTTCGGGACGCGGCGAAGCACTCGCGCGAAGCTGCGCCTCGCCTCGGTGAAGCGGCAGAGCTCGAACAGGGCCACCCCCCGCTCGTAGAGGGCGTCGGCGTCGCTGCGCTGCAGCCGCAGCGCCTCGTCGGCGTGCCACAGGGCCGCCAGCGACCGCCCGAGGTCGTTCTCGGCCACCGCCGCCAGCACCAGCAGCCGCGCCGCGAGGGGACGGTCGCGCTTCGGGCCCGACCGCGCCAGCTCGGCACCGCGCAGTGCCAGCGCCAGCCCCTCCTCGAGCGCCTCCCGGTCGGCGGCGGCCTGGAAGATGCGGGACTCGGCGGCGTCGCGCAGCGCGGCCGGGTCGTACCCGGTCGGCCGGGTGGAGCGGGCCTGCCCGGTCCGGGCCGGCG
>Ga0079037_100002164_pt1 | contig 10652 bp, 10 predicted proteins | sample Mud3Dept4metaG_FD_71479 | JGI IMG/M metagenome (GOLD analysis project Ga0079037, IMG submission 71479) | Freshwater wetland microbial communities from Ohio, USA, analyzing the effect of biotic and abiotic controls - Mud 3 Core 4 Depth 4 metaG | ecosystem: Environmental > Aquatic > Freshwater >... | reverse complement strand
GAGCTGCCTGGATACGGGGTGAGTGGATAAATAGGGTGATGGGAATTGGGTTGTTTGCGATTATCTTATCTGAGTCGCATATCCGGCACCAGCCCATCCTGGAGGAGGAGTGGTAATTGAAGACTTTATTGCTGATGCGCCACGCCAAGTCGAGCTGGAAGCACATCGAACTGGATGACCACGACCGGCCGCTGGCCGGGCGCGGCAAACGCGACGCGCCGCGCATGGGGCAACTCGTGCGCCAGGAAGAGCTGGTGCCCCAATTGATTCTCAGCTCAACTGCCGTGCGCGCCCGTGTCACTGCCGAGATTGTCGCTGAGGAGAGCGGGTATGAGGAAGATGTCGTCTGCCGACAGGAGCTATACGCTTTCGATGCGGAGCCATACCTGGAGGTGCTGGCTGATCTGCCGGACGACTTCCAGCGGGTGATGGTGGTGGGGCACAACCCGGCGATGGAAGAGTTGACCACGCTGCTCACTGGCGAGGCTGTGCCGCTACCTACTGCGGCGCTGGTGCTGGTGACCCTGCCGATCGACCGCTGGCGAGAGCTGGAAGAAGACCCAGTAGGGAAACTTGTGAATTTCTGGCGTCCCGAGAAGTATTAATGCCACTGAGCAATATCCCAAATGGGCTGGCAGCATGGCTTGTGCTGCTGGCGGTGCTACTCTATGGTCTGGTGCATTCGCTGTTAGCCGCTCTGCGGATGAAGGCGCTGGCGCAGCGATATTTTGGCAGCTGGTCAGATCGCTTTTACCGTCTGGGATATAACATTTTTGCCCTGGTCAGCCTGCTGCCAGTGCTGGCGCTGCCTGCTTTACTGCCAGACCGCATGCTGTATACCATCCCTTTCCCCTGGGCGCTGCTCAGCCTGGCGCTGCAAGGGATAGCGCTTCTGGCGCTGGGGATTGGCCTGATCCAGACCGACGCGTGGTCTTTTCTGGGATTGCGCCAGCTAATCGAACCGCCAACCGCTTGGAATCCCGAGCTGGTGGTCAAGGGAATGTACCGCTGGGTGCGCCACCCGCTCTATACTGCCGGTCTGGTCTTTATCTGGGTTACACCACTGATGACTGTTAACGTGCTGGCTCTAAATCTTGGTTTGACTATTTACATTATTGTCGGAGCGTACTTTGAAGAACGCAAATTGATGGGGGAATACGGCGAAGCCTACCGGCGTTATCGCCAGGACACGCCGATGCTAATCCCACGACTGCACCCCCGGAAAGTATTCAAATCTGAAACCAGGTAGTGCGGTGCGCTGCTTTCACACAGGTACTTCAACCGGTTGTTCCCGTTTGATAAGCTCAACCTGGATGCTGATCTCGACCTTGTCATCCACCAGCCAGCCGCCAGTTTCAAGAGCTACGTTCCAGGTGAGGCCCCAATCCTTGGGCTGATGGCGGTAGTGGCACCGAAACCATATTGTGTGCAGATGGCGCGCCTATACAACTATTGTCACCCGTAGTAAAATTATCCAAGCCGACGTCGGTGGAGTTTCTGGAGCAGACTAACCACCCAACTGTAATGCTGCTCGTTTGTGAAGGATAACCAGTGGATCGTCGTCACTGCATGTTTGCAGACGAGCCAGTAATCTTATCAGGAGTATTTAATGAGCAAGAAATCAAGGAAAAAGCAAGTTCGCAGCCAGAGAGAGAGCGCACGCCCGGCTGCAACACAAGTTACTGTAGTGAATGACGCCCCGGTCAAAACAGCGAACAGCGTGAGCGGTGGGCGCGGCACCCAAACTGAGTTTAACCCCGATTACAGCCAGACGAAAAAGGACTTGCGCCGAATCGGTATCCTGGCGGGCACCTTTATCACCATCCTGGTCGGGTTATCCTTCTTCCTGCGCTAATCGATCGACATTTCTAAGCGAACAGGATTCGTGGGTTGCTGCTGTAATTTGCTTACACCAGTAACCCACGAATTCTGTCTATATACGTGACTCGAAGAAGGCCTCATCAATTGCTTTTTTAAACTTCATATTCAGGGTGTCCGGATCGAAGTTGCGCTCAACGTGCTGGCGCCCAGCGGCGCCCATTTGCTGCGCAAGTTGTGGATCCTGCCACAGCTTATGGATGGCGGCACGCATAGCCATAACATCGCCGGGAGGAACCAGGATGCCGGTGACGCCATCGACAACGAACTCAGTCATGCCTTTGGTGTGTGTAGCGATGATGGCTTTTCCCGAAGCGTGCGCCTCGAGAGCGACGGTCACGCCTGCGCTGAACTGGGTGGTTTTTTCGATGGGCAGCACCACAAAGCTGGCACGCCGGTAGTATTCGATGATCTTCAGATGCGGCATGGACGGCATAAAGCGCACCCATTCTGGCGAGGAGGGTGACGCGCCTCGCTTAACCTGGTCGCCAAAACGACTGGAGGCGAAAATCATGGTCTGGTATCCTGGCAACTCTTGCAAGGCGGCGATCAGCGTTGGATAGTCGCGTTTGGATGCCCCTACGCTCATGATGGGAGCGTCAGGCGGTGCCACACCTGGCGTATACTGGTCAATTCTGACCACAATATATTCGAACAGTCTTTGCTCTGGCAGGTGATAGAAGTCCCGCAGATAATCCCGGTCAGCATTGCAGGGGTATCCCACCTGTGCCCACTTTTCGTGGGCGCCAGTTAGACGGACAATATGCTTCTTGATTGGCGAGGCGCTATGGTGAAAGACAGTCACGATTGGTTTGCTCACGCCCAACCAGGCCAGAGGGATGCCTACCTTTTCCGAATAGGTGAAGAGAACGTCATACTCGTCAGCGATAGCCCTGGCACGCCGGGCAAGCAAAAAGTCCAGGCGGAGTAATTTTTCAATGAAGCGCCAGGGGCGAGGCACCTGGTCGTAGACGTGATAGTCGAGGGTTCCTTTTGTCCCGCTTGATCCAGGCCCATAGGAGTTGAATATAGATAGCACTCTTGGAGTTGAATTCATTACTTTGTTGAAAATGAATTACGATGGACTGATTCTGGAAGGCTGTGGATACAGTTCCACCTCCAGCTCGGCTGGCAACATGCGTAGAATGCCGTCTGTGAAAGGATAAACACGGCCGCATTGCTCACAGGGTAATTGTGCGTCCAAATTTACAGGCAGGTTCGTCCCACAGTCCAGGCACATCAGGCGTTGGTGGAAATCACCAGTGGCAGGTTCGCCTCCGGCTTTCAAGGCGTAGCCCTTGACATTCCCACCGATTATGCCTGATATCCATGAGATCACCCCCCGTTTCTTCAGATCATTGTGGATTCTCAGGTGGCTATTGATCTCAACATCGATCTCCGAGAATGGCTCGAGAGTCTGGCACCAGAGATCTATCCCAAATCTGGCTTCGGTGATGCCGGCGCGGCGCTCCGCTGCACCGTCATCCCAAAAAAGCTTTTCCATATGCAGCCGGTAGCCCCACCGTTGCAGGCGTGTTGGGGAGCCGCCAAGTGTGCGGTTACCTCGTAAGAACCGTCGCAGGCGGCTGTCCATTGGCTCTTCATTGAAAAATAAGTAACCACCTTTGCCCAGCACACGATAACATTCCGCCACAACGGGGATTGGATTTTCAAAGTGGTGTAGCGTTTGGTAGGCGAAAACGAAATGGAAGGTATTGGGCAGGAAGGGAAGATGATGCGCGTCGCAACATATCAGCAAGGGGAGGCGGGTGAAGTTCAGCAGGGACATAACGTACGGAGCGTTGCGCAACGACGGCTGGCTGATATCCGTAGCGATACCATCCACAGGGTAACGGTTCATCAGCGCGGCACTTCTTTGGGCGCTGCCGGCCCCGATTTCGAGGAATGGATCGAAGGACGGGATAACATCCCTTAGCTGATCTACGTCGGCAAGTAGTTTCCTGGCACGTTCGATGAGCATCAATCCCAGGTCGAGGTTATTAAGGATATCTTCTCCCAGGAATGGGCGCCGAGATTCTGCCTGCTTAGCTTCCAGGCTTTGAACGTGAGGTTGTCTTTTAGCCATAATACCTTTAGATGAGGATAACGATTTGGTTAGGTCATATGAGTAATCAATATCCGGGCTGCAATGATCAGCAAAACCACGCCGCCAACGAATTGAGCACTGTTCCCCAACCACCCAGACAGCCGCCTGCCACCTAGAATAGCGAGTACTGACATCGCCGATGTGACCACGCCGATGACAATGCTGGGAAACCAAATCCCAATATCCAATATACCGAGGCTCAATCCCACTGCCAGGGCATCAATGCTGACAGCGGTTGATAACATGACAAGCACCAGCCCGCGGCTTGGATCCTCTTTCGCGGCAGAAGATTCAGGGTGGAAACCAGCCCAGATCATACGCGAGGCGACCAGGGCAAGCAGGATTGCCGCTATCCAATGATCGAAAGCAGCGATGTAAGGTTCGAGAGTAATCCCGAGAGACCAGCCCAGGATGGGCATTAAGAACTGAAAGAATCCAAAGTGGAACGAAAGCCGGAATGCAGCCCGGCGGTCATACACTCGCCCGGCAGTGCTGGCTGCTAAAGAGACAGCAAAGGCATCAATGGAGAGCGCCAGAGCGATAATGAGGATCTCGATGAGAGACATAAGAGTGATGCCTGGTTAAATTATTTGTTACCGACTACCTTAGTAATACTCATACAGATGGGGGAGCAGCGGGGGAAACATCGCCCGCATGGTGTTTTGCAATTGTGGCGGAGGATCGCCCCAGCTGCGGATAGCAAAGTCAGCCGGGTCATGGGTGCCATAAACCAACGCGGATAGTCCCTGGATGGTTAGGTCGCAATCGGCCTGCTTTGCTGGGCTGATTTGCAGAGCTCCATTGTTAGTCTCGAAGCGCCACAGACCATCATTCCACGGGCAGAGGGGATCTTTCAGCCGCGCTGTAAAGTATCCAGGGGCAGTACGAATCCCGCTGAGGCGGCTGACATCCAAGACACGACCCATACCGGGGACCCAGAGCGGCTCAGTAACAACTTTCAAATCTGCCAACCAGGTTTCCGGCAGCTCGAACGGGGGCAAATAAAGCTCGACCTGTTTTGCCTGATCGGTGTGGCGTGCCAGCCAGTCCAACAGCAAATACCTGCCCTGGCTGGTATGGTAACAGAAGCGGATGGCGCGCAGGTTGAACTCGGTTGGGCGCTCGCCTTTCAGATCGTAAAGCATCAACCCAACCGGCTCTCCATCGACCCTGGCTAATGCCATCCAGTAGCGGTCGCGCTCCGCCCAGGCGTAATCAGGCTCGTCGAAAAATGCCATCCCATGCACATGTGAGCGCAATCTGTGCAGGTATTGGCGATATTCATCATACCCTTCGCTGATCGAGGAAAGTGAGACTTCTCCTGAGAGCTTAACTTTAAGCAGCGGGAGAAGCGCCTGAGGAGAGAAGCGAGCGGTGCGTGGCTGGGGGAAGGTAACGTATCCCAGACGCTCGTAGAACGATTCACGGAAAGGGTACAGGCAGGAGACCGGACGTCCGTCCTGGCGAACAATATCCATTAGCTGCTGCAGCAGGCGCTTCGAATAGCCCTTGCGGCGGGCTGAGGGATGGGTAACTACATCATAGAATCCGCCCATACCGAAAAGAGAGCCGCGCACCTGCTGGGTAAGCGCGGCGCTGGAGATGCAGGCCATTGGATTACCATCCTCAAAGAGAGCCAGATAAGTCACCCCCTGGCGTTTCTTAAGTTTCTCCTGGTATTCCGTCTTATCGGACAGTGGCGGCGAGGAACCAAAGGCATAAGCAGGCAGCCAATAGAACACTTCCAACATCTCGTCGCCAGTGATCTGGCGAATTGTTGTTTCAGGCATGGATTGATTTACTATTCTTCATCGTCAATCAAGGTTAAAGCAATTCCCCCGCCTTCGGCAGAAATCCCGAGTTCCTCGCCAGATTCCCCGACGTCGGCGATCTTACGACCGAGGTAGCTACCGTAATCGGGCACCAGGCGATCATACTCGCCATCCATTAATGGTGAGGAGATCATGAAATCCGCAGTAGCGCGATTACAGGCAATGGGAATATTCCATACGACTGCCATGCGCAAGAGCGCTTTGACATCGGGATCGTGGGGCATGGGTTCAAGGGGATCCCAGAAAAAGATGAGAAAATCAATATCTCCATCGACAATCTTGGCGCCGATCTGCTGGTCGCCGCCCAAAGGTCCGCTTTGGAGTTTAGCGATTGGAAAGCCGAGCTCTTGTTCTAGAATCTCACCAGTGGTTCCGGTGGCGTATACTTTGTGGTGCGCCAGGAGGTCCCGGTTGAACTTAGCCCATTGTACAAGATCGAGCTTCTTGTTGTCATGGGCGACCAGGGCAATCTTTTTATCGTGCTCCATAGCAATTTTCTTGTGGTCCATCTGATTTCTTTCTCCTTCGAAAAAACCTATAATACCATGCTCGAGGGAAGCTATTGTTGTTTTATCAGCACACCATTATAGGGTATTTTGGATATTTAGTATAATAATTCCGCATACCAAATTTAACAAAAGATGAAACTAATGGTTTCACAACTGAAATCGACTTCCCGTACAATGCTGCCCAGCCTGACAGCCAGCGTAATCGCCGTCTTGATCGATACTTCCGTGGACATCTCATTGGCAGCCCTAATCTTTTCTGGCTCGCTGGCAAGTTTCCTTCCGCAGGGCATCGGGCTCTTCCTGCTTGGATCGGTAATTTTCTGCCTGATGGCTACCTTACTGAACGCTTATCCAGGCATGTTAGTCGTACCCCAGGATACTACATCTGTGATGATTGCGACTATGGTAGCTGGTATTGCAATTGGCATGGGCACGGGTGCACCGCCAGACACGGTTTTCATAACGGCTGTGGTTGCGATCGCCATCTCCACCCTGGTGACTGGTGGGATTTTCCTCGCTTTGGGTTTTTTTAAGCTAGGGAACCTGATTCGTTTCATCCCCTATCCTGTAATCGGCGGCTTCCTAGCAGGCACTGGCTGGCTTTTAACAAGCGGCGCTATTGAGGTGATGACTGGCATACACCCAGGCATCGCTACCATACCACTGCTTTTCACTAGCAGCGTATTAATCCAATGGCTGCCGGGGCTGGTGCTGGCAGTTGTGTTGTTGTGGCTTTTGCGCCGTTATAAAAGTAGCTGGATATTTCCGGGTGTGATCCTAACTGCCATAAGTCTTTTCTATGTGGCCCTGGTATTGTTAGATTTATCGTTGAGTGAGGCTGCGGAGCGCGGCTTGTTGATGGGACCTTTCCCAACTGGTGGCCTCATGCCGCCTTCACCGCTGACGCTCTTAGACCAGGCGCACTGGCCAGCGATCATCGGGCAAGCCGGAAATATCGCCATTATTGCGGTGATTGGGGTGGTTTCTCTCTTACTTAATGCTAGCAGCCTGGAGCTGGCCTTACGGCAAGAGCTGAACCTGAACCATGAACTACGCAGTAACGGCACTGCTAACCTGCTGGCAGCTTCAGTGGCCAGTCCGGTAGGTTTTGTAGCCCTGGGTCTTACCACTCTCGGTAAACGTATTGGGGCGACCGGCCGGTTGCTGCCGTTTTTATGTGCAATTTTATTTGCCCTGGTGCTGCTCTTTGGAACTCCGGTAATAGAGCTTTTCCCACGCTCGGTGTTGGGCGGATTGCTGCTATATCTTGGCTTGGGTTTTTTGGTCGAATGGCTGTATGACGCCTGGTTTAAGATTTCGCACACCGACTATCTGATCCTGCTGGCAATTCTGGTCACGATGAGTATCCTGGGACCACTAGCTGGTGTGGGCTTGGGGATCGCCCTGTCTGCGGCATTCTTTGTGGCGAAGTACAGCCGGATCAATGTAGTCAGCCACAGCCTATCCGGCGCCAGCTATCATAGCACGGTAGATCGTCCATTTCCCCACCGGTTAATCCTGCGCGAGGTAGGTGAACAGATTTGCATCCTGGATTTGCGTGGCTTCCTCTTCTTCGGAACGGCGCAAAACGTGCTGGAGCAGATCCGCCAGCGCGCCAGCGATACGGCGCAGCGTTCCCTGCGATTTGTAGTGTTGGACTTTCGGTATGTGAGTGGATTGGACTCATCGGCGACATTCAGTTTCCAGCGTATGGAGCAAATGGCTGAAGCGCAGGATTTTGAGATTGTCTTCACGCACCTCTCTCCCTCATTACGTCGACAGCTCTATCGCAGCGGGCTTGGACAGGATAGTGATGAATCGGGTGCGAGGCGCATTCACTATTTTGCAACGCGCGATCATGGGGTGGAGTGGTGTGAAAATCAAATCCTAGCTGATGAAGAGCCCTTCTCCCTTGGGGCACAAGACTCACTGGAAGTTCGGCTGAGTAAGATTCTTCCCGCTTCCATCGCTCCCAGCCGTCTGATGAAGTATCTGCAAAGGATCGAAGTAGAGACGGGCGAGGTTTTAATGCGCCAAGGGGAATCCTCAGACGAGTTATATTTTATTGAATCTGGCGCAGCGACAGTGCAATTGGAGCATGCTGACGGGAGGACAACCCGGCTGAGGGCACTACGCCAGGGGAGCGTGGTAGGTGAAATTGAGTATTACTTACGCAGCGATAATTTCGCTTCAGTGGTGATGAGCGAAGCTGGGGTGGTCTATCGTTTAGCGTACCAGGATTTCGAATGCCTGCCAGCTAGCGAGCCCGAATTGGCGGCAACCTTGCACCAATGGCTAGCCGGCTTGCTGGCAGAGCGCACGGCGGAGAACAATCGCATCATCCGGGAATTGGCGGAGTAGTCTAGCTTTAATCATAACGATATTGCTGGTGCTCTTTCTTATTTCCCATCCATTGGTAAGCCGGCAAGCGGTGGCAGGATGATGTGACCACCTAAATCGCTGAGCTCAAAGGCCGAGATGCCTTGCATGCCCAGCATCAGGGATAACTCACCACCATGATGGATATCATGCGCCATAATCCGCCAGATCGTCCACTGGCGCGAGATGGCATAGGTTTCCCCGTTCCAGACGTAGCGATAGGACTTCGCCAAATCGGAGACTCCCCAGCTTTCGAGCGTCTTCTCGATCATCTGCCAGGTAGCATCGAGCCAGAGCACCAGCTCTGCCGCCTGCTCAGTGATGGCAATTGCGTCTTCAACAATATGTCGGTTGCCATCATTATCTGTTTCCCAGACGTTGATCTGGCTGGCGAGGTCGGAGCTTCCTGGGGCATCCATACGCATGAACCAGGAGAGCCGCCCCAGACTGATATGGCGCGCCAGCTCACCCACAGAGCGCAAATTTATCCCCGGACGCCAGACTAGCTGTTGGGGATTGAGCGGTGCAATGGCGTGGACGAGGGTAGCTTGGTATCCGTTCCAACCTTCATAGATTTTCGCTAGAGAATTCATATACAACATTCGCTTATAGCTGTTCGAAGCGCGCTTGAAAGAAGCGCAGATATTTAGGCTCGTAAACCATCTTTAGCCCGTGCGTCCGTTCTCGCTCCTCATATATCGCCCGCACCGCTTCCGCTACCACATCCATATGGGCTTGTGTGTACACCCGGCGCGGAATCGTCAGGCGGGTAAGCTCGAGCTTGGGATAATAGTGGTCGCCAGTCTTTGGATCGCGACCGGCGCTAGCAATGCCGCGCTCCATGGAGCGGATGCCAGAGTCCAGGTAAAGCTCAGCAGCCAGGGTTTGGGCAGGAAACTGGTCTTGCCGGAGGTGAGAGTAGAAGCGGCGCGCGTCGAGGAAGATGGCGTGACCACCTACCGGGAGAACCATGGGTATATCCCATGCTGAGAGCAGGTCACCGAGATAGCGCACCTGACCGATTCGGGAGCGCACATGGTCATCCTGAACGGATTCAGCAATGCCGATAGCAATAGCTTCCATATCACGACCGGCAAGACCACCGTATGTGTGCAAGCCCTCAAAGACGATAACCAGGTTGCGCAGCTCTTCAAAGAGCACGGGATCGTTAACTGCCAGCCAGCCGCCAATATTAACCAGGTTATCCTTCTTGGCGCTCATCCAGGCGCCGTCGGTATAGCTGCAAAACTCGCAGAGAATCTCAGCGATAGATTTATCCGCATAGCCGGCCTCGCGTTCCTGGATGAAAAAGGCGTTTTCGACCATGCGCGTGGCATCAAGGAACACCTTGATCCCATACTGGTCACTCCATTGGCGCAAGGCTTTTACATTTGCCATGCTTACCGGCTGCCCGCCTGCCATGTTCACTGTCCCAGCCAGGCTCACATAAGCGATGTTTTGTGCGCCTTCACGCTGAACGAGCGCCTCGAGCTTATCCAGATCTATATTGCCTTTGAAAGGATAGAGGCTTTGCGGGTCATGGGCCTCATCAACGATGACATCCACAAAGGTGCCACCAGCCAGCTCCTGGTGCAAGCGGGTGGTTGTGAAGTACATGTTACCCGGCACAAACTGGCCGCGCTGGATGACTACCTGGCTAAGCAGGTGCTCAGCGCCACGCCCCTGGTGGGTGGGCACAATGTACTTGTAACCATAATAGGTTTGTATCGCAGCTTCTAGGTTGTAGAAGTTGCGGCTTCCAGCGTAGGCTTCGTCGCCGAGCATCATGCCTGCCCACTGGCGGTCGCTCATGGCGCCTGTACCGCTGTCTGTGAGCAGGTCAATGTAAACATCTTCTGATTTAAGCAAGAAAGTGTTGTATCCGGCTTCGACCAAGACCTTCTGGCGCTGCTCGCGGCTGATCATGCGCAAAGGCTCGACCATTTT
>Ga0079037_100002163_pt1 | contig 10654 bp, 10 predicted proteins | sample Mud3Dept4metaG_FD_71479 | JGI IMG/M metagenome (GOLD analysis project Ga0079037, IMG submission 71479) | Freshwater wetland microbial communities from Ohio, USA, analyzing the effect of biotic and abiotic controls - Mud 3 Core 4 Depth 4 metaG | ecosystem: Environmental > Aquatic > Freshwater >... | reverse complement strand
GCACGGCGCCCGCGGCGGCCAGCGCCATGTCTTTCTGGGCGTCCCATTCGTCGCCTTGCGTGCCGAGATATGCGGCGCCGAGGTCGCCGCCGAATACCTCGGCTGCGAGCCATTCGATGACCTCGTAGATCACCGAGTGCGACATCACGAAGAACACCGGCATCAGGTAGCGCCAGGCCCCACGCGGCGACATCCTTGCATCGATCAGTTCCCAGGCGGCAGGGAGTACCAGCAGCCCATAAGCGAAGTGGACCAGCCTGTCGTAGTGATTGCGCCCCGTCGGTGCGCCGTCAGTCGTGTTGCCGAGAGCCTGCAGCCAGTCGCGCCAGGGCACTTCGCTGTAGGTGTAGTGCGCGCCGATCTCGTGCAGCACCAGGAAGACGAACAGGCAGGTGTATGCGAAGTTCGAGAAGCGCAGCCGGCGATAGGCGACGACCAGCGCCGGTACACCGACCAAGACGATGACGTTCTCGAGCAGCCAGTCCTGCCGGTATGACGGCGCGACGGCCAGCAGCAGCCAGACCGCGCAGAATGCGGCGAGGAGTGTGGCGGGATAGCGATCGGAGGACCGCACGGTGTTGCGAACTCGCGGGCGCGTCAGCCAGCGTTCATTCCGCTGAGGCGCCGGCCGATGATCTCGTCGGCTTCGCGCATGATGCGGTCGATCAGTTCCTTGACGGTCGGTATGTCGTGGATGAGTCCCGCCACCATGCCGCAGGACCAGGCGCCGGCGTCCATGTCGCCTTGCAGCATGATCCGGGGATAAACGCCCGCGACCTCCTCGATGATGTCTTCGAACTTGAGGTTGCTGCCGAGCGTCTTCTCCTTCTCCAGCAGCCGGTCCACCGCGGCGTTGCGCAGCACGCGCTCGGTGTTGCGGAGCGGCCGCATCACCAGCCGCGTGTCGAGTTCGCTCGCCGCCACGATCGCCTGCTTGACCTTCTCATGTACCGGCGCTTCCCTTGTCGCGATGAAGCGTGTTCCCATGTTTATGCCGTCTGCGCCCAGCGCGAGTGCAGCGACCAGTGAGCGACCATCCGCCATGCCGCCCGATGCGACGAACGGGATCTTGAGTTCCTCGGCGGCGCGAGGCAGCAGGATGAAGTTGGGGATGTCGTCCTCGCCGGGATGACCGCCACACTCGAAGCCGTCGACGCTGACGGCGTCGCAGCCGATGGATTGAGCCTTGAGGGAGTGCCGTACCGAGGTGCACTTGTGGATGACCTTGATGCCAGCCGCGTGCAGGAATGGCATCACCTGCTCGGGGTTGCGACCGGCCGTCTCGACGATCTTCACGCCGCCCTCGACGATGGCGCGGATGTAACCCGGGTAGTCAGGCGCGTTGACCGTGGGAAGAAACGTGAGGTTCACGCCGATGGGCTTGTCGGTCATTTCGCGGCAGCGGCGGATCTCGTTCGCGAGCAGTTCCGGCGTCTTCTGCGTGAGCCCGGTGATGATCCCGAGCCCGCCGGCATTCGATACTGCAGCCGCCAGTTCGGCGAAACCGACGAAGTGCATGCCGCCCTGGATGATGGGATGCTCGATTCCGAGCAGTTCGGTGATCCGCGTTTTCATCGACTGTGGTCTCCTGGCCGGGCGGGGCGCCGTGTTGCCAATACGCAGTCTATTGGGAAGCGCGAGATTGTGCATCGTGCGAGCGGCACTGCGCCTCGGCTTGACGGGCTATAATCCGCGCCGCTTGCCGCAAGGGGCTGTTCCATGTCTTTCGATCCCCAGGCCGCCACGGCGGCCTACGTCGACGCGCTCGGCGCAGACGCGCTCGCCAGGGCGGCTGCCTACACGGCCGGCAATCACTGGCTGCTGCTCTGGGGTCTCGCGGTCTGCGCCGTCGTCACCTGGCTGATCGTGCGCTGGGGAATCATGGACCGCGTCGCGGCCCGGCTGGCCGGGCGCGGCCCCAGCCTGCGTGCGTTCGCCATGGGAGCCGTCTACTTCGCGGTGGCGTGGCTGCTGTTCATGCCCTGGTCCCTTTACGAGGAATGGTGGCGTGAGAAGGGCTATGGCCGCACCAGCCAGCCTCTCGGCGACTTCCTCCGACAGGAACTCGTCTCGGTGGTGCTACTCGCGGTCCTGGGCGCGCTGTTCTTCGTTGGCGTCTACGCGCTCATGCGCCGTGCGGGGCGGCTCTGGTGGATCTGGTCCGGGGCACTTGCGGCGGTTGCGCTTACGGCCTTCCTGCTTGCAGCGCCGGTCGTGATCGAGCCGCTCTTCAACGAGTACAAGCCGGTGCCCGCGGGCGATGTCCGCGACGCGCTGGTGGACATGGCCAGGAAGTCGGGTGTCCCGACCGAGCGCATCTTCGTCTACGACGGGTCGCGCCAGTCGAACAACTTTGCGGCCAAGGTCTATGGTGTGGGCGCCTCGGCGGGAATCGCGATATCGGACGTGGCCTTCAACGGTGCCTCGCTGGATGAGGTCCGGGCAGTCACAGGCCACGAGATCGGTCACTACGTGCTGCGGCACCCGTGGCGCAAGGTGCTGGTGCTTTCGTTGCTCTCGTTCCTGTTCTTCTTTCTCGCTGACCGGCTTTTTCCCCGTTTCGCATACGTGTTCGGCAGCCGCGCCGCGCTGTCCAATCCGGCAGGGCTGCCGGTCCTGGTGTTCATGGCGTGGGTTTTCGGGCTTCTCGCGCTCCCGGTCGCCAATGCCGTGACCCGCACCAGCGAGGCTGCGGCGGACCGTTACTCGCTCGAAACCGTTGGCTTGCCGGACGCACTTGCCACGGCCCTGGTGAAGACCGCCGAGTACCGCAATCCGCGGCCCGGCGTACTCGAGGAACAGGTTTTCTACTCGCACCCTTCGGTGGAACGGCGTGTCCGGACCGCGATGGAGTGGAAGGCCTCGCGGACGGTAGACCGCTGAAAAGCGCTGCTGACACATCGGACGGGCCCCGCCGGCGCGTGAGTCGGTAGAAACCGAGACCCGGCCTCTACCGATGCCTGACTGGTGAGCGACGAGGCTAGAATCGCGCGTCGTCCAGTGACCGACGAGGTTGCCCGTGGCTCGAATCCTGATGCTTTACCATGGCGTTTACGGCCAGTCGCGCAAGATCAGCGAGTTCGTCAAGGATGAACTCGCCGCCGGCGGCCACACGGCCGTGGTGCGTCCGCTGGCCGATGGTGCCCCGGACGGTGCCCACTTCGACGCGATCGTGATCGGTGCGAGCATACGGCACGGCAAGCACAACCCACTGGTCATGGATTTCGTCCGCGCGCAGCTGGGCTTGCTCGAGTCGAAGCCGAGCGTCTTCTTCTCCGTCAGTCTCGTCGCACGCAAGCCGCACAAGAATACGCCCGAGACGAATCCATACGTCCGGGCCTTCCTGGCGAAGTCACCGTGGAAGCCGCGACTCGTGGGTGTGTTCGGCGGGGTGCTGGACTACCAGCGGTACGGCCCGTTCGATCGCCACGTAATACGCCTGATCATGAAGATCAATGGCGGTCCGACGGATCTCGGCAAGAGTACCGAGTTCACGAACTGGGACGAGGTACGTCGCTTTGCCGCGCGGATCTCGGACCTCGTAGCGACGAAAAGTGTCTAGCAGCCGCATGGAACCGCTGGTGAACCGCCAGCATGCCGCCGTCGCGGTCGTCGTCGCCTGGCTCGTGTTCACGAGCCCCTGGGTGGCGATGTTACGCCGCGTGCCTGCGGGTGCCGGCTTTCTCGACTACGCGCACGTCGTGCTGGGTTTCGCCTGCCTGCTGCTCGCCATCACGTATACGTTCAGCTGCCTGAAGGCGGGCGGGTGGCGCACCTATTTCCCCTGGGTCGCGGGTTCGCTCGGGCCGGTCGGTCACGACCTCGCCGGGCTGTTCCGCGGCCGGATCCCGTCCGCTGAGGGCGGCGGGCTGTATGCACTGATCGAGGGGTTGCTGCTGATCACACTCGCGGGCACAGCGCTGACCGGAGCCGCGTGGTTCCTCGCGCAGGGGTCCGATGCCGCACTCGGCTGGCGCGAGTGCCACATCGTGACAGCGCGCTGCCTGATAGGGCTAGTGGTCCTGCACATCCTTGCGGTCGCGTCGCACCTGCTCGACTTCGCCGGCTGATCCTCAGGCCTGGCCAGCCATCACCGGTGGCGGCGGCCGACTGCCGGATGTCAGGCCGCCTTGTCCGTCCGATCCTCCGCCGGGGCCGAAGATCGGATCAGGTGATCGAACGCACCAAGCGCGGCCTTGGATCCGTCGCCCATGGCGATGATGATCTGCTTGTAAGGCACGGTCGTGGCATCGCCCGCCGCGAAGACGCCGGTCAGCGACGTCTGGCCGCGCGCGTCCACCTCGATCTCGCCCCGCTGGCTCAGGCCGACCGTGCCCTTGAGCCATTCGGTGTTGGGCAGCAGCCCGATCTGCACGAACACGCCCTCTAGATCGACCCGGTGCAGATCGCCCGAACTGCGATCCCGGTAACTGAGGGCGTTGACCTTGCCGGCGGCACCGTGCACCTCGGTAGTCTGGGCCGACACGATGACGCGCACGTTCGGCAGGCTGCGGAGCTTCCGTTGCAGGACCTCGTCCGCCCGCAGTACGCCGTCGAACTCGATCAGGGTCACGTGGGCGACGAGGCCCGCGAGATCGATCGCAGCCTCGACGCCGGAGTTTCCACCGCCGATGACCGCAACGCGCTTGCCCTTGAAAAGCGGCCCGTCGCAGTGCGGGCAGTAAGCGACGCCCTTCCCGCGGTACTCGCGCTCGCCGGGCACGTTCATCTCCCGCCACCGCGCACCGGTGGCCAGGATGACGCTGCGGCTGCGGAGCGTGGCTCCACATGCCAGTTGCACTCCGATCAGCCCGTCCTGGTCCGCCGGCAGCAGGCTCGAGGCGCGCTGCAGGTTCATGATGTCCACGTCGTAGGTCTTGACGTGATTCTCGAGCGCGGCCGCGAGCTTCGGACCCTCGGTTTCCTTGACGGAGATGAAGTTCTCTATGCCCATCGTATCGAGAACCTGCCCGCCGAACCGCTCGGTGACTACGCCGGTGCGGATGCCCTTGCGGGCAGCGTAGACTGCAGCCGAGGCTCCGGCGGGGCCCCCGCCGACGATCAGCATGTCGAAGGGCGCCTTGCCCTCCAGTTGCGCGGCGCGGCGAGCATCGGAACCCTTGTCGAGCTTCGCGAGAATCTCCTCGACGGTCATCCGACCCTGACCGAACGGCTGGCCATTCAGGTAGACCGACGGCACGGCCATGATCTCTCGCGCCTCGACCTCGGCCTGGAACAGCGCACCGTCGATCATCGTGCTGCGGATGCGGGGGTTCAGCACGGCCATCAGGTTGAGTGCCTGGACGACCTCCGGACAATTCTGGCAACTGAGGGAAATGTAGGTCTCGAACTCGAAGTCGCCGTCGAGGGCCGCAGCCTGCTCGATGACCGCTGCATCGACCTTAGGCGGGTGTCCGCCGTAATGCAGCAGCGCCAGGACGAGTGACGTGAACTCATGCCCCATCGGGACGCCGGCGAAACGGATGCCGGGGTCCTTTCCGACGTGACCGACACTGAACGACGGGGACCGGACTGTGCCGTCTGCCGCACGCTTCTCGAGCGTGATCAGGGTCGACAAGGACACGACGTCCTCGAGCAGCGCCTCCAATTCGAGCGAGGCATCCGTGCCGTCCAGCGTCGCCACGAGCACGATGGGCCGGGTCATGCGACCGAGGTAGGACTGCAGCTGGGCCTTTAGGCTTTCGTCGAGCATCTCGGGGAACTCCAATCCCTCCCGCCGGAGCGGGAGGAGTGGGGAAGTGACTCAGATCTTTCCAACCAGGTCCAGCGACGGAGCCAGCGTCTTCGCGCCGGGCGTCCACCTGGCCGGGCAGACCTCGCCCGGGTGCGAGGCGACGTACTGCGCGGCCTGCACCTTGCGCAGCAGTTCCCGGGCGTCGCGACCGATACCGAGATCATTCACCTCGGCAACCTTGATCAGTCCCTCCGGGTTGATGACGAACGTGCCACGCAGCGCGAGGCCCTCGTCCTCGATCAGCACGCCGAAATTGCGGCTGATGGCGTGCGTCGGGTCCCCGATCATCGGGTACTCGATCTTCCTTATGGTGTCCGACGCGTCATGCCACGCCTTGTGCGTGAAATGCGTGTCGGTCGAGACGCTGTAGATCTCGACGCCGAGCTTCTGGAACTCGGCATACAAGTCGGCAACATCACCGAGCTCCGTCGGGCAGACGAACGTGAAGTCGGCCGGGTAGAAGAAGAACACGGACCACTGGCCCTTCAGGTCCGCGTCCGAGACCTGCACGAACTCCCCGTCGTGGAAGGCGGTGGCCTTGAACGGCTTGACGGCGGTGTTGATCAACGAGCTCATCGGTTTGTCTCCATTTCCGGGATGAGAGGCGGGCGCCTCGATGGACGGCAAGATAGGGTCCCGGCCCGGAAAGGGCCAATGGATTGATCATGTCACTTGGATAGGCAATGCCTATGGCGGAACGGGTCGTCCGGGCGGTGCGCGTGAGCGCCCCGGCCTGCGCTGCTGCTAGAGCGGCTCGACCGCCGCCGGGTCCGTTACCGCCCGGGGCGGCCTGTCGAACAGGACCCGGAGCCGCAGGCCAAGGATCTCCGCCTTGCTGAGCGTCGCCCGCTCCCGCATCACCCGAACGAGCAGGGCCGGGTCATCCGTGATGATGTTGTCGACGCCGCGCTCGATCATGCGCAGCATCACTTCGGGGTCGTTGACCGTCCACACGGCGACTTCCTTGCCGACCGCCCGCGCACGACGTACCAGCGAAGTCGTGGCCTTCGCCGAGTTGAGGCTGAGGAAGTCGGCCTCGGTGCGCAACACGTCGCCCACGGCTGCGGTGACGATGTGCCCCGTCCTCAGGCGCGGCTCGAGGCTCTTGACCTGCCTCAATGCGGCGTAGTCGAGCGAAGTGATCACGACCTCGTCGACGAAGTTGTTACGGCGCAGCAGCTCCACGACGGCGGGCACCAGGTCCGGGTCCGGTACGTTGTACTTGAGTTCGATGTTGATCTTCATTCGCCCACGCACGAGGTCGATCACTTCCTCGAGCGTCGGTGCGCGCTCGCCGGCGAATTGCGGGCCGCTCTTTTGTCCGATGTCGATCGTGGCGGCCTCGGCGACCGTGAGATCGGCGATCCTGCGCGGGTCGCCTCCCATGCGCATGAAGTCGGCGTCATGCAGCACGATGACCTCGCGGTCCTTCGTGTGCTGCACGTCGAGTTCGGCGTAGTCGGCGCCGGCGTTCATCGCCGCCCTGAATGCGGCCATCGTGTTTTCGGGAGCCACGGCTTTGGCGCCCCGGTGCGCCGTGATGACGGCGTCACCTTTCAGGTCGAGACGCATCACGACGAACGCCGCGGATCCAAGCGCCAGGGCGAGGAACGCGAACGCGGCGAACACCGCGGGTCGCGCGACCAGGCGTGCGCGTGCTTCGCCGGGTTCTTCATGGGCGGGCGCGCGCCTTCGCTCCGGGGCACGTTGCTCGGAGTACATCCGCGTGACCAGGAACTGGTGCCCGCTGAGGTGCAGACCGCCGTACAGGAAGCTCCCGGCGATCGTGACCGCGAGGAACAGTGCGACCAGGGGCAGGACCCTGTGGACGTCGAGCCCCGCCCAGTCGAGCGCGCCGTCGGTGACCGGCCGGCAGGCCCAGGTAATGGCAATCGTCGCGCCCGTGATCGCGAGCCACCACACCACCAGCGGAGTGACGATGCCGGGCACCCTCTTGCGCGTCATGCGGGCGCTCTCGGCGAGAGCGGCATTCGGGCGCGCGCCCTCGATGACCATGATCGGTACCGCGTAGAGCCAGCGGGCAAGTTGCCACGCGGCGAGGAGCGCGTACGCCGTGACCAGCGCTACTGCGGTCAGCCTGGCGCGCTTCCACTCAGGCGGCTCCTCGGCGAGGTAGTAGTTGATGTCGTGGCCGTGAAGCGTCGTAAACCATATGTACGCTGCCGCCGCGAGAAAGGGCAGGGCGAGCAGTACGAGCCGCAGGAACACCAGCACGGACAGGATGGCGAGCCGCGGCAGTTTTCGCAGCATGAAATAGATCGTCCGGACGAGCGAAACGCCGCGATGGGCGATGGCGTGGTCGGCGACGTAGCTCAGGCCCGCGAACTCGGCCAGCAGCAACGACACCGTCAGCGCCACGACCGCCAGGACGCTGGCGGCGCCGAGCGGCGACAGGACGAAGCTCGTGATGTCGAAGTTGCTGATCACGGGCTCGCCCGAGGCCTGGACGAGACGCCTGCCTGTCCAGGTCGTCATCGGCGTGAAGATCGCGAGGCCAAGCAGCTGGATCAGGACGTGAAAGCCCAGCGCCTCCCGCCAGTGCCAGCGGAAGTCAGCCCAGGTACGGGCGGCAAGGCCTGTGCGCATCGATTTCTCCGTTCCAGTGACGGAATATAGCGCCTCCGCGGAAACGCCACCCTGTCGCTGCACCGATGGTCGAAGAAGGCTCATTTCCGGCAGCGACGCGTATGACTCCCCTCGTGACGCTGCCCGTACACGGCGCGCTGCTGCAGGCAAGGCGCGAAGGGCGGCCGTCGGTCGAATGCTCGCTCGACCTCGAGCGCTCACTCTCCACGGTCGCGATCGGCGAGGAATCCTGGACGTGGGCGGGCCACGAGTATCCCTACCTCGAGCACTGCAAGGAACGCACGGTCTACCACTGGGCCGGCCAGTCGTTCGAGCCTGTGGCACGCTTCACGCGATCGCTCATCAAGCTCGTGCCGACGGAATGGGGTCCGCCCACGTTCGAGATCGACGGCATCAAGATGCTGCCAACGGCCCAGGTCTCGCCGTTTGCGGATGCCGAGGCCAAAGTCGCGCTGATCCAGCCGGGCGGCAAGGCCGTGCTCGACACCTGTGGAGGGCTCGGCTACTTCGCGGCTTGCTGCATGAAGGGCCAGGCTCGCAGCGTGCTGTCTTTCGAGAAGAATCCCGACGTGATGTGGCTCCGAACGCTCAATCCCTGGTCGCCGGCCCACGGCGGCCCGCTGGAACTCGTCGAAGGCGACGTGACGGGGCGCATCGGGGCGCTGCGCGACGCCTCGTTCGACGCCATCCTGCACGACCCCCCGCGTTTCGGCATCGCGGGCGAACTCTACTCTCAGGCCTTTTACGACCAGCTCGCGCGGGTCATCCGCCGCAACGGGAGGCTATTCCATTACACGGGGGCGCCGAACCGACTCACGACGGGCAGGGACGTGCCGCGGGAGGTGGTCCGGCGCCTGACCCTTGCGGGGTTCAAGGCCGGACCGCAGGGCGACGGCGTCTTCGCGATACGGCGGGCCTAGCTGATTCGTCGCCCGCCTGCCGAGTCGACCTGGCGGCCTGTCATATACTTGGCAAATGGAGCATACGGAAAACCTGGCTCAGTACGCCACGTCGCTGGGCGAAATATGGTGGGGCGGCATCCTGGTGGCCGCGACGCTGGTCATCCACGCGTTCGGCATGCTGTGGACGCTGCGCTGGAGCGGCGTGCTCAAGGACAGGTTCCAGCAGGTTCCGACGCTGCTGGGAGGCATCGCGATCCTGATCGTGACGGTGTGGATGATCACGATCGTGCACATCCTCGAGGTCATGGTGTGGGCTTCGTTCCTGCAGTGGAAGGATTGCTTCGCCAACTTCAGCCAGGCGGGCTATTTCGCGCTCATGCAGTACACGACCGTGGGCAGCGATTACCGGCTGCCGGAGAACTGGCGCCTGCTGAGCGGGATGATCGCCACCTCCGGCCTCATGGGATTCGCCTGGTCCACCGGCGTGCTGCTGACCCTGGCGCAGGATTTCCAGCAGCAACAGCTGCAGTTGCAAAAGAAAAAGAAGAAGCGCGACCGGGACGCGCGCGAGCAGTGATCGCGACCCGCTGTCGCACCGGATTTCGTCCGCGATGAGGAACAAGTTCCTCGGCACGGGCGAGCCCGGGTATCACCCGCTGCGCAAGCTGCGCACCGTGTTTTCGGGGCTGCGATACGCGGTTTTCTATGACTGGGCAGTGGCCTACAAGCTGGTGCTGTCGGTCGCCGTCATGATCGTCGCTTTCGCGCTGCGTGCCTGGGTCGACCTGATGCTGATCCTGGTCGTTACAGCCATGGTGCTGGTGGCGGAGATCTTCAACAGTGCGATCGAGGCGCTCTGCGACTTCGTCGAGACCCGCCACAACGAGAAGATCAAGGTGATAAAGGACATCGCCGCGGCTGCGGTCGGAATCTCGATCCTCGCATGGCTCGTCGTGCTGGGCGTAGAGACGGCGCGATTCATCGCGGCGGTGCAGGGCTGATCAGCGCCCGCGCATGGCTCGGCAACCTAGTCCTCGCGAATGAGGCTGTGCCGCCGCGTGTCGCGCATCAGCGATGCAACGACGAAGCCGACCGCCATGATGCCGGCGACCAGCCAGTAGAAGCCGGCCTCGTGGCCGATCTGCTTGAAGTAGAGCGCCGCCGTTTCCGCATTGCCGCCGAAGATCGCCATCGCTATCGCATAGGGAACCGCGACACCGAGCGCCCTGACGTGCGCGGGGTAGAGTTCTGCCTTTACTATCGCGCTCAGCGCGGAGTAGCCAGAGAGGAAGAAAAGCGGCAGCAGGCACAGGAAGTAGACGGTGACCGGGTCGGTGGCCTGCGCGATGGCGCGGAGCACCGGCACGGCCAGCAGCGCGCTCATTCCGAA
>Ga0079037_100002161_pt1 | contig 10661 bp, 8 predicted proteins | sample Mud3Dept4metaG_FD_71479 | JGI IMG/M metagenome (GOLD analysis project Ga0079037, IMG submission 71479) | Freshwater wetland microbial communities from Ohio, USA, analyzing the effect of biotic and abiotic controls - Mud 3 Core 4 Depth 4 metaG | ecosystem: Environmental > Aquatic > Freshwater >... | reverse complement strand
TCGCTGCAGATCTTCGACGACCATGTGGACTGGGTGCTGAAGAACCGCACGCACCGCCTGTCCCTGACCGCCCGGCGCGTACAGGGCGGCCTGCTGCGCGGCCCCACCCGCCTGGACATGGGCCAGCGCGTGCTGGAAACCCTCAACGCCACCGTCCACGTGCGGCTTGAAACCCTGCAAGGGACAACGCTTTTTGAAGGGATTGGCGCTCATACCGGGCTGGAAGTGATGGGCGATCTGCCTCGGCTGATGCAGGCATGATCGGTGCGCAAAAAAGCAGGCTGTATAGCTTCCAATCTTCCCATAAACAGAAAAAGCCTCCACGGGTAAAAGATCCGTGCAGGCCTTTTTTTGATTTAACTTACACAGAGAAGGTCAGGGGTTCGAGTCCCTTTGCGCCCACTTTTGATTCTTGATCCATTAAGATCGGGGGCACCAAATGGGAAGAACCTGCTGCAATAAGGTCGAGTACGTAGCTGTAATTAAAACCTTAATCCACAACACCAATATTTGCGGATATGTCTGAGAATTATTGACCAGTCCATGGCTACCCCTGGGTTTATTCAAAATCACATCCCCCATACTTCCTTTCCGGGTTTCTCCATCCACTGCCAACAGACCCTGACTGGAAAAGAATGTATAATCTTTTACCCTCAGTATAAAAACATGTGAAACGGGTGCAACAAGAAAGCGCCAGGAGGCGCTTTTTCGGGGGTCGAGCGGACGATTCGGGGTGGTGAATGGAGTAAAAAATGGGGGCTGGGAACCAGATTTGGAGGCTGCTTTGGACATCAGGGGACAAAACACTCCCTTCGATTTCGTGCTTTTGAGGGGAGCTTCTCTCGAGGGATTGCTACCTTATCGCTTATCGTGCAATTTCTGCCTGTTTTTCTGGAAGGAGGCGATATCGCTGACCGCCTCGATGGCGGTCTGGATGTGCTCCTTCGTGTTGAAGGGTCCGATACCAAAGCGCACCGCGCCGTGGATCTTGTCCGTTCCAAGTTGCTCATGCACCCGTGGGGCGCAATGCAGGCCGGTCCGGCAGGCAATGTTGTGATCGCCATCCAGCATCATGCCAACATCCGCTGCATCCAGGCCGTCCACGTTGAAGGCCAGGACGGCGATGTGGTCCGTCAGATCCTTCTGGCAGTACAGGGTGACGCCGGGAATCGCCGCCAGGCCGTCACACAGCATGCGGGTCAGTTCCATCTCGTGTTCGTGGATGGCGTCCATCCCCTTGTTAAGCACCCACTTCAGGCCAGCATTGAGCCCGGCAATGCCTATGGTGTTGGGGGTGCCGTATTCCAGGCGGAAGGGATATTCGTCCAGGTGAGCCCGTTCGACCGATCTGACGCCTGTTCCGCCAGCGCGGGTGTGGCGCACATCCACCCCCTCGCGGACATATAACCCGCCGATCCCGGTCGGGCCGAGAAGGGATTTATGGCCGGTGAAACAGACCACGTCCAGGAATTGTTCCTCCATGTCGATCGGCACCTTACCGGCCGACTGTGAGGCGTCGATGGCAAAGAGAATTCCGGCCTCGCGGCACATGCGCCCGATCTCCTTGATTGGTTGGACAGTGCCGATCACGTTGGAGGCATGGTTGAGGACGACCAGGCGCGTGTTCTTGCGGAATGTCTTGCGGATCTCGTCCGGCTCTACGAAACCGGCTTCGTTGAAGAGCACGTAGTCCACCTCCACGCCTTCGCGTGAGAGGTGGTAGAGCGGCCGAAGCACGGAGTTATGCTCGATGGTGGTCGAGATAGCATGGTCGCCGGGACGCAGGAGGCCGAAGATCGTCAGGTTCAGCGCATCAGTGGAATTATAGGAGAAGCACAGCCGGTTGTGGTCGGTGCCGTGGAAGAACCTGGTTAGTATTTTGCGAGTCTCGTCAATGATTGCCCCGGCCTCCAGACATAGGTCATAGCCCGATCTGCCGGGGTTAACCCCGAAATTCCGGTAGAAGTAATCCATGTAAGTGTAGACATCTTCGGGTTTCGGGAAAGATGTCGCGCCGTTGTCCAGGTAGATCAGTTCGTCCATTAATGCCTTCCTTTTTTATATGGGGAATAGGGATGGTCGGTTTCAGAAATTCAGCACCAGGTCAGCCTCGACTCCCTGGGTGATCAGGAACGTTGGGCCAACCAGGTTTTCGACCTCGTCTATCAGGTCCTCCGGCAACAGGTCACAGGCCTTGAGAGCCGCGTCACAGACATAGAACTCAACACCAGCCTTTCGCGCCAGCCGGATGAATTCGCTCAGAGGCTGGCCATCTTCCTTGGCAATCAGGGTTTCAGCCACGCCTTTCTTCAGCAGCTGCGCGCTCTGCATGATGAAACAAATAATCGTCCGGGCGCCTTTCAGAGCAGCGGCACGGGCGAAGAAAAAAGGTGCCATACAGCGTTCCTTCACTTCCGGACCGGACGTTGCGATGATCAGGACTTGTTTCTCTTTTAGATCCATGCCAGCCTCTCCCTAGATCTTGGGCTCCCACTCCAGATAAGGCCGCGGGAGGTCGATCATGGCGTTGACAATCAGGTCTGCCAGGCCGGTGTAATTGATGCCAAATTTTTCCTTGAGGCCGTAGTAAGTGATGGCCTCCCGCAGCGTGCCCTTGCAGTTCGAACAGGGAGCGACGATGTACTTGTGGACTTCCGGGTCGAGCACGTTCTGGAAAGCATCGATCACCTGCCTCACCTTCATGCGCGCTGAAACTCCATTACGCCATTCGGAGAAGTTGAGCTTGTCCATGATGGCAAAGCCACTGCCGCCACCACAGCAGTAGTTCCATACGCCATGCGGGGTCATCTCACGCAGCGGCTGGGCACACACCGCCTGCAGGATTTCCAGCTGTGGCCGGACGATGCCCATCAAGCGCACCACATTGCACGGATCGTGGAGTGTGACAGGAAAATTATTGCGCTGCGGGTCCAGCTTGAGAATTCCGCTCCGGACGATGTCGCGCAGCAGGGGCAGGCAGCTTTCGCGCGGCATCTCCGTGACGCTCAGGTCTCCGGGGAAGGCCCGATCGGCGATCACGCATAGGGCCTTGTGGGCATGTCCGCATTCGCCCACCACGATCTTCTTGACACCCAGTTTTTTGGCGATCTGGATATGCTGCAGGGCGACGCGGCTCAACTCCACATCGTCGAACCAGACACCGTAGTTGACCGCATCATAGCCGACCATTTCGCTGCTCAGGGTGTAGTCAATGCCGGCGGCGTCGAACAGGATGGCGAAGGCTGCTGGGTTTTCAGGCCAGGATAGGAATTCGCCGGCGTTGTGGACCAGCAGGACATCGGCACCTTTTCTGTCCATGGGTATCTGGAGATTCCTGCCGGTCTTTTCTTCGATGATCTCCTCGATGAAGGAAATCGTGTCCTTGAAACCAGCTGGGTTCATACCGGTGGTGGAACCGACCTCGAGTTGGGCGCGGCTGCCCTTCTTGAGCAGCTCGGTTGGTGCAATGCCCATCTCCTGGCTGAAGAGCTTGCGGACCTCGCGGGCGATCAGGGCGTTATCCACGCCCACCGGGCAGACCGCGGCGCAGCGCCGGCACAGGTTGCAGCGGTATGACAGTTCCAGCAACCGCCAGGCAGTCTCGAAGGTTACTTCGACATCCGCGCCAACCAGCGGACCGAGCAGCTTCCCGGCCGGGGTGAAATGATTCTGGTAGATGCGGCGTAGGACCTCGGAACGAAAGGTGGGGCGGTAGATCTCCTGCTGGCCGCTGGCCAAGTAGGTATGGCAGGCCTCCGAGCAGGTCTGGCAGCGCATGCAGTAGTCCATCGACAGCTGCAGTGCCTTGAGAAAGGTCCAGTTGTTCTGTGGATCGAACAGCTTTTTCAATCCGCCCAGGAAAGCCTGCACGAATTTTTTTTGATCTCCCGGCGTCTGAGGTTTGGGGAAATCAAAATCGGAAAAACCATCCAGTGAAAAGTCATAGGATTCGAGCCACTTGTCGCGCGGCTTTTCCAGGGGGATCTGTTCCAGGGGGGCGAGACTGATCATATCCTGACTATCCAGAATGACCAAAGACTCAGACCCCACCTTGGCGACATCACGGATGCGGATGGGGCGCTGGCTCATTGTTTCCCCTGATCGACTGCCGGGGCCCTCTGCGCATCCTCCAGCCAGGTCTTCCCCTGACCAATATGAGGGGCGGACCAGTCCTTCATGTACGCCAGCTGTCGCATGATCCGCCGGTCGTTGCGCGAATTCTTTACCATGAACGCGTCGTCCCACAGGATCTTGGTGAAGGTAAAGTGCTTCATGGCGTAGTGGATCAGCTTGGAAAGCGGCATGTAGATAGCAAAGATCTGGAGGGTGAAGAACATGGCAACGACGGCGGCAGGATGGTGAGCAGGCACGAAGGTGATCAGGCTGACAAGATAGGCCTGGTGATGCAAAAAACCGGGTCCTATTGCCCAGGAGAGGAGTCCCAGACCAAAGATCGCTGCCAGGAAGGCCAGGTTGAAGTAGTCGACCGGCGCGGTGTAAAGGGAAAGACTTTTATCCGTTGCCCGTTTGACGATCAGTCCGAGCGACCCAAACATCCCGAGCACGAAGGCGACTCCCCCGGTAACGCTCGCTACCGGCTCCGGGATTGGGATCCAGTGTGCAGCTGTCAGCAAGGCAATCCACGCCAGGAGCAGGTAAAGCCCCCAGTGCATGGCCAAGGACAACGGCCACAGGCCGTACGGGTTGTACTTGCGGACGCGATTCAAAAAGAAAATCTCGCCCACCATCTCTCCCAGTTCGGCCAGAAGCGACGGACGACTGGGCTTCTGAGCCCAATTGGTCTGCTCCATGTACGAGCCCCCATAGGTGCGCCGCTCTTTTGGCTCGTGCGGCACCGGGTACACTTCCCAGCGCAGATTGAGTGGCAGGGTAGCAATGCGGTAGATTTTATAGACAGTCAAGATGACGAAAAGCAGGATCGAACCCCAGCCAAAGAATATGATGAACCAATGGAACACGCCAGTCATACACACCCTGTCGGCTTGGGCAGGCCGGCAACCTTACAAGCGCCCTTGGCCGGGCCGCCGGGGAACATCTCATAGATGTTCTTGAGGGTGAACCCCGTTTCTTTGCAGAGCTTGCGGATCATCGGGGCAATCCCGAATTCCAGGTAATACTTGCGGATGGTATTGACCACCTTCCAGTGGTCCTCCGTCAGATGCATGATTCCCTCCGCCTCTTTGGCTAGGAAGGCAGCCAGGTCATCATCCCACAGCGAGGGATCAGCGATGAAGCCATCTTCATCGACTTCGAGTTGGGTCCCCTTGTAATTAATATATGGCATGTTCAAGCTCCTTAATGGATTGGTATGGCAATGGCTTACCGACCGACGTGAACGGTCGAAATATTGCCGTGCATGATCGCTTCCAGGATGCGGTTTCGCGAGGTCAGGATCTGGTGCGCGATCGCTTCCCGGACCTTGGCGATATCGCCGTTTTCGAGGGCAGCGACCACCTCCTGGTGTTCGTGCTTCATCTCCTCGCCACTGTCCCGGAGGCGCAAGCCCAAGTAAAAGAGACGTTCCATCTCATTCAGCAAATCTTCCAGCATGCCCTCCAACCGGCGATTGCCGGCCGCCTTGGCCAGGGCAAGATGGAAATTGCGATTCGTCTTTAGAAATGCTGTTTGGCTTAGGGGGTCGTCGAGGTCATAGCTGATGGCGGACAATTCCTTTAACAGAGCCAGATCCACGAGGAAAATGTCGCGGGCCGCCCGTTCGGCTGCCGCGACCTCCAAAATCAGACGCAAATCGAACAGGTCCTGGATGTCGCGAATCGTGATGGGGGTGACCATATACCCCCTCCCGGGAAGGCGTTGCAGCAGGCCGTTGTGGCAAGCCTGGGTGAAGGCCTCGCGCACGGGGGTCTTGCTGATCTTGTACTTGCCCGCCAGCTCGCGCTCGGAAATCACCTGGCCCGGCAGCAGGGTACAAGAGAGGATTTCCTGGCGCAATTGGTCATACGCCTGCTCGGCCAACGTGGCAATGGATTTGGTGGATTCCATGGATTCCCTGGTCTTTATTTGGTATACCACATTTATACCATTTGGCGGGTATAAAGTTAATTCTTCAATCCATTCCAAATGCGCTTTTCACTGTTTCCTATTAAACCATGCGAGACTGGAAAGGGGTAAAAAGTTAAGGGTGAAATGTATTCTCACCTCTTATTAACCCGGACTCGGACTTGCCTTCCTTGCTTCATACCTGCTGCAATCCTGCTGCAATACGGGTAACACGGTATGGAAAAAGTGGACATAGTGGATACTCATACCCCCAAATTTGGCTATTGGTTGGACATATTACCCCTTGGATGTCTAATTGGTATGCAGTGGTACAGTAACGCTGAAATTGAGCACCCAGATATGGCTAAAGGTCTTCCCTTACACAGTCACAGGCTATAAGTGGGTATCACTGAATCTAGCCAGCATACCGAAAAGACACTCAGGGCATATTACCACCATATGTAGGGGATGGATATTATAGACGATACATGCTTCTCACTTACACAGAGAAAGCCAGAGGTTCGAATCCCTTTGCGCCCACTCAAATATCCACATGGGTCGGGGTATTCGCTTTATTAAGCCTTTTTATGGGTGTATGGGACTGCGTTGTGATATTCAGGGGAATAATCCGCTGCAACTGGCTGCAACCATTTCATGACCCCGGTTCAACCTTCTTGTCGAGTTGGGCCATAGCTGGCATGACCAGGTCATCAATCATCTCTGATACTTCAGTTTGCATGGTCGGAATCAGGTGCCAGTAGATATCCAGTGTGATGGAAGCTCTCGCGTGGAAATAATCGTTCACTCTCGAAAAGTGTAGGAAGAAACGTTCAGCGCAGGGATAATTTATCACAATTGAGTACGATGAATTGTTCGCCACATCAATAATTATCCCATCACTAAGGCACCTGCCGTGGGAGGTCAAAGCCTAGCATAAGGCTTGCCCAAACAGGTCATCGCTAATATTCCCGACCAAACGAGTTGCAATACCCAATCGGTTCAGTACCAATCCGGTATTTGCCACGGCTCCACCGGGGGAAAAGGAAACCGATCCGCAGAAAACCACGTGCCCGGAAATAAAGACCTGCTCGAATGGCTTTCGTTCCCAACCACGTAACTCTGCATGCACATCCAGACAGATGTGACCACCAACCAGCACATCACAATTTTCCATCATTAGTGTTCTATTCGTAAAGTGATGATCTTTTTCGGTGGCAAAGAGATCTGAACCATGCGATCTTGTCGATTGAAAGTGATGCCATGCTCAGCCACACATGGTTGCTCGTCCAGCCCTGCCTGCACAACACCGGCAGGAGAAAACGGCAATCGGATCCTCGCTTCGGTGGGGCTATCAGAGGGGTTGTACATGCGCAGGATCAGAGCCTCGCCACTTTCAGCCTTTTTAAGGGCGCTCAGGATCGCATTACGGCCCTCGATCGAAAACTTGGAGTAGTTCGAAGGATTGATAATACCTTCAGGTGCGGGATGATTCCTCTCCATTCCTGTGGTATAGGAGCGCGGTGGGTTGTTGAAAGCCAGCGCCTGCCGCCAAACCTCTGCCTGATCCCAGCGCCCGCGGTGCGGTAAGACCGAGAGCAAAAAGGTCAACTTGCGTTGGATCTGGGCTTCAGGGGTGGCAATGTGCGGACCGGCTCCCATCGCGGCGGTCTGCATATCGTAACCGGCTCCCAAGAAACCGACTGCACGCAGCAGGGTGACGACGACCTCGTGGCGGTTGGTATCCAGGACTTCATATTCAGGCAGACCCTGAGCGATGAGGCATAATCCACGATCTCCATCGGATAAATCGACCCAATCCTGCTGAGGAAAAGTTGTTGGGGCATCTTCCACCCAGGCCTCTTCCGGTACTGGCATGACCTTGACCGGATGACTGACAACGTCGAATGGGGCGCTGGCATGGGAAATTTGCGTATTCACATCGCTTGGAAAGACCATCCGCAGGCGGTGGTCGCGGGCGTGGTTTTCAAAGCTCACCTCGAGATCCAGACGGGGTGACCCCTGTGCCAATGATAAAGTGACACTCAGCGGACAGGAGAGGCGCGTTTCGCTGCGCCTCTGCCCGGAGGCATCCAAGCCTTCCGGGAGCGACCAGTCGTAATCGATGCGGGTACGCTGCACGGCGGGGCCATCCGCAAGGTGACTGATGCGCGGCGCCAATCCGAGCGTGTTTTCCACCCGGTTTTGCAGGGGGTAGGAGTAATTGTAGCCATCTCCGCAATCACCACCGTCCTCGAAATAACCCTGGTCAGAGTAAACCTGCCCATTGACCATATCTTCAACAATGAACGTGCCATTGGAGGTGATCTGAACGCGCAGGTGTTCGTTTTCGAGAACGTTGTGTGGCCTGGCGACGATCACCGGCTTGTTCGGTTTCCCAGTCGGAGCGACGGCGTACACTTGATAGCCGTAAGGTGGCAAGTTGGTCTCAAAGGAGGCACGCACGCATACCCCTCTCCGTTCGCTGGCTGGTCCGCTGACTAGTGGGCGGAGCACATGCGAGCGGCTGATGGATTCAACCTGGACGGGAAGTGGATCACCTCCATCCAGCCGGCGCATGCGCAGACCGCGAAAACGCGACTCTGGCAGGATTGGCGGATCGCCATACCACTGTTGAAGAACCCGCTGGCGGAACAGTTCAGGTGCTTCCACATCAGGTGCGCCCTTGTCAGATGAGGCTGGCGGAGTCCAGTGATACATGGCGACCCGGTTGAGGAAGAAATCCCATAGATCGATCTCTACAGTGATAGCTTGTTCCAGGGGCCAGGGCAGGCCGTTGAATACCACCAAGGCTGCCTCATCCTCCTTCAAGCCCGACAGGTTGAACCGGCGGGCCAACAGCTCGAAGCACTCACCCAGGACTTCCCCGGCGATCTCGGAGGCCCAGGCGAAGCGCGTTTCCATCTGGGCGTGGACGGCGTCGATGCTGCAGCCGCCGATCGAATCGTGGGGATGATTCTGGAGCAGCCACTCCCAAGACTTCCACAGGAGCGCTTGTGGATATTCTTCCCCCTCCAACCAGGTGAAGACTGACCAAGGTTCTGCCCAGCGTTCGAGCAGAGTCTGGGTACGTTCGTTCTGCATTTTGTTGTAAATGCGGGAGGAGAGGATGTGCGGTAAGAGCCGGTTGTCCCGGCCAGGAGTGCGATTGGCATCCCGCAGCTCGCCCAAGACCGTTTGTAGTGGCTGGTCTGCCAGCGATTTCACCAGAGCTTCGAAATACTGCTCAAGGGAAGCCTGATAGAAGCGAAATTCGCTACCGAAAAGCCGGTTAGCAGTTTCCAGGATTACAGGCAGGTTTTCCCGGGCGGGGAGATGGTCAACGCCGTTGAGAGCCAAAAGCACCGAAGATGCGGCACGGCGGGTCTCATAGCGGGCGAAGATTCTCAGGTCAGAGGCTGCTTCCTGGACATCTTCTGCCAGGGAAGAAGTGTTGGCGTAACCCAAGTCGGTTGGCAGATGGCGTAATAGCACTCGGCTGCCATCCGGTGACTGCCACCACAATTCGGACTTCAAGTTGCCTTCGTCCAGACCGCGGAAATGCATTGCAAAGGGAATGCCGAATCCCTGCAATATCTGCGGGAGTTGGGAAATGTGCCCGAATGTGTCTGGGATGTAACCGACTTTTTGAACGTGCCCAAAGTCATTGGCAAGCCGATGCCCTAAGAGTAGGTTACGAACCAGGGACTCACCACTGACCAGGACCTCGTCCGGTAAAACGTACCATGGTCCGACGCCCAGGCGGCGTTCCCGGATGAGCTTCTGAAGGATTTCTAGCTTCTCTGGACGAATCTCAAGATAATCTTGAAGAACAACTGTCTGCGCATCCAGGTTGAAATGAGTGTAGGATGGATCGCGTTCCAGCAGGATAAGTAGGGCATCCATGACATGCACAAGGCGGACGCGAAACTGTTGATAGGTGGCATACCATTCCCGGTCCCAATGCGTATGCGGGATGACAAAGACTGTGAATTTTTTGGTGGCGGATCGTTTTGGCATCTGGTCTTCCTCCACAGGCTGGGACGGGTATGGTGCCAATAAACTTGGTGGATTTTCGGTCAGGTACTAAGCCCTTTCGTTTTCGGCTTTGAAGACCTTGGCTGCTTCGACAAACTCCTGCGAGGTAATGGAGACGCAGTACAAGCTTTCCATCATCTTGACCATGCGCTGGGTCCCCAGCAGTTCAGCCTGCTCTTCCGGGAAGTCATTCGCCAGCGTGCAATCGCGCAGCAGGATGGTCTTATAGTTCCGCCATAGGGCATCGATAATCGTCGTCATCAGGCAGGCATCAGCGGAAAAGCCAACCACGAACAGGTTCTTGATGTCGAGGTAGCGCAGCAGCAGATCAAGGCGCGTGCCAACGAAGCCACTGTAGACGTGTTTACGGATAAAGTATTCGTTCTCACGCGGAGTAAGCAACTTGGAGATCTTGACATGGTCGGATGCGCCGTAATGATATTCCTTGGGATCGATCTCTTCCTCGGCGAACATGTGCTCCATGTCGGTGTTCAGTTGCCGTTTCAGCACTTTGCTGAATTCAGAATCCTTCAAGGCGATCTTGGGAGCGCTGTTGTTGAGATAGATCACCGGCAGATTGATCTCCCGGGCCGCCGCTAAAGCGG
>Ga0079037_100002160_pt1 | contig 10662 bp, 9 predicted proteins | sample Mud3Dept4metaG_FD_71479 | JGI IMG/M metagenome (GOLD analysis project Ga0079037, IMG submission 71479) | Freshwater wetland microbial communities from Ohio, USA, analyzing the effect of biotic and abiotic controls - Mud 3 Core 4 Depth 4 metaG | ecosystem: Environmental > Aquatic > Freshwater >... | reverse complement strand
CGCCCTGGGTGCGCAGCACCATGGGCACTTTGCCCTGGCCGCCGGACATGAATTCGTATTTGGCCGCCTGATTGATGATCTGGTCCAGGATGAGGGTCGTGAAGTCCACAAAGAGAATTTCCACCACCGGCCGCGTCCCGCTCAGGGCCGCACCAACGCCCATGCCGGTGAAGGACGCTTCGGAAATCGGGGTATCGACGACTCGCGTGGGGCCAAACTCCTTCAACAGCCCTTCGGTCACTTTGAACGACCCCCCCCGTTCGGCGATGCCCTCGCCCATGACGAACACCGTGGGGTCCCGGCGCATTTCTTCAAAGAGTCCCCGGTTCAACGCTTCGCGGTACATGATAGTTGGCATGTGCGCTCTCCTGTAGGATGATAAAGACGATCAATCCTCGATACCCGCCAAAAACTCTTCCACGGAAGGCTCCGGGCTCTCCTTGGCAAAGACCACGGCGGCCTCGATTTCCGCATTGACCTGTTTTTCGATGGCAGCGATCTTTTCCGCGTCGTTGATGGCCTTGCGCATGATGCCGAGCGGATCACGCGCCTTCCATTCCGCCAGCTTCTTCTGATCCATATAGAGCCCGGGGTCGTTGACATGGTGTCCGGCATGGCGGTAAGTTTTGGCTTCGATCAGGGTGGGCCCCTCGCCGCGCCGGGCGCGTTCGACGGCTTTTTTCGCTGCCACATACACCGCGACCGCATCGTTGCCGTCGACACTGATGCCGGGAACACCGAGGGCCGGACCGCGGCCGGCCAGATCGCAGCAACCGGTGGAGCACTCGATGGGGGTGGATACCGCGTAATGGTTGTTTTCCAGGATGAAGATCACCGGCAATTGGAAGATCCCCGCCATGTTCAGCGATTCGGCGAAAACCCCGTTGTTGGAGGCGCCGTCGCTGAAAAACGAGAGCGCCACCTGGCGGCTGCCGCGAACCTTGATCCCCATGGCGGCCCCGGTGGCGATGGGGATGCCGGCCGCAACGATGCCGTTGGCCCCGAGATTGTTGTCGCGCCGGCTGGAGATATGCATGGAGCCCCCGCGGCCCTTGCAGTAGCCGGTGGCCTTGCCCGTGATTTCGGCCATCATGCGATTGAGGTCCGCTCCCTTGCTGATGCAGTGGCCGTGGCCGCGGTGGGTGCTGACGATATAATCGTCACACTCGATGGCGGCGCAAGCACCCGCGGCTACCGCTTCTTCTCCCAGATAGAGGTGAAGGTAGCCGCGGATGAGTCCCAGGCGATACAATTCGATGCATTTCAACTCGAACTGGCGGGTGGCGAAGACGTTGCGGTACATCTGCAAAAGGACCGCCGCCTCGACAGCCGAGGCGACGGGTTGGGCTTGCGCCCGTTTGGTTGCGGCCGCTTGGCTGCCCATAATGTCTTCCTCCATAATTAAAAGATGATGGACGCGCAGACCGTTCACGTGCCTTGAGGTCACTGCGATGCATGAAAACCCTTTGATACCGAACGCCATCCAGATCGATGGGGCAACTCCGGCAAGCTGCGGACATCACCGGCGACGCCCCCCCGATGAGCGCGGGCATGGCGTGAATGCTTGCAATTGAATAGTACAATATTACAATGTTGTTTTATTAGTCAAGAAAAAAATCGCCCCCCTTCTTCGACAGGGATTCCAAGGGTCTTGCGAGCGCTTTTCGGATGCGGGTGACTTGCAGCCTTAGTGATGTGGCGCTTTTTTTATATTTAAATTCAAAAAGTTATTCATTTAAACGCACGCCTCTTCATTTTTTTTAACCCGGATTATTTTAATGCTTGACTAATACCATAATATTGTAATATTGCTCTAACCTATCCGAAAACTTTCCGGCATCACACTGCTATCTGAGCGGGGAGCAAATATGCAGCCGACAGGGCAGAAACCCCTGCTGTACCAGCGTCTGCCGCGCACGCTGTCATCCGCGGAAACGCTTCCATCGGACGCCCGGCCCGCCTCATTCCTGAACATCACCGTCGTTGACAGCGGGCCGATTACGGCGCAATTAATGTAGCGGGAGACCAACATCCAATGGGTATTCGGGCAGAACACCTGAGCAAATCGTTCGAAAGCCGCAAAGTCCTCGACGACATCTCCTTCGAAATCAAGGACGGTGAGTTCGTCACCCTTCTCGCACCGACGGGGGAGGGCAAAACCACGCTGCTGCGAATTCTAGCAGGCATTGAGCGGCCGGATCACGGCCGGGTTTATTATAATGATGAGGATGTCACGGATTGGCCGGTGCAGAAACGCCAGATCGCCATGGTGTTTCAATGGTTCGTGAACTATCCTTCCATGACGGTCTTCGAAAACATGGCCACCCCGCTCGAAGCGCTCCGGCCGAAACCCTCCAAAAACGAAATCGCCCAGCGAGTGCAGAATATGGCCCAGCTGCTCAAGATCGACGGCCTCATGCAACAGTTTCCCTCGCAGATTAGCGGCGGCCAGCAGCAGCGCCTGGCCATCGCCCGCGCACTGGTCAAGAATTCGGATTTCATTTTCCTGGATGAGCCCCTGACCAACCTCGACTACAAGCTGCAAGAAGAGCTGCGGGTCGAACTGAAAAACATCTTCGCCCGCAAGGAGCACGGAGCGGTGGTCTTCGCCACCCCCCAGCCTATCGAAGCCCTCACGCTTTCCACATCGGTCGGTTTCCTTAACGGCGGAAAACTCCTGCAATTCGGGCCCATGCAGGAAGTCTATCACCGCCCGGCATTCATGGAGGTCGCGGCCTATTTCAGCCATCCCAGCATGAACATCTTCGAAGTACGCAAAGTCATGGAAAACGGACACCTCTGGCTGAAGGCCAGCGATCAGCTCAAGCTGCGGGTCAACCGCTTCCGCGAAATGCTCCACGCGGACGCATACATGGTGGGCATCCGCGCCCATCGGCTGGTGACGGTCCCGGAAAACGAGATGATCCCCGTCACCGGCACGGTGGTGTTGCGGGAAGTGGTCGGCTCAGACACAGAGCTGCACCTGGATCACCAGGGTGTGCCGCTCGTCGCCCTCCTGGAAGGCGTGGAAGAGTACCGGATCGGGGATTCGGTCACGGTGTATTTGCACCCGGACCGTTTCTTCATCTTCGACAAAGCCAGCCATCGCTTGCTGGCCCGCGCGGAGGACCGGCGCAACGGAACGTAGAGCCGACCGGCGGCTGGAGAAGCGGGCCCGCGTGCGGCATGGCCGGCGGTCGGAGTTCATAAAAGGAGAAACCGATGGCTACCATCGAACTCAAGAAGATCAGCCACTCCTATCAGATGGAGCGCTGCGGCGAGCTGCCTGAAAACTCCCGCCTCGATGCCCAGTTCGTGATCCGCGATCTCGACCTGACTTGGGAAAAGGGCAGCGCCAACGCCCTGCTGGGTCCCTCGGGCTGCGGCAAGACCACCATCCTGAACATGATTTCGGGGCTGCTCAAGCCCACGGCAGGCCACATCCTCTACGACGGCCGCGACGTCACCGACGAGCCGCCCGAAAAGCGGCACATCGCCCAGGTTTTCCAGTTTCCGGTGGTCTACGACACCATTTCCGTCTATCGGAATCTGGCGTTCCCCTTGAAGAACGCCGGGGTACCGAAGGCAGACATCAAACGCAAGGTCCAGCAGGTCGCCGAAATCCTCGACCTCACGCACGTGTTGGAGAAATCCGCCGGACGGATCAGTCAGGCTGAGAAGCAAAAGGTCTCCCTGGGCCGCGGCATCATCCGCGAAGACACGGTGGCGATCCTCTTCGACGAACCGTTGACCGTCATCGACCCCAAGGAGAAGTACGTCCTACGCCGCAAGATCCGTGAGGTGCAAAAAGAACTGGCGATCACCACCATCTATGTCACCCACGACCAGCACGAGGCCCTGACCTTTGCTGACCAGGTCACCGTCATGGCCAACGGGCGCGTGGTGCAGACCGGGACCCCGGCCGAGCTCCACTCCGAACCCGCCAGCCCCTTTATCGGATACTTTATCGGCAGCCCGGGCATGAACCTTCTCGACTGCACGTTGGAAGACGGCGGCTTGAGCTGCGGCGATTTCATGATGCCGCTTAGTCCCAAGCTGCGCAAGGCCATCTCCGCCCACGGCCCCGCGTTCAAGCTCGGCCTCCGGCCCGAATTCGTCCAGGTCAGCCTGGAGGCGAAACCGGGATTCACGCCATGGACGGTGAGCTTGATGGAAAACGTCGGAGTGCATCTCATCCTGACCCTGTCGTCGAACGGCATCAAAATCAAAAGCCGCATACCCACCCAGGAACGGGTCAGCGCCGGGGGGCGGGTTTGGGTCGGATTTCCCGAAGCCCATGTCAAGATTTTCAAAGACGAAACCCGGGTCTATTGATTTAAGGAGCGCAACGCTATGAAAAATCGGGCTTGGCTTTTTCTGACCCCCGCCTTGATCCTGGTCTCCCTGAGCGCCTTTATCCCGATCATGACGGTGATCAATTACTCCCTGCACCTCATCTACCCCGGTTCGATCCCGGAATTTTTCGGCCTGGGCAACTATACCTATATTCTCCAGGACGAAATCTTCCTCGAATCTCTCAAACGCACCTTCTTGTTCACCCTCCAGGTGTTGCTGGTGGAAATCCCGCTGGGACTGCTGGTTGCGCTCGGCATGCCCCAGAAGGGCAAGCTGCTGACCGTCATCCTGGTGATGCTGGGGGTCCCGCTCTTGATTCCCTTTCCGGTCGTGGGGATGCTGTGGCACGTGTTCACGCGATCGGACCTCGGCGTGGTGCCCAAATTTTTTAACCTGCTCGGGTATGACTACCGGCCGGTCGAGCACGCTCTGGACGCCTGGCTGACGATCCTGGCGGTGGACATGTGGCATTGGATCCCGCTGGTAGCGCTGCTGAGTTTTGCGGGGCTGCAGACGATCCCCGAACCGTACTACCAGGCCGCCCGCATCGACGGCGCCTCCAAGTGGGCCACCTTTCGTTATGTGACACTTCCCAAATTGCGCTACGTGCTGATCATCGCCGTGCTGCTGCGGGCCATGGATTCTTTCAGCATCTATTCCGAGGTCATGATGATCACCGGCGGGGGCCCGGGCAACACCACCAACTTCCTGAGCTTGTACACCTCCAGCCAGGCCGTCGGCGGCACCGATCTTGGCATCGGCGCCGCCCTTTCGATGGTCTATCTCTTCGTGGTGGTGCTGATGTGCTACGTACTCTATCAGATCATGACCCATGCGGGGCAGGGAGGAAACAAGGCATGAAACTGACCAAACGGCATATTCCGCTGATCGCCTACCTCATCTTTATGGTGATTCCGCTCTACTGGATGTTGAACTGCTCCTTCAAATTCACCACCGAGATCATGACCACGATGACTTGGTTCCCGGAAACTTTCACCACCCGCAACTACCAGCACATTTTCTCCAATGAGGTCTGGCGCAACAGCTTCGTGAACACGCTCACCTATGTTTGCCTGAACGTGGTGTTGTGCGTGGTGGCGGCGGTCCCGGCGGCTTATGCCTTTTCGCGCTGGCGCTTCCGCGGCGACAACCATCTGTTCTTCTGGCTGCTGACCAACCGCATGGGACCGGTGGCGATTTTCATGATCCCGATGTTTCAGCTTTACAGCAATCTGGGGCTGTTCGACACCAACTTTGCCGTTGCCCTATGCCACTGCGTATTCAACCTGCCGCTCGCCATCTGGATCCTGGAGGGATTCATCTCCGGCATCCCGAAGGAACTGGACGAAACGGCCTTTATCGACGGCATGAGTTTTCCGCAGTTTTTCGTCAAGGTGTTTTTCCCGCTGATCCGACCAGGCATTGGGGTCGCCGCCTTCTTCTGCTTCATGTTCTCTTATGCCGAACTGCTGCTGGCCCGCACCCTGACCAGCGCCAACTCGAAGCCCATCGTGGTGGCGCTCACCCGCAGCCAGGGGGCCGAGGGCTGGGATTGGGGCGTGTTGATGGCCGCCGGCACGCTGGTGATGCTGCCCGGTTTGATCGCGGTTTACTTTATCCGAAATTACATCGCCAAGGGTTTCGCGATGGGGAGAGTGTGAGTCATGTTCGCATGGATGCATTGGACCTGGCACAGCGGCATTGCGTTTATTCTGCTCGCCGGCTTGCTGAGCGGCCTGGCGGTATTGGATCATTTCCATCCGGGATACAGCCGCAAGGGGTTCCTGCCTATGGCCACCACGAGGGGCGACCGGGTGTTCCTGAGCATCGTCACGCTGGTGGCGCTGCTGCTGTTGCAGCTTAAATTCCTGCCCGCCGTGTCATCCTGGTGGGTCTTGGGGTGCGGCGCAATCACCGCCGCCATCATCATGAAACACGGCTAAGGGCCACGGCGCCGGAAGGGGGGTGGTCTGGGAATCGACAACGGCAATCTGAACACGGTATTGGGGAAACGAGAGCGATCTTTTCTTTACACCACATGCAAGGGGGTTCACCATGACGAAGAATAAGCCGAAGGTTTTCCTGTGGTCCCTGGTTTTTTCGATCGGCCTGATGCTGGCGGCCGGCAGCTGCTTGGCCGACGCGATCGACAATTGGATCGAACAATTCTCGCCTTCCGTCCTATCCAAGGAGGACATGCGCAAGGAGCTCGAGTGGTTCGCCAAGGCCGCCGAACCATACAAGGGCATGGCGATCAAGACCTGCGCCGAGAACATCCAAACCCACACCTACGAATCCGAAGTCCTGGCCAAGGCCTTCACCGAGCTGACCGGCATCAACGTGAACCATGACATCATCGGAGAGGGCGACGTGGTCGAACGGTTGCAGACCCAGATGGCCACCAACAAGATTATCTACCACGCCTATGTCAACGACGGCGACATGAAGGGGACCCACCTGCGCAAGAAAAGCGCTGTGGTGCTCTCCGACTACATGAAGAACGAGGGCAAGAACATCACCAGCCCCTATCTGGACTATCCGGGCGACTTTCTGAACCCGGAGTTCGGATATGACTACGAGGGCAATACGATCCAAATCCCAGACCAGCAGTTCCCGATCCTCTATTGGTTCCGCTACGACCTATTCACCGACCCCAAGTACATGAAAATGTTTAAGGAGAAATACGGGTACGAGCTGGGGGTCCCGGTGACCTGGGCCGCCTATGAAGACATCGCCGAATTCTGGACCAAGCACGTGAAGCAGATCGACGGCAAACCCATCTGGGGGCACCTGGACTACGGCAAGAAAGGCCCGTGGCTCGGGTGGCGGTTCTCGGATGCCTGGTTCTCGCTGGCCGGTATGGGCAGCAAGGGGCTTCCCAACGGCCTGCCGGTGGACGAATGGGGCATCCGGGTCGAAAACGGGATCCCCGTCGGCGCCACCATGGCCCGCGGCGGACAGCTGGACAGCCCGGCGGCCATCTATGGGCTGACCTTCTTCCTCGACATGTTGAAGAAGTATGCCCCGCCCTATGCCATGGGCTTGCAATGGTCCGAAGTGGGCCCGATCCCCGGCAAGGGTGAAATCGCCCAGACCATTTACTATTGCGGAACCTTCAGCTCATTTCCGGATTACTCCACGCCCAACAGCCCGGTCACCGACGAAAAGGGTCTTCCCAAGTGGCGGATGGCGCCCCAGCCTTACGGCAAGTATTGGGAGCCGGGCATGAAGGTCGGCTATCAGGATGCGGGCTCCTGGACCATTCCCACCAACGTGACGGGCAAGGAGCGCGACGCCGCCTGGTTGTTCGCCCAGTTCGCGATTTCCAAGACCGTCAGTTTGAAGAAGTTCCTCGTGGGCCGCACCCCGAACCGCAAGTCCGTCGTCTTCCATCCGATGTGGAATGCGGAAACCATGAAGCCCTACGGCGGCCTGATCGAGTTCTTCCGTTCCAACGAGCGCAAGCTCTTCACCGACACCGGTCTGAACGTCCCGGACTACCCGCTGCTCCAGGAACAATGGTGGCAGTACATCTCCATGGCGGCGACCGGCGAAAAGACCCCGGCCGAGGCCATGAAGGCCCTAGCCGAAAAGGAAGACCAGCTCATGAGCCGCCTGCGGCTGCCGTATCTGTCGCCGAAAATAGGCGAGCCCAAGGACGAGAAATATTGGATGGGGCAACCCGGAGGACTTAAGCCTGAAATCAAGGACCGCGGCAAAGCCATCACCATCAACTACGACGAGATGCTCAAACGCTGGAGCCAGAACGAACTCAGATAAACCATTTCCTGAGGGGCCGCGCCAACGGCCCCTCAGTCGTTTAAATTTTGAAACGAATTTCAGAGGAAAGGCCTCACACGCAATGGACGCACTCGTAAAGACGCAGAAAGGCAAGGGCTTTTTAGAAATCAAGACGGTCCCGGATCCGGTCCCGGCGGACCATGAAGTCCTCATCCGCGTGAAGGCCGCCGGAATCTGCGGGACCGATCTTCACATCCAGGAAGACCGATTCCACTACAACCCGCCGGTGATCCTGGGCCACGAATTTTCGGGAGAAGTCCTTGCCGGCGGTAAAAACGTCAGCGGCTACAAAGCCGGGGACCGCGTCGTGGCCGAGCCCCACCGGGGCGGCTGCGGTGCCTGCCGCTATTGTCTTACCGGTGAAGTCGAGGTCTGCCGCGACAAACGCGCCATCGGCTACAAAATCGACGGTTGTTTCTGCAGCCTGGTGACGCTGCCGGCGACCTCGCTGCACCGCATCCCCGACACGGTCACCTACGAGCAGGCTGCCTTGACCGAGCCACTGGCGGTGGTGGTCAAAGCTGTCCTCGAACGCACCATCGTCGAGCCCGAGGATTTCGTGGTGGTATTGGGCAGCGGGCCCATCGGGATTCTGGCCGCTGCCGCGGCCAAGGCCGAAGGCGCCCGGGCCGTTATGATCACCGGCACCGACGGCGATGAAAAACTGCGCCTTCCGGCCGCCCGCCGCATGGGCATCGACGACACGGTCAACGTCCAGAAGGAAGATGCGATGGCCAGGGTCATGGCGCTAACCGGCGGGGTTGGGGCCGATATCGTGGTTGAGGCCAGCGGAGCCGCGCCCGCCATTCGCCAGGCCTTCGACCTGATCAAGATCGACGGCCGCATCTGCGGCCTCGGCCTGAGCGGCCGGGAGCATGTCGAGCTGCCCTGGGACCTGGCCATCAAGAAGGCGGCGCGCCTGATCTGCAGTTTCAGTTCGAACTGGACCAGCTGGGAGCTGGCCTTGTCCCTTTTGGCCGGCGGCAAGGTGAACGTGGATCCACTGATCACCGCTTGCTACCCGCTCGCCGAATGGCAGCAGGCGTTCCATCGGCTGGAGCGGCTGGAGGCGATCAAGATCTTGCTCAATCCGTGACGGCCGAGGTACCATCGCCCCAAAATACCTATTCAGGAGGACGAGGCATGAGCGACAAATTTGTTTTGGGTGTGGACAGCAGCACCAGTGCCACCAAGGTGATTGCCTTTGACGCCAAGGGTATCCCGGTTGCCGAGGGCGCCCACGGCTACCCGCTGTATACTGAAAAGCCCGGCTGGGTCGAGCAGGACCCCGAGGACTGGTGGCAGGCCTTCAGCTCGGGCTGCCGACAGGTCGTAGCCAACCCCAAGATCGACGTGAAAAAATTCATCGGCATCGGCCTGACCCACCAGCGCTTTACCTTCGTCCCGATGGACAAAGACCTGAAGCCTCTTCGGCGAGCCATCCTGTGGAACGACATCCGCTGCGCCCGCGAGGCCGAATTCGCAACGCAGACGGTGGGCAAGCAGCATATTTTTGAGCGCACGGGCTACCCTCCCGGGCAGTGGACCCTTTACAAAGCCCTGTGGCTCAAAAACAACGAGCCTGCGCTTTATGAAAAAATCTACAAACTGGTCCTGGTCCAGGACTACCTGATCTACCGGCTGACGGGAAACCTGGTCACCCTTTCGGGCGCCGGCACCATGACCGGGGCGCTTGACATCGCCAATCCCGATAAATGGGCTACCGACGTGATCCAGGCCCTCGGGGTCCGGAAAGACATCTGGATCGACAAGATCCTTGCCGGAGGCGCCGTCGCCGGTCATGTGACCCGTCAAGCCGCCCAGGAAACCGGGCTTCCTGAAGGACTGCCGGTGGTAACCGGTGCGGGAGATCAGCCCTGCGGAATCCTCGGCGCCGGCGTGATCCTGCCCGGCGAGATCGGCATCAACGGCGGCACCTCCTGCACCAACGAGTTCGTGGCCAGCGGCCTTCCCAAGCGCGAAGCCGTAAACTATTTCATCGAAATCAGCCCCTCCGGGGATTACATCGTGGAGAACTATATCCCGAGCGGCGGCTCCGCCCTGATGAACTGGTACAAGAACAACTTCGGCTACTACGAGGCCAGCCAAGCCGAGGCCTCCAAAAAGAGCGCCTGGGAAATCATCTACAACCAGGCCGGTGACAGCCCGGTTGGCAACCGCGGCATGATGCTGGTTCCCTACTTCCAAGGCGCCAACGGTCCTTACTGGGACTTGAATGCCCGCGGGGTTGTATTCGGGCTGCACACCGAGTTCGGCAGGCCGCACCTGGTGCGCGGCATCATGGAGGGGCTCGCCTATGAGTCCCGGCGCCAGGCGGAGCTGATGGAGGAGGGCACCAACACCAAGGTCGAGCAGATCAAAATGTATGGCGGCTCGGCCCGCAGCGACTACTGGAACCAGATCTTCACCGATGTCTTCAACAAACCCCTGCATGTTCCGGAAACCGCCGAGACCACGGCCCTCGGCGCGGCCATCAGCGCCGCC
>Ga0079037_100002159_pt1 | contig 10664 bp, 5 predicted proteins | sample Mud3Dept4metaG_FD_71479 | JGI IMG/M metagenome (GOLD analysis project Ga0079037, IMG submission 71479) | Freshwater wetland microbial communities from Ohio, USA, analyzing the effect of biotic and abiotic controls - Mud 3 Core 4 Depth 4 metaG | ecosystem: Environmental > Aquatic > Freshwater >... | reverse complement strand
AGCAGTTTGCTCTGCTGCTCAGCGACCTTCCATTGGCCCTTGAGCAAAGCTTCAGCAACGTATTTGTCGGAGGGTTCTTTGCCGCCAAGCACGGGCTCTATCAGGCTGGCGGCGCTGCCCGCCTCCGACAAGGCTCTCGAATAGTCACCCAGCCATTCGAGGACCTCGGCGATATTGCGTGTGACGCTCGCGACTTGGAGGAGGTCTCCTTGCCGCCTGAATTCATCCAATGCTTGGTGAAGCGCCACCAGCGCCTCCGGGTAGCGGCTCTGGGACAGCAGAGACTGCGCACGCTGACGGTATCTCTCCGCAGCACCGCCTCCCGGCAGATACTGTTCAGACAGTATAACGGCATCGTCCCGCAGGGCCTCTGCCTTGCGATGTTCCCCCAACCCTTCCAATACGTCTGCCAGAGTCAATTGTGCGTTCAGCAGGGGCTCGACGATGGGAGGTAAGTCAAACGGGGTGTCGGCATAATGACCATTGTTGAGTATGGCGACCTCCATCTGCTGATGGAGCACATCGATAAGCTGACGATAGGACTCGGCAGCCTCTTTGAGGGATCCGGAGGACTTCTGCCTGTCGCTCGTGAAGAGAAGCGAGGTGGCGCGAGACTGTAACGATATAAATGCACTCAAAATCTCTAATTTCGTAGGGATTTTTTCGCTCATGGCGTAATCCTATAACTCCGGAATCCTCAGGCGCGCCGCGGGATCACCGAAAATCATGTAGTTCTGGGCGTCGCTGCGGATCATCCAGGTGTCCACAAAACGCCTCTCCGCCTCTGGCGTCCATTTGAACGTCCCCCGCTTCAGTCTGTCGTATACGCTGTTGAGCATGACGTTGTAGACGCTGTATTTCTTGTTCATATCCTCCATGGCTAAGCCCGAAGGTTGGACCTCCAAGAGTTGGTTCACCGCATGCAGGAACGGCTGGATTCGCGCATGCCAGCGTTCCATGATATGCGGGTCGTTTTGGTCGGTAAATCCGTGGAGGAAAGCAGTGTCCAAATGCCCCACGTAGGCGATGGGTCCCCTGGGGTGACCGACCAAACGCTTCGGCAGTGCCGCGATGAAATCCGCATCGGCGTATTTCTGCGGTACATTATCCAGCCAGTGGGCGTAATCACTTTGAGCCGGGGTGCCGTAACCGTAGCAGGCGAACTGGAAAAAGACCGCACCCTCTAAAAAGGGCTTATCGATAGGGACATCGTCAGCGCAGAACAAGTCTTGTGCCGTAAGTTGACCACGGGCCTGACAGCAAATGGCACCATTATAGCGCTTTTGCTGATCTATCGGGTCTCCGGTGAGGCCCAGCCCGTGGCTCGCGGTATACACCAATGCCGGTCGGCCCCCTAAAAACGCTTTCACGAGTTTCTGCTTTGTGGCGTTGTCGCCCATGAGCGCGGTGGTCTGATAGTTCAATTGCTTTTTGATGTGATCATTCAGAGGTTTCACCATGTACTCCCTGCTGAAGTAGGTGGGATCATTCATTCCCCCATCGGGAGCAAACAGGATTGCCTCCTTTTTAACTACTGGATCTTGCGTGGATTCCAGTCTGATCACTTTTTCTACGTACTGTTTGAAGGTCGCGAGGCTGTCGAATTCCAACCGGCCCACGTTGGCGATCGTGTCCATGAGAGACTGGAAATGAAAGGGCAGTAAGTCAGGCCCGCCCACCATGAGGACATACTGAGGGACCTTCTTGCCTTCCAGCTCTCGCGCATAATAGTTTTCCTGGAGCCAGTCACCCCAACTGTCCTGGGTCTCAGCTTCAAAAACCAGGGGAGCAGATGGATCTTCCATCCCCCGGTGCTTGGCGAGAGGTTTGAGGATCTCCGTAATCCCAGCCCGCCGGGGATCATTCTTGGCCACAAGAAAGGTCCACCCGGCCAGGAGCGGGTCCCCTGCGTCCTTTACGCGTCGACCTATCTCTCCCCTGAAGGTCACTCCTCTCGTAGTGCTTTCGGCTAAGGCCTGCAGGCTCGGAGCATTGCGCTCCAAAGCTGCCACTAAGGTTTGTACGAATTTCTGTTCATCTACCGCCTTGAAGAGCAGTTCACCGGACATCTTCTTACCGAATGCCATGATCGTCATGGTATCTCTCCCTTTATTCTTAATTGTTGCTACAGAAGTTAATGTCAATCACCGCTTCAATGACCTGCTGCTCGAAGTTGCTTTATTTGTGCGCATAGGCTCCGATCTGCAGCGCACGGAGCAGCGGACAATAGCGGGCGCCACATTTGATGCACTCCGCGCGGCGAACCGGAAACTTCAATTTGCCGAAAACCGTGTTCAGCTGGCGCAGCTGACCGCGAAAGCCTCTTGGGTAAAGCTTGCGCCCACGGCAAAACCGACCATGCGGATCATCTTTGCGGACATGTCAGCCCAAGCCCTTTCGGGCATTGCTGGGATAAACGTCGGTGTTGGCCAAACGCTCGTTGATCAGGGAGTCATAGCTAACCAAAATCTGCTCGGCAATTTTCAGCATCAGTGGATCGCGCAGCAGCTTGAGCCGATAAACGATTTCGTTCAGGGTTGCTTGACCAGTTACCAGTGTAAATCGAAAAGTTATGTTTGCGGTGCAGGGCATCACGATCTCTTCCTATCGTATCCAGTAATGGGGATTACTGAAACATAGAAGGAGATCGTGATTTTTTAACTCTTCGGATCCACCCTCAAGTTTTGCCAAACCTTCTGAACATACCCAATTTTTTAAATCACCGCTTTGAGCGGTTCACAAATTCAAACCCCCCGCTTGGCCGGTGGTAAGATGACTTTTTACCATCGTCCCGCAAAACCCCGGACACTACTTTAGCCTCACGGCAGGATCTCCGATTATTACGTAGCTACGTGAGTCGTTGTGCGCTGTCCACAAGCTGCCTAATGCGAGATCGTCGGGCACCTTCCCGAACTTGATGTCTTCGAGTTCGTTGTTGAGACCCACGGCAAGATCTGCGTACTTCATCCCGAAGTATTCCATCGCTGCACCTAAACGGTTACCGGCCATGAGCGCTTCGAGGGTGCTCTGAAAGACCACGCGTTGCTCCCCTGCGCCCGGCCATTGAAAGGAGTAGGTCCAAGCACGCTCGATATGACCTACCACCGCGAGCGCTCCTCCGTTTGGCAAGCTCAGTTCTTTTTTGACCAGCCCTGCAATGAATGCTTTTTCAGCTATTTCGCCGCGCTGATTATCCTGATGCGCATAATCGTCCCATCGCGGTGTGCCTGCGCCATAGCAAGCGAAATGGAAAGCAATGAGTCCGCTCAGACAAGCATCGACTGACAGGTTGTCGGCCGAGAAATACAGATCAGATGAGATAGCCCCTCGGTGCTTCAAAGGTCCCGGCCAGTTCTGACAAAGCAGTGCGCCCTGATGCCCAAACTGCCGCTTGTCACCTTTTGGGAATCCCATGCCGTGGCTCGCCGTGAAGAGCAGCGATAGCGGTTCATCACTTACGAGCAGACTGGTCAATTTTTCTTTGGTAGCGCTATCCGGGTTGATTGTTTCCACCGTCCATGAGGCCGGCTTGCTTCCATCGACCGCCTCCGCCAACGGTTTCACAAGGCAATCGGCGCTCAATTCTGTGGCGCGGTCCGCCTGATTCTTTACGCCGAAAAATACTGCACGCCGAGGTGCCTGACTCTTGGCCGCGGTCTCGGCTGCAATCACACTGCGGGCGTATTGCTCGTAGTCGGCGATTGCGTCGAAGTGTATCCGGCCCACAGCGTAGTTCACATCGAGTTCGTACTGAAAGCGAAAAGGAATGGTTTCGGGATCACCCACGATGAGTAGGTAGTAGGGGACTTTCTTGGGGTCCGCCGGCCCCGGTCCCTTGTTTCTTGGAGGGCGCGCGAGCCAGACACGCGCGGAGTCCTGCGGGCGATAACCCTCCGGGCCGCTGTACTCCTTGTAGAGGTCTCCCGCCTGTCCCTGGCGATGCATAAGCAGAGGACTGATAGCCTCCCTGATTGAAGGGTCAATGCCATGGGCGAAAACCACCCCCCACCCGGCTTGTGAAAGGTCCTCCGGGTCAATCCCGTAAGCTACGCCAAAGCTCGGCTCCGCAGCTTCGTGCCGAGCCTTCAACTCTTCAAAGTGGGCAGTTTCCAGCTTGTCGCCTTGTGCCAACCGCGAGATCTGGTTGATGGTGAGTTCCGGCATGAGATACTCGCCATCAGCGCCATTGATGCCGTTCAAATATATAATGTTGTTGGCCATACGCTTACCCCCCTTTATATCGGTCTGATAATGGTTGATTGGCCGACTATCATTGTTCTCCTCCCGCAAGGTTCTCCGCAATTTTCAACATTGCATCAAAGCTCAGGTTCCAGACCCACAGGCCTTCTCCCGCCTCAACCAATCGGTTCGAGTCGGCACTCGTCGCCAGAGAAAAGATGGGCCTTCCCCGCGGCCAGCCTATGTGAACGCATTCTTCATCACTGATTCCCCCCAAGCACGCGACGATCTGTCCCTCGCGATCTGCAGAAAAAAGCACAGGCAAGTCTTTCCGTAATCCAAAGCTTAAGCTTGTCACCGCGCGTTTGTGAAGAGCACTCTGGCCTCCCTTTTCCAGGTTGGGTAGTTTCCATTCCCGGACTATAAAATCGGTGCCCCCGGTGACCAACGTTCTGCCGTCCGGCCGAAAGGCCAGCGCCTGAACGCTTTCCAGCAAAATTTCACGCGATGGAATATTCAAAAGCTTTGCCTGGCCGTCAGCTATCTCCCAGAGCATAATCCTTTCGAATTCTCCAGCCGCCGCCAATAGATCATCTTTCGCACTGAACGCGACACACTGGATAGGCTTATCAAGGCTGGCCAGTTCCCTGCTCTGCCAGTTTCCGGATCCCGGATCGGTCCACAGGTTCAATTTCGTCTTTATCGCATCGGCCAGCATTTTTCCGTCGCGGCTGAATGAAAGTGCCGCCGTTGGGCAGCGCCCGGTTTGTGGAGCTTCTTTCCTTAGACCAGCGGAAGAAGGCGAACCGGTTTCCGGAAGCTGCCAGATCGCCAGCTCACCCTCGCAGGTGAGAGTGGCCAGGCTTTGTCCAGAAGGGTGAATGGATATTCCGGCAAATCGTAACGCTGAATTGATGGTTAAATTTTCAACCGGTTTGTATCCTTCGGCGCTGCTGCGCCAAAAATAAATTTGCTTTTGATCAGAGGTCAGAGCAGCCAGCAACGTTGAGTCTGGGGTCATTGCCACGGCATGCCAGGCAGGTGCGGCCCGGCCAACCGTACCAAGGTAATTTGTAATAGGATTGAGAGGCTCAAGATAAGCCATGCGAACACTCTTGGTTCCCCCAACTACCACTGTGCCGTCGCGCTTGGGGTGAAAAGAGACACAATAGAGTTTTTCGCCCCATCCTTCGATTTTCCTGACGCGAAGATTTTTTTCAAGATCGGTGACATTCTGTGGCGCAGAAGGAAAATCCCATTTTACCAGTACTTCGTCGCTGCCGACAGTCACAAGCGACTTCCCGCTTGGGGAGAAAGCCATCCCGAAAACCGGGCCTTTATGAGACAATTTCGGGTTCAAACGCTTGCCGCTGAGCTTGAGGTTGGCACTTTCAAGATCCCAGATTAAAACGTCGCCGTCGAAATCGCCGACGGACAGCCAACGCCCGTCGGGGCTGGCCGCCATGCTGGAAATAGCGACTTCATGTTGTTTGACATCTTTGGTCGTCAACGCAATATCGGGGCGTTTTATGTCGGCACTGCCTGATTTCGGCATACTCCAAATTCCGACACTACCATTAAAATCAGCGCTGACCAGTTTTCCGGCATTTTTGCCGGCTTCGATAAAAAGAACTCGATAAATCGGAGCCTGGTGAAAATAATTTCCGAAGGAAGCAATCTTTATCGGGCTGGCCGGGTCTGATACGTTCCACAGCACGATCGATTTGTCCATGCCGGCAGTCGCCAGCAGACTTCCATCAGAATTTAAGGCTAAACTGGTCACCTCTTTTTTGTGACCGCTTTGATCTCTGGTGAGCTGTGACACCCTTTCCGGTCGGCCGTCCGAGACCCGCCAGATGATTACAAGTCCCTCTTGGTCGGAGGAGGCAAGAATCTTGGAGGCGTCATGATAGGCAAGTGAATAGATGTTCGAGCGGTGTTCGTCGATCACTCTCTCTTTTCCCTTAGGTTCAAGCGGCCAAATTTTGAGTTTCTCGTCCCACCCCCCGGAAAACAGAAATTTTCCGTCGGCGCTGAACTGTACGACCCTCGCAATAGGTGAATGCTCTCCAACTTCGAGAATGACCGGAGGAAGCTTCCCCATAACTTCCAACAAACTTTGCTCAAATTTGGTTCGCTGCTCATCTAACTTTTTTTCCTCAATGGTTTCTCTCGCCTGCAAAAGAACATTTAACGCTTCAATCCCTCGACCTTTGGCCGCCGAGGCCACGGCTTGCAGCAACCGTGATGATGACAAAGATTTAACCAGACTATGTTCCACTGCTCTATTTTTCGATAGCAGTCGTTTGTAGTCTTCTAAAGAATTTTCAAGTTTGATGTTAGTCTCTTTCAATTCATCGTTTTTTTGAGTAATGTCTTCTTTTATTATTCTGTTCTCCCAACCCCAGTAAATCGCAGCAGCCGCCACGATGATCATCAACACACTGATTGCGGCCAATTTTAGCCGTTGCGACATAAGCTGTTCGTTCTTTTCATTGAGCTGTTTGTTCTTTTCCTCGATCTGCTCCTTCTTGCGCTTGTCCTCCAGAACGCGTTCGCGTTCAAGACGCGATGCCTCAAGAAATTCCTTGTCATCCTGATCCATATCGTCAGGGTGCTCTTGGGCGAATTTCTCCGCCGCATCCAGTTCCTCTCCGGAAAACAGAAGCTCCCTTTTCGACTTTCCGGCCTCTGACCATAGTTTGGCTTGTTTTTGCACCAGAGCAAGATGCTTTTCGCGCCACGCTTCGTTGCTCTTGAGCACGGGATTGATCAACCGGTCATGCGGAAGCTCGATCCACTCGCGATCCCCGCTGACATCTATTCGCAGCACATGCCCCTTTACTAAAAGTTTGACAGCCTCATCCAATTTTCCCATTGCATTCAGGTCACGCAGCGTTTTGGTACGGATTTTCGTTCGGGTGATTAAATGTTCCTGAATCCAATCCCGAAGATCTCGCTGACGTATCCCTGTTTTATGGGCCGCATCCTCGATCTCGAGGTCATAATAGTCAGAAAGAGCCGCATCAACCTCGCTCTTCTGTTTGCTTAGACCCACATCGTCCGGTTTAATCGCTCGCTGTTCCGCTTTAACGACTTTGTCCCAAAGGCGCTGGCACACAACCTGTAAGTGGACGGGCTCAACGAATCGACCCTCTTCCCACTTTTCTTCTCCGGTTGGAGTTTGTGCTCGCAATTTGCGCAAGTTGTCCACCAGGAGCTCAGCCGCATCATTCGGAAAGTACTTGCCTGCCGGGCCTCTTACCGCCTCGATGGCTTGATCCCTCTCCAGCGGTTCGAGACGAAAGCGGAAGGCGAGCCCGGTCGGAATCAAATCCAGAAAAGGGTCGAGCTCTGCCATATAGTCCTCACGCATCGATAGCAGTGCCCAGATGGGGGGAATCTCCAATTTTTCCTCAACGCCCTCTTGATTTCCATTCCGTTCAGTCGAACCGCCAAGCACCTGCCCGAGCTGCTTGAGGAAATCCTCTTTTTCCTTCCAGTCGAAGCGGCTAAGAGTAAAAAGCTCCTCGAATTGATCGAGAACTATCAACGGAAACTTTCCGGTTTCGTTTCCCTTCAATGCAGCCAGTCGCTGTGAGAGATACCCTCCAAACGTCAGGCCCGACAATTGCTCGTCCTTTAGTCGGTCCGCCTGCGGAAACCGGCTTTCTATCGAATGAAAAGCAGATAGCAAGTAACTGTTTGCCGGCCTGTCTTTGGCATTGGCGCTGAGAATACGGTCCAGGCGAACAATCGGCAAAGGGTTGAGTCGCGAGCGAAGGCGCGGTAACAATGCGGCTTGTATCAATGAAGTTTTTCCGGCGCCTGAAGGCGAAAATAACAGGACGATGCGTTTACTGATCAGCAGGTTGTATAAGGCATCGGTCTCTTTCACTCGACCGTAAAGCGTCTGGCCTTCAAGAAAAGGCACTGGGCCTACATAGGGATTGTTGGGAAAAGACTGTTGCGCTGCGGTCTCGGACATGACCGTTTTCCTCCCGGTTTGCCGGACTGTATCTCACGGAGATCGCAGTCCTTAAGAGCATGTCAGTTCTGCAGATTGCCGATTCCTCGTTCGGCACAAAGCCGGACTATCCTTCTCATAAAATCTTCCGCAGACCCCCAGAATGTGCTGATTTCCTCTTTTTGAAAGTAGGTTCGCAAATACTGGCTCGCTCGATCCGGGTCGATGATGCGACCCTCGATTGGACTCATCTGCACGGCGACACGGGTGTACATCGCTCCCAACTTACTGCCAGGCTGTCTTAATATGCCTCGGAACAAGGCGCGAAAATCCCAGTCATCTGCTTGAAAACCCAAAAGAAGCAGTCCAGAGGATGCCAAAGCCCCACTGACGACATCCGGTATGCTGGCCTTCTTCAGGCTTTCGTTGCGCGTTACGGCAATGAGAAAGTCAAAATAATCATCTTCCGTCAGCACCAGACTTTCCCTGAATTCCATATTCCCGAACACCTGGAATACCAACGGCTTTTCGACACTAGGAATATAGCCTTCCGGCAGAACTGGACCAAAGGATTTGGGTTGGTCATTTATAGTAATCCACGTGCATAGGCATAACTGCGGTTCTTTACGTTCTTGTTTGAGAGCTTCCCGCAGCAGGTTGTCACGGTTGGCGTTTATAAAGACGGTGAAGGGCAACTTGGCAAGCAAACGATGTACTTCGTTCTTGTCTTGGCCCATCTGACTCTTCCCGATGTGCGACATAAGTTCATCTACCAAGCCGGGCTTGATAGGGCATCCAAGCAGGTCTTGGCCAATTCTGGCACCGATATCCGATAGCTCCTTCTGGAACTTTGCCCGGATGTGTGCCACCAAATGTTTACGAAGTTCGGATATGGCAAAATACTTGCCCTTACGGTAGGATAAATACTGCGCAACCTGAGATAGGTCGTCGCGGTTGCGTGGCGCCAACGGGAATTCATACCGTTCGGCCCACTGCTGGGCGATGTCGCGGGTGGAGCCGAATACGGCTTCGACCAAACCCGGCCCGAGCACCGGCACACATAGGCCGTCCTCGATTAAATTGACAACCGCATCCCACTGATCGAAACTGCCTGGATCCATAGCGGACGCCGGCCAGAGCCGGCCGGTCTTCAACCGCATGAAAAGGACCGGCATCCACCAATCGGGGCGGTCCCGGATATCGCCTCGGGCAACCGACATTGCGCGGTCTATCTGGCCGTCTCTGCTCAGTTCCTGGAATAGCCGAGGCATAAATTTTTCAACCGATTCGATTGAAATTTTTCCCTGCATGGCAATCACGCTTGGGACTCCGGCCATCGCAAGCTTCGGCCCGATGGCTGTCAGCACGTTGCTGCGCTCATCACCGGCGCTCTGACACGATGCCAGCACCACAAGACGAGGCCGTTGGCTCATGTCGTGCAGTCTTTCCACCAATTCTTTGCCCTTAACGGACTGGGCGGTGCGGTCTTCTTTTTCCAATAGAAGGCGGGGTCCGTCTTCCGCTGTAAGCGTCCCGTGACAAACGAGGTATAAAATATCCGAATACCTGTCGCGCAGATCCGTTAGAATATTATAAATAGTTGCTGGCTTTTCGAGCGGACGGGGCGTGATGGAAAGACCACCTGCAGCTCCCAAGGATAACGCTCTCATAGCCCTGGATAGTTCCGCTTCCTTGTCTATTTTGGCAAGCCCCCATTGGGTTTCCAGATCATTCGGGTTTGAAATTACGATTAACGCTTTCAGGTCATCCGCTTCGCCAAGAGGCCGTATTTGGAAATCCTGAGCGCTGAGAAAACGTGAAAACAAAATGTTATCCTGCATTAACAGAGGTGTGCCGAAAGACGGATCCACGAGTGTTTCCCAGCGGATCGAATGAAGCTCCGGCGCGCTGGTCGGGATGGTCATCCGAACGCGGAGACCATCCCGAGGTGGTGCAGCGGCGCGTCGGGCTTTATCGAAGGCTTGGCGAACCTTAGAGTTTTGATCGCCGAACAGCATGTCTGCAAGCCGCTCGCCATATCTCCTGGCGTCTAGTTCACACTGCCGAAGCTCAGCGAGGTCGATTTTGATCTCGGATGGCTCAAGTAGTTCGTTTTCCTCATCTCGCTCCGGATCAATGAACCGGGCCGACAGATAGTAACGGCCTTCATCGAGCCACTGGATCCTTAACTCAAGCTCACAATACTGGCGTGGCATCTACACCTCCGTTACATGATGGCGATATGGTCTTCCGAAACCTATCTCATAAATGAAATGCCACATGCGTGCGGCTTGCATGGATTCTACGGAAGTCCTTGCGCAATTTCCAGATAGAGCTTGTGGATCCGTTTTAGCAGCTGGCTCTCGCCCTCACCCGCATAGACCTGCGCCGGTTCCCACCAGCCCAGCTCATTTAAATGGTCTGTGTCGTCGATGGTTCCCTTGAAATAGCTTTCTCGCCACATGGCCGACTTCACGGATACCAAGCCGTCGTTTTCGCCTTCGTGCTTTTCGATGAT
>Ga0079037_100002156_pt1 | contig 10673 bp, 14 predicted proteins | sample Mud3Dept4metaG_FD_71479 | JGI IMG/M metagenome (GOLD analysis project Ga0079037, IMG submission 71479) | Freshwater wetland microbial communities from Ohio, USA, analyzing the effect of biotic and abiotic controls - Mud 3 Core 4 Depth 4 metaG | ecosystem: Environmental > Aquatic > Freshwater >... | reverse complement strand
TACAGCCGCTACATGCAGCGCGTCGCGGAAGTGGCGCCCGAGCTGGTGGACAAGCTGGCCGAGGTCGGCTCGCGCTTCACGCACCACAGCTCGATCGCGCCCACCGGCACGATCTCGCTGTCGCTCGCCAACAACGCCTCGAACGGAATCGAGCCGTCGTTCGCGCACCACTATTTCCGCAACGTGATCCGCGAGGGCCGCAAGACCAAGGAGCGCATCGACGTGTTCTCCTTCGAGCTGCTGGCCTATCGCGAGCTGGTGAACCGCGCCGCGATGCCGGGCGGCACCAGCGCGGCCGAGAAGCTGCCGGACTACTTCACCACCGCCGACGACATCTCGCCGCGCGAGCACGTGGACATCCAGGCGGCGGCGCAGAAGTGGGTCGATTCCTCGATCTCCAAGACGGCCAACGTCCCCACGGACTACCGCTACGACGACTTCAAGGACATCTACCTCTACGCGCACGAGCAGGGGCTCAAGGGCTGCACCACCTTCCGCTTCAACCCGGAGGCGTTCCAGGGGGTGCTGGTCAAGGAAGAGGACCTCAAGAACACGACCTACGTGTTCACGCTCGACGACGGCACCGAGGTGTCGCTGAGGGGCGACGAGCAGGTCGAGTACGACGGCGAGATGCACAGCGCCGCGAACCTGTTCGACGCGTTGAAGGAAGGTTATTACGGCAAGTTCTGAGGCGCCGCCGCAGCGGTGCCGGAGTGGTGACATGAGCGCGCAGAAGATCGACAAGAAGATCGTCAAGTACCGGGTGGTCAAGCCCGGCGACCAGGCCGAGTCCAAGGCGGAGGCGAAGCGCGAGGAGACCCTCGTCGAGTCGCACGACTCCAAGGTCATCTGGATGCACGAGAAGCTCGAGCGTCCCGAGATGCTGGTGGGCTCGACCTACAAGATCAAGACCCCGGTGTCGGACCACGCGATGTACGTGACCATCAACGACATCGTGCTGAACGAAGGCACCCAGCACGAGCAGCGCCGGCCGTTCGAGATCTTCATCAACTCCAAGAACCTCGATCACTTCCAGTGGATCGTGGCGCTGACGCGGATCATCTCGGCCGTGTTCCGCAAGGGCGGCGACGTCACGTTCCTGGTCGAGGAGCTGAAGGCGGTGTTCGACCCGCGCGGCGGCTACTGGCAGGCGGGCGGCAAGTTCATGCCGTCGATCATTGCCGAGCTGGGCCACGTCATCGAGAAGCACCTGCAGATGATCGGCCTGCTGCGCGACCCGGAGATGGACGAGCATCGCCGCAAGCTCATCGAGGACAAGCGCACCGAGTACGAGGCGCGCCAGAAGCAGCAGGACGCGTTCGCCAAGAGCCACTACCCGCAGGGCGCGCAGCTCTGCACGAAGTGCAGCACGGCGGCCGTCGTGATGATGGACGGCTGCATGACCTGCCTGAACTGCGGTGACTCGAAGTGCGGCTGAGCGCAGGCGCCGCCTGACCAGCGCGACCCGGACGCGGCGCAGCGCACATTCCCGAAGGCGGCCCGCGCGGCCGCCTCGTCTTTTCGCGACGCGCTGGCCATAATGCCCAGCCGATGAACATCCGTACCTTTGCCTGGGCCGCGCTGGCCGTGTGTTTCGCTGTTTCCGCGGCCGGTGCGGCGGAGCAGGGCTTCACGACCGCCCCCAGCCCGTCACCGGCGCCGGCCGCGCCTGCGGCCGCGTCGCCCGCGGGGACGACGATGACGCCGACGCCCGCACCGCCGGCGTTCGGCTCCGTGTCGAGCATGGCCCCGGTGGGTGCGGCGCCGCCGGCAGTGCCGACCTCGGTGACCTCGCTTCCGACCACCACGTCCTTGCCGGCCTTCAGTTCCGTGTCGAGCGTCGACGCCTCGGGCAGTGGTCCGGTGCTGCCCGTGGCAGCGGACGGCAACGTCCTGGCCGATCGGATCCTGATCGAAAAAGGCGCGCGTCGGCTGACCCTGCTGAGCCGGGGCACCGTGATCGCCGAGTACCCGGTGAGGCTCGGCCTGAGCCCTCGGGGACACAAGCAGTTCGAGGGGGACTTCCGCACGCCCGAAGGTGTCTACCACCTCTCGCGCCGCAACCCGCGCAGCGAATTCTTCCTCTCGGTCGAGGTCTCGTACCCGAATGCGGCCGACCGTGCACGGGCGAAGGAGGAGGGCGTGCGCCCCGGCGGCGCGATCATGATCCACGGCCAGCCCAACGTGCCGCGCAAGCCTCCCGATTACTACGCGAACCGGGACTGGACCGACGGCTGCATTGCCGTCAGCAATGCCGCCATGGTGGACATCTGGCAGCGCACCCGGATCGGCATCCCGATCGAGATCCGGCCTTGATGCGGCAGGCCGAGGTGTCGATGCCGACGCCCGACGAGCACGACTCGGTCGACGCACGGGTGACGCCCACGGGCAGCCTCGAAACGCTTTCGCAGCAGGAAGTGGACCGACTGCTCGACTCGTCCCGCGGCGGCCTCTACGAGCTGTATCGCCGCTGTTCGCTCGCGGTGCTGAACAGCGGCGGCGAGACCGACGACGCGCGCGTCATCTTCGAGCGCCACGCCGATTTCGACATCCGCATCGAGCGCAAGGCCTGGGGCGTGAAGCTCGACCTGCGCAACGCGCCGGCGAGCGCATTCGTGGACGGCCGCATGATCCGCGGCATCCAGGAACACCTGTTTGCAGTGCTGCGCGACATCCTCTACATCCACGGCGAGGTGTACGAGCACGGCCAGGTCGAGCTCACCGGCTCGCAGGGCATCACCAATGCCGTGTACCGCATCCTGCGCAACGCCGGCCTGCTGCGGCCCCGCGTGCGGCCGGACCTCGTCGTCTGCTGGGGCGGCCACTCCATCAGCCGCGAGGAATACGACTACACCAAGCGCGTCGGTTACGAGCTCGGGCTGCGCGGCCTCAACGTCTGCACCGGCTGCGGCCCGGGCGCGATGAAGGGACCGATGAAGGGCGCGACCATCGGCCACTCCAAGCAGCGCATCCGCGACGGGCGCTACGTCGGGCTGACCGAGCCCGGCATCGTCGCCGCGGAGCCGCCGAACGCGATCGTCAACCAGCTGGCGATCCTGCCGGACATCGAGAAGCGCCTCGAGGCGTTCGTGCGCACCGGGCACGGCATCGTCGTGTTCCCCGGCGGCGCGGGCACTGCCGAGGAGATCCTCTACCTGCTCGGCATCCTGCTGGACCCGCAGAACGAGGAGCAGCCGTTCCCGGTCGTGTTCACCGGGCCGGCGGGCAGCGCGGATTATTTCCGCCAGATCGACGAGTTCCTCGCCGCGACCCTCGGGCCGCAGGCCCGCCGGTGCTATCGCATCGTGCTCGACGACCCGCCCGAGGTGGCGCGCGAGATGCTGCGCGGCATGGATGCAGTGCGCGAGTTCCGCCGGCGGCGCAGCGACGCCTACAACTTCAACTGGCTGCTCGGCGTCCCGCACGAGCTGCAGACGCCGTTCGAGCCGACGCACGAGGCGATGGCATCGCTCGAGATCCGCCGCGGCATGCCCGCGCACCGGCTGGCGGCCGAGCTGCGGCGCGCGTTCTCCGGCATCGTCGCCGGCAACGTAAAGGAACAGGGGATCCGTCTCATTGAGCAGCGCGGACCGTTCGAGATCCACGGCGATCCCGACCTGCTGCGACCGCTCGACGCGCTGCTCGCTGCGTTCGCCCGGCAGCGCCGCATGAAGATCGCCGGCGACTACCAGCCCTGCTACCGCGTCGTCACCTGACAATCACCATCTGTGATCCAGTACCGGACGCGCGGTCCGGCCTGCCGTAGTTTGCACGGCAAGCGAGCGGTGAGATCCATGACAGAACACAAGAACGCAGCCGCGCGTAGCGGCCCCCCGGGATCCGACCCACTGTCGGATACCGCCGTGCGCCGACTGAAGTTCGGCGCCGCTTCGGAAGGCTGGGAGGCCTACAGCAACTGGCTGGACCGTGTCCGCCAGCAGCCGGGACGTGTGTCCCGCCAGGCCGTGATCGCCAAGGCACTGTACAGCGTCTCCAGCTACAAGAGCTGGGCCGACAAGGCGCGGGGCGCTTTCGACGACTCGAAGTGACCCGGCGCGGGCGGCGCTATCATATATATGTGTGGTCGCGCCCCTCGATTTGACTTAATTCAAACGGGGCCCGATGACGATGGAACGCCTGCTCAAATGGCTCGATGACTTCGACGACTTCCTTGCGGTCGCTCGGCTGCAGGCGGGCCCACTGCTCGTGACGGTCGCGTTGTTCGCCCTGTTCGTGACCGCCATCGGCGTGGTGCTGGTCCTCGGGCCACCCGACCTGCTCGCATCCCCATGAGCGTCCGCTCGTCCCGGGCTGCGGTCAAGTCGGCAGCGCTCGTGCTTGCGGGAGCCCTGGGGCTCGCGGCATGCAGTGACGGCACGCCTGACCTACCACCGGCAACGGTCGGTGTCGAACGACTCGAAGTCACGGACCTCGTGGCCGGCGCCGGCGCGGAAGCCGTTGCGGGTTCGCGTGTGACGGTTCATTACAGTGGCTGGCTGTACGACCCGTCGCAGCCGGACGCGAAGGGCCGCGGCTTCGACAGCTCGCGGGAATCCGGTCGGCCATTCGTATTCACGCTCGGCGCCGGCCAGGTGATCGCCGGCTGGGACGAGGGCGTGCAGGGCATGAAGGCCGGCGGCCAGCGACGCCTGGTGATCCCGCACGGGCTCGCCTACGGCGAGCGCGGCGCGGGCGGCGTGATTCCGCCGCGCGCCACGCTCGTTTTCGACGTCGAACTGCTCGAGGTGCGCTGAGTTTCAGCGCACGGCCGGATTGAGGCTGTAGGTTCCCGTGAGCCGCGCCTCGGCGAGTACGTGGCCCTCGAGCGCTGCTTTGACCTGCTGCCCCGTGAATGCTCCCTCGACCGGGCAGCGGGCGAGGTCGGTGGCGTACAGCACGAAGTGGTAGTGGTGCAGCAGTTCGTCGTTCCACGGCGGGCACGGGCCCTCGTAGCCGAAGTATTGACCCGCCATGTCCGCGTCGCCGCTGAACCACAGCGTGTAATCGTTCAGCCCCTGGCGCGAGCCCGCCGGGCCCGCAGGCGCCTGCTTGCCGCGCGGCACGATGCCGTCCGAGCACGCGCCCGCAGGTATCTCCTGCACCGCGGGCGGGATGTCCACCATCACCCAGTGATAGAAATCGGCGCGCGGCAGGCTTGCCGGCACGACGCGACCTTCCTGGTTCACGTCATCGGCGCGCGTCGGCACGTCGGTGTCGACGCACAACAGCACGAGCGACCGGGTGCCGGCCGGGAGGCCGCTCCAGGCCAGGTGGGGATTGCGATTGGCCCCGAGGCGCAGGTGCTGCGCGGCGTCCGCGACGCCGAAAGCGAACTGCTCGGGAATGCGCTGCAGGTGGCCGAAGCTCGAGGACATGAGTTGCACGGCTGATCTCCTGTCGTCGTTGGGGTCGCTCGGGATTCTGGCACACTGCGGGCCCGATCCCACGGAATCGCGCGAGTGCAGCCTGCGTTCAGACCGCCCGTGCCGCAGCCGACGGTCATCGACGGCCCGGCGGGTGCGCTCGAAGCGCGCATCGAGGAGCCGGTAGCGGGGGTCGTTCCGGCTGCGGTCGGCGTGGTGTGCCACCCGCACCCGCTGTACGGCGGCACCATGCAGAACAAGGTCGTGCACACGCTGGCGCGAGCGATGCAGGAGCTCGGCGTGCCGACTCTGCGCTTCAACTTCCGCGGCGTCGGCCACAGCGCCGGCACCTACGACGGCGGCGTCGGCGAACTGGAGGACGCGCTCGCGGCGTGCGCCTGGGCCCGGCGACGCTGGCACTGCGACTCGCTATGGCTCGCGGGATTCTCGTTCGGGTCGGCGGTGGCGCTGCAGGCCGCTGCCGCCTTGAGGCCGGACGCACTGGTGACCGTTGCACCGCCGGTCGGCCGGATCATCGTGACACCGGTCGTGCGGCCCGCGTGCCCCTGGCTCATCGTGCACGGTGATCGCGACGAGCTCGTGGACGCTGCGCTGGTGCGCAAGTGGGCCGGGGACTTCGCGCCGCCGCCGCGCCTGGTCGTGCTGGCGGACGCCGAACACTTCTTTCATGGCCGGCTCGGCGAACTGCGCGCAGCCGTGCTCGAATTCCTGGCGGACGAGGGGGACGGCGGAGGCCGGGGCGGGACCCGCGCCTAGCAGGCGAAAAAGGCTGTATTCGAAGGGAAATCCGGGGCGGCATTGCGCCGCCCCGGCAGGAGATCAGGTCAGCTCAGTTCACGAAGCCCTTCAGGTTCTTGAGGGGCATCACGCGGACCTTCTTGCTGGCCGGCTTGGCCTTGAAGATCATCTTTTCGCCGGTGAACGGGTTGACGCCCTCACGGGCCTTGGTGGCGGGCTTCTTGACCACCTTCATCTTGGCGAGACCCGGCAGCGTGAAGATGCCGTTGCTCTTCAGGCTCTTGCGGATCACGGTGTTCAGCGAGTCGAACACGGCACTGACCTGCTTCTTCGGCAGCCCGGTGTCCTTGGAAATCGCCGCAAGGATGTCGGACTTGGTCGGTGCAGAACTCTTCTTGGCCATTAAAGTCTCCTGTGGATGGATCGCGGGCCGCTGGCCCCGTTAAATCATTCGCGCACGGAAAATAGCACAACTCAGTGCGCGGTTAAAACGCTCCGGAGCCTTTTTTTTCGGGTCCGGAGCGATCAGCCGGCGACGAACTCGCGCTTGAACTGCACCGAGTACTTGCCTGGACGGTCGAGCGGCGTCGCGTCGATGTCGAAGACCAGGATCTCGGTGCCGCTGATGCCGACCTCGCCGATGAAGTACACCGCGGTGCCTTCCGTGATGCGGCGCATCTCGAGGCTCTTCAGCTGGCCGTTGAGGTTGTACGCGGTCGCGGTCACCGTGCCGTCCACCGGCGTGGTGCGGCCGTCGACACCCTTGCGCAGCAACGAGACGTTCAGCAGCACGCGATTGGCGCTGCGCTCGATGCCATACGCGCGCGCGACGGCGACCGTGAGCTCGTCGGTGCGCACGGCGTTGAAGTGAACCTGGAAATCGCCGAAGTCCTGTTGCGTGGGCTCGCTCGGGGCCGCGGTCCTCGCCTGGCCGCCCGGGCCGCCCGTATCGCAACCGGCCATCGCGAGGAGTGCGGAGGCGAGGAGCGACGCCAAAAATAGAGTGGCGCGACGTTGCATCGTCGTATCCCCCTGTGATTCCCGGCAGTTCGGAATGCTCACTATAGTCCAAGCGGCCGCGGATTGCCGGGTGGCGCCGTCGGTTTACCCGCAGCCGATCAGCGCCTGCAGTTCCGGCGACACGGGCGGTGCGTCGTGCAGGCGCAGTCGCTTGTCGCGGCCGCTGAGGCCGTGCTCGATCACGACCCGGGCGCGAGGCAGGTCGAACGCCTCGGCAATGAACTCGATGAGCGCGGCATTGGCACGGCCATCCACCGGTGGCGCCTGCAGGCGGACGCGCAGCCGCTCGCCGTGCCGGCCCACGATCTCGCTGCGTGCGGCGCGCGGCTGCACGCGCACGTCGAGCAGCAGGTCGGTTCCGTCGCGACGGCCCGCCGGCACGTGCCTGCCTCAGCGCAGCAGGATCTGCAGCGCCTGCAGTCCGATCAGGACGAACAGCGCCGAGAGGTCGAGGCCGCCGATCGGCGGCACGATGCGGCGCAGCGGTCTCAGCAGCGGCTCGCAGATGCGCGAGAGCAGCAGCGCGCCTGGGCCATGACCGCCGGGCGCGACCCAGCTCAGCAGCGCGTACACCAGCACGGCCACGAAGTAGAACTGCAGCACCGTGCTGGCAAGGTCGTGGAGGCCCCGATACAGCAGCGAGGCCGGGGCCAAGCTGCCGCCGGCCACCAGCAGCAGGGCAGTCTTCACCAGCTGCACGAGCAGCAGCGCGACCACGGCCGCAAGGTCCACGCGGCCGGCGGGCGGCAACAGCCTGCGCAGCGGCATCACCACCGGGCTGGTGAGTTGCAGGACCGCCTGGCCGATCGGGTTGCGGAAATCCGCGCGCACCATGGGCATCAGCAGTCGCAGCAGGAAGGCCACGACCACCAGTGTGAGCAGGGCGTCAAAGATGAAAAGCAGGGCTGCCATCGCGTTACTTGCCGCCGTATTGGTCTGCGAGTTCGGCCGAGCGCCGCGCCGCGGCGGCGATCGCCGCGGCAAAAATACCACGCATGTCGGCGCGCTCGAGCACGTCGAGGGCGGCAGCGGTGGTGCCGCCCTTCGAGGTGACCTGCCCGCGCAGCGTCGCAGGCGACTCCGTGCTTTCGGTCACCATGCGTCCGGCGCCAAGTGCGGTGTGCACTGCCAGGTGTCGCGCCGTTGCGGGTGGCAGGCCGAGCGCAGTCCCGGCGTCCTCGAGCGCCTCGATCAGCAGGAAGAAATAGGCCGGACCGCTGCCTGACACCGCCGTGACCGCATCCATCAGCGACTCGTCGTCGAGCCACACGAGCGGCCCGACGGCCGACAGCACGCGCTCGACGGCGGCGCACTCCTCGTGGGTGACGCCCACGCCCGCGACCGCGCCGGTGATGCCGGCCCCGATCAGTGCCGGCCGATTGGGCATCGTGCGCACCACGGGCACGCCGGCACCGAGCCACTGCGCGAGCTGCGCGAGGCGGATGCCGGCCGCCACTGACACGACGGTGCGGCGGCGAAGGCCGAGCTCGCCAGCGATGCTGCGCGCGGCCGCCGCCATGTCCTGCGGCTTGACCGCGAGCACGACGAGGTCCGCTGCTCGAACGGTCTCGACGTTGTCGGTGCTGCAACGCACACCGAAATCGAACTGCAGGCGCTCGAGCTGCTTCGGGCTGGGATCGGCCACGAACAGGTCCGCCGGCGCCGCGCCGCGCTCCCGCAGGCCGCCGACCAGGCTGGTCGTCATGTGTCCGCCGCCGACGAAAGCGATGCGCATTGGTCTGGTCTCCTGGTCAGTCGCGCGGCCCGAACACCGCCGTGCCGATGCGCACCAGCGTCGCGCCCTCCAGGACGGCTGCCTCGAGGTCGGCGCTCATGCCCATGGACAGCGTGTCGAGCCGGTGGCCCCGGGCGTTGAGGTCCTCGAGCAGCCCGCGCAGGCGCGCGAACGGTACTCGCTGCGCGGCCTCGTCGGGCGCCGGCGGCGGGATGCACATCAGGCCGCGCAACCGGAGGCGCGGCAGGCCGGCGACGAATTCCGCCAGCTCGGGCAGTTCAGCGGGCGGCACGCCGCCCTTGCCCGGCTCGTCGCCGAGCCTCACCTGCAGCAGCACGTCGAGCGGGCCGGCGTGATGCGGCCTCTGCGCATCGAGGCGGGTGGCGACCCGCGCGCGGTCCACGGTGTGCACCCACTGGAAGCGCTCGGCCACCTCGCGCGTCTTGTTCGACTGCAGCTGGCCGATGAAGTGCCAGGTGAGCGGCCGGTCGCGCAGCGCCTCGATTTTCGCGATGCCCTCACGCACATAATTCTCGCCGAACTCGTGCTGCCCGGCATCGGCCGCGGCCGCGATCGCCTCGACCGGCTGCTGCTTGCTGACCGCGAGCAGCCGGATGCCGGCCGGGTCGCGCCCGGCGCGCCTGGCCGCGAGCGCGATCCGTGCCCGCACGGATTCGAGCCTCTGGGGCGAGAACTGCGGAGCAGTTAACATATTGGGGTAGGGAGCCCTGTTCTATACTGCGGCCGCCCGCTAGAGCCGTCCTGAGTCGGACTCGGCGCGCGGGCCAGAGGGATACCTGATGGCCGTCGACATCGCCCAGCTACTGGCATTCGCCGTCAAGAACAACGCCTCCGACCTGCACCTGTCGTCGGGCGTGCCGCCGATGATCCGTGTCGATGGCGACATGAAGCGGATCAACATGCCCCCGCTGACGCACAAGGAAGTGCACAGCATGGTGTACGACATCATGAATGACAAGCAGCGGAAGGCGTACGAAGAGTTCTACGAGACCGACTTTTCCTTCGAGATCCCCAAGCTGGCGCGCTTCCGCGTCAACGCGTTCAACCAGAACCGCGGCGCCGCCGCCGTGTTCCGCAACATCCCCTCGGTGGTGCTGTCGCTCGATGACCTGAACGCCCCGAAGATCTTCAAGGACATCTCGATGCAGCCGCGCGGCCTGGTGCTGGTCACCGGGCCGACCGGGTCGGGCAAGTCCACGACCCTGGCCGGGATGATCAACTACGTCAACGACAACCGGCCCGACCACATCATCACGATCGAGGACCCGATCGAGTTCGTGCACGAGTCGAAGCGCTGCCTCATCAACCAGCGTGAAGTGCACCGCGACACGCTCGGGTTCAGCGAGGCGCTGCGCTCGGCCCTGCGCGAGGACCCCGACGTGATCCTGGTCGGCGAGATGCGCGACCTCGAGACGATCCGCCTGGCGCTGACCGGCGCCGAGACGGGCCACCTGGTGTTCGGCACGCTGCACACGAGCTCGGCCGCCAAGACCATCGACCGCGTCGTGGACGTGTTCCCGGCAGCCGAGAAGGAGATGGTGCGCGCGATGCTCTCCGAGTCGCTGCGCGCGGTCATCTCGCAGACGCTGCTCAAGCGCATCGGCGGCGGGCGCATCGCGGCGCACGAGATCATGATCGGCACCCCCGCGATCCGCAACCTGATCCGCGAGGGCAAGATCGCGCAGATGTACTCGGCGATCCAGACCGGCCAGGCGGCCGGCATGCAGACGCTCGACCAGTGCCTGAAGGAGCTGCTGCAGAAGGGCCTGATCACC
>Ga0079037_100002155_pt1 | contig 10673 bp, 7 predicted proteins | sample Mud3Dept4metaG_FD_71479 | JGI IMG/M metagenome (GOLD analysis project Ga0079037, IMG submission 71479) | Freshwater wetland microbial communities from Ohio, USA, analyzing the effect of biotic and abiotic controls - Mud 3 Core 4 Depth 4 metaG | ecosystem: Environmental > Aquatic > Freshwater >... | reverse complement strand
CAACCCTCCAGCGCCGAAAAGGTTGGCGAGGCATCCTCGAAAGGGCGGACAGCTGCCTTCGCAGGTTTCGTCTTCCGAGGCCGAATACGCCAGGGACGTGCTTCGCAGTCACGCCGCACTCTCGGCCTCGGAAGACGGAATGACCTGCGGTGCCTCCGCGAGGGACATCGCGATGGCACCCTCGCGCTGAAGCTCGGCTGCCCGCCCACGACGCGCGACGAGGAAGTAGAGCACGGGCACGGCGAGGCGCGACAGGAGAGTCGCCACCAGCTGTCCCGCCATGAGGCTCACCGCCAGGCCCTGGAAGATCGGGTCCGCCAGCATGACGGCGCTTCCGACCATGACGGCCGCGGCCGTGAGCAGCATGGGCCGGAAACGGACGACCCCTGCTTCCTCCACGGCCAGGGCGAGCGGCATCCCCTCCCGGAGCTTCAGCTCGATGAAGTCGACGAGGATGATGCTGTTCCGGAGGATGATGCCGGCACCGGCGATGAAGCCGATCATGCTGGTCGCGGTGAAGAAGGTCCCCACCAGTCCGTGCGCCGGGAGGATTCCGATGAGCGACAAGGGGATGGGAATGAGAATGACCAGCGGGACGAGGAAGCTCTGGAACCAGCCCACCACGAGGACGTAGATGAGGACGAGGACGGCCGCGAAGGCGAGCCCCAGGTCGCGAAAGACCTCGAGCGTGATGTGCCATTCCCCGTCCCACTTGATCACGGGCCGCTCCGTTTGCCCGGGGTGCGAGAGTCCGAGCCGAGGAACCTCGTCTCCACCGGCGCTGCGCAGCGCGTCCAGCTTCTCGTTGAGCGCTGCAAGCGCATAGACGGGGCTCTCGATCGCTCCGGCCAGATCCCCGAACACGTACGATACCGGCATGAGGTTCTCGTGGAAGATGGCGGCGTCCTCCCGGCCCTCCTCGGAACGGACGAGCTCGGAGAGGGGGACGGGCCCGCGCATCCCGGGAACCGTCAGCTGCAGGAGCTGGCCCGCCTGAGCGCGCTGCGCGGGAGCGAGCTGAAGGACGATCGGCACCAGCTGTCCTCCACGTCCAGCGCGGAAGGTCCCGAGCTGCGCTCCGTAGCCCGCGGCCGAGATCGTCTGGACCACGGCGGGCGCCGGGACGCCGTGCAGGGAAGCCTTCTCGCGGTCGACGAGGAGCAAGAGTCGCGGCGCGGTCGGGTTGAGGGTGGAATCCACGTCGACCACGCCTTCGGTCGATGCGAACGCCTCGCGCACGCGCTCGGCCAGGCGGATCCGCTCCGCAGCGTTCGGGCCGTAAACCTGCGCGACGAGGGTGTCGAGCACCGGCGGACCGGGGGGAATCTCCACGAGCTTCAGCCGCGCACCTGCGGGGCGCGCGATGGCCTCGAGGGCTGGCCGGATCCGCATCACGACGGCGTGGCTCTGCGCCTTTCGCGCCCCCTTCGGGACCAGGGTCACCTGCAGGTCCACCTGCTCGGCCGCGACGCGCATGAAGCTGTGGCGGACCAGGCCGACGAACGTGAAGGGGGCCGCAACCCCGGAATACACCTGGACATCCTTCACCTCCGGCTCCTCCAGGACCCGGCGCGCGATCGCCTGCCCGAGGGCGAGGGCGTTCTCCCGAGGCGTCCCGGCCGGGAGATCGAGCTGCACCTGGAACTCGCTCTTGTTGTCGAAGGGAAGCATCTTCACCTTCACCACCCGGAAGGCGACCAGCGCGCCGGCGCCGCCGAGCAGGACCAGCATCGCCGCCAAGAAGAGCCAGCGCGCCCCGGCCGACCCGAGCAACCATCGCGTGATCCGCCGATGGGCTCGCGTCATCCGCGTCTCGGGCCGCGTCTCGGGGTGCGCCGACGGGTCGTCGCCCAACGGCTCGGGCGCGTCGCGCCCCGGGTCTGCGGGGTGGAGCCCGGTCGCGTCCAGTTCCGGCAGGTGGGCCTCCTTCCGGAACACCTTCATGGCCATCCAGGGGCTCACCACGAAGGCGATCGCGAGAGAGAAGACCATCGCCAGGCTGGCGCCGACGGGGATGGGGCGCATGTAGGGGCCCATCAGCCCGCGCACGAACGCCATCGGCAGGATGGCGGCGATGACGGCAAAGGTGGCCAGGATGGTGGGGTTGCCGACCTCGTCCACCGCCTCGACGACGATCCGGGCGAACGACCTCCGCGGTCCCGGCAGGTAGAGGTGCCGGTGGATGTTCTCCACGACGACGATTGCGTCGTCGACGAGGATGCCGATCGAGAAGATGAGGGCGAAGAGCGTGACGCGGTTCAGCGTGTAGCCGAGCAGGTAGGTGAGGAGCAGGGTGAGGGCGAGCGTGACGGGCACGGCCACGGCGACCACGAGCGCCGAGCGCCACCCCATGGCGAGCAGGATGAGCCCGATCACCGAGAGGGTTGCGATGAGCAGGTGCTCGATGAGCTCGTTGGACTTGTCTCCCGCGGTCTCGCCGTAGTTGCGGGTGGTGGTCACGACGACGTCCGCGGGCAGGAGCGTGCCGCGGAGGGCTTGCACCTTCTCGGCAACCCGGTCGGCCAGCTCGGTGGCGTTCGTGCCGGCGCGCTTGGCGACGACGATCGTCGCCGCCTGCTCGAAGCCTTCGCCTCCGCGCGCCGCCGTCAGGACGACGGGCGGCTCCGGCTCGGGGCCGTCGAGCACCCGGGCGACGTCCTCGAGGTAGATCGGACGCTGGCCGCGCGTCGCGACCACGGTGCGCCGGAGCTCGGTCGCGGCGAGGACCTGGCCGCGCGCCTCCACGACGAGCCGACGGTTGGCGTCCACCAGGGCGCCCGCGGGGAGCTGGACGTGGGCACTCCTGAGGGCGGGCTCGATCTCGGCGATGGAGACACCGAGTGTCCGCATTCGACCGGGATCTGGCTCGATTCGCACGGTTCGGCGTGCCCCGCCGAGGACGCCGACGTTCGCGGTGAGCGGTACGCTGGCGATCTCCCTCGCGACCTCGTCCGCCAGCTTGCGCAGCTCGCCGGCGGGACGGGAGGGGCCGTGGAGCGTCAGCGTCAAGAACGGGACGTCGTCGATGGTGAGGAGGCGGACGACGGGTTGCATCGCGCCAGAGGGGAGCAGCTCCGGGTGGGCCATGAGCTCCTGGCTGACCTTCACCAGGCTCGCCTCGAGCGGCTCGTTCACCTTGAACCGGACCGTGAGCATCGCCGCGTTGGGGACGCTCGTGCTGTAGAGGTACTCGACCCCGGTGATGCCCCAGAGACGACGCTCGAGCGGCGTGGTGAGCTGGGCCTCGACCTCGCTCGGGTTGGCGCCCGGGTAGCCCACGATGACGTCGACCATGGGGACGACGATCTGCGGCTCCTCCTCGCGGGGCGTGAGCGCCACGGCCGCGAGCCCCAGCAGGATCGACGCCACCACGATGAGCGGCGTCAGCTTCGACCGCAGGAAGCCCTTCGCCACCCGGCCAGCCAGCCCCAGGCGCTTCTCGGCCGGCTCGTTAGCCTCCATGGACGACCTCCACCCGCTGACCGTCTCTCAGGGCGCCGGGCGAGTCGATCACCGCCTCGCCAGGCTCGAGCCCCGCCCGAACGGGAACGCGATCTCCCACCGGCTCACCCAGCACCACCCAGCGCAGGTAGGCCTTCCCGTCCTGCGCGACGAACACGCCCGTCAGGTCGCCGCGCTCCACGACGGCAGATCGCTGCAGCCACGCCGACCGGGACGGGGACGCCCCCGGCACCTCCAGGCGCGCGAACGTTCCGCTGCGCAGCTCCTTCCCGGCCGTGACCACCCGCGCCCGCAGGCTGCGCCGGTGGGTCAGCGCATCTCCGCCTGGGGTGAGCGCGGTGATCTCGGCCTCGCCCTGTGCGTCCGCCGTGGCGAAACGCGCCCGCTGGCCCATCCGGAGGCCCTGAGCCTCCGACTCGGACAGGGTCGCCTGGACCTCCAGGTCGCCACCCTCGAGCTCGAGAATGGGCTGGCCAGGGCCGACCAGGTCTCCCGCGGTCACCCGTCGGGCCTGAACGGTCCCCGCGAAGGGTGCTCGCAGCTGGGAGTATGCAAGGGTGGCCTGCGCCCCGGCGACGGCAGCCGCCGCCTGCGCGCGCTGCGCCTGCGCCTGCTCCAGCTCGATGGGAGTCGCGGCGCGAGCGGTCACGAGCTCGGCGATGCGCCTCTCGTACGCCGCCGCGTTCCGGAGCGCGGTCTCCGCTGCATCGAGCTGCCCGCGCACGTCGGCGTCGGAGAGGCGAACGAGCAGCTGCCCCTGCGTCACCTTCGAGCCCTCCTCCACGAGGACCTCGAGCACCGTGGCCGAGATCCGCGTCGAGATCGTCGCGTTGCGCGCTGCCGCCAGCCTGGCGGCGACCCAGGCGCCCCCCGCGGGACCTTCGGTCTTCGCGAGCTTCACGGGGACGGGCCTGTCCCCCTGGGCCTTGGCCGACGGGTCGGCTGCGGAGGCGAGGAGCGACGGCGACGAGATGGCGAGCGCCGCCGAGAGGTGGACTGCGATTCTGCCGGAGAGCTTCACGACTGGACTCCTTCCACGGGAAGGCCCAGTGCGAGCTCGAGCTGGGCGCGGGCAATGCGGGTCTCGAACTGGCTCCTGAGCAGGAGCGCGCGCGCTCCAGCGAGGGCGGCCTCGGCGTCGAGAACGTCCGACAGGGGCAGGAGCCCCTGGCGGTAGCGGGCCTGGCGAAGCGACCGGGCCGACTCCGATGCGGTCACCGCCTCGCGTGCCGATTGCACGCGGGCTTCGGCCGTCGCCACGGCCTGCCGGGCCTCGGCCACCTCGCGGCTCGCCTGGACCTCCTGCCAGCGTGCGGCGGAGGTTGCCGCCGCCGATCGAGCCTCGGCCGCCTGCACTCCGCCGAGGCTCGATACCCCGAACTCCCAGCGGGCAACGATCGCCGCCGACCACCACGTGGCACCCTGATCGAAGGAGTAGCGAAGCGTGTCGACTCCCGCCTGGGCGAATATCGCTGGCAGCAGCGACGCGTTCGCGACGCCGACCGCCTTTTCCGCAGCCAGCGCACGCAGGCGAGCGGCCGCGACGTCCGGACGCTCGAGCGGCGATGCGTCACGCGGACCTTCGGGGGCGCCGGTGGGGGCCGGCGTCATCGCCTGGACCGTCTCCACGGGCGTGACGAGCGTGGATCTGGCCGGGTCGATCCCGGTCAGCATGGCGAGGGCCGAGCGCGCCGAGGCCAGCTGCTGGAGCACCGAGGCGCGCTCCGCCTCGGCCTGGGCGCGGAAGGCTACCGCTCGGGCGACGTCGGCGTCGAGCGCGAGCCCCTTCTGGTTGCGCTCACCGACGAAGCGCTCGGTCTCCCTCGCGTGCTCGAGCAGGTCGTCCGCGTACCGGACACCCTGTGCCGCAACCTGGACGCCGAAGTAGGCCTGGACGACTGCGAGGGCCATTTCCTCGCGGCGCCGGACCTGGCTGCTCGCCTCGGCATCGGCCTGCGCCTCGGCGGCGCGCTGGCCGGCCAGGATGCGCCCTCCCATCCAGATGGGAACGACGATCCCTGCGCCGAGGCCGAAACCCCCGACCGGGTCGGGGTAGTTGAGCCTGGCGGGATTGAAGTCGGCCGCCGTGATGCGCTGCTGATCGAGCTTGATTCCAAAGACGCCGACCGGCTCGCTCGTTCCGATTCCCTTGGCCGTCACCGCGAGCGTGGGCCAGTGGCCGTCGCGCGCGGCCCGGGCATCCGCGCGGGCCGCCGCGACCTGATGGGCGCCCGCCGCCAGCCCGGGGTTTTCCCTCCAGGCCGCCCGGATGGCGTCCTCGATCCGGACTCCGTCGGCCGCAAGAGCCGAGGACAGGGAAGCTGCGCCAATCAATGCGGAGAATGTGACCGCGCGAATGGGATTCACGGGGACCTTGAGCCAGTGATGTCGGTTGGGGTGCGTGCGATGAGGGGCGCCTGCGGCAGACGACGCTCACCGGAACTCGCTGTCGAGGGTTCCGAGCCCGCCAGGAAAAGCGCTTCCGATGGGGGCGAGTGGGCGCACTGCCGCACGATCGCAGTGCTGCATGCTCGCCCGCGCCTCGGTCACGCGGCCAGGTCGGTCGCCCGCCCGGACTCTCCGACGCCGAGCGCCCTGAGGACGTTCACGAGGGGGCAGAACCCCGTGAAGGCGCTCTGCATCAGGTTCAGCCCGACGAAGGCGGTGAACCAGAGCCAGTTCGCGCTCTGGAACACGGGACTCGCGGGCGCACCCAGAGCGAGCGAGAGAAGGACGAAGGTGCCTGCGAACAACCTGACGTAGCGTTCGATGTTCATGGAGGTCGAGAGCCAACGTCATCGAGAAGGGTTCGGCCTGCGCGACCGATGCGTCGGCGCGCCAGCAGCCTCCCCCTCGACCGATCGCGGCTCCGAGGCTTCGTCCTCACCACGGTCTTGGGCAGCTGGGCCTCCCGGTGACGGCGATGCCCGGCTTGGCATCTCGGTGCCGGCGGTGCCGGGGTGAGGCTCGATGCGGCAGGCCGCGCGGGCGCAGGTCCGCGTTTCCGAGCCGTACGGCCGCAGGAGGAGGCGGACCAGGAGCCGCGACGACGCTTCCCGTCAGCCGCGTCGACGTCTCAGTACCTTCTTGGGTCCTACCTCTCCCGGGACGGCGAGCGAGGCGCACCGGTCGTGTAACGTGCGCATGGAGCCTCACCTGATGCTCACGGTGAATTGGCGGCCTCGTCTCGACGCTCACATCGGGGGCACGCGGATGCCGATGCCTCGGGAGCGTCGCTGCCTGGGTGGGCCCCTCGCGGCCGCCCTGGTGGCTCTCGGGCTGGCGGGATGCACCCCAGCCATCCCCGAGCCCCCGGAGCAGCCCGAGCCCGTCTACCCGGAGAAGGACCGCGATGCCGAGGCGGCCCGGCTCCTTTCCGGGCCCGATTGGTACCGGCACGCCGTGTTCTACGAGGTGTTCGTCCGCTCCCTCCAGGACTCGGACGGCGATGGGATCGGCGACCTGCAGGGGCTCACCTCTCGCCTGGACGAGCTCGAGGCGCTCGGCGTGGACGCCCTCTGGCTCATGCCCGTCATGCCGTCGCCGCTTGCCGATTCCGGATACGACGTCTCCGACTATCGCGGGATCCACCCCGACTACGGGGACATGCCCGCATTCGATGCCTTCGTCGCGGCCGCGCAGGCGCGCGGAATCCGGGTGATGCTCGACCTGGTCCTCAACCACACGTCGGTGGAGCACGCGTGGTTCCTGGAGTCGCGCCAGGACCGCACGAACCCCCGGGCGGACTGGTACGTCTGGTCGGACACGCCTTCCCGGCCCGACATCCCGTGCGGACCTGTGCCGACCTTCGGAACGAGCGCGTGGACGTGGGACGCCGTGCGCGGGCAGTACTATTTTCACCGGTTCTTCCAGGCCCAGCCCGACCTCAACTTCTGGAACCCGGACGTGGTCGCCGCGACGCTCGACGTGGTGCGCTTCTGGCTCGACCGCGGCGTCGACGGCTTCCGCTGCGACGTCATCGGTCTCCTCTACGAGTCGCCAGCCGGCTGCTCCATGATCCCGGAGACGACCGCCTACATCCGGGATCTCCGGAGCGTGCTCGATGCGTACCCGAACCGCGCCATGGTCGCGGAGCCAACCTGGTTCGGGTTGGCCGCGCCCTTCTACGGCAATGGCCAGGACATGTTTCACATGGCCTTCGACTTCGACTTCGGTTTCTCCTGGCCGAACTTTTTCGCGAATTCGTCGGCCCAGGCCATCGCGGACCACTTTGCGGCGGTCCAGCAGGGGCTGCCCCCCGGCGCACAGAACGCCATCTACCTGAGCAACCACGACCTCTCGAGAGCGTACGCGAGATCGAGCGGTATCGCCTCCCGCTGGCGTCGGGCGGCGCTCATCCAGGCGACGATGCCCGGGACTCCCTTCCTCTACTACGGCGAGGAGCTCGCCCTCCGGCCGGGGGCGCAGGTGATGGTGGACCGGCGCGATTACGCCCGCACGCCCATGCCGTGGAGCGCCGGTGCCGGTTGGGGCTTCACGACGGGGCAGCCGTGGCTCGCCTTCGGGGCGCAGCCCGAGTCGACGAACCTCGAGGCCGAGCGGGCCGATCCGGGCAGCAACTACGCTTTCTACCAGGCGCTCCTCGCACTCCGCCGCGGGCGCGAGGCGTTCGGGACCGGGTCGCTGCGGCTGCTCCCCACCAGCGACCCCTCCATCCTGCTCTACGTGCGCGAGTCCGCCGACGAGACCTACGTCGTCGCCGTCGGCATGGACGAGGGCGCCCGTCACTACGGGGTCGCGGCCGGCGCCGACCTTCCCGGCGACGCTCGGAGGCTGCTCGGCGATGCCACGCTCGTGCGCGAGGGCACCGCCGCGCGCGTCTGGGTCCCGCCGGCGGGCATGGGCGTCTTTCGCGTGCGGTGACCGCGCGGCAGGCCGCCGTGAAGATGTGGTTGTGACCCCCTCTCAATCGCCTCGGTTGTGGCCATGCCGTCGATGCCGTCCTTCACGTCCAGGTCGAGGACGATGAAGCCGACGCCGGTCACAGTGGAGATGTTGCAGCCGGGGTCGGCGTCGGAATCGGCGGCCAGTCCTTCGGGGTTCAGCGGTTCGTAGAGGGGAGATGCGCGCCCCTGCAACCAACGACAGCACGCCGGTCTGGCCGTGGGCCCAACCGGCGTTCCTGTTTCCAGGCGATCATTCGGACGAGCCGGCGCCCTGCCTCGTCCCGGCGGGCGGAGCGGCCCGAGGCGCTGGGCCACCCGGGACCAAGGCGGCGGGAGATGGCACCCCGGCGCGCCGCTGCGCCGCCACGGCCTCGGCGCGGCGCTGGATGCCGCGGAGCTGGGCCCGGACCATCAGGAACTCCTGCGGGTCGAGCGCGGCGAGGAGCAACCTGGTGCGCGGGCCGGGCGGCCCGCGCCCGCGAACGCGCAGCACCAGCCTGGTGGCCTCCGGGCCGGCCGGGTAGAGGCCCCAAGACTGGGTCACGTCGAAGCCGTCCTGATGGACCTCGATGAGCAGGAGGCGGTTCGGCTCGGCGAGCGCGACCGGCCAGCCGGGCATGCCGCCCACCGGGATGACGTCTCCGGCCCGGAGGTCCTGGAATTGGGGCAGGATCCGCTCGGCGCTCGGCTCGTCGAGGACGCCGAAGAGCTGGTCGAGCCAGTCGATGCTGTAGAGGCCGCCCCGCCCCTTTCCCATCTGCGCCAGCCACGGCCAGATCTCCTCTGGCCGGGCCGCGACCGTGACCGCGCGGGTGGAGGCATGCTGCGGCTCCGGCACGACCTCGTCTCCAGGCATGGACCGACGCAGCTCCTCGTCGGTGGCGCCCCAGCGCAGGTGCCACGGGCGGACCAGGAGGATCCAGGCCGAGACGAGCAGCGCCACCGCGGCGAGGCACCACAGGGCCACCCGGCCGGCGCGTCGAAGGCGGTGCACGACGTCCTCCGAGCCATGAAGCGTCTCCGGCTCGTCCGGGTCAACCGGCGTGTCGGGGCGGTCCCTGACCGGGGCGCCCGTCCTCGGTCGCATGGGAGGCCACCAGCGCGTCGGGCCCGCCTCCGAACGGCGGCAGCCTCTTGGCGCCGAGCGGCGGCCCGGGGAATCCGCCGGTGACGCTTGCGGCTTGACCGTGCGCATCACGGAAATGGACGTCTTCCCGCGGCTCCCGAACAGCGGGTTCCCCTCGAGCGCCTCGATCGATACCCCATGCTCCGGAACGAGGCTCGCGCCGGCGAGCCTGATCATGTACCTGTCCTTCTCAAACGACTCGCCCTTTCTACCGGTCCTCTGCTCGGAGAACGCGAGGACGACGGCGACCGGGTCGTTCGAGAAGAATACCCAGATCTTCTGGTCGGACTGCTCATGCCGCCCGACAAGTCTCCGTCGAACCTGGACCCGGGGTAGATCGGGACGCTCAGGTCCTTCTCGGTGGGCGTCGGGACCGGGCCGACGAGGTGTGGAACCGGCGCGGTAGTACACTGGCGCAGCCATGCCGGGAGACCTCGGCGCCTACTGGAAGTCCGTGGCTCGCGGGCGCTCCTTCCGCGTGGAGGCCGTGGCGCGCGAGCGGCGCGAGCTGGCGATCGCGCGTGTGGAGGAGGCGGTCCGCCGGCAGGGCGGAGACATCCTCGACTTCAAGATGTTCAGCAACCTGTCCTTGAGTCTGATGGTCGAGATGGCCGGAGGCGGCGTGGTGGCGCTCGTCGACTCGCTCGGCGCGCTCGGCTGGCAGGTCGAGGTCGATCCCGGTCGCGACGCCCTGGCAGCGGGCGCGGCCGGCCGCCTGGAGGGAACCGTCCAGGTGACCTTCCCGGAAGGGGACGGCGAGCTGGTCATTCCGGTACCCGCGGTGCCTGGCTGAGGCGCGATGCGGCACGCTGACGGGGCGCGCCAGACCTGCTGTACTCTTGCGGTCACGGCTCGCCGACCGGGCCAACGGAGCCACCATGCCGAAACCGCACCGACCCTGGATCGTCCTGCCGCACGGTGCCCTCGAGCAGATCGACGAGAACCTGTGGGGTATCGAGAGCCCCGTTCCCGGCATCCCGGGGCTCCGCCGCAGGATGGCGATCGTCCGGCGCTCGGATGGAGGCCTCCTCTTCTTCAACGCGGTCCCGGTGGGCGAGGAGGCGCTCGCCCGCATCCGCACCCTCGGGAAGCCCGCCCTGCTGGTGGTCCCGCAGCACCTGCACATGATCGACGCCCACGCCTTCCGGGAGCGGGTGGGGGTGCGCGTGTACGCGCCC
>Ga0079037_100002154_pt1 | contig 10681 bp, 25 predicted proteins | sample Mud3Dept4metaG_FD_71479 | JGI IMG/M metagenome (GOLD analysis project Ga0079037, IMG submission 71479) | Freshwater wetland microbial communities from Ohio, USA, analyzing the effect of biotic and abiotic controls - Mud 3 Core 4 Depth 4 metaG | ecosystem: Environmental > Aquatic > Freshwater >... | reverse complement strand
TGGAAAAAAAACCATTAAAGGGCTTCCAAAAAGCATTAAATAGAAATATAATAATGATTTAATTTCATCAAATATGTTTTTATCATATTCTCCGGTTTTGCTTAAAACACAATAATTTGAGTTAAATTTTCTTCCAAATCTATTTTTAGAATAATCAAAAAAAGCCTTGCCTTTTTCAAGGTCAAGGATTATTTCAGCATCTGCTGATTTTAAAGCTTTGTATGGGTTCATATTTCTATAATAGGGTCTCCGAAAAATCCACCTTTTTTCTTTGCTTTCTGTATATCTTCTTTTACTATATTCTTTACTTCAATATCTGGGTTGTTTTCTTTTTCTTCCATCTATTCACCTCCTTTCATTGTCTGTATGAATATCATTTTCTAAAATATGCTTCGCTACACCCGGAATCTTTTTTGCCATCTCAACTACCCCACTATTCTTAACTATTTTCTGTTCTAATGCTTTTGCATCTCCATCATATTTTAAGAACAAGGCTTCAAATTTATCAAGAAGCTTCTTTGTTTTGAAAATGTTTATGGCCTTTGTGATTTTATATTTTTCAAGCACTTCTATCATTTCTGTTTTCTGTTCCAGTGTGAAATTGCCATTAGACACTTCAAAAAAACAAGTGCCATATATCGAATCACGCATAATCTCAGGTAAGCTCATTTCTTGCCTCCTGCTGAACTTCCATACTGTGCTTCAAGCTCTTCCCTGCTAACTTTTTCTTTTCTGAATCCCATAAAACCAGTTATTTTATTTCCAAGACTTTCATCTGGTGGCATTCCTGCATTAGCTCGCCTTTCATCTATGTGCTTATATCCCTGCCTTCCTCCTATGCTGAGATTAAGCCATTTCTTGCTTAACATATCGATTTGAGCAAGATTAACCGGAATACAGATTTTTTGTATGTTTCCATTTGCATCTATTTTCGGGTTTCCTATAGTATCGCAATCTATTTCTTCAAAGTAAGACCAATTTTTAAGACGAGATAATGCCAAAGCGAAGTTTGTATCTTTGAATACAATGGCCTCATACTCGCTTATATGCCCTTTTACATCAAGCTCTATAGGATTGTTTAACATATCCCTGGGTGTTTCATCAATGTGAATCAATGCAGCTGCACTATCAGGAATCTCGCCCTTTTCTTCCCGATGTACCATAGTTGCACGATAATCACGCTTTTGTATCTGCATGAAAGTCTTTTCTGCGATCTTCTCAAATGCTCTTATCATGCGCTCATCAAGGGGGAGAGTTTCAACTATTTCAGCTTCCACTTTCTTTGTTGCTATTTCCGGCATTTTTACCTCGGTATAGTATTATTCATTGCAGTTATAGCATTTAAAATAGTCTGAGCGTTATTATTTATGTCTTTCTGTAGCATGTTGTCATATATCAAGGCAAATATTGTTAGTAATCCAACGAATAAAACAACAAGCAATATTAATTTTATGTTGCCCCACATCTCATTTTGAGAAGCTATACGGCCAAGTGTATAATAGATATTTGCTACTTGGCTTTCATGGAGTGAGCTTTCTGCATCTTCATTTGTTGCTTTTGCGGTATCAACTAAAGGCTCTTTTTTATCAATGTGCCAGAAAAAGACATTTCCCCGGATGTCACGAGGCAAAACAAACATGCGCTCTTTATATCGAATCCTATTTATTCCTATCTTTTCAGCCCAAAATGTCTTTGCTTCAAGGTATTCACTGACAAGGACAACTTGGATAAAGTCTTTGTCTTTATTTGTATATCTGCCTATCCCTGTTTTTGGGTTTTTATCAGGAATTTCATAAGGCTTTAATCCCTGGATGATCTCTTCGGGGCTGCTTACTTCTATTATTTCGTGTTTTTGTTTTCTTCCGAAATGTCTTTTCCACCAAGATTTAGTAGTGTCAGGAGTGCTAATGCTGGTGGTAGGTGTAGAAGTGACTAACTTTTCTTTAGAAATGACATTAGCACTCGATGACTGTAATTTAGGGCAATACCTATTATGTGCGCCCTGGTTCTTAATTGACTTTCCACATCCGTTTATGCACGTAGTTGGTTCTTTTGCCATTTATAACCCTCTTCCACAATTCAAGTTTAGCATTGTATGCATGCCCTCATCAAATCCAAATTCGTATGTTATAATAAACATTATTCCTATAATTATAAAAAGTCCGATTGTTCTTAAAATATCATCATAGCTAATATGGAATCTTTTTTCTGCTATATAATCGTTGGCAATGCGTATGTTTTCTAATAATGTCATTAATTCACCTTTGAATGTGTATGTGTCAATACCCGATACATATCAGCCATTCCCCACCCGGCAAATGGAGCAAGGAATAAAGATATTAATATAAATGTAGTTTCAGTATCCATTAATTCACACCATCCTTTATTTTCTTGTATTCTTTATGCTCTCTTATCAATTCTGAAATAAGATCACCATAGGTCATATACATACCGTTTGAGAAATCATCAAACGTATCATCAAGAGCATTATACACATCAGGCCTTAACCCTATTGTCTTTTGCATAATATGTAATTACTGCATACAACTATATAAAGCTTACATAAAAGAAATAGGCACACATCATGATCCATCAAGGACATGCGCCCAACGTAATAATTAATCTTTCTCTGCTTGTTCTTTCGTGTCTCTCCATCTTCCTTTTAACATCTCGCTTATAATATGGTATTCATCATCTGTGACTTTAGCATAATCATGATCCGGGCTACCTGGAAAGTTGCCTTCCATTGTTCTCTTTATGAAATATTGCATATTTTATTCCTCATCCAATGCTCTCACGCATGGCAAGCAAGCATACACATGATGCCCCCCCTCGCCATAATGCCTCACTTCTATTTGCTCATCATCCACTTCTTGCTCGCATAGCACACATTTGTATTTTGTCATCAAATCACCGCCTTGCATTGCCTCTCAATCGTGCATATGTTCTGTTCCTGGAGTGCTTGATACTCTCTTTGCGCTCGCCTTACAGCAGCATTTAAAACGTTTGTCTGTGTCATTTGCTTCTTTCTTTCATCTGTAAGCTTAAATCCTGGGTTTCTTCCGCTCTTCTTTGTAATCGGTGGACAGCTCATTTAAATCTTTCTCCTGATGGTTTGAACCTAATGATGGTATTTCGTAATACATACAAGGGCAAAAGAAATCATATATTTTCTTTCTATCACAAAAATAATCTCCTTTTACCCATGATATATATTTACATTGCGCCATTTGAATCACATATTTGTTTTTGTTCAGTGTATGGAATTATTTTTTTATTTGGGGATCCATATATTCCATGCATCATTACTTTTTTATCTATTTTAGCTAAATTCAATACTATTTTTCCAGTGGAATCTTCCGATTCTTTAAGTTCTCCAAATTCAATTAAAGATTTGGTATCAACTCTTTTACCAAAAGTGATAGTGTTAGATTGAAGCCTATTTACATTTCTGTTTGATCTTACTGGTTCTTCTTGGATTTTTTTTACCAACTCTATAAGTTCATCATACTCTTTAGCTTCTTGGGCTGTTATCTGGCCAGATTCAATTTTTGAACTTAGTTTTTTTATGCGTTTTCCAACAACTGAACTAAAACATTGATTATGGTACCATACTTTTAATTCGACAATACCATCAAATACACTTACCGACCTTTTACAATAGTCACAAATCCTAGTATATTCATCCATATACTCACTTCTCTTTATTCTTTTGATCTTCAAGGATTACACTATAAGCCAAGCCTCTTTTTACCATCAATTCATTTACTTTTGAAAATCCATTACCAGACTCTTCTGATATTTCTCGTATTCTGTTATACGTTTCATCTGACATACTTATTGATTTTGTTACCATTTTATCAATTCCTGCAACTATTAGCAATATTAAGATTATTTTATAACTATTTAATACTATTCTTTATCTTCTTCTTTTATATTGTAGTAGTAGTAGAATATATTATATTATATTATTATATATCACATATAGACTAGATATTTAAAGATGATGAAAAAGAATAATAACAAAACAAAAATAATAGTTTTTATTTATTACTTTCCTCCTTTTTTGCCTTCAAGAGTGAATAGAACGGCTGCAGTCAATGCGCCTTTCTGTGTATCTGTGTGTGTTTTCCTCATTAATTCGTTCATTGTGTCCTCGTTGAGTGGGACCTGATAATTCTTTATTTCGCTCATATTACCTCATGTCATTTTGTGACTGTAATTGCCCTTGTGTTTCATTTGAAAAACAACCAATAGCTTTCATATTCAATCCTTCGCTCCTTTCAGCGCATAGCATGTGCAGAATCCATATCTAACTGAAAATGTATTCGAATCGCCCATATCCTCGCCCCACTGATACACTTCTGGCATATTGTAGCATTCACAATCTATCCGGCAGTAATGATGTCTCATGGGGCAAAATATTTGCTTTCTATGGTCTATCATTTCCTGTGCTTTCTTGCTTGCTTCCTGCTCGTTCATCTTATCACCTTAAAACATCCAACATTAAATACACCGTTATCATTTATTTTTGTGCAGTGTATTGTCCTCTTGCATACATATTCACCATCTCCAAGATGCCTTAATCTACATCTTTTATCTAATAATTCTATCATTTTCATCTCTCCTTGCATATTATCAATGGCAGCCATGCACCCAATATCATGATTACGCCTATGCCGATTATAAGTATTTCATCCGGTGTTAAGCTCATATTTTTATTATCTCCTACTGCATCATTGCAGCATACTATACATGAACATGAACATATATATAGTTATCCATGATGGTTTATAGCATGTATGCATGATGAAGTATAGAAAGAATATATATTATTATAATAGATATGATATGCCTTTTAATAGCATTGTCTTGAGGGAATACAAATCATGCTATACAGTCAAGATCCCAATCAGACAGACAAAGAGAACAATTAATTCCTCTTATGTTCCCCACCTATATTTCAAGATGGATGTCCTATAAGCGCATTGGGTAGAACCTGCATAACAAGGTTTACAGCCTTGCGTCTTACCATTAGACGACAGAGAGACGATGTTATGGCTAATAGTATCGCAACCTTTATTATCCGAGAAGTTGTATTTACTATCAGACATTACACCCCATAGAATACAAGTACTCTTTTATATACTTTTCTATGGGTGTCTACCTTTCATGCATCAAAAGCACACATTCACTCATCGATAATCATCTAGTTGACTATTTATTTTCTTTGATATTGATAATATTTTATATCCCTGTATGCTTGTTTCAGCTGGTTTTCTTAGAAATATTTGTTGTGGATATATTGTTTTATGATATATAATCCAAGGGCACACGAACAAAATCTTTCCTGCCGGCGCCACCACTCTTATCAATTCAGCTATTAAGTTGTTATAGTCCTTTCCATGCCTTTTCATATCATAGGGGGGGTCACACACTACGGCGCCGCATACCCCGGATTTTATAGGCAGTTTTGTCATATCTCCTTTTAGATTTGGAAGCCCACATACCCTAGAATCCTTGAATACTTTCTGTTGTGAACTGAAAAATCTATCTAATCTAATGTCACCAATACCACTAAACCCAGAGCAAACATGGACAATCGGCTTTTTAATACCTTCCAGCTGTCGTACTATTTCAGTGTCTATATCTTTAGTCCATCTCCAAGCTGGATTAATCATAAATTTTACTCCACAGAGGTTTAAGTCCTTTCTTAATTCTTTCATCATCGATGCTTTTTTTCTTTTCTTCATCAATTTGATGTAACTTATTATTACCATTCCACATTTTTATTCCTCTAAATTATTGAAATCACATCTAGCCATTCACACCTCATCACGCAAGCCCATGCAGCCGATCTCATGTCTCGCTCAATGGCTTTGCATAGTGCTAATGATAAGCCATACGGCAATAATGCTCTTTGTGCCGGCGATTTCACCCCCATAAATGCAGTATTGTTGTGGTGTCCTCGAATATACACGTCTTGAGTTTCAGACCAAAACCAAGGAAATTCTCCCCACAAATCAGTTAATTTTTGGCAATAATGACCATAATCACCATATTTAATTGTTACTGTTGGTTTTCCAATAAAATATCTTAAAGCCCCCTGTGGGTTTTCTATAATATAATATTTTGGTTTTAATGTCTCTATAATACGCTGACAAGCCCAAACTATAGACATATCTGGCTTTCTATCTTTAAATTTTCCAAGTCTATAATTTGCCTTAGAGAATTCAGTACATGGTGGGTGAGCTATTATAAAGTCATACTTATCATCAATTGAAGGAAAATAGTGTCTTATATCGCATTTAATATCAACATTTCCTTCTATTCCAAGAGTTACAACTTCATGACCTCTATCCTTGAATGCTGCGGTTTCGCTTGCAAATTCAGTACATAAGTCCAATACTCTCATAGCTTCCACACCCAATATGGCTTGATGTGCTTATGCTTGCGGATTGCTGATGCGAGCTTCATTTTATATCCCCATGAGTCTTTACTTGCAATTCTTCTTTTGTTGCTATTATTTGAACTTTATATCCCTTTGGATGGCTTATTTCAAGGACATTAAATTTCTTTCTTTTATCTTTTCCATCATTTGAAGCTGCCCTGATAACTTTAAGATATCCCCATTCGAATCCGTATTGTGTTTCTGTTACTTTCATTTTATCACCTCATCGGTATGTTTCTGAGTGCTTCTCTCTGCATCTGATTTGTCACAACAGAATAAGTATTTAGTATCATCATAGGATTGCTATGTCCTGTTCTTGCAGCTATAATCTTATAATGCAAACCACATACCAAATATAAATATACAATCAATCCATGCCTAAATAAATGAGCGTGCAAAGAAGGCATATTTATGAGCTTACCCCATACTTTCATTTTCTTTTGGATATTCTGCCGTGTTTCGTGCTGATAATGCCCTATACCTGGAAAAAGATAAGCATCATCTGATATTGGATTGACAAGTTGCTTCCATGATCTTAATTCTGTTGCAAGCTCTTGGGATATTGGAATATTGATAGGCTTTTGAGTCTTTTTGATAATAAACCTAAGATTTGGTTCATAACTATTCAAGCCTTCAAAGTTCTTCCATCTGAAAGAAAGCACATCGCTTATTCTGCCGGCTGTTTCCCATAGGAGAGTGATAAGCATCCTATCTTTTGTGTTCTCTATTCCTGGGCTATTCCTGAGAGCTTTATATTGCTCAAAGGTAATATGTGGTGGTAAGTCTGATTCGCTTTTGATTGTTGTTAAGCTTTTGTTATATTCAATAATTTGATCGTCCATCATTCCTCACCACATTCAACATAGATTGTAATTTGCTTATTGCATCCTGTCCAATATTTATTTGTGTTTGGCTATTGTCTTCAACATTAGAGATATTAAATGAAAATCTCTTATCTTCAAAATCATAACACATTGTTAAATTATCCATCTTTTCAATTAGTTTCATTTATAATTTACCTCAATATCTAATGACAACGAAACAATATATAGTTTACCCATGAATGCAAATAACAACCATAGAATAAAGCTTAAAATTACTCTGTTCTAAATTCCAGTTGTCAAAATAGGTAAAATTGTAAATAGTTTACATTTACTTGCATGAGTAAACTATAAATACCATCAAAACATTGGTATGATTCGCAGGAATGTTTGCCACGTTTATCCTTGTCATTCCTGCTCTCCTTCTGAGTAAGGAGGTTGAAAATGTGGAGGAGATAAAATATGAAAGCAAAGCAACCAAAAGTCAAGTATTACAGCACATCAGACGTAGGCAGAATGAGCCGGAAAGTGCGCATCATGGCAGCCCGGGCGATAATGGAGGCATAGCATGTTTGGAATAATGAATATAAACACCGGTAAATGTTGGCCATCTCAGGGCTTATGGCATACAGAAACATTAGATCAATTTACTTTTCAAGCAAAGAATCACCCACACATTGCAGTACCAAAAGACTATATAAACTGTAGAATATTGAAATTGCAGGAAGATTCAGACTTCTATGAAGTAAGATAATGGAGAGCTAATATGAAGAAAATAGATAAAATAGATGGATGCTATCATTGCCCTTTAATGCTGCATAGATGGTCAGATGTTTGGTATTGTACACATAATGGGGATACAAGACCAATTGACTATACTAAAATCAAAGAAATACCCGAATGGTGTCCATTGCCAGATGATGCTTCACAATCAGCCAAACCAGGGCAGGTCTCATATCCTGTTTCTTCTTGTCTTGCTGACGCTAACACTCCACCTAACAGCAGGCAACCTGGGGCTAATGATGGTGAGGTATTGAATGAATGTGATCCAGAAGGCATGAAGCCAAAGAGCAAGTATGAAAAGGCAGAAGCTGTTAGAAAGTATGTGCTTGGTGAGAATTATAGGGATGTGAAATAATTATAAAACTTATTTTAAGATTATTAATATTTGCTAAGAACTTGCGTAAAAAAAGATATTTGAGGAATGATAATGACTTTCCACTTATACCTTAGATTTCCATAAGAATTTTATTAAATAGATAATATCTTTTATTTTCTGTGTTCCTTTGCTTTCTTTTATCATGTTGTGACCTCATAGTATTTTAACTCCATTCATACCAATTTATTAGGGTATTTGCGCCGGCATTACAATACGCTTTATAGTAATAACCAGGTAGAATTATAAAAAAACTTTGGGTTCTATATCCAGCCGGAACATCATTTAATAATATTTGTGTTAATGGGGGATTTGAGGTACTAGCATTAATGGCAAATGTAGTTGCAGAACCGCAACCACTAACTATACTCATATATAATGGTTTATTTAATGTATTTTGGTATACAGTTCCTAAAACTTTACCAGAAGTAGAAAAATTTGTTATGTTTTGGGCTAAATTAGAATTAATAATAGAATTGTTCTGCATATCTAAAGTTGTATTCAATGTGACTTTTCCACTTGAATTTATAGCCAATTTTTCAGTACCATTTTTTGTGAAAGTTATGTTGTTTGGATTAACTAACATGTGTGTATTTGTGTTAATTCCATTATTAGACCCAACATCTACAGTGAGGTCTGGTGAAGTTCCATTAAATTGAACATAAGAGCAGATAATTGCACCACCACATGGATAACCTAAAAAAGTCACATTGAATATTGATTGTGGGGATATAAAATCAATTGAATCATCCATAACATGCCCGGCTATAGACCAATTTAAATTAGTTAAGTTACTATGATTATTTGTTCCTGATGTTGTATTATTATAATAATTATTAACTACAGATTGATTAATACTTAATGTACCGTTTTGTCCTGATAGTATAGGATACTCTCTCCATTCATAATGATGATAATTATTAAATTCGATTGAATAATTGGCAAATTTTGGGATAATTGCAGTGATTGTTTTATTAGAAGATTCGGCTACACCTACAGGGCGCCCCGATGTGTCAGATACTTTAGTTCCATTGATAAATAGGTGTACTTCTGCGGTATCTCCTGATGATGTAGCATGCGCCCATACAAATAATTGAATGGGGCTATTATTCGCCCAATATACTACACTATCTATTCTTTCCCCTGTTCCTGCTATTTCTCCCGGGAATGTGGGGGCAAGGTTTGTATTATTTACAACGATCTCAAATATATTTTCTGTTTCCGCTACTTCCAAAGCTGTCGAATATGCAATAAGAGCGGCTAAAAGTGCTGTGAGAATGAAAAAGTACACTCTCCTTTTTTTATGTTCATCACTCATCTTTTGCTTCTCACCAATCTATTTAAGACTTTCTTGCTTCTTAAATCATGCTGCCTTTTTGTTATTTTTTTAGCTTCATGGGCTTTGTCAATTTTGCCTAGGTCCCTAAAAGCGTTTGATGTAGTATATTTTACTTTCTTTTTACAAGCCATCTAATACCTCCAATATTTAACCGTATCTATGCACCCCTAAGCGTGGTGGTTTTTCTTTTCTCTTCATTCTTGATTGAACTTTTTCAGATATTTTCTTTGCAACTTTGCTTAAATGTATTGTTGTTTCTGCCATTATATCCACTTCGTAGCTATGTCTTTAGCGAATCTCAAGGCTATGAATGCATCAAATAATAAAAATGGAGCAATAACCAAAGATGAAATTATAGCCAGTGTTCCCATTCCTTCTGGGATGGATATTAATTCAGATATCCATGATTGATCGCTTGATGATACTTCTATACTTTGATTCACCGCGGTTCCCGGGGCATTTTGACTATTGATAGGAGATGCAGAATAAAGTAACATGAAAATACCCAAAATTGCCATTATGATTATCTGAATGACAATTATTTTTATTTCTGATGTTGTGATTTCTGTCATTTTCCACCTACACCAGTATTAACATACATGTCTGCAAATTTAACTGCCACTAAAACAGTAGCCAAGACAACTGCTGTGAAATAAAGATATGATGGTATCCACCCTAAGAACGTGAAAACTCCACTTGCAAATCCTCCGGCGATCCCTGTTGCAAAGAATTTAGTACTGTAGAGCAATCCAGCTAATACAAATACTCCAAAAAGTAGCCATGTAGGGAACCAGCCCATTAGTACCATGAAGAAAGATGCACCTATTCCGGCAATTCCCATTATAAAACTGGTATTCTCACCCATTACTTACCTCTACGTTCATATACGGCTACTGTGAGCATAAGTCCTATAA
>Ga0079037_100002151_pt1 | contig 10683 bp, 9 predicted proteins | sample Mud3Dept4metaG_FD_71479 | JGI IMG/M metagenome (GOLD analysis project Ga0079037, IMG submission 71479) | Freshwater wetland microbial communities from Ohio, USA, analyzing the effect of biotic and abiotic controls - Mud 3 Core 4 Depth 4 metaG | ecosystem: Environmental > Aquatic > Freshwater >... | reverse complement strand
TGGAGGAGGTGAGCCTTCTTCTCTACATCAACCGCTACGCTCGCGACAAAGAGTACGATGTGATGATTCTCGACTGTGCGCCTACCGGCGAGTCGATCCGGTTTATCAGTATCCCGACCACTCTGGACTGGTACATTAAGAAAATTTTCAAAATGGAGAAGACCCTTGCCAAGTATGTGGGTCCTATCGCGAGCAGGATGTACAACGTCCCCATTCCGGGTGATGATTACTTCAATGCCATTGAATACCTTTTTGAGCGACTCCACGGAGTGGACCAGCTTCTCGTAGACCCTGAAACAACGAGCGTCCGACTCGTCACCAACCCTGAGAAGATTGTCTTGAAGGAGACCCAGAGGGCTTTCATGTACTTCAGTCTTTACAGAATGAATATCGATGCAATCGTCATGAACCGGGTGCTCCCGCCGAAAATCAAAGACAGCTATTTCCAGACCTGGCAAGAAAATCAGAAACGCTACATGGAACTGGCTGAGGATTATTTCAGCCCGATTCCCATCTTTCCGGTACACCTCTTCAAAAATGAAATCCTCGGGTACGAGCGCCTGAAAACTCTTGCCGCGCAAATCTACGGCAAGAAAAATCCTCTGGAGCGCTTCTACGTGGGCGAGCCCTATCATCTCACCAAGGAGGATGGGACCTATTGTCTCCGGATCAAGATGCCCTTCGCAGGGAAGGAGCATGTGGACCTGAACAAGGTCTCTGATGAACTCATTGTCCGAATCGGTAGTTTCAAGAAACACCTTTTGCTGCCGAGGCAAGTGGCCGCCTCCAAGTCGGTGAAAGCCACAATGGAGGAGGAGTACTTAACCGTCTGTTTTGAAGGAGAAGATCATGGTTAAGAAAAAAGAAGAGGAAATGGTGGTGTGTCCTGTGGGCAAGTTCTTCATGGATCTCCAGAAGCTCTCTCGACCGCAGTCCAAGTTCTTCGAGCACATGGATCTCTCTCGCATTGAGTTTCTGAAGGCGATCCGGTCGCTGGTCGATGAGCGCATTGAAGGTCTTGAGGAGAAAAAACGCTCCAAGCAGGAAAAGAAGGCCACAAAGATCAAAGTGACGTAGGGAAGAGTGACTAAAGTGTCTAAAGTTGATGTGCTCGCAAAAAGTCCCCAAAGCTGTCACCCCGGCGAAAGCCGGGGTCCAAAAGTTCTTGGATTTCCTGGATTCCGGCTTTCGCCGGAATGACGGAAAAGACGTTTTCCGACTTTTTGAGAGGCCGTTGAATTTCGTGCTTTCGTGATAGGGCCTTCTGAAATCATTGTCAAAAGCATTGACGCCCAAGGGGCGTTCTGATAGGAGACGAGGGACTTTACGCAACAGGAGCAAGGCTTTTGGAGTTTACGACGATCAAAGGTTTTAAAGACATCCTACCCGGAGAGGTAGAGGTCTGGCAGCGAGTCGAAAGGCGGTCCAGACGGGTGTTCCGGAGCTTTGGATTCCAGGAGATCAAGCTCCCTCTCATGGAGATGACCGAACTCTTCAAGCGAAGCATCGGCGAGGAGACCGACATTGTCTCCAAGGAAATGTACACGTTCACAGACAGCAAGGGCAGGAATTTTTCCCTCAGGCCCGAGGCCACTGCCTCGCTGGTGAGGGCCTACATTCAGCACAGGCTCTACCAGGACAACCCCCTGCAAAAGGTCTTTATGATGGGACCCATGTTCAGGCACGAACGCCCCCAGAAAGGCCGTTTCAGGCAGTTCCATCAGATTGATGCGGAAATCTTCGGCGACCCGGGGCCCAAATCGGATGCCGAGATTATCCTTCTCGCCATGACCGTTTTCGAGGCCGTAGGACTCTCCGGCCTCAGCCTCCATATCAATTCTCTGGGATGCCCCGAGTGCCGCGCCGCTTTTCGCGAGGAACTTAAGAAGTATCTTGCGCAGAGAAAGGAGGGGCTCTGCGAGGACTGCAAGAGAAGGGCTGAAACCAATCCCCTCCGCGTATTCGACTGCAAGGTAGACGGGTGCAAGGAGGTGGTGGCAGGCGCTCCTTCTATCCTGGATTTTGTTTGCGGGGACTGCGATCAGCATTTCAAGGGACTGCAGGAGTATCTTGGACTGCTCGGCATTCCTTTCACCATTAACCCCATGCTTGTTCGCGGCCTGGACTATTACACCCGGACCACTTTCGAGATTCAGACCGACAGACTCGGCGCCCAGAACGCCGTACTGGGAGGCGGCCGGTACGACGGCCTGTCCAAACAGCTTGGCGGACCGGATCACCCTGCCATTGGATTTGCCCTGGGCGTGGAGAGGTTGATCACCCTGCTCCAGGAAGAAGGCCAGGAAAAGAACCCTGGGCCTGATCTTTTTATTATTGGACTGGGAGAGAAAGCCGAAAAAAAAGCTTTCTCCTGGGCCTGTGACCTTCGCAAATCCGGGTTCTGGGTGGAAACGGATTACGGGCCCAAAGGCCTCAAGGCCCAGCTCAGACGCGCGGATCGTCTTGGAGCTTCAAGGGTTCTCATCGCGGGAGACAACGAACTGGCTTCCGGAAAGGCCATCCTGAAGGACATGGCCAGGAAGGATCAGAAGCCTGTGGACCTGGAGAACCTGATCAATACGCTCAAGAACCTGTTAGTGATGGATGCACGATGAACCTAACCGACGATATTCATATGGATACCCTGGGTGACTGGAAGAGAAGTCATGACTGCGGAGGCCTGAGAGCTGCCGATGTGGGCCGGGAAGCCCTGCTCATGGGCTGGGTCAACAACCGCAGGGACTTAGGGAATTTGATTTTCATTGACCTGAGAGACAGGGAAGGGATCACTCAAATCGTCTTTGATCCCAACCTAGACGAAGAGACTCACGCAAAGGCCCACGTTCTTCGGAATGAGTGGGTCCTCGCAGTCAAGGGGAAGGTTTCGCCCAGGCTTGAGGGCCAGGAAAACCTGAAACTTCCTACGGGCGCGATCGAGCTCAAGGTGACGGAACTCAAGATCCTGAACAAATCGGAAACCCCTCCGTTTCAGGTGGATGGGGCGGTGGATGCCTCGGAAACACTCCGACTCAAATACCGGTATCTGGAGCTTCGACGAAGAAAGGTATACCTGAACTTCCTCCAGCGCCACCGCATGACCACCCTGGTGAGGGATTACCTGAACAGGAACGGCTTCATCGAAGTGGAGACACCCTTCCTGACCAAGAGCACGCCGGAAGGGGCAAGGGATTACCTGGTGCCGAGCCGGATTCACAAAGGGCTTTTCTATGCCCTGCCCCAATCCCCGCAGCTCTTCAAGCAGCTTCTCATGATCGCCGGCTTTGACCGCTATTACCAGGTGGTGCGATGCTTTCGAGACGAGGATCTCAGGGCCGATCGGCAGCCTGAGTTCACTCAGGTTGACCTGGAGATGTCCTTCAGCAGCGAAGAGGACATCATCCGCCTCATCGAGGGAATGATGGCCGAGATTTTTGAGAAGATCCTGGGGGTCAAGATCGCTCTGCCGCTTCCTCGTCTCGAGTACCAAGATGCCATGAACCGTTTCGGCACGGACCGACCGGATACCCGCTTCGGCCTGGAGATGAAGGATATCGGCGACCTCGCGGCAAACTCGGATTTTCAGGTTTTCAAAGGAGTGCTTCAGCAAGGCGGGGTGGTGAAGGCAATCAATGTGGAAAAGGGAGCAGCCCTGTTCTCCAGGAAAGCCCTGGACGAGCTCTCCCAGATTGTGGTTCAAGCCGGAGCCAAAGGCCTGATGAATGTAAAGGTCACGGCGGACGGCTGGCAATCCTCCCTGGACAAGTTCTTTAAGAAAGAGGACAAGGCGGCCGTCAACCGGAGGACCGGAGCCAATCCAGGGGACCTGCTGCTCATTGTTGCCGACAAAGCCTCCGTTGTGAACCCGTGTCTGGGTATGCTCAGGCTTGAACTGGCAAAGAAAATGAACCTCCTGAAAAAGGAAGATTACGCCCTTGCATGGGTGACCAGGTTTCCTCTTCTGGAGTTCAACGAGGAAGAAGGAAGGCTGGAATCGGTGCATCATCCCTTCACCTCACCCCTGGAGGAGGATCTCCCCTTGCTCCATGAACACCCGGAGAAAGTCAGGGCGAGAGCCTATGACATTGTTCTCAACGGAAGCGAGATCGGCGGAGGAAGTGTGAGAATCCACAATCCCGCTCTGCAGGAGACCATGTTCAAAATACTCGGAATTTCACGGGAAGAAGCGAACCTTAAGTTCGGTTTCTTCCTCGAAGCCCTCAAGTACGGCGCTCCCCCTCACGCGGGGATTGCCCTCGGCTTTGACCGGCTGGCCGCAATCCTGACCGGATCTGAATCCATCAGAGAAGTGATCGCCTTCCCAAAGACTCAGACGGCCACATGTCTTCTGAGCGATGCGCCCTCGCGGGTCGACAAAAAGCAGCTTGACGAACTCGGGCTTGCCGTCACTGAACCCCAAGAACCCTGAAACCTGAGAAGCTACCCCCTGGCCCTCCCACCAACGGAGGGGAAGGGGGAGGTTTAGCCTGGTATTTTTTTGGGATGGTAAATTTTTGGGATTGACAGATGGCTAAATATGAGTAAAATGTATCGTTACAGTCCCTGAGTCCTCGGGACTGTTTAATTTTGTCATTTTAAAGAAGGGATGTGGTAACCATGATTTGCAATAGCGTAAAGCAGGGTGTTGAGTGTTTTTTCATGAACAAGACTGGCTGCCAGTTCAATGGTGGAAGCTGCCATGCCATCATCGAGCAGTGCAACGGCTGCCAGAAAGTCAAAGATTTTCCCGCCGGCAAGTATTGCCTTATTTTCCCTGAACCTTCTGTCAAATGGCGAACCGGGAAGTGCAGCATGGCCACTCACCTGGTTAAGGCCCCTGCCGCAGAACAGGCGAAGGTTAATCCTCTGAAAGCCTCCAAGCGCGCAGCCCGCTGATATTCTTTTACTTAGACGAGGGTCAAAAAGAGAGTCCCGCTCTCTGAAGGGATAAGTCCGTCCCAAAAAGCAAGTCATCAGTTATCAGTAACCAGTTATCAGTAAGTAGAATCAGTGAACAGTAAACAGTCATCAGTCATCAGTTAGAGATAACAAAAACCATCTGAGCACTGTTGACTGCTTACTGCTTACTGATCACTGGTGACTGATGACTGATTACCGATCACTGGCTTCTCAGGCGCGTGAGATAAACCAGGAATTCCTTGTTTCCTTTGGGACCAAGAACCGGGGAAGGGATTTGACCTTCGACCTTCCACCCAAGTTCTCTGAAAAACGCACAGAGGCTGTCCAGTACCTCCTGGTGCAATATAGGGTCTCGCACAACACCGCCCTTGCCGACCTGGCCCTTTCCGACTTCAAACTGAGGTTTCACAAGAGCAATGACAAAGGCCTGCTGCTTCAGGAGCCGAGATACGGCGGGAATGACCAGTTTCAGGGAAATGAAAGAAACATCGATCACGGCACCGTCCAAATCCTCGTTCACCATGCCCGGCTCAAGATTCCGGATATTCGTTTTTTCGAGTAGAACCACCCTAGGGTCCTGCCGAAGCTTCCAGTGAAACTGGCCGTACCCGACGTCAACCGCAACGATCCTCTTAGCCCCTCGCTGAAGCAAGCAGTCCGTGAATCCCCCTGTTGAGGCACCCACGTCCAGGAGAACCTCGTCCTTCACATCCACTGAAAATTGATCAAGAGCTGCTTCGAGCTTCAGCCCGCCACGACTCACATAGGGAAGGAGTTTCTTGATGGATAGGTTTGAAATAGGAGAGATGAGATGGCCGGGTTTGTTCGCCGCGACCCGGTCCACTTCCACGAGGCCTGCCATGATCATGGCTCTTGCCTTCTCGCGGCTTTCAACCAGCCCCTTCTGGACCAACAGCACATCGAGTCTTGTCTTTTTTTCGGAAGACATGAGTGATGAACTCGTAAAAAGTCAAAAAATGACCTTTCCTGTCATTCCGGCGAATCCCGGATCGAGGTCCGGGACAGGCGCCGGAATCCAGGGGAAACCAGAACTTCTGGACCCCGGCTTCCGCCGGGGTGACGGCTTTGATGACTTTTTACGAGACCGTCATGAACAGATAACCACATCAAGGGCATGATGGACTGAAGGGCCTTGTACTCGACCTCCAGCCTCAAGCAGAGCGATCCGTTGCGAACAACGCTCTCGCCGCTTTCATGATTCCTGCCTTGTCAAGCCCGTACTTTTCTCTGAGTACTCCCACAGGGCCGTGTTCAACAAAGCTATCCGGAAGTCCCAGGCGCCTAACGGTCACCTCTTTTAATCCCGTATCGCTGAAGAGCTCGAGCACTGCGCTGCCGAGCCCTCCCTGTTGAATATTCTCCTCCACCACGAGAACCTTGCCGGTTTTCCTGGCATAGTCCGCGAGTCTCTTGTCCAGGGGCTTGACAAATCGGCAATTGACAACGGTTGCTGTGACACCCTCTTTTTCCATTTCTACAGCCGCCTCCAGGGATGGGAGAACCATGCTCCCCAGGGCGATGAGGGTCAGATCTTTGCCCTCTTTCAAAAGCTCCGATTCACCGATGGGAATGATTCTGTATTCAGGATCCAGGGACACCCCCAAACCGCGGCCTCTCGGATACCGGATCGCCACCGGCCCCGTGTGGTTGAGCGCGGTGAAAAGCATGTGCCTCAGCTCGTTTTCATCCTTTGGGGCCATGAGGGTCATGTTGGGAAGACTGCGAAGATAGGTGATATCAAAATGCCCGTGATGAGTTTGGCCGTCCTCGCCCACAAGCCCTCCCCGGTCAATGCAGAAGATCACCGGCAGATTGGGAAGGCACACATCGTGGATAATCTGATCAAAGGCTCTCTGCAAGAACGTGGAATAGATGGCCACAACCGGCCTGAACCCCTCTGTGGCAAGGCCTGCGGCAAAGGTCACTGCATGCTGCTCTGCGATTCCAACATCCACAAAGCGCTCGGGAAACATCTTACCGAACTTGTTGAGCCCGGTTCCTTCCGGCATGGCGGCTGTGATCGCAAAAAGCTTTTGCTCCTTTCGGCCCAGATCCACCATGGTTTCACCGAAAACCTCGGTGAAGGTGGGAGGCAGTTTTGGAGAAGACTTTCTGGACGTTCCTGTAGAGATATCGAAGCTTCCGACACCGTGGAAGTGGGCAGGATCGGTTTCAGCGGGCGCATATCCTTTCCCTTTGACGGTGAGCGCGTGAACGAGAACCGGGCCTTCCAGGTTTTTCACGTTTCTGAACGTCTCGATGAGGAGATCCAGCCGATGCCCTTGAATCGGGCCGACATACTTGAATCGGAACGCCTCAAAGAGCATGCCCGGAGTGAAGAAGGTGATGAACGTATCTTCGCTCTTTCGCACAAGGCTCAGAATGTTTTCTCCCACACCGGGAATCGATTTCAGAAAATTCTCAAACTCTCTCCTGAAATAGACGAAACGCCGGCCCGTCATCTTCCGGCTTAGGAAAGAGGAAAATGCTCCCACGTTCGGACCGATGGACATGGCGTTGTCATTGAGAACCACGATAAGATTCTTTCCCGTGTTGCCTGCCTGGTTGAGCGCTTCGAAAGCCATGCCGCCTGTGGTGGATCCATCGCCGATCACGGCGATCACGTGACTTTTCTCTCCCTTGAGGGCTTTCGCGGTGCTGATCCCCAGGCCGGCAGAGATCGAGGTACTGCTGTGCCCCGTGTCGAAAGCGTCGTATCGGCTTTCGCTCCTTTTCGGGAACCCGCTGATTCCTCCGTACGTGCGGAGGGTATGGAAGCGATCTCTTCGGCCTGTGAGAAGTTTATGGGCGTAGGACTGGTGGCCCACGTCCCAAATGATCTTGTCTTTCGGCGCATCAAAAACATAGTGGAGAGCGATGGTCAGCTCCACCACCCCCAGGTTCGGGGCAAGGTGGCCGCCCGTTTTCGCAACCGTTTCAATGATCCTGTTGCGCACCTCGCCGGCAAGACGGCCCATTTCCTCCAGGGTTAACTTCTTGAGGTCCTGCGGGCTGTTGATGTTATCCAGGAAAGGATATTTTTTGGGTTCTATCGTCATTTCTTTCTTTCGATGATATAAATGGCAATATGCCTCAAGGGGTCTGCTTTCTCATCAAAAATCTTCAAAGCAATGACAGCCTGATCCACCATCTCTTTCTGAATATCTTTGGCCTTCTGGAGACCCACCGCCGCAGGAAAGGTGATTTTCTTTTTCCGAGCATCGCCTCCAACGCCCTTGCCCATGGTCTTACTGTCGCCCTCGATATCCAGGATATCATCCGCGATCTGGAAGGCGAGGCCTATTTTTTCTCCAAAGGAGGATATGGCTTTTACCTGCTCATCGGTTCCCCCGCCCAGGATGGCCCCTGAGGTAACCGATGCATGAATCAGGGCTCCGGTTTTGTGAGAATGGATAAACTCCACCAGGGACGAATCGACCGGCTTCCCTTCAGACTGGATGTCCACCACCTGTCCGCCCACCATTCCCTGGTAGCCTGCGGCCGAACCCACCAACTGGATCACCCTCAGGAGAGATTGAGGGTCTGCCCCGCTCATGCCGGCCATGAGCCGGAACGCCTCCGTCAGGAGCCCATCTCCTGCAAGGAGGGCCACAGCCTCTCCAAATACCTTGTGGTTGGTGGGTTTGCCCCTTCTCAGATCGTCATTGTCCATCGCAGGAAGATCGTCGTGGATGAGGGAGTAGGTGTGGATGAGTTCGAGACTGCAGGCCAAAGGCAGAACCGCTCTTCCCTCTTTTCCGACCGCCTCTGCGCCGCCAATACAGAGAATGGGTCTCAGTCTCTTCCCTCCTGCAAAAAGACTGTAGGTCATGGCCCGGACCACATCCGCCGAAGGCCCCTGAGGCGCGGGAAACACGGCCTTCAGCGCTTCGTCCACCAGGGCTCGCTTGTCACGAAGATAGGCCTTCAGGTCCATGCTCACGGTTCCTCTTTTTCCTCGACGTCAAAGGGCTGCTGGGAGAACTTGCCGCCGCTTTCCTTGATCAGGACCGTCACCTTCTGTTCCGCTTCCTCCAGCTTTTTGGAGCAGAAATGGAGCAGCTTCATTCCCTCTTCGAAAATCTTGAGCGATTCCTCCAGAGAGAGATCGCCCCTCTCCAGGCTCTCGACGATATTCTCCAGCCTTTTCATGGCCTCTTCGAATTTTTTTTCACTCATAGCCGCTCCATTGCTTCATTGACCTTCATGAACTGCACCGGATCAATCCGGGCTCCGTTGATCCTGATCCCGAAGTGGAGGTGAGGGCCTGTAGCCCGTCCCGTGGAGCCCAGAAGCCCTACGGCTTCGCCTTTGGTGACCTTATCCCCCTGCTGCACCAGGATCTTGTCCAGATGAAAATACATGCTCTGGATCGCCCCGCCGTGATCAACGACCACAAAAAGACCGTTGAAAAAGTGTTCCCCTATGAGCACGACCCTGCCGCTGTTGATCGCGGCCACGGGAGTGTCCCTCTCCGCCTTCAAGTCGACTCCCGAGTGAGGAGATCTCGGCATTCCGTTGATGATGCTCGCCTGGCCAAACGTTCCAACGACCTCCCCGCTAAGAGGTTTCACAAAAGGGCCTTTCCAGTGCGGAGCGCTTGGCGGAGCTTCCAGCACTTCTTTCATGATCACCGCTTCTCTTCTCACTCTCTCCAGAGTAGGTGCATCAAGGTCCACCATCTCCTTCGGAAGGGTCAATTGCCGCACGCCAAAGTCCTTGCTCAGCACCGTGACGTCTATTTGCTTCCGAAACCCTGTGGAAGCGGTCTTCACCACCAGCGGGTAAGACCCCGGCTTCAATTTCAAGTCTGCCCCGAAAAACCCGAACCACGTCTTCCCATTCTTGTCAGGGGCCGTGAAGAGTTCATGGTGCATCCACTGGACGTGCGGGGATTCGCCGTCCGCCGTCTGGATTTTCAGAAGGCCCACGTCGCCCTGAAAGATCGAATCGGAAGAGAAAGTGATCTCCGGCTTAGGGAACGCCACTCCTGTGCCTGCTCCAATCAAAAGGGCGATAAGAACATTGAAGAACAAAACTTTTCTTTTTTTCATAGCCGAAGGTCTATGTTGACGATCTCGTAGAAATCCCTCTAAGCCGTCACCCCGGCGAACCCGCCAGAGGCGGACAAGCGCCGGGGTCCAGAAGTTCTTGGTATTCCTGGATTCCGGCGCCTGTCCCGGACCCCGATCCGGGATCCGCCGGAATGACAGAAAGGGCGTTTTCTGACTTCTGACAAATGCGTCTATACTAACTCGGTACGATTTTTTCCACAAGACACTCCAGTTCCCCCTCAGCAAGCTTTACGCTTACGCGGTCTCCCTTGCTCACCTGAGAAGAGGATCTGAGAACCCACTTTTCAGGCAATTTTCGGGCAATCGAATACCCTCTCGCGAGCACTGAAAGAGGACTCATGTCCTTGAGCTTCTCATGGAGCATGGAAATCCCCACGCGGCAGTCGTTGAGTTTTCTCATCACCATCATAGCCATGGAGCGGTTCTGAAACTCGATCTTCTGCCGGAGGCCCGCAACGGTTTTCAAGGGGGAATGAAGGATCAGCGCCCGTTGCCCTGCGGCCAGGCTCCTTTTCCGGTCCATGATCATAAAGGCCACCATCCGGCTCAGCCGGCTTTCCATTTCATCGAGGCGAAGCCACAAATCCGCAAGCTTTTTTCTCGGGTCGCGCAGTCCTTTGGACAGAAAGCGGAGCTTCTCCTGAAGACTCGCAAGGTCCGTCTTCAACCC
>Ga0079037_100002148_pt1 | contig 10688 bp, 9 predicted proteins | sample Mud3Dept4metaG_FD_71479 | JGI IMG/M metagenome (GOLD analysis project Ga0079037, IMG submission 71479) | Freshwater wetland microbial communities from Ohio, USA, analyzing the effect of biotic and abiotic controls - Mud 3 Core 4 Depth 4 metaG | ecosystem: Environmental > Aquatic > Freshwater >... | reverse complement strand
TCGACGACATAGATCTTGTCCGCGAAGGGGATCAGGCTCTTGATGGCCTCTTGAAGCCCGCTGCCGAGGAGAAGGGCGGCTACCGGTTGTCCTGTCTTCTTCGAAAACTCGGCACCCGCGGTGAGCAGTTCAAATGCGACCTTCCTGACCTTCCCTTCGTGCTGCTCTGCAAATATCCATATTTCATTGGACACGATCACACCTCCCTTGATAGTGCGGGTTTCAGATTCCGGGGTTTCTCCACCCGGAGACTTGAAACTCGAGTATCCGTGACTCTAAATCACTTTGGCTTCTTCCTTCAGCAGTCTGACCAGCGTCTTCACGCTCTCTGGAAAATCATCCTTGATCAATTTCACGGGGGGCCTCTTGGGGGGTGGAAAATACTTCTGGAGTCTAACCCTGGCAGCCTGAGAACCCACATCGGCTGCGCTCAATCCCAGGGAAGGGAGATCCATTTTTCTGATCTGCGCCTTCATGGCCTTCATCACGTTCATCACCAACGGGATGCGCGGAGCATTCAAACCTTTCTGGCAGGTGAATAGAGCAGGGAGTGAACAGGAGAGCCTTTCCCGGCCGTTCTCCACCTCCCGGGTCACCTTGGCCTCCTTCTTCTGGTCGTCAACCTCGAGGCCCATAATCGCATTGACATGTGGAATTCCCAGCCATTCAGCGAGGGCCGGTCCAACAATGCCTGCCTCATCGTCCATGGCTTGCCTTCCGGCTAATATCAGGTCAAAAGGTTTGCCTTGAATATAAGCGGCCAGGGCCCTGGCAATGCCGAACGGGTCAGATCCTTCCAGGGCAGGGTCTGCAATCTGGATGGCCTCGTCCGCCCCCATGGAGATTCCTCTCCTCAACGCGTCGACCCTTCGGTTGTCTGCCGTCAAGACACTGACCTTTCCCCCGAACTTTTCCTTCAGTTTCAGACCCGCTTCTATAGCGATCTCATCGAAGAAGTTGGTGAAATATTTATTTTCGATTTCCAACTCCGAATCCGATTTGACACGGATCACTGCCTCCGGGTCGGCGACCTGCTTGACCAGGACATAGATCTCCATCTCAACCTCCGATCCATCCGAAATTCGAACATCGAAATCCCTGCCTTCGCCGACCTGGTCGCCGAACCACATCTTTGGCAGGCGAGAACGGCTTCGCGCAGGCGGGCAATACAGATTCCAATATTCCATGGCAGAAGTTCAAAACGAGTTTAGAATACGAGGATCTGTCATTTAGAAATTGTTCCGGACTTCGCCATGGTGCGGAGGGCCGGGCGGTGTCGCCCCGAAAGTCGTTCGGACTCGTACCCGCCGAATTTCATGCTTCGAATTCCTAAAATTTACTTTGTTAATCTTTGCAGTACATCCTTCCCAGATAGTCACAGAGGACCTCATGGGTGCCGCCGCCATAGAGCAGGAATTTTGCGTCTCTCCAATACCGCTGGGGGGGGTACTCCGTGCAGAAGGCATTCCCCCCGTAGATTCGCATGGCCTCTTCAACAGCGTTCATGCACATCTCCGTGGCATGATACTTTGCAAGCATACACTCATTTGCACAAGGGATCCTGCTCTGGATCATCCAGGCACATTTATACGCATAGGTCCGAGAGGCTTCATACCAGGCCCAAAACTTGGCAAATTTCTCACGGATCAACTGGTATTTGCTGATGGGGTTCCCGAAGGCGATTCGGTTCTTGGCGTACTCTTTTGCGTCGTCCATTGCCCCCTTGGCAATGGACAAGGCATTCATCGCCGTCATCACCCGAACTTCATTGAGTATATCGGCCGCATACTGAACCCCTTTCCCGACTTCTTCTCCCAGAAAATTTTCATCAGGGACAAAAACGTTATCATAGACCAGCTCGCTTGTCACAGAGCAGCGGGATCCCAGCTTGTGGAGTCTCTGGCCTACCACAAATCCATCCCGATCTTTGGTTTTCTTTTCAACCAGGTAGAAATTGAGTCCCTTGAGGCCCAGCGGCGGATTGATCGTGGCCATCACCGTTGCAAAATCAGCAATTGGACCGTTCGTGATCCACTGTTTTCTTCCGTTGATCCTCCAACCCCCATCGACCTTGGTTGCCAGCGTTCTCGTGCCAGCCAGGTCGGATCCTGACTGGTCCTCCGTAAAACAGATGGTCCCGATCTTTTCCCCCCGGATGGCCGGGACGAGGGTCCTCTGCTTGATCTCCTCATTCGCAAATCGTCCGATGAAATAGGTCCCCATGAGGATCTGCATGATCACCGACATCGCGAACCCGCAGGACCCCCTCGCTAATTCTTCATAAAAGATCATCTGGGAGATCGTATCCGTCTCCAATCCCCCATATTTTTCTTCATGTCTCAGCCCAAGATACCCCAGCGCCGCAAATTCATTCCAAAGGTCCCACGGAAACTCTTCCACTTCGTCCAGTTCCTTCACCCTCGGCAAGACCAAACGATTAATGGTGTCCCGGATGGTCTGCCTGAAGAACTCCTGCTCTTCCGTAAAGTTGAAATCAAGGGCCATGGATTACTCCTTTCGTGGCGTGGTTCCCCGGGATTCAAGGATACGGGGTCAGTTGGATGATTTCTTCAGAAAAGGACTTCATTAAACTTTTGGATCCAAGACCCCTGAAATCCTTTTTTCAAATAATGTTTTTCTCTTTGAACTCCCTGAGCTGTGTAGTACTATAGCCCAGAAGGCCACCGTAAATTTTTTCGTTGTCCTCGCCGAAACGGGGAGGGAAAGAGAGTCTCCGATCGGACGATCTAAGATAAGCGGTGGTGAAAGGAGGAGGCGCGATCGTGATCCCGGTTCCCGTCTTCGGGTCCTTGGATTGAATCAGGTTCGGCTTCACATGAGAATCCTCCACCACTTCTTCAATGGAACATACCTTGGAAATAGGAATCGTGGCCTGCGTGAACGTATCAATCAATTTCGCAGTTGTAAACTCCCTGGTAATGGCATTGATGGCCAGGTTCAGGTTCAGGACGTCCGCGATGCGGCCTGAATTTCGCTCATATTCTTTCCTGTAAAGGGATTCGAACCCCGGGATTTTCGTCATGGTTTCCCACTGCCGGTCATTCCCCACCGCCACGTAAACATACCCGTCTTTCGTCTCGTACACGGAGACAGGGGCGAAGAATTCATGGGTGTTTCCCCTCCGGGTGACCTTCTTCTTAAAACTGAAGGTGTGAGTGATTGCCTGGGTGAGCCAAGAGACCGTACTTTGGAACATGGAAAGATCGATACGGCTTCCTTGCCCGGTGATCGCCCTCTTAAAGAGGGCCTTCATGAGGAGGCCATAGCCATGTTCGCTGGCCCCCATATCCGGGAGAGGAATTCCCATGACCTGGGGACTTCCCCCTCTTTCTCCGGTCAGTTCCATCAATCCTCCCCTGGCCTGAAGAACAGGATCGTAGGCCGCCTCATTACTTTGAGGTCCGAACCCGGTCATTCCGAGCCAGATGATATCTTCCCTAATCTTTTTCAGCATTTCGTATTCAATACCGAGCTTGGAGTAATTTCTGGGTAGCTGGTTCGTGGCGAAGACATCGACTTTCAATTTCAGGATGAGCTCCTCCAGAATTTTCTGCCCCTCCGGAGTCGCCAAATCGAGGGTCAGGGCCTCCTTCCCCGCATTAATCGCGAGGTAGTAAGAGAACATCCGGTCTTCCTTTAGGACATCGTCTCCGATCCTCCGGTTGGGGTCCCCGTAAATGGGATGCTCAAGTCGGATCACACGCACCCCGTCTTCAGCGAGACGAAGGGTCAAATAAGGTAAGACCGTAGCCTGTTCAAGACTCAAAACAGTAATATTCTTGAAGAGGTTGGCATCTTCCATCCAAGTTTACCTCCTGCCCTGAACTCTGGATACTGTATACAAAATGGTATATATACCCAAACCCTTTCAGGTGTCAAGCTTTTTGAATGAGACGCTCTGTAATTCAAATAGTAAGACCCTAGACATCAGACTCAAGAACGAGAAGAACCCGGTTGATGAAAAATGAGGGCTTCGACGTAAGCGGGCCGGTATGGCCGGAACAGTTGGTACGACCTGGAATTCATCTGCGGGGGAGGCGACTTAGGGGTACCCTCTGTTTTCGAGCGGCCCTACGCGATTTTTCCCGGAATTCCAGGGTGCCTAAAGGGATCTTACCCCATTTTCCCTCTCAGCTTCTCGGCGATGTCGGAAGGGTTTTCGTACTCAATGAGGTTCAATTGTCTAACTCCATCGGGAAGAGGAGTCTTTTTCATGCAAATCACAGTGACAACCTTTCCCAACCCGAGGGCCATCCCAAGCTCGATCAGGGCATACGCCCCGGCCGTGGCGGAAAGATCGTATATTCCTGACCTGGCACGGCGAATCTGATCCATCCGGGAACGAAGAGGGTCCTCTTTCTGTATCGTTTCATCCGCGTAAATCGGCCTGAGTCCGCTTCCTTCAAGGGCGGATTCAATCGCCTGAATCATTTCAGGGTCGACGATTCCCGATGAAATGAAGCACTCGCCTTTGATGGAGACCTCCACTGTCCAGGGCGTCGTCTGAATCTTCTTGAAGAGCGTCCGGTCTAACGTCAACTCTTTGATTGCCGACTGAAGGACGTTTCTTACAGCTTCCAGATCCTTTTTGTACCGGGTAGCATTAATCTTGTCGATCTCTGGAGAGGAGAAGACTTTAATGCTCACCTCTCGAAAGCGGAGGGCAAGGAAGTTCTGGGAGTGGATCGACTTGGAACTGAAGACTTTTTCCAGGATCATTTTTGTTTCACTGTACCAGTGTTTGAAGACCTCGTTATCTGGATGGAGATCGGCCATTCCTTCAAGCCTGGTAAGTTGGTCCTTGATCAGGTCGATCGGGTCTCGTTCTGCCATGTTGCACTCTTCCGGAAGCGTTTCAATGACTGGTGAACTACAAAATAATGCGGTATTTCAACGAGCACTTGAAAAATTTGTTCTGCCGGAAATGATCATTTTTTCAAACCTATTCCATTTATGGGGTAAATAACAGTGGATCAACAGAATGTCAACCCTCGGCCTCGTTTCATTCCTATTGAGAAGACTTGCTATTTATGATATAGAAGTATTCATGCTCAAAGGGAGACAGATCGTTCTGGGCGTGACGGGCGGAATCGCTGCCTACAAGGCAGCCGAGTTCGTCAGGGTTCTGACCAAGGAAGGAGCCAACGTCCATGTGGTCATGACCCGGAGTGCTCAGGCGTTTGTCGCTCCCCTCACGTTTCAAACCCTGTCGGGGAATCCAGTCGTCACCGAAACCTTTGCTTTGCTCGAGGGTGAAGAAATCGGCCACATCGCGTTAGCGGATCTGGCAGAATTGATCGTCATCCTTCCGGCAACCGGCAATATTATTGGGAAGATTGCCAACGGGATTGCGGATGATTTTCTCTCCACGATGGTGATGGCCACAAAAGCGCCGGTCCTTTTTGCCCCCTCCATGAACGTCAATATGTGGGAGAATCAAGCTCTTCAGAAGAATATTCAAACCCTTCTTGCGAGAGGGCATTCTATCATAGAACCTGGAGAGGGAGAACTGGCCTGCCACTGGTACGGAAAAGGGAGACTTTCCGAATTGAATGAAGTCGTGGAGAAGATGGAAGACCTCCTGTCGAAAAAGGATTTGAAGGGTGAAAAGATCCTGATCACGGCTGGACCCACGCAAGAGCCGATCGATCCTGTCCGCTTCATCACCAACCGTTCTTCGGGAAAGATGGGTTATGCCTTGGCAAAAGTCGCGGGACGAAGAGGTGCTGAGGTCATCTTGGTTACCGGCCCCACTTCTCTCCCGATTCCGCGAAGGGATACTCGCATCGTTTCGGTAAGGACCGCTGAAGAGATGAGGCGAGCTGTTTTGACCCACGTGAAAGGATGCTCTGTCGTCATCAAGACAGCAGCCGTCTCAGACTATCGGCCGAAAGTGGTGAACCAGAAGAAGATGAAGAAAACCGAGGGTGATTATTTATTAGAACTGGAAAGGACCAGGGACATCCTCGGGGAGTTGGGGAAAAGGAAAGGGAACCGAATTCTGGTGGGCTTTGCCGCAGAAACGGATAATTTGATTGCCAACGCTCAGAAGAAGTTGTCAGAAAAGAATATCGATCTTGTTGTGGCCAATGATATAACCAAACCGGGAGCTGGGTTCGGGGTGGATACCAATCAGGTCCAGATTCTGTACCCGTCGGGCGAAATGAAGGACCTGCCGGTGATGTCCAAAGAAGAACTGTCCGGAATTATCCTTGACGGTGTATTGGAGCTGTTAAATCAGAAAAAAACCGGCAAATGAGTTCTGCTCACCAGGGGCCACATCCCCCATGATCCCTGGTGAGCGAGTGTCATGAACCCTGTTAATTATTTTCCTTTCTATGAATCGGCCTTCTTTTCGGGACGCTTTTCCTCTTTCTTCTCGGAGATCCCTTTTTCCGTCCCTTCTTTCTCGTCCTTCTTCCCCTCCCGTCGGCTCTTGGAGGGATAATCGTTGACATAAAATCCGGAACCCTTCAGGACAAAGTTCGGCGCTGAAATTATTTTTTGGGCCGGCCCCAGGCATTTGGGGCAGGCGATCTTGCAGTCATCGTCTATCCTATGAAATATCTCGAAAACTTCATTGCAACGGTTACATTGGTATTCGTAAATCGGCATTTCTGAATTACCTCCTGTTAGGCTTCCGCTCGGACACCTGCGCTGAATTCTCTTCTCAGTTTTTTAAGGGCTTCGCTTTCGATCTGCCTCACCCGTTCTCTTGAGAGTTTAAGGTGGTTCCCGATCTCTTGGAGGGTGACGGGCGATTCGGACATAATTCTATTTTTTATCACATAGATTTCTTTCTCGTTCAAGTGCTTCATCGCATCGAAGACTTTACGCTCCCGAATCTTCTTTTCCTCTTCCTGGGCAAAGACCTCCTCTTGATTTGGAGAATCCTCCTGGAGAAGGTCGAGGTGTGTCAGTTCATGCCCTTCGTCAAAGGGCGCATCCAGAGAAAGGTCCCGGGACGACATTCTTTGTTCCATCTCAATGATATCTTCCTTAGCGACATCGAAGTCGTTAGCCAGAAGTTCGTACTTCTTCTCATTTCCTTCATTGGACTCCAATGCCTTCCTCACCTTTCCGATCTTGTAAAAAAGCTTTTTCTGGGCCTGGGTCGTGCCGATCTTGACCAGACTCCAACTCTTAATGATAAAGTTTTGAATGTACGCCCTGATCCACCAAATAGCATAAGAAATGAAACGGTATCCCTTGTAGGGATCGAACTTCTTGACCGCCATCATCAGGCCGATATTCCCTTCCTGGACGAGGTCAAGGAGTTTAATTCCATAGGACTTATATTCAAACGCCACCTTGACAACAAATCTTAAATTTGATGTAATTAGTTTGTGAGCAGCTTCTATATCGTTGTATTTACGATATTTTACAGCCAGTTCAAATTCCTGCTCCTGGGTCAGGAGGGGGAGCTGGTTAATCTGTACAAGGTACGACTCTAGCGAATTCTTGACTACGGGAAAATTGGACATTACGATCACCCCTTTGGCTTGTTAGCACTCTGTACGGGAGAGTGCTAAAAATAAATTTAAAGCATACATCCTAAAATGTCAAGCATTTTTTCCTCATCAGTTAGTTCGGAGGGACCATGAGACAGGATAAGAACAAAGACGAGATGGAGAAGGGCTTTGTTGTAAGAGACAGGAGGTTCAGCGCAAAGCAAGAAGATTCCCAGGCTACTGAAGAAGAATCAAAGAAAGAAGAACCTGTGAAAGAGGAATCCAAGAAAGAGGACTTCTCAGAACAGCAGATTCCTCTGCCCGAGGTTAATTTTGGCAATTTCCTCCTGTCCCTCCACACGTCAGCTTTGATCCAACTGGGGGAAATTCAAGACCCAAACGCGGGGCAAGCACTGAAGGACCTTCCTTTGGCGAAACAGACCATCGATCTTGTTGGAATGCTGAAGGAGAAGACAAGGGGGAATCTTGCTCCAGAAGAAGAAAAAATGATGGAGGCGGTCCTCTACGATCTGCGAATAAGATATGTTAAAGCAGCAGGCTAGAAAGGGATACGTAAAACGCCCAGATAGGACGTTTATTTCTTGAAAGTCAAATAAAAGCTGCTCCCTTTTCGGTGTATGTGGAAAAGGATGCCTTTTTCCAGGCTGGCATCCCTGATTGCTTTTTCGAAATCTTTTATCGTCTCGGTTTTTTTCCGATTGATCTCCAAAACCACATCTCCTTCCTGGAGGCCGATCTGGTCGGCCAAGCTTCCCTCATCAACGCCCAGGATGACAATGCCCCGCTTAACCCCTGAGATTCGATATCGAAGAGCAATCTGGGGTGTCAGTTCTTGAACCTTGGCCCCCAATTTTTCTTCCGCCTCCCTCTCTTTCGACGGCTCCGGCTTTTCCGGCATGGACGTGGTCGTGACCTCTAACGTCATCGCCTTTCCATCTCGAAGAAGGCTCAATCTTATCTTTTGCCCCACTTTCTTCTTCTGAATTTCTTTTACCAGTTCGTTGACATTCTTGATATCTTTATCATCGACAGATCTAATAATGTCTCCCGCGGTCAACCCCGCCTTTTCGGCACCGGTCCCCGGATACACCTGGCCCACGACCACCCCTTCCTTCTCCTTGACCTTGAAATGTTCAATCAATTCGGGAGTAAGATCCTGGGCACTGATCCCCAGCCACGGACGGACGACCTTGCCTTGCTTGATGAGGTCGCTTAAGATCTGCTTGGCCATATTGATAGGAATGGCAAATCCGATTCCTGTCCCCGGTTGGATGATCATGGCATTGATACCGACCACTTCCCCGTCAATACTGATGAGGGGTCCTCCGCTATTCCCCGGATTGATGGAAGCATCCGTTTGGATGAAGTCTTCATACGTCCCGGTTCCCAATCCTGAACGCCCCTTGGCACTGATGACCCCCACCGTCACCGTATGTTCCAAGCCGAAAGGACTGCCGATCGCAATAGCCCACTCTCCGACCTCCAGTTTGTCGGAATCCCCGAGGGCGGCCACGGGGAGATCCTTTGCCTTGATGTGAAGGACTGCAAGATCGGTTCTGGAGTCCTGACCTTTAACCGTCGCGATGAACTCCCTTCCGTCGGTCAGCCGGACTTTTACCTTATCCGCCCCTTCGACGACATGGTTGTTGGTCAGGACATAGCCTTCCTTGTCAACAATGACACCTGATCCACCGCTCCTCTGTTTCTGACGATACTCCTTGCCTTTTTCCCGAGGGGAAAACCCGAACCCTTTGAAGAAATCCTCAAAAGGACCTCCTTTGAAGAAGTCTTCTCCGAATCTATCCCAGGGCCTCATGGTGATCGTCTTCTCTGTGGTGATGTTAACGACAGCAGGTTGAACTTTCTTAGCAACCTCTACAAAGGCCTGTCCGAGAGATCTTGCGGTGGTAAGCTTATCATTCTTAGGCAAGGAATTGGCCCGGTCGTTGTTGACGCAGAAAAAGAGCCCGAATAGCAAAATAAAGGCCGAAAGGCCGAGGGCCAATCGCTTCACCGTCTTTCTTGACATCGGCTCCTCCTTCAGGGGTTTCCACAAAACTTATCTCCTTTTTCCCATCTTGTCAAATCGCGGGTCCCGCCTGAACCCGCCCAAATCACTCCCAGGAGAGGGATTTGTCGGATGAAATGCACCCCGCACTTTCAGGGTTCTTTGAAGATCCTTAAAAAATGGCCTTGACAAAAGGGACCCACTTTTCTTAAGTTACTTTTAGACACCCCCTCAATTCCTACAAGGATATCCTATGAATTACAGTGAAAAAGAGAGACAAATGACCGGGGAGGTCGCTGCAAGAACCGCCCAGAAGATCGTTCAACCCAAAGCGGCAGAGATCGATGCGACCGGTGAATTCCCTCGAGATCTGGTGGAGACCTTTGGCAAACAAGGTCTTCTTTCCATTATCCTTCCCGAAGAATACGGTGGAACGAACGGGGACATTATTTCCTTCTGCCGGGTGATTGAAGAGATCGCGAAAGTCTCCGGTTCTTCGTCCTTGCTGATCCTTGCCCAGGGTGTGGGGAGCCTGCCCATCCTGGAAGTTGGGAATTCATCTCAACAGGAGCGTTGGCTGACCCGGATTTCCGAGTCCAATCACCTTGCGGCTCTTGCCTTGATGGAACCGGGAGGCACTATCGGGTCGATTAAGACCAGGAGTGAAAGGCAAGGCGGGGACTATGTGATCAATGGGCAGAAGGGGTTTGTTGCGAATGGGAGCGTGGCCGACCTCTATACCGTTTTCTGCCTGACCGATCCCGGCCAGGGGTCTAAGGGGCTCTCTGCCTTCGTAGTAGAGAAGGGAACTGCTGGCCTCACTTTCGGCAGGAAGGAAGAGCAACTGGGGATGAGAGGGATGGCGACGGCTGATGTGTTCCTTGAAAACTGCCGGGTGCCCGTCGAGAACCGTCTCGGAGAAGTGGGCGAAGGCGGGAGGATTGCAACGAAAACCCTCCTCGTTTTGAGGACGGGCGTGGGAGCTCAGGCAGTGGGTCTTGCACAGGGGGCCCTGGATTTTGCCATCCATTATGCAAAGGAGAGGATCCAATTTGGAAAGCCCATCGTCTCCTTCCAGGCAATTCAATTCATGATTGCAGACATGGCCACCTTGGTAGAGACGGCCAGAGCATTGGTTTACCGGGCCGCCGGTTCCGTTGAGGCTGGGTCTGAGGACGCAGAGAAGC
>Ga0079037_100002147_pt1 | contig 10688 bp, 10 predicted proteins | sample Mud3Dept4metaG_FD_71479 | JGI IMG/M metagenome (GOLD analysis project Ga0079037, IMG submission 71479) | Freshwater wetland microbial communities from Ohio, USA, analyzing the effect of biotic and abiotic controls - Mud 3 Core 4 Depth 4 metaG | ecosystem: Environmental > Aquatic > Freshwater >... | reverse complement strand
ATGACGCCGACGTACAGCTCCCGCCCGTCGATGAACTCCTCCACGAGCGCCGCGGTGCCCAGGCTCTCGTGGACGAACTGGACCCGGCGCGCGAGCTGCTCGTGGTTCTCCACGACCGATGCCTGCGAGATGCCGATCGACGCCTCGAAGACCAGCGACTTCACGATGAGCGGGAACGGCAGCTTCGTCGGCCTGACCGCATGCCCCCTCCGCACCACCATGAAGTCCGGGACCGGCACGCGGTGATAGGTGAGCAGCTTCTTGCCGAGCGACTTGTCTCGCGCGAGAATGAGGCCCCGCGGGTTGCACCCGGTGTAGGGGATCCTCAGCAGCTCGAGGAAGCTGACGACGTTCTGGTCGAACGTGTTGATGTCGGCGAACCCCTCGAGCAGGTTGAAGACAATGTCCGGCTTGAACTCGTCGACCGACGAGCGGATCGGCGTGAGGTCGTCGTGGACGCCGGCGACGAGGATCTCGTGGCCTTCCCCTTCGAGCGTGACGGTGACGTCGAACTCCATCTTCCATTCGGCGTTCACCACGTCCAGGCCCATCGTGTCCTGGGGAGGCACCAGGTGCTTGTGGACGAGCGCCAGGATGCGGAGCTTCTTCATAGCGCCAGCCGGTGCCGCCCGCTGTGGAGGAAGTTCATGGCCTGCACGGTGAGCAGCACCGTGAACTCGCGGCGTGCCGTGTCCTCGGGCACCGCGAGGCGCAGTTTCAGGTCGCGGCACCGCAGGATGATGTCCTCGAGCACCTGGTCGATCGTGTACTGGTAGATGCCGGTCCAGCTCGCCACCAGCCGCCGCACCTGGGCGCGGATGCGAGTGACGAAGGCGGCGGCCGTCACGTTCCCGGCGAACTCCGGCGCGTCCGAGAACAGCCGGCGCAGGTCGCGATCGTAGAAGTCCGGACGGTCCACCCCGTAGTGCCGCCGCTTCTGCTTGTAGTGCTGGCGGAGCGTGCGGCGGATCCGGCGGAGGCCGTCCACCTCGTTGGCCTGGACCAGGCGGGGCGGCGTGCCGGCGACCGATCCCATCAGCTGGTCCATGTACTGGAGCTTGCGCAGGGCGGGCCAGCCCTCGTAACGGCGGGCCCAGTCGCTGCCGGGCGTCAGCCAGACGGCGAACGTCTCGGCGAAGTCCTCGTCCGGGTGGCTCTGCGCGTACCACGAGTCGAGGTGGAGCACGTAGCTCTTGCTGTACGGCTTCGGCGCGTAGAACTCGGGGTAGGGCTCGGACGACGGCCCGAAGATCTCGCGGCGGTGGCGCCGGCGGCGCAGGGCGTACATGTTGTCCACGAGGTGGCCCGCCTCGTGCCGAAGGATGCGCATGCACCACTCGTAGTCGCCGCCCTCCACCTCGAGCATCTGGGACTCCTCGAGCTTCTCGAGGCGCGGGTGGGCCAGGTAGAAGGGGACCGCCATGGCGGACGCGCCGTCCGGCGTGAACCACTCCTCCGAGAGATAGAAGTGCAGCGGGAGATCGAGGCCGCGCCCGCTCAACTCGCGCCGGAGTTCGCCGATGCGGGCCTCGAGCAGGCCGCCTTCGATCCGGATGGGCAGGTCGCACAAGCGGAGGTCGAGCAGCTGCTCATCGGGCAACTCTGCCCAGTCGGGTGGCACGGAAGCCGCCGGCATGCGCTGGATCTTACTCTCGAAGGCCGGCGTGTGTCCTGCAACGGCAAGGCTGCCTCCCGCACGCCGCCGTCCGTTTCGGTGCGGTTCGGCGCTTCCATCGAACCGGCAATCCGTGGATACTAGCCGCCTATGTCGCCGGGCTTTCCGGGAGGTGCCCCGTCGCAGCCGGGCGCCGAGCCCCCTCCGTTCGCAGACGTGCCGGTCCTGGTGGCCGGCGCGAGCGGCTACGTGGGGGCCCGCCTGGTGCCTCGCCTGCTCGACGCCGGGTACTCGGTGCGCTGCCTCGCGAGGTCGCCGCGGAAGCTCCAGCGCCGGTCCTGGTCGCAGCACCCCCGCGTCAGCGTCGTCGAGGGCGACCTCGCCCTCACGGAAGACCTCGCCTCGCTCATGCGGGGATGCGGAGCGGCCTTCTACCTCGTGCACTCGCTGCTCTCGTCCGGCGAGCATGACAACGCGCGCGACGTCGAGTGCGCCCGGCGCTTCGCCCGGGCCGCCTCGGAGGCCGGGCTGGCGCGCATCATCTACCTTGGAGGGTTGCGCGAAACGGGCGCCGGCGTGGCCGCCCGCCTGGCCGGCCGGAGCGAAGTGGGCCGCGTGCTGAGCTCGGGGGACGTGCCGGCCACCGTCTTCCGCGCGGCGATGGTCCTGGGGTCCGGTTCGGTTTCCTTCGAAATCCTCCGCTACCTGGTCCAGCGCCAGCCGTTCATGTTGCCTCCGCGATGGGTGAAGACCGAGATCCAGCCGATCGCCGTCGGCAACGTGCTCAACTACCTGGTGGCGTGCCTGGCCGAGCCCCAAACCGTCGGCCGGACGCTGGACATCGGCGGCCCCGACATCCTGCCCTACCTCGACCTCCTGCAGGTCATGGCGGAGGAGCTGGGTCTGCGAAGGCGTCTCATCGTTCCCCTCCCGGTCAACGCCAGGCGGCTCAGCACCTGGTGGATCAGCATGATCACGCCGGTGTCGAGGGAGATGGTGCGGCCGCTTGCCGACGGCCTGACAAGCAGGGTGGTCTGCAGCGAGCGTGACGCGACGGCGCTGATGCCGCAGCGTCTGTTCTCCGCTCGGGAGGCCATCCGGTCCGCCCTGCACCGGGACCAGCGGAGCGAAGTCGAGTCGGCATGGTCGGATGCCGGCACGATTCCCGGCGATCCCGACTGGGCCGGCGGCCGGGTGTTCATGGATCGGCGCGAGATGCGCGTCGATGCGCCGCCCGACGCGGTCTTCCGGGCGGCGTGCCGCGTCGGGGGGCGCCACGGGTACTACGGCGCACGCTGGCTGGGCTGGCTCTGGTCCGTGCGCGGAAGCCTCGACGAACTGGCGGGCGGCCCCGGGCTGCAGCGGGGGCGCCGCGACCCGAACACCTTGCGCTATGGCGACGCCGTGGACTTCTGGCGGGTCACGGCCGTCGAGCCGGGCCGGCGGCTGCGCCTGCACGCGGAGATGAAGGCGCCCGGCCACGCGCTGCTGGAGTTCTCAATCGATCAGCCCGACGGTCCCGCCGGCGACGGGGCGGCGGCCTCGCGTCCGTCGAGCCGCCTCACGCAGACCGCCACGTTCCTCCCGCGCGGCCTCCTGGGCTACGCCTACTGGTACTCGATGCTGCCGTTCCATTTCTGGATCTTCACGGGCATGCTGCAGGGGATCAAAGAAGCCGCGGAGCGCGATGAGGCCACCGGCGTTCAGAACACGTAGTCCGAGTGGCTCTGGCCGATCGACAGGTTCGGGCGCGCCAGCGCGCGCAGTTGATCGACCACGGCCTGCCGGTGTCTGGGCTTGATGTGCACCGCGTACACCGGCACGCTCGCCCGCAGCCTGGCGAGTTCCGCGTCGACCTGGCTGGGGGTGAGGTGTCCGGCCACACGCGCGAGCGCTGCCTCCTCCTCGGGGAACGACGCCCCCAGGAACACGGCCTTCAGGTGGGGCACGCGCGCCGCCACGCGCCAGAGTTCGCGGGTGGGCGCCGAGTCGGTCGAGATCACCACCGCCGACTCTCCGTCGTCGACAAGATGCGCCATCGTCGGCACCGGGTGATCGACGGGAATCGGCGTGATGCGGAGCCCGTCCACCTCGCAGCACCGGCCCTCGCTGGTTTCTTCGAGTTCCAGCAGCGGGCGTGTGCCGCTCGCGGGGCGCAGGAAGTCGGGCCACAGGCGGCCGTTGAACACGTCGCGCGACAGGCTGTCGACGACCGGCGCATGCCCGTGCACCACGATGTTGCGCGCCCGCTCGTCGAGGGTGTTGGTGACGAAGATCGGCAGCGAGCAGACGTGATCGGCGTGCGAGTGCGAGAGGAACACGTGGCCGACCCGCAGCTGGCCGTCCAGGTCGCCCCAGAACCCGAGCGCGCCGGCATCGATCGCCACCGTGCCGTTGACGACGAACGTGGTGAGGAATTCCAGGTCGTGGCCCGCGACCGCCGACGGGAGCATCCGGATCCTCACCGCACGGCTCCCGGGACGGACAGGCCGGCTGGAGCCTGCGGGCCGAGGAGCGCGAACACCCGGTCGGGACGTTCGAACCCCTTGGCGTGCATCTCGCCGAGGCTTCTGAACGCGAAGTGCGACGAGGCCATCTGGTAGGTAGTTTCGCAGGCGAGAATCGGGCCGGTCTCGGGCGTGGCGAACTTCTCCAGCCGGAAGGCCCGCACGACGGCCTCGCCGATCATCGAGAGACCGGCCCGCTGGCTCGCGCCGCCGATGCTGTCGATGACGACGGGGCCTGTGGCCAGGGCCCACTCCATGCCCATGCTGAATCCGGGCACGTCCCAGACGCGGCGGTCGGCGGCAATCTGGCCCGCGAGGGCGTTGAGGGCGAGCGCCGCGCGGCACGCGCCGACTGCCTGCCGCCCGTCCGCGGTCCCCTCCCAGAAGGCGAAGATCGCATCACCCTGGTATTCCTTGACCGTCCCGCCGCAGCGCACTACTTCTGCGGTGAGCCGCTCGAACACGCGGCCGACGGACTGCTGCAGCTCGCGTGACGGCGCCTGCCTCACCATCACGGTGTAGTCGCGGATGTCGCCGACGAGCACCGTGGCAATCGTGAAGCCGGGTGCGACCAGCGTGCCGCCCGCGATGGCCGAATCCGCTTCCACCGGCCCGTCGCCGCCCACGAGCACGAAGGTGAGGCCGGCGGCCACCTCGATCGCCTGCCCCGCCGCGACCTCGGTTTCCACGTTCGGCACGAGACGCCGGCCGTCCACCCGCGTGCCGTTCCGGCTGAGGTCACGCACCGTGCACCGGCCGCCCTGGTGCTGTGTCAGGATGCAATGGCGGAACGAGACCGTGGAATCCTCGACGAGCACCATGCCTGGCGTTTCGGCGCGGCCGGTCTCGAAGCGGCCGATCTCGAGCGTGTCGTAGAACACGAACCGCTGTTCCCCGGGGCTGCCGGGCCCCACGACGAGCTGCTTGGGCGCACGCGACCCGCCAGGAGGAGCCGTGTAGCGGACGCGGGCCCGGGATGCCACCGTTCGAATGTCCTCAGGAGGCCTGTGGCCCGGACTGGGCCTGCCTGAGCTCGGCGAGTTCCCTGCTCAGCTCCCGCACGCGGCGCGACATGCTCTCGACCAGCCGGAACGCGATCGACGGGTCCTCGTTGATCCGCCGGAGAAAGTTCTTCTTGTCCACGGTGAGCGCCCGCGCGCGTCCCTTCGCCCGGACCGTCGCGGAGCGCGCTTCGTGGAGAAAGATCGCCATCTCTCCCAGCATCTCGCCGGCGCCGGCGGTGTGCAGGAGCGTTTCGCGGCCGTTCCGCTCGAGCACGACTTCGACCTCGCCCTCCTGGATGACGAACATCGAGTCGCCGACCTCGCCCTGCCTGACGAGGATCTCGCCGTCCTCGTACACACGCCCGAGTGTGCCCGTGCTCATGGCACCGCCTCCTGGTCCCGCCCGGGGGCGGGCGCCGGCCACAGCGATCTCGCGAACGCCCACGCGAACGCCGCCGCGAAGCCCGGGTGGAGCATGCGCATGAAGATGTCCTTGTACGGCGCGCTGCCGGAGAACATGTCCCACAGGATCCCGCTCATCCTGCGCTGGTCTCCGGCGCGCTGCTGCTCGGCGATCGTGACGCGAAGGATGGCCCGCCGCGCCACCGTCATGCGCTTGGCGAGGCGGGTGAAGACGAACGCCATGCGGCCCATGACGTTGTCGGAGGCGATCGTGCGGCACACCGATCCGTAGTGCTTGTGGAATGCCTCGGCCGACACGCCTTCGAACACCGCCGTGCGGGCGGCGGCCTTCGCCGTCCTGTAGGCCGCGCCGATGCCGTCCTTGTAGAGGCGCGTCATCCCGCAGTCGCCGACGAACACGAATCGGTCGGCATACGGGCGCTCCACGCCCCGGACGTTGATGTACGGCATGCACTGGCAGGACTTCGTCTCCGCGCGCCACTCCGGCGGGAAACAGCGTTTCACCTCCGGCGCGTCGAGGAAGGCCTGCACGAGGGCGTTGTCGATGTTCTCGCCCAGCATGCAGACCGTGACGTAGTCGCCTTTCGGAATGAGCGCGGCGAAGTCGAGGCGCGGGATGTCGAGGAGGAACACGTGCATCGAGCTGCCCACCGTGCGGGCGATGACGTCGCGGCCCAGGTAGTACTCCCGGATGAACGTCTTCGTGATCGACGGGGCCACGTACCCGATGCCGGCGGCCTCGAAAGCCTTGAGCACCGGCGAGTTCACGCCGGTAGCCACCGTGAGCAGATCGTAGGTGGCCTGGTCCCCGGTCCGCAGCCTGATGACGGGCTTCCCGTTCTCCACGCTGACGCCGTCGACGCGCCCCCGCACCAGGTTCGCGCCTTTGCCCAGGGCCCGCTCCAGCAGGTGCTGGTCAAAGCTCTCCCAGTCCCGATCCTTCACGTCCTTCGGGCCGGCGCCGCGATGCACGGCCCCGATCCGCATCTCCCGCAGCGGCGTTTCGATGAGCACGCTGCCCACGTCCATGTGCAGATGGTAGGAATCGATGCCCCGCTGAACCACGGTGGGCGGCAGGTTGAGGCCCTCTGCCGCGAGGTTCTGGACCAGCGACTCCGACACGATGCCGCCGCACATGTTGCAGCCCTGCGGCGACGAGTGGTGGAAGTCGCGCGACTCGTAGATGTCCACGTGGAGGTCCAGGCCGACCCGGCCGGCGATCTCGAGCAGGAAATACGCGAAGAGCGATCCCGCGGGCCCGGCGCCGATGACGCACACCCGTGCGCCGTCGTCCAGCTTGAGTTCCGGGCCGCCGCCAGGCGGCTCGTGCGTGACCGGTTCGAGCGTCATGGGAGCCTCTGCTGCCGACAACTCACCGAGTGCGGCCCGACGATAGGGCCCCCTAAGTATCTTCGCGGCGTCAGGCCTGTCAAGATCGTTCGTCCGGATCTTTCGTCCGGATCGCCCCTCCGGACGCGCGCTCCTACTTCGCAGCCACACGAATCTCCACGACGGCGCTCAGCAGGCCGACCCGGGTCGCGGGCTTCTGCGTCAGGCCTGAACCACCTGCCAGGATGTTGTCCCACACCGCCGGCGGCGCGGCGGGAGCGAGGCCGTCGACAATCTCCCGGCCCTTGCGCGTGCGAATCGGCCGCGGCACGGCCGTGTGCTTTCCGTCGATCAGGCCCGCGATGGTCGAACTCAGCAATTCCGTTCGCGCCGCGGGCGTCATCCGCTCGTCGGCTTCCTCCGCGAGCTCCTCCAGGTTCTCCAGCGGATCGTGCCCGCCGACGAGGTAGACGGCCTCGAGACCGGCTTGAGGGTCCACGGTGAACCAGCTGCCGCTGCCGGGCGCATCGTGCCGCACGCCGGCCCGCACGAGGCTGGCGCCGCGCACAGTGGCTCCGGGGAAGAGCATCGACAGCCCGCCGCGCGAGTCCCTGGCTATCACGTAGGCATGGCCGTCGCTCCCGGTGCTGAAGGAGAGCCGGATTTGATCCCCGCCGGCCACCGCGCTGCCGTCAGTGATAGAGAAGGCGGTCCGCTGGCCGTTCTCCATGCGCTGCCCGGCGGCCGTCCAGTAGAGCGTGAAGCGGGGCAGCGGCGGCGGCGCTTTCGGCCGGTTCCAGTAACTCACGGCCGCCGGTACGATCCTGAGCGAGGCGGCCGCCGCGAGGACGATCGCGAGGGTGACAAACGCGCGCTTCGCCCTCCGCATGAGACGGCGGTCTTCCACCTCCGACGAACTCACGAGTCGGTGCCCGACAAGGGCGATCGACTCGCGGCTGCGCGCAGGGTCGTAGACAACCCGCTGCCACGCCGCCAGCCTGGGACGCCCGGGAGGCTCCGCCGAGGCGAGCGGATCGGCGTCGGCCGGGTCCGCCAGCACGACAATGTTGCGCTTGGTCCTGAAGGCGTGGGCGAGGTCCGCGGCCCGGACGTCGGCGTGGGCGCCGCCCGAACCAGGCTGGGAGGCCGACGAGAGGAGAACGAAGTCCGGCGCCTTCTCGATCGTCTTGAGGCGTTCAGGGCCGGATGCGGCGCCGGGATTGCGGCCGGCGACGACGACGCGGAAGCCGAGGCGCGCGAGGCCCGCGGCGACCTCGGCGGCCATTCCCCCGGCTTCGACGTCACGGCAGCAGAGGTATACGTCGTATTCGACGGTTTTCATCGGCGCTCCGGGCGCCTTTCATGCTAGCACCGTCGAATGCAGGCGCGGCCGGAACGCCCCGCAGGCGTGCCGGCCGCGTCAGTGTCTGGAGCGGACCCCGGGAGCCGGGGCGCCCGAACGAATCTCTACTTCGCCTTCGAGATCACGCGGATCTCGTTCGCCCGCTTCGCGCCGGCGCCGTCCTTGAAGTACACCACGACCTGATCGTTGACGCCCAGCAGGTCGGTCACTGTCGGCGCCTTGCCCTGCTCCTTGAACTGCCTCGTGATGGTGCCGAGGCCCTGGCCCACAATCGACGTCTTCGGGTCGACCGTGAAGGTCCAGTCCGCATCTCCAGACTTCACGGTCACCGACGATCCGCTGATCGCCGTGATCGCGCCGCGCGCGCTGCCGCCCGTCGTCTCGGCGGGCGCGGAGCCCTCGCTCGGGGCGAGGCCCGAGTGGACTTCGATGGCCGTCAGCACGCCGCCCACGTCCTTGTAGTGGACCTCAACGCCCATGCCGGCCTTCACGAAGTCCGCGAACTTGACGCCGGCGGCCCCCTGCGCCTCAGCCTGGGCCTGCGCCTTCCCGGCGCCGCGCGCCGTCAGCGTCGTGGACTTGTCCACCTTGAAGGTCATGTCGCTGCCCGCCACCTTGACCACCAACGTGTCGCCGGCGACACTCACGACCGTTCCCCGCACCCACTTCGACTGGGCCGACGTCACCGGTGCGCACACCAGCGCCGCCACGAGCGCAACCGCCACGACTGCCAGAACCTTCTTCATACACATCCTCCCCGGGTGGGCTTGCCTGCCGGACTAGAGCCAGTTGGCCATTCCCCTTAATCGGAACGCCCTATTCTAGACCAACTGGACGGACATGGCGCAGGAGATGTTCCGCTCCGCCGCGGAAAAGGGGTTCGAGGGGAGGATTGGGAGAACTCGGCCCGAGCCGAACTCAGACCGCGCCGACCTCCGGACCCGGAATGGGCCAGGCACCGGCCCCCGCCCGGATGCCGGCCGCGGCGGTAGAATGGAGGCGCCCGGGCCGGGGACACCTCCACTGCCGCTACCCCGGCTTGCGGAAGGCCTTGACCCTGTCCAAGGCCGCCGGTCCGTTTGCCGCCTGCAGGTCCAAGGCCCCGCTTGGCGGCCTCGGAACGTTCGAGCACTTTCCGGCGGTTGAATCCGAGCGGGTGCTCGGGGCCTCAGCGGGCACGCCGGGCGTGCCCGGCCCGGCCGCGTTGAGGACGTTCAGCATGATGGACTCGATGAGGAGTACCGACAACCTCGCCAGGGTCCTGTGGGACTACATGCTGCTGCGCCATGAGCCCGCACCCGCCGACGTGATCCTCGTCCTGGGCAGCAACGACGTCCGCGTGGGCGAGCACGGCGCCAGGCTGTTCCTGCGGGGCCTCGCGCCGCTGATGGTCTGTTCGGGCAACGTGGGCCGGCTGACCGCCGGCCGATTCGTGAAGAGCGAGGCGGAGACGTTCGCCGATGCGGCCGTCCGCCTCGGCGTCCCGCGGCCGTCCATCCTGATCGAGGCCGCGTCCACCAACACCGGAGAGAACATCGACCGGTCGCGCGAACTGCTCGCGTCGGCCGGCGTTCAAGTGTCCCGCGTGATCGTCGTGCAGAAGCCGTACATGGAACGCCGCGCGTGGGCCACCTTCAAGTTGCGCTGGCCGGAGCCCGAACTGCAGGTCACCTCGCCGCCCATCCCGTACGACGAGTATCCGACGCCGGCCATCCCACGCGACCTCGTGATCGACATCCTGGTGGGCGACGTGCAGCGGATGCGGGTGTACGCGGAGCGCGGCTTCCAGGTGCCGCAGCCGATGCCGGACGAGGTCTGGGCAGCCTGGACGGAACTGGTGGCCCGCGGCTATACGGGCCACCTCGTCACCTGATCATTCCTTCGGGCCGGCGCCCCAGTAGTTGACGCCCTCGCGGTCCGCGTGCCGGCCGAAACTGCGCACCTCTTCCTGCGTGACGAAGTACGTTTCGTGGTGACCGTAGATGCGCGAGAAGACCACGCGCCCGCTCTGGCCGCCGGGGGTGGAGAAGGTGATCTCCGCCATCGACTTGTCGCGCTTCGACGTGAGATCCCGCGAGCAGAGCGGGCACAGGAACCGGACCTCGTCGTTCTTCTTGAGCGAGAACGACTCCGGCGCCATGACGTGGTAATTGCCGGGCTGCGGGCTGAAGAGCAGGAGCGCCGTTCGCCCGTGGCACTCGGTCTTCAGGATGATCTTCACGTTGGGATTCAGAATCCCGTAGCACTTCGGGCAGTGATAGTTGCGTTTCATGACAGGCTCCTCCGCCGCGGGTGGTGGATGAACCGCATCGTATCACCGATGCCGGGGGGTCACTCGACGCGCCTGTAGAGGTGGGCGCGCCGGTTCGACAGAACCAGGGCGATGGCCTCGTGCTCGAGGACGGCGGACGTGCGGTAGAAGTCGCCGGGCCGGCTGTCCCGCAGAA
>Ga0079037_100002146_pt1 | contig 10690 bp, 9 predicted proteins | sample Mud3Dept4metaG_FD_71479 | JGI IMG/M metagenome (GOLD analysis project Ga0079037, IMG submission 71479) | Freshwater wetland microbial communities from Ohio, USA, analyzing the effect of biotic and abiotic controls - Mud 3 Core 4 Depth 4 metaG | ecosystem: Environmental > Aquatic > Freshwater >... | reverse complement strand
CGGGCGCCTTCCGGGGCCAGGGGCCGGGGTGCGGCGACGGCCGCCTGCGGAGCGCGCGAACCCCGCCCCCGCCGAGGCGCGCGCGTCCGCTCCTTCGCGGCGGCGAACACGACCCTGCGCCGCCGCCCCGGGCCGGATGCCGGGGAGGCCTTTCGCCGCCGCGCGGCGCCGCACCGGGGCGCGCCGAGGCCCCGAGCCGTTCGTGGCGCGCGAGCACCAGCGGCCGGAGACGCACCCCGGCCCCCGGACACGTCGAGGGCGAGAGGCGGCCGGCCCTCGGCGCGACGACCGGCGCGCCACCAGGGCGGGTGCGGGCCGGGCCCCGGCGGCCCGCTAACCGCGCGGCGCCTCCTCGACCAGCACCGCGCGCGGGAAGTTCCCGAAGTTCTCCTGGCACTCGCGCGCCGAGCCGCGCACCCAGACGCCCACCGTGTGGGAGCCGGCGCCGACCTGCCCGAAGAGGGTGGAGACCGAGACCGGGCTCGAGGCGGCGCCGGCGCCGGACGGGACGTAGACCACCGCCCGCCCGCCGCCGCCCTCGTGGTCGGTGTCCGGGCGGCCGTCCACCCGCAGCTGGAAGTCGCAGAAGGTCCCCGGCTCGCCGACCGCGTCGACGTGGGTGTTCCACACCAGCAGCACCGCCGAGTCGGGGCGCTGCTTGGTGAAGGACCCCAGGGTGCGCAGCCGAGCGTAGCCGGGGCCGACGCGGTGGGTGCCGGCGCCCTCGCTGTACTCGAGGCGCTGGCGCAGGGGCACGGTCTCGGCCACCCGGGTCTCCAGGCTGGCCACCCGCGTCACCTGGGCGGCGATCTGGGCCTCCTGCGCGCCGCTCGAGGACTGCACCGTGGCCAGGCGCGCCTCCTGGGCCGCGGCCGCCCCCTGCAGGGCGGCCTGGCCCGACTCCACCGTCTTGACCCGGCTCGCCAGCTCGGCGAGGGCGGCCTGCACGTCGCTGGCCTGGAGGTCGGTGCCGGAGTTGGCGAAGCGCATGGTGTTGGCCGAGCGATCGGCGCCGAAGACCAGCCAGGCGGAGCCGGCCGCCGCCAGGGCGGACACGGTGGACGCAGCGATCAGGGCGATGGTCGACTTGCGGATCACGGGGCCAGGTGACGCGGAGTCGCGATGAGAGCACGGCTCCCGCCCCGAAGTCGAGCCCGCCGCAGGGCCGGCGCGGCCCCGACAGGCGAGGACCCGGGCCCGGCACGGCCGGGCCCGGATCCGGGAGGGATCGCCGCGGGCCTAGTCCTGCGGCTGGCCGCCCCGCCGCAGGAAGGCGGGGATGTCGTACTGGTCCTCGTCGAGCTGCTTGAAGCCCGAGGCGTCGCGGGTGCGGGCCGGGCGCGGGCGGGGCGCCGGCGCGGCGGCCGCCGGAGCCGGCGCAGGTGCCACCCGCACCGGCGGCGCCGGCCGCGGCTCCTCGACAGGGACCGAGCGGGGCAGCGGCGGGGGGGCGGCGGCCGCCCGGGCGGCCACCGCCGGCAGCGACGCCTGCCGCGGCGAGGCGGCTCGGACCGGCACCTCGCGGGGGGAGAAGCCGGTGGCGATGACGGTGATCTTCACCTCGTCGGCCATGTGGTCGTCGATCACCGAGCCGAAGATGATGTTGGCCTCCGGGTCGGCGGCGGCCTGGGCCATGGAGACCGCCTCGTTCACCTCGTGCAGGGTCAGCGAGGGGCCGCCGGTGATGTTCACCAGCAGGCCGGTGGCGCCGTCGAGGGTCACGTCCTCGAGCAGCGGCGAGCTGATGGCGGCCTGCATGGCCTCGACGGCGCGCTGGTCGCCGCTGGAGCGGCCGGAGCCCATGAGGGCCATGCCCTGCTCGGCCATGATGGTGCGGACGTCGGCGAAGTCGACGTTGACGAGGCCGTGGACGGTGATGAGGTCGCTGATGCCCTGCACCGCGTTGAGGAGCACCTCGTCGGCGCGCTTGAAGGCGTCGGCCAGGGACATGCTCTCGCCGGCCACCGAGAGCAGCCGCTGGTTGGGGATGACGATGAGGGTGTCGACCGCCTGGCGCAGCTCGGCGATGCCCTCCTCGGCCTGCTTGCGGCGGCGGTTGCCCTCGAAGAGGAAGGGCTTGGTGACCACGCCCACGGTGAGGGCGCCCGTCGACTTGGCGATGTCGGCGATGACCGGGGCGCCGCCGGTGCCGGTGCCGCCGCCCATCCCGGCGGTGACGAAGACCATGTCGGCGCCGGCCAGGGCCTCGGCGATGGCCTCCTTGCCCTCCAGGGCCGACTCGCGCCCCCGGTCGGGGTCGGCCCCGGCGCCCAGGCCGCGGGAGACGCCCTTGCCGAGCTGGATCTTCACCTGGGCCCGGTTGGCCGCCAGCGCCTGCACGTCGGTGTTGGCGGCGATGAACTCCACGCCCTCCAGGCGGCCGGCCACCATGGTGTTGATGGCGTTTCCGCCGCCGCCGCCCACGCCGATCACCTTGATCCTGGCGGCCGGCTCGTTCTTCTCGGTGTACTCGATCATGTGTTCTCCTCGGAAAGTGCGGGCGGTCAGAAGATCTCGCCGAGCCACTCCTTCATGCGGCTCTTGACCTTGCGGTAGACGTTCTCCTCGCGGATCTTGAAGTACGGGCTGCCCTCCTCCTGGCGAGCGCCGTAGATCACCAGCCCCACCGCGGTGGCGAACATCGGGCTCTTCACCACGTCGACCAGGCCGCCGATTCCGCGGGGCATCCCGCGCCGCACCGGCATGCCCAGCACCTCCTCGGCCATCTCCGGCATTCCGGCCAGCAGCGTCGAGCCGCCGGTGATGACCACGCCCGAGGCCAGGAGCTCCTCCATGCCGCACTTCTGGATCTCGTGCTGCACCAGCATGAAGATCTCCTCCACCCGCGGCTCGATGATCTCGGCCAGGATCTGGCGGGAGAGGACCCGGGGCTGGCCGCCGCCGACGCTCGGGACCTCGATGGTCTCGCTCTTGTCCACCGAGGAGGCCAGGGCGCAGCCGTATGCCTTCTTGATGCGCTCGGCCTCGTGGGTCGGCGTGCGCAGCCCCACCGCGATGTCGTTGGTGAGGTGGTTGCCGCCCAGCGAGAGCACCGCGGTGTGGGCGATGGCGCCGTTGGAGTAGATGGCGATGTCGGTGGTGCCGCCGCCGATGTCCACCAGGCAGACCCCGAGCTCCTTCTCGTCCTCGCTCAGGGTGGCCAGCGAGGAGGCCAGCGGCTGCAGCACGATGTCGGCCACGTTGAGGCCGGTGCGCTGCGCGCACTTGACGATGTTCTGGGCGCTGGAGACCGCGCCGGTCACGATGAGCGCCTTGGCCTCGAGACGGACCCCGGCCATGCCCACCGGCTCCCGGACGCCGTCCTGGTCGTCGACGATGAACTCCTGGGGCAGGACGTGGATCACCTCGCGGTCGAGCGGGATGGCCACCGCCTTGGCCTGGTCGATGACCCGCTCCACGTCGGTCTGCTTGACCTCCTTGTCCTTGATGGCCACCACCCCGTGGGAGGGGAAGGCCTTGATGTGGCCCCCGGCGATCCCGGTGTAGACGGTGGTGATCTCGCAGCCGCCCATGTGCTCGGCCTCCTCGATGGCGCGCTTGATCGAGGCGACGGTGGCGTCGATGTTGACCACCACCCCCTTGCGCAGGCCCTTCGAGGGGTGCGAGCCGATGCCGATGATGTCGATGCCCTCGTCGGTCACCTCGCCGACGATGGCGCAGATCTTGGTCGTGCCGATGTCGAGGCCGACCAGGACGTCTCCAGTCTTCGCCATGAACCACCTCCGGGCGAGCGGCGCGACGCGCCCACGCCCCACCTAGGGCCCTCTCGGGCCCGCCTTCCCCGCCGTCCTGGAGGCGGGCGACCGAGGGCCCACCTCCGCGCTTCGCCCCGCCAGCCGGACCGTCACCCGGTTCGGGCTGGTCCGGTTGTCGAGGTGCAACACCTCCGCCTTCCTGCCCTCGGCGCGGAGCGCCGAGAGGATCCGGTGCAGTCGGGAGAGCTTCTGGGGCAGGTCGCCCACGCCCAGGCGCACCTGCGTGCCCTCCTCGCCGATGTAGAGGGTCACGCCCTCGTCGGGGTCCACGTGGACCTCGGAGACCGAGGCCAGCGCCCCGAGCCCCTCGCGCGCGTAGCCGTCGAGCAGCGCCAGGGCCCCGGCGATGTGCTGCTCGACCGCGGCCCGGCGTTGCAGGTAGTCGTCCCTTGCGAAGCCGGTGATGACCGGCAGGTCGAGGCCGTCGCCGGAGGCGGCGCGCTTGAAGACGTGGGCGTCCCGGTCGACCAGGTACAGGCCGCCGAGGTCCACCAGCGCCGCCGGCTCCCGCTCGACCACCGCCACCTCCAGGGCCGGCGGGAAGCGCCGCGTGGCCCGGGCCGACTTCACCCAGGGGTGCCGCTCCAGCGCCGCCTGCACCGCCTCGGGCTCGAGCGCGAGCAGCTGGTCGCCGGGCTTGGCCGGCGAGAGCGCCAGCAGCTCCGCCTCTGCGGCGCGCGAGGCGCCCGGGAAGCGGACGGCGCGGATGCGCATGGCGTCGGCCGAGGTGAGGAAGCGGTGCAGGCCGAGGCCGGCGAGGAGCAGAAGGGCCAGGCCGGCGGCCGCGGCGAGGGCGCGACGCGCCGCGCGGGGGAGGCCCGGGCGGGACGCCTCCTCGGGCGACCGGTCGACGCGCCTCCTGTTCGGACCCCGACCCACTCGCCACACCCCACGCCGCCCATACCGCCGCTTTCGGGCGGTATCACCCGAGGGTGCAGAATGCCAGATCCTCCAGATCTGTAAAGTATTTGGATGCCGAAAAGGCGGCGCGGGGGCCCTGCGCCGCGGGCGCGTCCCACGGACGCGCGGCATCCCCCTCTTGGGCGAGATCAAGGCGACGGCTGCCCACCTGGACTCAGATGGGCGCCGGGACTCGCACCTCCGCCCCGTCCCGGGAGCCGAACCATGCCCGCAAAGCCGATCGCGCTCGTCGCGTCCCTCGTCCTCGCGGGCGCCGTCTGGGCGGCCCCTCCGGCCAAGGGGTCGAAGCAGCAGGCGAAGCCCGCGGCCGCCAAGACCGCAGCCGCCAAGACCGCCGAAAAGCCGCTCGCCCCGCTCCCGGCGGACGTCAAGCCGGGCTGGTCCCACGGGCCCTACGAGGCGGGAGACTGCAGCATCTGCCACCAGAAGAACGACCGCCGCGATCCCGGCCCGGTCTCGGTGAAGGGCAACGACCTGTGCTTCGGCTGTCACGAGGAGTTCCGCGAGATCATGGGCCGCAAGTTCCGGCACGCCGCGGCCACCGACGCCTGCGTGAACTGCCACAACCCCCACAACTCCGCCGAGCGAAAGCTGCTGCGCCACGAGCAGACCGCCCTGTGCTTCGAGTGCCACGACGACATCCGGGCGGTGGCCCAGAACTCCAAGGTGAAGCACGCGGCGCTGACGACCGGATCGAAGTGCGCCGGCTGCCACAATCCGCACGCGGCCAACGTGGAGAAGCTGCTGGTGCTCCTGCCCTTCGACCTGTGCCTGTCCTGCCACGGCCAGGAGGGCCTCAAGGACGAGCAGGGGGTGGTCCTCGCCAACATGAAGAGGTGGCTGCAGGACAACAAGGTGTGGCACGGGCCGATCCAGGGAAAGGACTGCAGCTCCTGCCACCGGACCCATGGCGCAGACCACTTCCGGCTCCTGTCGGCCGACTACCCGCCCAAGTTCTACGCGCCCTACGAGTCGAAGAACTACGAGCTGTGCTTCGGCTGCCACGACGAGCGGGCCATGGCCGCCGCCGAGACCAACGCCCTGACCGGCTTCCGGGACGGCAAGCGCAACCTGCACTACCTGCACGTCAACAAGTCGGACCGGGGCCGGACCTGCCGCGCCTGCCACGAGGTCCACGCCTCGCACCAGAGCCACCACATCCGCGACGGCGTCCCCTACGGCCCCAAGGGCTGGATCCTGAAGCTCAACTACCAGAAGACCGCCAACGGCGGCTCGTGCGCCAAGACCTGCCACGACACCAAGACCTACGCGCGGGACGGGGGGGCGCCCGGCAAGGCGTCTCGCGGACCCCTGCCGCCCGCATCCCAGGCCCGCCGCCCGTGACCGCGGGCGCCCGCGCGGCCCGGTGGCTGCTTCTGGCGGCGGCCGCGCTGTGGCCCCTCGCCGGAGGCGCCGCCGAGGTCGGGGCGACGGTCGAGGAGGCCGAGCTCCCGGCGCTGGGCGGCGGGACCGTGTCGCTCCTCGGGCGCGGCGCCGCGGCGAGCGTGGTGGTCCTGTTCCGGCCGGACCAGGAGAACTCGGTGGACGCGCTTCGGCAGCTGGCCGCCTGCGAGCGGGAGTTCGCCGGCAAGCCGGTTCACTGGGTGGCGGTGGTCTCGGCCGCCTGGCCGGAGGAGCAGGTCCGGTCGGCGGCGCGCGCCACCGGGATCCGCATGCCCGTCGCCGTGGACCGCGGCGACGAGATCTACGCCCGGCTGGGGGCGCGGCTGCACCCGGTCATCGCGGTGGTGGGCAAGGACCGCCGGCTGGCGGCCTGGGAGCCCTACCGCCGGCTCAACTACTGCGAGCGGGTGGCGGCCCGGCTCCGCTTCCTGCTCGGCGAGACCTCGCAGGCCGAGATGGATCGGGTGCTCTCTCCGCCGCAGGCCACCATGCCCGGGGCGGAGGCCGCCGCCGTGGCTCGCCGCGACGTCAACCTGGGCCGCAGGCAGCTGCAGCAGGGGAGCGCGGAGAAGGCGCTGGAGAGCGCCCGCAAGGCCCTGGCCCGCGACCACGGGCTGGCCGCCGCCCACGCGCTCCTGGGCCAGGCACTGGCGGCGCTGGGGCGCTGCCCCGAGGCGTTGCCGAGCTTCGCCGAGGCGCTCCGCCTCGACCCGACGGAGGCGGCGGCCCTGGAAGGCCAGCGGGCTTGCGCCGCCGCGGCACCGGGACGCTAGACTGCGGCCCGGGGCACGAGGAGGTCGAGGCTCGATGGGCTGCGATCGGATCGCCGCGTCTGCGCTGGGGCTGCTGCTCGCGGCCGGGAGCTGGCCGCTGCCCTCGCTGGCCTTCGCCCACGCCGAGGTGGGGGATCCGGTGCCGCGGGCGGAGCTGCCGGCGCTCGGCGGCGGCAGCGCGCCGCTGGTCGTGCCGGGCAAGGTGAGCCTGTTCGTCTTCTTCCGGCCGAGCCAGGATCGCTCGCTCGAGACGCTGCGTCACCTGGCCGCCCTGGAGAAGGAGTTCGCCGGGAAGCCGGTGTACTTCGCCGCGGTGGCCTCGGACGCCGCGCCCGCGGCCGAGGTCCGGGCCACCGCCCGCGAGGCGGGCATCCGCATGACGGTGCTGCTCGACCGGGGAGACGCCCTCTACGGGGAGCTGGGCGTCCGGCTGCACCCGGTGGTCGGGATCGCCGACGCCCAGGGGCGCCTGGCCGCCTACCAGCCGTACGCCTCCGTCAACCACGCCGAGGTGATGCGGGCCCGGATCCGCCGGGCGCTCGGGGAGATCGACGACGCCGAGCTGGCCCGGGTGCTGGATCCGCCGTCGGCCGCCGTCTCGATCGACGCCGAGCGCGCCGCCGCCGGCCGCGAGCTCAAGCTGGGCCGGATGCTGCTCGAGCGCAAGAGCTACGACAAGGCCCTGGAGAGCGCGCGCAGGGCCCTGGCCCGGGATCGGTCCCTGGCCGCCGCCCACCTGCTGGCGGGGCAGGCGCTGGCCGGGCTGGGACGCTGCGACGAGGCGCGGCGGGAGCTCGACGAGGCGCTCCGGCTCGACCCAGGGAACGCCGCCGCCGCCGAGGCGCGCCGGGCCTGCGGCGGATGACCCCGATCAGGCCTTGAGCGAGGCCTCCTCGAGGAGGCGCTCGCACAGGTCGGGGAAGGCGATGCCGTTGCCGGCGGCGATCTTCGGGACCAGCGAGGTGGGGGTCATGCCGGGGAGGGTGTTCACCTCCAGGATGAACGGCTCCCCGGCGGGGGTCAGGATGAAGTCGCTGCGAGTGACGCCGGCGCAGCCGAGCGCCCGGTGCGCCACCTCGGCGGCGCGGGAGACGCGCTGGGCGTGCTCGGGGGGGATGCGCGCCGGGTAGAAGTACTGGGTGGTCCCGGCGGTGTACTTGGCGGCGTAGTCGTAGAACTCGTTGGCCGGGACCACCTCGATGACGCCGAGCGCCTGGTCGTCGAGGACCGCCACCTGGATCTCCTTGCCCTGGACGTACCGCTCGACGACGACGTCGCCCTTGTAGCGGGCCGCGTCGAGGCAGGCGGCGCGGAGACCGTCCGCGTCCTTGGCGATGGCCACGCCCACCGAGGAGCCCTCGGCGCCCGGCTTGACCACCGCCGGCAGCCCGAAGGGGAGGTCGGACGGCGCCACCAGCGAGGCGCGCTCGCGCGGGAAGACCCGGTACTCGGCGACCGAGAGGCCGTGGTCGCGGAAGAGGAGCTTGGAGAAGACCTTGTCCATCCCCAGCGCCGAGGCGAGCACCCCGGATCCGGTGTAGGGGATCCCCATCGACTCGAGCAGGCCCTGGATGCAGCCGTCCTCGCCCCACCGCCCGTGCAGGGCGATGAAGGCCACCTCGACCCGGCGCCGACGCAGCTCCTCGGCGACGTCCAGGTCCACGTCCACCAGCACCACGTCGTGGCCCTTCGACCGGAGCGCCTCGGCGCACCCCTTTCCGGTCTTGAGAGACACCTCGCGCTCGGAGGACCGCCCGCCGTACAGCACCGCCACCTTCCGTCCCAGCCAGTGACCCATGACCCGCGCCTCCTCAGTCGACGGATTCGCCCCCGAAATCGCCCAGCAGCCGCACCTCCAGGTCCAGGGCGATCCCGAAGCGCTCGCGCACCCGCTGCCGCGCCAGGCGGATGAGCGCCAGGCAGTCCCGCGCCGTGGCCCCGCCCAGGTTCACCACGAAGTTGGCGTGGACGTCGGACCACATGGCGCCGCCGGCGCGGTGCCCCTTGAGGCCGCAAGCCTCGATGAGGCGCCCGGCGTGATCGCCCGGCGGGTTGCGAAAGGTCGATCCCCAGGTCGGCTGGTGGAGCGGCTGGGTCCTCCGCCGGTGCTCCACGTCGGCCTCCATGGCTGCGAGGCTCCGGGCCAGGTCCCCCGGCCGCAGCCGCACCTGGACGCGGGTCACCACCGCCCCGGGCGGGAGCCGGCAGGTGCGGTAGGCGAAGCCCAGCTCGGCGGCCGGGATCCAGCGGGCCCCGGCCGGCGTCGCCACCTCGACCCGCTCGACGACGTCCTTCATCTCGCCGATGCGGGTGCCGGCGTTCATGGCCACCGCGCCGCCGAGGGTGCCGGGGATTCCGGCCGCGAACTCGCAGCCGGTCAGGCCCAGCTCGCGGGCGCGGGAGACGAGCCGGCTGGTGGGGGCACCGGCCGAGAGCACCAGGCGGCCGTCGCCCGCCGACTCCTCGCCGAAGTCCACCGGGAGCTTCACCACCGCGCCGCGGATGCCGAGGTCGGCCACCAGCACGTTGGCGCCGCCGCCGAGCACGGTGACCGGGATCCCGCGCCCGGCGCAGAAGGAGAGCATCTCCGCCAGGTCGGCGGCGTCGGCCGGCCGGAAGAGCAGGTCGGCCGGGCCGCCCACCCGGATGGCGGTCCGCGTGGCGAGCGGGGCGTCGGGCTGGCAGTCGCCTCGGACCCGCCGGGACAGCTCGTCGCGCCAGTCCCCGGCCATCTAGGCTCCCCGCAGGAGCGACAGCAGCTCGGGCCCGGCGCCGGTCACGTCGCCCGCGCCCAGGGTGAGGACCAGGTCGCCCGGCCGGACCCGCTCGCGCGCCGCCGCCGCCAGGCGGGAGCGCTCCGCCACGAAGGTGACGTCGCGGTGACCGCAGGCGCGGATGGCCGCCGCCAGCGCGGCCCCGGAGACGCCGGGGATGGCCTCCTCGCCGGCCGGGTAGATCTCGCCGAGGATGACCACGTCGGCGTCGCCGAAGGAGGTGGCGAACTCGTCGAGCAGGTCGCGGGTGCGGGTGTAGCGGTGCGGCTGGAAGAGGCACACCACCCGGCGCCCGAAGGCCTCGCGCGCCCCGCGCAGGGTGGCGCGGACCTCGGCGGGGTGGTGGCCGTAGTCGTCCACCACCGTGACGCCGCCGGCCTCGCCCCGCACGGTGAAGCGGCGCTGCACGCCCTCGAAGGCGGCGAGGGCCTCGCGGACCCGGTCGAGGGGCAGGTCCATCTCGTCGGCCAGCGCCACCACCGCCAGCGCGTTGAGGGCGTTGTGTCGGCCCACCATCCGCACCTCGAAGCGGCCGAGCGGCTCGCCGCGCCGGATGGCGTCGAAGGCCACCGAGTGGCCCTTCACCTCGATGCGGGCGGCGCGGTAGTCGGCCTCCGGCGCCTCGCCGTAGGTGACGAAGCGCTTCTCCACGTCCTCGAGCAGCGAGCGCACGGTGGGGTGGTCGACGCACAGGATGGCCAGGCCGTAGAAGGGCACCCGGTTCACGAAGTCCACGAACCCCTGGCGCAGGGCGGCCGGCGTGCCCCAGTAGTCGAGGTGCTCCGGGTCGATGTTGGTGACCACCGCCACCGTGGGGGTGAGCCGCAGGAAGGACCCGTCCGACTCGTCGGCCTCGGCCACCATGTAGTCGCCCCGGCCCAGCTTGGCGTTGGAGCCGAAGGCGTTGACCTTCCCGCCCACCACCGCGGTCGGGTCGAGGCCGGCCTGGGCCAGCAGGTGGGCCGCCATCGAGGTGGTGGTGGTCTTCCCGTGGGAGCCGGCCACCGCGATGCCGTACTTGAGCCGCATCAGCTCGGCCAGC
>Ga0079037_100002145_pt1 | contig 10690 bp, 9 predicted proteins | sample Mud3Dept4metaG_FD_71479 | JGI IMG/M metagenome (GOLD analysis project Ga0079037, IMG submission 71479) | Freshwater wetland microbial communities from Ohio, USA, analyzing the effect of biotic and abiotic controls - Mud 3 Core 4 Depth 4 metaG | ecosystem: Environmental > Aquatic > Freshwater >... | reverse complement strand
GAATTCCGCCCCCGAGAAGAAGGACCAGCGCCCCTCGCGCTGCGCCACGCACCTCGCCACCATGGCCCGCAGGTGGCCCCGGAGCGCGTGGCGAAGCGGCTCGCCCGCCTCGATCGCCCCGCAAGCGACCAGCCCCCCGCCGGCCGAGAGGCCGTCGGCCGCCATGGAGTCGAGGGAGGCCCGGTACTGCTCCTCGCCGATGGCCCCGGTGTCCACCAGCCACCGGCCCAGCGTGTCGCCGCGCAGGTCGGAGTCGAAGTCGATGGGCGCCCCGCGCCACAGGAACAGCGTGCGGACCCGGTCGCGACGCCGCAGGCGCAGGATGCCGTCGGCGCCGGCGCGCCACAGCCGGTGCAGCAGGTCGGCGACGAGCCCGGGCCGGATCTCGCCCTGCTCGGCCGGTGGCCGGGAGAGGATCCGCGCCATCCCCTGTCCCACCGCGCCCGCCGGGGGGCGCGCCGCCCCCGCCTGGGACAGCAGCAGGGCCAGGCGCTCCGGCAGCTCGCGGGAGGTCGGGTCGGCCACGTAGGCGTTGGCCTGCAGGTCGAGGACGGCCCGCACGCCCACGGCCCGGCCCAGGTGGGCGCGGTCGGTGACGACCAGGACGAGTCGCGGGTCGGCCCGCCGCAGTCGCCGAGCCAGGTGCTCGCCGTCCACCAGGGGGAGGTCGGCGGCGACCACCGCCGCCTCCGGGCGGAGGGAGGCGAAGGACTCGTAGCCGGCCTCGTGGGTCTCGGCCGGGAGGACCTCGTACCCCTCGTCGGCGAGGCGCTGGCCGACGAGCTCGCGCGTCGGCCGGTGTCCCTCTGCCAGGAGAATGCGCTTCAATCGCCGAAATTGTACGTTGTCCCGGGATGAAGGACATCTTGTCGCTCCGCCACCGCCCGGTGCTGGAGGCCCTGGCCCGGTCGCCGGCGCTGCTGGCCTTCGACTACGACGGCGTGCTGGCGCCGCTGGTCCTCGATCCCCACGGCTCGGCCATGCGCCCCTCCACCAGGCGCCTGCTCGCCCAGGCGGCCCGGCTCTACCCCTGCGCGGTCGTCTCGGGACGGGCCTATCCCGCCACCGCCCGGTTCGTGCAGGGGCTGCCCCTCACCGTGGTCGGCAACCACGGCGTCGAGCTCGGCGAGGAGGTCCCGGTGCTCCCGGAGGTGCTGGAGCGGGTGCGGGGCTGGCAGAGGCAGCTCGCGGCCCGGCTGGCGCCGGTTCCGGGGGTCTACTTCGAGGAGAAGCGCTGCACCCTGGCGATCCATTACGGCCTGTCGCGGACCTGGCGCAGGGCGGGGGAGGCGGTCCGGGCCGCAGCCGAGGGGCTCCACGGCGCCCGGCTGGTCCAGGGCAAGAAGGTCCTCAACGTGCTGCCGAGCCACTTCCCCACCAAGGGGGACGCGGTTCGGGCCCTGCTCGCCCGCGGCAACCTCGAGACCGCGCTCTACTGCGGCGACGACGTGACCGACGAGGACGTCTTCGCGCTCGGGTCTCCGGCGGTGCTCGGCGTCCACGTCGGGAAGGGGCGCTCGCTGGCGCCCTACCGGCTCGCGGTCCAGCGGGACGTCGAGCGACTGCTCGGGATCCTGGTCGGGCTGCGCCGGTCCTGAGGGGGCTGACCCCCGGACGCCGGCCGCGGTATGACAGGGTGGTGGCGAAGCCCGGCGGGAGCATGGACCTGTTCGATCGGGTGCGGCCCCGGGCACTCTCGGTGGGGGAGCTCACCCGGGCGCTGCGCGAGGCCATCGAGCCGCGCTTCCGCGACGTGTGGGTGGCCGGGGAGGTGACCAGCCTCCGCCGCCAGTCGAGCGGCCACCTCTACTTCACCCTGCGAGACCCAGAGGCGGCGCTCCCGGCCGTCCTCTGGTCCTCGCAGGCGCGGCGGCTCAAGTTCGATCTGCGCGACGGCATCGAGGTGATCGTCCGCGGCCACGTGGAGATCTACCCACCTCACGGGAAGTACCAGCTCATCGGTACCGAGGTCGAGCCGCGGGGAGCGGGCGCCCAGGCCCTCCAGCTGCAGCAGCTCAAGGAGCGGCTGCAGCAGGAGGGGCTCTTCGATCCGGCCCGCAAGCGCCCGCTGCCCTTCCTGCCGCGCAGGGTGGGGGTGGCCACCAGCCCCACCGGCGCGGCCCTGCGCGACTTCCTGCGGGTCCTCCACGCCCGCTTCCCGGGGATCCACGTGCTGGTCGCCCCCTGCCGGGTCCAGGGCGCCGGAGGCGCGGCCACCGTGATCTCGGCGCTGCGGCTGCTCGCCGACGCCGGGGTGGAGGTGGCGGTGGTGACCCGGGGCGGCGGCTCGCAGGAGGACCTGTGGGAATTCAACGACGAGCGGCTGGCGCGCGCCATCGCCTCCTGCCCGGTGCCGGTGGTGAGCGCGGTGGGCCACGAGGTCGACGTGACCGTGGCCGACCTGGTGGCCGACGCCCGCGCCGCCACGCCCACCCACGCGGCGCAGATGGTGGCTCCGGTCCGCGACGAGCTGCTCGCCTCGTTGCGCACGACCCGGGCCCGGCTGGTCCGGGCTGCCGAGGAAGCGCTCGGGTCCCGGCGGCGCGAGCTGCGGGCACTGAGGGCCGAGCTGCCCGACCCGGCCCACCTGCTCTCCCAGCGCCGCTACCGGCTCGACGACCTCGGCCATCGCGCCGAGGCCGGCGTGCGGGGGCGGCTGCGCTCGGCGAGGATGCGGCTCGAGGAGTTCCGGGCGAGGCTGGGCCGGCGGGAGCCGCGGGCCCACCTGCGGGAGCTCCGACGCCGGACCGAGGAGGCGGATCGCCGGCTCGCCGCCTGGCAGGCCGCCACCTTCCGGCGCGAGTCGCTGCGGCTCGAGCGCCTGGCCGCCCGCCTCGAGCCCGCCAACGTGGCCAAGCTCCTCTCCCGCGGCTTCGCGCTGGTGCTTCGCGAGGGGCGCCTCGTCCGGGACAGCTCCGCCGCTTCGCCGGGGGAACCGGTTCGGCTGGCGCTCGGGCGGGGCTGGCTCGACGCCCGGGTCACGGCCCGCGACGCCGGCGAGGACCCCCTGCCCGGACGGGGCGGACGGACCGGCGAGGGCGACGGCCGCGGTTGACCCCCCCGGGAGGCGCTGCTAAGGATTCTGGCAGGAACGGCGGTGAGCCCAGCGAGCCCCAGGAAGAGCGCGGCGGCACCGCCGGAGGCGGCCAGCGAGCCCTACGACGTGCTGGTGGGCCGGCTCGAGAAGGTGGTGGGCGAGCTGGAGGCCGGGAACCTCACGCTGGAGGCCTCCATCGAGAAGTTCGGCGAGGGCATCCGCATCGTGCGGGAGGCGCAGCGGAAGCTCGAGGAGGCGGAGCGCCGGGTGGAGGCGCTGGTCCGGAGCGCCGACGGCGAGCCGGAAGCCGGGCCGCTCGACCCCGAGCCGGGCCAGGGTGGAGAGGGCGGTCGGTGAAGCCGTGGGGAAGCCAAAGGTCACCATCGTCGACGACGACCGCGACACCCGGGAGATGCTCACCCTGGCGCTGGAGCTGGAGGGCTTCGACGTGGGGCAGGCGGCCAACGGGCTGAGGCTCATCTCGGCGATGCACGTGGACCGCCCGGACGTGATCCTGCTCGACGTCATGATGAGCTGGATCGACGGTTTCGAGCTCTGCCGCGCCATCAAGAAGAACCCCACCTTCGGGGACATCCCGGTGATCTTCATATCGGCCCGCAAGAGCGCGGAGGACGAGCGCGCCGGGATGGCGGCCGGGGCGGTGGACTACTTCACCAAGCCGATCGACATGGACCGGCTCATCGCCCGCATCCGCGACATCCTGGCGGAGCGCGGCGCCGGGGCGGCCGTCCCGCCCACCTAGGGCCGCCGGGCGGATGGTGAGCCCGCTGCAAGCCTGTGCTAGAAAACGGCCCGTGACCGCGCCGGCCTTTCCCGTCGAGGAGTACCTGCAGGACGTCGCCCGGCGGGTCGGGGTGGTGCTGCAGCAGGCCGCCGAGGAGCGACGGGGAAAGGGCCCGGACCGGCTCGTCGAGGCCATCGCCTACGCGCTGCTCGGCGGCGGCAAGCGGCTGCGCCCGGCCCTGGTGCTCGCCTCGGCCGAGGCGCTGGGGGGCGAGACCGGCGACGCCTCGCTGGCCATGCGCTTCGCCGCGGCCCTCGAGATGGTGCACACCTACTCGCTGGTCCACGACGACCTGCCCTGCATGGACGACGACGACCTCCGGCGGGGCCGGCCCACGGTGCACCGGGCCTACGACGAGGCCACCGCCGTGCTGGTGGGCGACGCCCTGCAGTCGATGGCCTTCCAGCATCTGCTCGCCGGCCCGGACGGGCGGGCGGCTTCGCTGGCCGGGCTGCTGGCTCGCGGCGCCTACCTGATGGTCGAGGGCCAGGCCCGGGACCTCGACGCCGAGACCCGGGCCCTGGGCGAGGCGGAGGTGCAGGCGCTCATGGCCGCCAAGACCGGCGCCCTCATCGCCGCCGCCGTGGAGGGCGGAGCCATCGCCGCAACCGGGTCGGACCAGGGGCTGGGCGCGGTCGGCCTGAAGCTCGGGCTGGCCTTCCAGATCGCCGACGACCTGCTCGACCTGACCGGCAGCACCGACGACCTCGGCAAGAGGGCCGGGAAGGACGCGGCCGCCGGGAAGGCGACGCTCCCCGCGCTGCTCGGGGTGGAGGCGGCGCGGCGGCGCGCGGACGCTTATTGTGAGGAGGCCCTGGCGGCGCTCCGGCCGCACGGGGCGCGGGCCGACGCACTGCGGGCGCTGGCCCGATTCGTGGTCGCCCGGAGGAAGTGAGACATGGCCCGACTGCTCGATCGCATCGACTCTCCCAAGGACCTGAAGCGCCTCTCCGTCGGGGAGCTGCCGGCGCTGTGCCAGGAGATCCGCGACGAGATCATCGAGACCTGCGCCAAGAACGGCGGGCACCTGGGCTCGTCGCTGGGGGCGGTCGAGATCAACGTGGCGCTGCACTACGTCTTCGACTCCCCGGCCGACCGCCTGGTGTGGGACGTGGGGCACCAGGCCTACGCCCACAAGCTGCTCACCGGCCGGCGCGACCGCTTCCGCACCATCCGCACCGAGGGCGGCCTGGCCGGGTTCCCGGAGCGCCAGGAGTCGGAGCACGACGCCTTCGGGGTGGGGCACGCCTCCACCGCCATCAGCGCGGCGCTGGGGATGCTCGAGGCCCGGCGCCTGGCCCAGGAGCCGGGCAAGGTGGTGGCCGTCGTCGGCGACGGCGCCCTCACCGGCGGGGTGGCCTTCGAGGGCCTGAACCAGGCGGGCTACCTGGCGCGGGACCTGATGGTGGTCCTGAACGACAACGAGATGTCCATCTCCCCCAACGTCGGGGCGCTCTCGGAGTGGTTCTCCAAGAAGTTCGCCAGCCGCACCTACAACCGCTGGCGCCGCTCGGTGAAGGAGTTCCTGGCCCAGCTCCCCAAGGGGTCCGAGGCGATCAAGGTGATCCGCCACGGCATCAACGCCACCAAGGCACTGGTGACGCCCGGCATCCTCTTCGAGGGGCTGGGATTCCACTACGTGGGCCCGGTCGACGGGCACGACGTGGCCGGCCTGGTGGAGACCTTCCAGCGGCTCGCCACCTTCGACGGTCCCGTGCTGGTCCACGTCATCACCACCAAGGGGAAGGGTTACCACCCGGCCGAGTCGGACCCGGCCACCCGCGGCCACGGGCTCTCCTTCTTCGACGTCGCCACCGGCAAGTCCACCGCCAAGAAGCCCGCGGTCCGGACCTTCACCGAGCTCTTCGCCGACGCCCTGTGCGAGCAGATGGAGCGCGACCGGCGGGTGGTGGCCATCACCGCCGCCATGCTGGAGGGGACCGGGCTCATCAAGTGCAAGCAGCTCTTCCCCGACCGGACCTACGACGTGGGCATCGCCGAGCAGCACGCCGTCACCTTCGCCGCCGGGCTCGCCTGCGAGGGGGTGCGGCCGGTGGTCGCCATCTACTCGACGTTCCTGCAGCGGGCCTTCGATCAGATCGTGCACGACGTGGCGTTGCAGCGCCTGCCGGTCACCTTCGCCCTCGACCGGGGCGGGCTGGTGGGCGCCGACGGGAAGACCCACCAGGGCGCCTTCGACCTTTCCTACCTGCGCTGCATCCCCAACCTGACGGTGATGGCCCCCGCCGACGAGAACGAGATGCGGCACATGCTGCACACCGCGCTGCAGCTCGAGGGACCGGCCGCCTTCCGCTTCCCCCGCGCCTCGGGCGCCGGCGTTTCCCTCGATCCCAGCCCCGAGGCGCTGCCGCTCGGAAAGGGGCGCCTGCTGCGCAAGGGGGGCAACCGGCCGGACGTGGCGGTGATCGCCTGCGGCACGGTGGCTCGCGCCGCCGTGGCGGCCGCCGAGGCGCTCGCCCGGGAAGGGGTCGAGGTGGCGGTGGTGGACGCGCGGTTCGTGAAGCCGCTGGACGAGGAGCTCGTCTGCTCGGTGGCGGCGGCGGCGCGCCGGGTGGTCACGGTGGAGGAGGGCGCGCTGGCGGGCGGCTTCGGAGCGGCCTGCCTGGAGGCCTTCGACCGGCGCGGCGTCCTGGCGGCCGGCCTGCGCCTGCGCCGGCTGGGCCTGCCCGACCAGTTCGTCACCCACGGGGACGCGGGAAAGCAGCGGGCCGCCTTCGGGCTCGACGCCTCCGGCATCGCCGCCACCTGCCGGGAGCTGCTCGGCGAGCGCCGGGCCACCGAGGTGGCGTGACGCGGTCGGCCGGGCCTCGGGCGGCGGGGAAGGCCAGGCCCGGCGCGGCGGCTCGGCGCCAGCGCGTCGACCTGCTCCTGGTGGAGCGGGGACTGGCCGAGTCGCGGGCCAAGGCCCAGGCGCTGGTGATGGCCGGGGCGGTGGTGGCCGGAGAGGCGCGCGTGGAGAAGCCGGGACAGCTGGTCGATCCGGCCCTGCCGCTGCGCCTCAAGGAGGACGCGGCGCCCCGGCGCTACGTGTCCCGCGGGGCCCTGAAGCTCGAGCCGGCGCTCGACCTGTTCGGCGTGGACCCCCGCGGCAAGGTGTGCGCCGACCTCGGCGCCTCCACCGGGGGCTTCACCGACCTCCTCCTGCAGCGCGGCGCGGCCCGGGTCCACGCGGTCGACGTGGGCTACGGCCAGCTGCACCCGCGGCTGCGGGCCGACCAGCGGGTGGTGGTGCGCGAGCGCGTCAACGCGCGGACCCTCGACGCCGAGGCGCTGGGGGAGCAGGTCGACCTCCTGGTGGCGGACCTGTCCTTCATCTCGCTGAGGCTGGTGCTGCCGGCGGTGGCGCGGCTGCTGCGTCCCGGCGGGACGGCGGTGGTGCTGGTGAAGCCGCAGTTCGAGGTCGGCAAGGGCGCGGTGGGAAAGGGCGGGGTGGTGCGCGAGGAGGAGAAGCGGCGGGCGGCCCTCGAGTCGGTGAGGCAGGCGGCGCAGGACCTGGGCTTCGAGCCGGCGGGAGAGGCCGAGTCGCCCATCGAGGGCCCGGCCGGCAACCGGGAGTGGCTGCTGGTGCTCCGGGCCCCCGGGGCACGCTGAAAGGGGCCCCGCCCCCCCGCCCAGCGGCGGCCCGGTGCCGAGCCCGTCCGGCCCGAACGGGGGAGTCCCCGGGGGCGGCTTGACGCTGGGCCCCCAGTTTGTTAGCTAACCCCTTACATTTTCGAGACTCCCGGGCGACCGGGGCGCGAAAGTGGGCCGAGTTTCGCCCACTTTTTGCTTTTTCTGACCATGGCGAGCATCGCACAGGAATCCGTGGCCGAGCGGACTCGGCAGCTCCTCGAGCCCGTGCTCGAGCGGGACGGGTACGAGCTCGTCGAGGTCGAGTGGCAGCGCGAGGGGCCGAGCTGGGTGCTCCGGCTCTTCATCGACCGGAAGGGCGGCGTGAACATCGACGACTGCCAGGTGGTTTCCCGCACCGTCGAGCCCATCCTCGACGTGGAGGACTTCATCGCGCCGTCCTACCACCTCGAGGTGAGTTCCCCCGGCGTTCAGCGCCCCATGAGGAAGCCGAGCGATTTCCAGCGCTTCGCCGGACAGCGGGCCCATCTCAGGGCCTACGGACCGGTGGCCTCCGCGCCCGGCGCCGCTCCGCGCCGGAACTGGACCGGGGTGCTCCGCGGTTTCCACGAGGGAACGGTCGAGATCGAGGTGGAGGGGACGCTCCACCGCGTTCCGCACTCCCAGCTCGCCAAGGCCCATCTCGAGTACGACTTCGAAGCCGACCTTCGGAGGAAGGAGTAGCCATGCAGCCCAGCGTCAACCTGAACCTGATCCTGGACCAGGTCGCGAAGGACAAGGGCATCGAGCGCTCGACGCTCATCCAGATCCTGGAGGAGTCGATCGCCACGGCGGCGAAGAAGCACTTCGGGATGGAGCGGGCCCTCAAGGCCCATTACGACGAGGAGAAGGGCCAGATCGACCTCTTCCAGGTCCTCACCATCGTCGCCGATCCGACTCCCGAGAACCCGCTCCCCGACCCGGTGAACATGATCCCGGTGAGCCTGGCCCAGGAGAAGGGGATCGAGGTGGAGGCGGGCGACGAGCTCGACTTTCCCATCTACTACCGCCCCGAGGACGAGGCCGAGGCCCGCGCCCAGGACGACCAGTGGGGCGACCTGCTCCGCCTCAAGACCTACCGCCGCAGCTTCGGCCGCATCGCCGCGCAGACCGCCAAGCAGGTGGTGATCCAGGGGACGCGCAACGCCGAGCGCGAGAACGTCTACAACGAGTACAAGGACCGCAAGGGCGAGGTGATCACCGGCATCGTCCGCCGATTCGAGCGGGGCAACGTGATCGTGGACCTGGGGCGCGCCGAGGCGGTACTGCCGGTCCGCGAGCAGGTGCCGCGCGAGAGCTACCGCGCCGGCGACCGCATCCAGGCCTTCGTGCTCGACGTCCTGCGCGAGTCGAAGGGCCCGCAGATCATCCTCTCCCGCGCCTCGGTGGAGCTCCTGAAGAAGCTCTTCGAGATGGAGGTCCCGGAGATCGCCGAGGGCGTGGTGATCATCGAGGCGGCCTCCCGCGAGCCCGGCGGCCGCGCCAAGATCGCCGTCTCGTCCCGCGATTCGGACGTGGACCCGGTGGGGGCCTGCGTCGGCATGAAGGGCAGCCGCGTCCAGGCGGTGGTCCAAGAGCTGCGCGGAGAGAAGATCGACATCGTCCCCTGGCACGAGGACCCGGCCCGCTTCGTCTGCAACGCCCTGGCGCCCGCCGAGGTTTCCCGGGTGCTGCTCGACGAGCAGAACCGGGCCATGGAGATCATCGTCCCGGACGATCAGCTCTCGCTGGCCATCGGCCGCCGCGGGCAGAACGTGCGGCTGGCGTCCCAGCTCTCGGGCTGGAAGCTCGACATCAACAGCGAGTCCCGCGTCAAGGAGATGCACGAGTTCGCGCGGAAGAGCTTCACCGCCATCGGCATCCCGGAGCAGACGCAGGAGATGCTCTACGCCCACGGCTTCCGCAAGTCGCAGGACGTCGCCAACGCCTCGGCCGAGATGCTGACGCAGTTCCCCGGCTTCACCATGGACATGATCGCGGACCTGCAGAAGCGGGCCCACGAGCAGGCCATCCTGGACGCGGAGGAGGAGATCCGGCTGGAGCAGGAGCGGGAGGCGGCCCGCATCGCCGAGGCCCGCCGGCACCCGGACGAGCTGTCCCAGGACGAGCGGCTGGCCCGGGTGCGAGGGGTCGGCGAGAAGACCATCGAGCAGCTCAAGGGAGCGGGCTACAACACGGTCGAGGCGGTGAACAACGAGGGAGACGTGATGAAGCTCGCCGAGTCCAGCGGGCTCGGCATCAAGAAGGCCCGCCAGATCAAGCACGCGGTGGCGGTCTACCTGGAGGAAGAGGCGAAGCTCCGGGTGGAGCTCGATGCCGAGCGCCAGGCGGAGGCGGCGGGCGGGTCGCCGGCCTAGCCGGGGCCCCGATCCGGAACCCATGACACGCGAGCGAGCCGCCAGGGACGTCAGCGGTACGGCTCCGCCCGGAGGGCGGGCGCCGGAGCGCACCTGCATCGGGTGCGGGACCCGGGCTCCGGCCGGGCGGCTGGTCCGCCTGGCGGCCGTCGAGGGAAGGGTGGCGGTGGACCGGGAGCGCCGCGGCGGGCGGGGGGCCTGGCTCCACCCGTCCGAGGAGTGCCTCGACCGGGCGGCGAAGCGAAGGGCCTTCGGCCGGGCGTTCCGGCGGGAGGTGGTTGCGGATGCGGTGCTTTTGCGGGTTCAGTTGACGGGAAACGCCCGTAAGGATTAGGAGTGCTGTCCATGTCGAAGAAGCGGGTCCACGAGCTCGGCAAGCAGCTCAAGGAACAGGGCATCGAGCTCTCCAACCAGGAGCTCGTGGAGAAGCTGCACGCGCTGGGCTACGACGTGAAGAGCCACTCCTCGTCGCTCGAGGAGGACCAGTCCCAGGCCGCCTACGAGAAGATCCTGGCGGAGCGGCGGCCCAAGCCGGCGGCGGCGCGTTCGACCGGCCCGGGCTTCGTCGTGCGCAAGCGGGCCCACGTCGAGCCGGGCCCCGTCGCCGAGCCGCCGCGCCCCGCGCCGCTCCCCCCGGTGGCGGCTGCGCCGCCCGAGCCCGTTTCCGAGCCGGCGGCCGAGCCGGCTCCGATGGCCGCCGAGGCCCCCCCGGCGCCGGTGGTGGAGGCCGCCCCGCCGACCGCGGCCCCGACCCCCGCCCCGACGCCGGCCACCGAGCCGCCGCTGCCTCTCGCCGCTTCGGCGGCGCAGCCCCCCAGGCCGGCCTCCGCGCCCGCTGCGCGCCCTACCTCGACCCAGGCG
>Ga0079037_100002144_pt1 | contig 10692 bp, 9 predicted proteins | sample Mud3Dept4metaG_FD_71479 | JGI IMG/M metagenome (GOLD analysis project Ga0079037, IMG submission 71479) | Freshwater wetland microbial communities from Ohio, USA, analyzing the effect of biotic and abiotic controls - Mud 3 Core 4 Depth 4 metaG | ecosystem: Environmental > Aquatic > Freshwater >... | reverse complement strand
GCTCACGCCGATCTCCTGGCCGCGCTGCCAGCTGACGCCGATTTCCGCCCACCGGAACGGCTTCAGGCGCAGACCGGCGTTGATCTTCGACGAGACCGGCTTCGGGAAATATTTCGGCTGCGCGGGGTCGGTCGTCTGCAGATCGTACCGGATGGGGCTGTACTCGGCCATGAGGGAGAGCCACTTCGTCGGGGTGAACTGGATGCCGCCGAAGAGCCGGGCGTCCTTCCACCAGCCGGACGGGTCGGAGAACAGCTCGACCTGGAACCCTTCCCCCTGCGCGGGGAGCGGCTCCTTGCCGTAGCGGCCGTTCCCCATCCCGAGGGTGAAGTCGAACGGGTAGAGCTGCTTGCTGGCGACGAGCGACTGCGAGGCGTACACGCGCGTCCCGTTCGGGTCGGAGACGACCAGGGAGAACGCGGGGAGGTATTTCCCTTCCTTGAGGAGCTGCAGCTTCAGGTCGAATGCCTTGTCCCGGTAGTCCCCGTATCCGGTAGTGAACGCGGGGACGTCCAGCACCTGCGTGAGCCGGCCGTTCACCTCGAGGCGCTCGAAGAGGCCCACGGTGCCGTAGAAGATGCGGTACGGGCGTACCTGCGTGGCGCCGAATCGGAACCGGTTTTCCGTCATCACCCGGGCGGTGGGGATTTCCAGGAGACCCGTGATGCCGTGGTTGCTTGGCCCGGTGAACGGTTCGTCGCCGGCGGCCGCATGGGGCGGGGCGAAGGCGGCGGCCAGCACCGCCAGGAGGGCGGCGGCAATTCGAGCGAGGTGCGGCCCCGGGACTTTTCCCTGCCCGGGTCCGCCGGATGAGCGTGGGCGGAACCTTCTCACCGAAGGACGACGGGCGCGCCGGCGATTTCCGAGGCGCGCATCAGGATCCCGGGGAGGTTCCGGGCGATCGCGGGGGGTAGGTTACCGGGAGGTGGACGGGGAACGACGATCGTGTCGCCCGGGCCGACGGCGGGCACGCTTCCGGCGAGGGAGGTCACCTCCCACCGGGAGGCCGCCGGGTTCCAGTGGACGAGGCCGAGGGAGAGGAGGGCGGTGGTACCGTCGGCCCGCTGGAGGAAGACCCGGTCCCGATCCGCCCCGTCGGCGTACCCGCCGGTTCGCCGGATGTACTCCTTGTACGGGAGCTTCGCCGCGAACGGGACGGCGGCGGGCGTTGCCCGCACGGCCCCGGAGACCGATACGGTGCCGGTTTTCGCCGGTATCCGCAGGACGTCGCCCTCTTCGAGGGGGATGTCCGCAGGGCTCCCCTTCAGGAGCCGCGGGTGCGACAGCCGTACGGGAATTCTCCCGGAGGGGGAAAGGGACGAAAGGAGCTCGACGACGGGACGGACGGCGTCCCGGGCCTCTCCGGTGTCGGCGCTTTCCCTGGAGAGGCGATCGGCGGTCTCCCGGAGTTCTTCTTCCTGCGCCTTCCGGACGGCACTCCTCGTGAGGACGGCGCCCGAAAGGAACGCGTTGTCGGTGAACCCGCCCGCCGCGTAGAGGAGCGAAGAGAGGGGCGACCCGGGGGGGAGGGTGTACGTGCCCGGTTTCCGGACCTCCCCCTCGACCGACACGCTGACGGGCTGCTGCCCTCCCAGGGGAAGCGCACTCCTCGGGCACGCAAGGGATACGGCGGCCACCGCGATCAACAAGGGGGAGAAAGCAGAAGCGCGACGGGAGAGGATGCAGTGGCTTGCGGCCATCCCGAAAGTATACTCCGAGGTTGGTGGATTCCGCTTCCGGTCTTCCCGCACCCTGAAGTTTGCGGTATCCTTTACCGATTATGATACTGGTCAAGCTACTTGAAATCACGGAGGTTCCTGGATGAACGTGGCGATCGTGGGAACGGGGTACGTGGGGCTGGTGACCGGGGTGTGCCTGGCCGAGCGCGGAAACACGGTCCACTGCGTGGACAACAACCCGCGGATCGTGGAACGTCTGAACGGCGGCGAGGTGACGATCTACGAGCCGGGCCTCGAGGAAATCTATTCGCGCAACCTGCGGAAGGGGCGGATCACGTTTTCCGGGGACCTGGAGAAGGCCTCGTTGGCGGCGGAGATCATCTTCCTGTGCCTACCCACCCCCCCCGGGGAGGACGGATCCGCGGACCTGCAATACATCCTCCGGGTGGCGGACGAACTGGGGAAGATCTTCGCGCGAAACCCGAATGCCGGATACAAGGTTGTGATCGACAAGTCCACCGTTCCGGTTGGGACGAGCGAAAAGGTGCAGGCGGCGATCCGGAAACATTCGGGGCCGTCCTTCGACTTCGACGTGGTCTCCAACCCGGAGTTCCTGCGCGAGGGTTTCGCGGTGGAGGATTTCCTCCGGCCGGAGCGCGTTGTGATCGGCTCGAGCAAGGAGCGGGCGGTCGTGCTTCTCAAGGACCTCTACGAGCCGTTCCTGCAGCCGGGGAGCAAGGTCATCGTGATGGACGAGAAGAGTTCCGAGGTGACCAAGTACGCGGCGAACGCCTTCCTGGCGCTGAAGATCTCCTACATGAACGACCTGGCGAACTTCTGCGACGCCGTGGGGGCGGACATCGACAAGATCCGGGAGGGGATCGGATCGGACTCGCGCATCGGCCCGAAGTTCCTCTTCCCCGGGCTGGGGTACGGCGGGTCGTGCCTTCCCAAAGACGTAAAGGCGTTGTTGAGGAGTGCGACCGACGCAAAGACGCCGCTGATGGTCCTCCAGGCGGTGGAGACGATCAACCAGGAACAACGGAAGCGCTTCTTCGCCAAGATGGAGCGGCATTTCGGCGGGAAGCTCGAGGGGTTGCGGGTCGCCGTCTGGGGGATCGCCTTCAAGCCGAACACGGACGACACGAGGGAAGCGCCGGTCTTCCACATCCTCGACCGGCTCCTCGAGTCGAAGGCGTCGGTGGTCGTGTTCGACCCGGAGGCCATGGGGGGCGCGCGGGAGCGGTACGGGGACAAGATCGGGTACGCCGAATCGTCGTACGGAGCGCTGCAGGGTGCGGACGCCCTGGTGGTTGCCACCGAGTGGAATGAGTTCCGCAAGCCCGACTTCGGCCTCATGAAGACACTGATGAAGCAGCCGGTGCTTTTCGACGGCCGCAACATCTACGATCCCCTGAAGATGCGGGAGCGCGGCTTCCTGTACCACTCGATCGGCCGCAAGGCCCACGAGGGCCATGCCCGCGTATAACTCCCCCAACCTACAAACAGGGACGTAGCTTCAAACTTACAAACGGGGATTACAAACGGGGACGTAGTTGGAAAATTACAATTTTTTCGATCCGGAACGCGGCCGGGAAGGTATATTTCGGAATCGGTGGCCAGAGAGTTTGTAGCTACGTCCCTGTTTGTAAGAGGGGAGGGGATCGATGATCGATGGCGTGAAGATCAAGCAGCTGAAAGTCATCCCGGACGAGCGCGGGAGGCTGATGGAGATCCTGCGGGAGGACGACGACATCTTCATGCGTTTCGGCCAGGTGTACCTGACCACCGGCTACCCGGGGGTGGTCAAGGCATGGCACTACCACAAGGTCCAGAACGACCATTTCTGCGTCGTGAAAGGGATGATGAAGGTGGTGCTGTATGATGCCCGCGACGGTTCCCCGACGAAGGGGGAGGTCAATGAGTTCTTCCTCGGCGAGCACCGGCCGGTTGTCCTCCGGATCCCGCCGCTGGTCTACCACGGCTTCAAGACGATCAGCCAGGAGGAGGCGCTCCTGATCAACGTCTCGACGCAAGTCTATCGACACGATGGCCCGGACGAGTTCCGGGTCCACCCCCACGAGAACGACATCCCTTATAAATGGGCGAGGAAGGACGGATGAGCGGTGCGGCGGCGCCCATGAAAACCGATGGGCTGACGCTGCTGGTTGCCGGCGGGGCAGGATTCATCGGCTCCAACTTCGTCCGCCATATCCTGGGGGAGCACGCCGACTGGCGGCTCGTCAACGTGGACAAGCTGACCTACGCGGGGAACCTGGCGAACCTCGCGGATGTGGCGGAGAGCCCACGGTACCGGTTCCACCGGACGGACATCTGCGACGCCGGGGAAATCGCCCGGATCTTCGCGGAGGAGAAGCCGGACGCGGTGGTCAACTTCGCCGCGGAGACCCACGTGGACCGCAGCATCGACGACCCCGGCCTCTTCCTCAGGACGAACATCCTCGGGACGCAGGTGCTGATGGACGCGGCGCGCAAGGCCGGCGTCGCCCGGTACCTGCAGATCTCCACGGACGAGGTGTACGGCTCTTTGGGCCCGACGGGGAGATTTTCCGAGGATTCCCCGTTGCGGCCGAACTCTCCATACGCGGCCAGCAAGACGGCGGCGGACCTTCTGGTGCGGGCGTATTTCAAGACGTACGGGCTGCCGGCCTTCATCACCCGATGCTCGAACAACTACGGGCCATACCAGTTTCCGGAGAAGTTGATCCCCTTCTTCGTCACTCTCCTGCACGAGGGGAAGCCGGTCCCTGTGTACGGGGACGGCATGAACGTGCGCGACTGGATCCACGTGGACGATCATTCGCGGGCGGTGGAGGCGGTCCTGCTGCGCGGGCGTCCCGGGGAGATATACAACGTGGGAGGGGGAAACGAGCGGACGAACATGGAGATCACGAAATTGCTCCTCGCCGCGATGGGTAAGGGCGAGTCGTCCATGAAATTTGTCCCCGACCGGCCCGGCCATGACCGGCGGTACGCCATCGACGACACGAAGATCCGCACCGGGCTGGGCGTCGCCCCGAAGGTCTCCTTCGATGAGGGACTCCGCGCCACCGTGCGCTGGTACCTCGAGAACGAGCCGTGGTGGCATGCGGTGAAGTCCGGCGAGTATCAATCCTTCTACGACCGCTGGTACGTCCGGAAGGACCGGGTGTAATCCCTGCGCCACCCCCGGAACAGGGACGTTCCTGGAAGTCTTCTGAATCAGGGACAGACGTGACCGGTAAATGGAATGAGGAGTGTCCCTCTACCAGGGACGTTTCAGGGATGTCCCTGTTCCGGGGGGGAGGAATGATGCGCCGACGGGTATACTTCGCCATGCTGGCGGGGTGGGTCGCCATACTCATCACACTGACCTCGATCCCGAATCCATCGTTCCCGATGTCGTTTCATTTATCGGACAAGCTTGCCCACTTCGGGTTCTATTGCGTGGCGGGGTTTCTGTGCGCCCTCTGGCGTCGGGAATGCGGAAGGGACCGCGCGGGGGCGATCCTTTTCGCGATCGTCTTTGTCGCCTTCCTCGGTGCCCTGGACGAAATCCACCAGCAATGGATCCCCGGCCGATCGTTGGAATTCCTTGACTGGATCGCCGACGTGTCTGGCGGGACGGCGGGGGCCCTCTTGTCGATGGCCGCTGTTTCCATGTTCCCATCCCTTCTCTCGCGGGAAATCCAGTCCGCTCCCCGCGCCATTGGAAGTTGAACCGCCATTCATTCTTGCAATTGGGTCACGTTTTCGATAGGTTGTAACGCTTGAGGGCATTGATTCCACCGGGAGGTGCGGCGTGAAGATCCTGGTCGCCATCAAGCCGGTCCCAAATCCCGACGAGAAGGTGAAGATCAAGGGTGATGGGAGCGGCATCGTGCTGGACAACATCAAGATGGTCGTAAATCCGTTCTGCGAGATTGCCGTCGAGGAGGCGCTGCGGATCCGGGAGAAACAGACCGGGGAGGTGGTCATCATGACCATCGGCCCAAAGGCGAGCGAGCAGCAGATCCGCACGGGATTGGCGATGGGCGCCGACCGGGCGGTGCTCGTGGAGGCGGGGACGGACCTGGACTCCCTTGCGGTGGGGAAGGTGCTGGCGAAGGTGGTCGAAGGCGAAAAGCCCGACCTCGTCCTGATGGGGAAGCAGTCCGTAGACGACGACAACAACCAGGTGGGGCAGATCCTCGCGGCGGTGCTCGGATGGCCGCAGGCGACCTTTGCCTCGAAGATCGAGTTTGCCGCGGACAACAGGAAGGCCAACGTGACTCGCGAGGTGGACGGTGGGCTGGAGACGATCGAGGTTACGCTGCCGGCAGTGGTGACCACGGATCTGCGGCTGAACGAGCCGCGGTACGCGTCGCTGCCAGGGATCATGAAAGCCAAGAAGAAAGAGGTGAAGGTGATCCCTCTGGCGTCCCTGGGCGTCGACACGGCGCCGAGGGTCCGTGTCCTCTCCTACGCGCCGCCGAAGCAGCGGGCTGGCGGGGGCCGGGTGGCGGACGTCCCGGAACTGGTGGCGAAGCTGAAGAACGAAGCAAAGGTCCTCTAATTATAGACAGGGACGTAGCTACAAACTTACAAACAGTGCACGTCCCGGATTATAAGTTTGTAGCTACGTCCCTGTTTATAAGTTGAATGATTCACGGGGAGGATAGGGATGGCGGACATCCTGGTAGTCGTCGAGCAGCAGGAAGGGGTTTTCAAGAAGAATACGTTGTCTGCCGTCACAGCGGCGAAAGTGCTGGCGGGCCTTGCCGGGGGTGAGGTCGATGCGCTGGTCGTCGGGAACGGGGCGGGGGCGGCCGCCGACGCGGTCGCAGGGACCGGGGTGCGCAAGGTGTTGCTGTGCGAGGGTGCGTCCTTCGCGAAATACCTTGCCGTGACGTACGCCCGGGCGGTCGCGCAGATCGTGAAGGATAGGGGGTACGGCGCGGTGTTCGCTCCGGCGTCCACCTTCGGGAAGGATTTCATGCCGCGCCTGTCCGGGCTGCTGGACGCTCCGCTGGCGAGCGACATCGTCGGCCTGGAGAGGGAGGGGGGCGACCTGCGGGTGAAGCGGCCGATGTACGCGGGGAACGCCGTGGGGACGGTGGCCCTCGTCGGGAGCCCGATGCTGTTCACTGTGCGGCAGACCGCGTTCGACCCGGCCCCGGCAGGGGGCGCGAAGGCCCCGGTGGAGAAGGTCGCCGCGACCGTGGACGCGGGAGGGACCACCTACGTTTCTCTCCAGGAGACCAAATCCGAGCGGCCGGAGCTCACCGAGGCCCGGGTGATCGTCTCGGCGGGGCGGGGGATCAAGGCGCAGGAGAACTTCAAGATGGTCGAGGATCTGGCGGACACGCTGTCGGCGGCGATCGGGGCGTCGCGGGCGGCGGTGGACGCGGGGTGGGCGCCCAACGACTGGCAGGTCGGGCAGACGGGGAAGATCGTCGCCCCCGAGCTCTACATCGCCCTGGGGATCTCCGGCGCGATCCAGCACCTGGCAGGGATGAAGGACAGCAAGGTGATCGTGGCGATCAACAAGGACGAGGAGGCGCCCATCTTCCAGGTGGCGGACTACGGGCTGGTGGCGGACCTCTTCAAGGCGGTGCCGGAGCTGATCGCGGAGCTGAAGAAACTGAAATCCGCCTGAAGGTATTTCCGTAAGGTTCCGATACGGTTATCAGGCAGGGTCCCTCGCGACAGCGCGGGGGTTTATCCACTCCCCGACGGGGATCCGGCGGGAATTCCAGGAGGTACCGAGAGCGACATGGCAGGTAAATCGAGTGTGAGCAAGGACCTTCTGTCCCGCCTCAAGGAGAAGAACTTCACGGCCGCCGTTGTCGGGCTCGGCTACGTAGGACTTCCTCTGGCGATGGAGTACGCCGATGCGGGGATCGAGGTGATCGGCATCGACGTGGACGGCTCCAAGGTCCGGGTTCTGAAAACCGGGAAATCATATATCGGGGATGTGCCGTCGGAGTCCGTGAAGAACGCGGTCGACACGGGCCTGTTCACCGCGACCACCGACTTCTCGGCCGTGGCGATGGCGGACACGGTCAACATCTGCGTCCCCACGCCGCTGCGCAAGACGAAGGATCCAGACCTCTCCTACATCGTCAGCGCGATGGAGCACATCCTGGAGTACCTCCACAAGGACATGCTCCTCGTCCTGGAGAGCACCACCTACCCTGGGACGACGGCGGAGGTGCTGGCTCCGATGGTTGAGGGGAAGGGATTCAAGGTGGGTACGGACATCTTCCTCGCTTTCTCCCCCGAGCGGGTCGATCCCGGCAACGCCCAATTCACCACGAAGAACATCCCGAAGGTGGTGGGGGGGGTCACACCGAAGTGCACGAAGGTGGCGACGGCACTCTACACGGGGGTGCTGGAGAACGTCCACCCCGTGTCCAGCGCCGCGGTTGCCGAAATGGTGAAGTTGCTGGAGAACACCTTCCGTTCCGTGAACATCGCCCTGGTGAACGAGATCGCCCTCATGGCGAACCGGATGGGGATCGACGTATGGGAGGTGATCGAGGCGGCGAAGACCAAGCCGTTCGGCTTCATGCCCTTCTACCCGGGGCCTGGGATCGGCGGGCACTGCATTCCCCTCGACCCGTTCTACCTGTCGTGGAAGGCGAAGCAGTACGGCTTCGAGTCGCGCTTCATCGAGCTGGCCGGCGTGGTGAACGGACAGATGCCGCACTACACGGTGGACAGGGTGATCGAGGCGCTGAACCGGTTCCGGAAGGCGGTGAATGGCGCGAAGGTGCTCGTACTGGGCGTGGCGTACAAGAAGAACATCAGCGACGTGCGGGAGTCGCCCGCCCTCGACATCCTGCAGCTCCTCTCGAAGAGGGGGGCGCTGCTGTCGTATTGCGATCCGTACGTCCCAGAGGTCCGGGAGGCGGGGATCGTGCTGAAGGCATCCCCCTTCAATGCCGGCACGTTGCGGAAGGCGGACTGCGTCGTGGTCGTTACCGACCACGCGGCGTTCGACTACAAGCTCGTCGCCCGCGAGGCGAAGGTGGTGGTGGACACCCGCAATGCCCTCAAGGGGATGAACGGCAATAAGGTCATCAAAATCTGATTGCGGCAACGAATTACAAACGGGGACGTAGCTGCTAACTTACAGAAAGTGAATACCCCCGTTTGTAAGTTAGCAGCTACGTCCCTTATTGTAAGTCGATTGGAGAGGTGATGAGGTACCTGGTGACGGGCGGGGCCGGATTCATCGGGTCGAACCTCACGAGGGCCCTGCTGTCCGCCGGGCACCACGTGCGCGTCCTCGACAGCTTCCTGACGGGAAAGCGGGAGAACCTTGCGGGGCTTGCTGAAACCTGCGGTGATGCCTTCGAGTTGATGGAAGGGGACATCCGCGATTCTACCGCGGTCCGGAAGGCCACCGGGGGGATCGACTATGTCCTCCACCAGGGGGCGCTCCCCTCGGTTCCGCGCTCCGTGGCCGACCCGGTCCTCACGAACGAGATCAACGTGGCGGGAACGGTGAACGTGCTGGTGGCTTCCCGCGACGCCGGCGTCCGCCGTGTGGTCTTTGCAGCCTCCTCATCGGCATACGGCGATACGCCGGAACTCCCCAAACGCGAGTCGATGACCCCCAACCCGAAATCTCCCTACGCCGCGCAGAAACTGGCCGGTGAACACTACATGCGGATCTTCCACGAGGTGTTCGGGCTGGAGACCGTCTCCCTGCGCTACTTCAACGTCTTCGGCCCGAGGCAGGACCCGCAATCCATGTACGCAGCGGTGATTCCCCGGTTCATCACCTGCGTGCTGCAGGGAGAGCCCCCGACGGTATACGGCGACGGGCGCCAGACCCGCGATTTCACCTACATCGACAACGTGATCCAGGCGAATCTCGCGGCATGCGCAGCGCCGAAGGCGGCATGCGGCGGGGTCTTCAACATCGCCTGCGGGGAGCGGGTCTCCCTCCTCGACATCCTCGAGATCGTATACGGTCTCGCGGGGAAGCGGGTGGAGCCGAAATTCGAACCGTCCCGCCCCGGGGACGTGCGGGACTCGCTGGCGGACATCTCCCGGGCGCGGGAGATCGTGGGGTTCAACCCGAAAGTACCATTCCGGGAGGGGCTTCGGACGACATTCGATTGGTTCCGCCGACAGGCCTAACCCTTACAATCAGGGACGTAGCTACAAACATACAAAGAAGGATAAAGTTTCAGCTTTTCACCCATCAGTATCTGCTCGTAGCATTAATAATCCTCCGATTCTCTTCGTATTGGCATAAAACCTGATAGTCAATTCCCCATGCCGCGCGGTCCGCGATATGACTACCCGGGCGCCGTCCACCACGCCTACGCCAGAGGGAACGAGAAGCGGGAAGTGTTTCTCGATGACAGGGACCGACGTGATTTTTTATTCCGGCTGGAGAAAAACCTATCCCGATGGAATGTCCGCAGCATCGCCTGGGCCCTTATGTCCAATCACTTTCACCTCCTGGTTCAATGTCCCGGAGGAAATTTGGCTGCCTTCATGCAATGTCTACTGACCGGCTACAGCCTGTATTTCAACAGGCGTCATCAACGTGTTGGACACCTTTTCCAGAATCGTTATAAATCCGAGGCACTCTCCCGGGAGAGCCATTACCGAGAACTCGTCCGATATATTCACCTCAATCCGATCCGCGCAGGCACCGTCACTTCGTTGGAAGAATTGGCCGGGTACTTGTGGACGGGGCACCGTCGAATTGTTTCTGGAAACGGCGCCGACTGGCAAGATTTAGAATCGATCCGGGACATGTTCCATTCACCCCGGCGTACTTGGCAACAGGAATACGTGGATTTCTTGGCGACAGGAATCCGTACCTCACCGGCTCCCGGCCGTTCTGAGGTGGATCGATTTCAGATCCGACCAGACCTCGTGGAACAGGGAATCCTCCTCTCCAACGCTGCGTTGCCGCCCGCCCGCTATTTTCAGATCTTGGAAACAGTATCAGCGAAGACCGGGATATCGCCAGCAGGTATGTCGGGTAAGGGGGGAAGCGCCCAAA
>Ga0079037_100002142_pt1 | contig 10695 bp, 7 predicted proteins | sample Mud3Dept4metaG_FD_71479 | JGI IMG/M metagenome (GOLD analysis project Ga0079037, IMG submission 71479) | Freshwater wetland microbial communities from Ohio, USA, analyzing the effect of biotic and abiotic controls - Mud 3 Core 4 Depth 4 metaG | ecosystem: Environmental > Aquatic > Freshwater >... | reverse complement strand
GCTTTGGGAGGGTAGAGGCAGGAGGGGCCGCTGGTCATGCGACCGGCGGTGTCTGGGGCTGGAACTGAAGATCACGCTCATTTCGGTTTCCCTGATGTCGTTTTGATCTCCTGTCTCTTTCTACGCAAACGGAGTGCCTTTGGTTTTTCTGATGGCACTGATTGCAGCACAGCCATTGTTTTCAACGACTTCCGTATGATTACCGACCGAACGGCTGTCTTTCGGACCATCCCATTTGGAGGTCTCCCCCTGACGAAATGACGCCCCGGGAGGGCGATCTCCCTCAGGTGCCTTCGGCGAGGTGAAGGAGCGTGGAGTCCTTCTTGACGGAGAGCGAAAGCTCGACGCGGGTCTTCACGACGCCGCGGAGGGTCTGGATCCGCTCCCTGAGGATCCGCTCCAGGTGCTCGACGTCCCGGGCCCGGACCTTCAGGCGGTAGCCGAACTCACCCGAGATCGCGCAGCATTCCTGGACGTCGAGCAGCGACTCGATCTCCTCCAGAAACGGCCGCTCGAAGCGGGGGTGCTCCAGTCCCACGTCGACGTAGGCGACGAGAGGCATCCCGAGGAGCCGCGGATCGAGCAGGGCGGTGAAGCGGCGGATGAATCCCCGGGTCTCGAGCTTCTTGATCCTTTCGTTCACCGACGGGGTCGTCAGTCCGACGGACTCCGCGATCCGGGCCTGCGAGAGCTTCCCGTCACGCTGAAGGAGGTCGAGTATCTGGCGATCGATCTCGTCCATAAAAAATTCGGGCGCAGAGAGGCGCAACCCGAATTTTATTTGGGAAGACCGCCCGAATCAACCCGAAACCGCGCTCCGGCTCACCGGCGCCGGGATCTCGACCCCCTTCGGAAGGACGACGACGCCCCCCTCCGAGACATGGAAGCGGCGCCGGTCCTCCTCCTCGTCGAATCCGATCTCGACCTTCGCCGGGATCTTGACCCCCTTGTCCGCGATGACGCGCCGGAGGCGCGCGTACCGTCCCACCTCGACGCCGTCCATCAGGACGCACTCCTCGATGTGCGAGAACGAGTTGACTCTCACGCGCGGGAAGAGGATCGAGCGGTGGATCGTCCCTCCCGAGATGATGCAGCCGGCCGCGACCATGGAGTCGGTCGCCAGGCCGACGCGCTGCGACACCGCGTCCGCGAAGACGAACTTGGCGGGGGGGAGCTGCTGTGCGTGGCTCTTGATCGTCCACTTCGGGTTGTAGAGGTTCAGGGGGGGCGTGACGGAGATGAGGTCCATCGATGCCTCCCAGTAGGAGTCGACCGTCCCGACGTCACGCCAGTAGGGGGCCAGGTCCTCCTCGCCCGGCACCCGGTTCGTCGAGTAGTCGTAGGCGTAGATGCTCGCCCCCTCCCGGAGAGCGCCGGGAATGATCGTCTTGCCGAAGTCGTGCGAGGTGTCCTGGAGGGCGTCGTGCTCGAGGGAGTCGATCAGGAACTCCGCGCGGAAGACGTAATTCCCCATCGAGGCCAGAGCGAGGTCCGGCGCCGACGGCAGGGGCTTGGGCGACTTCGGCTTTTCCTCGAAGCCGACGACGCGCCCCGAGCCGTCCACCTCCAGGACCCCGAAGCGCGACGCCTCGGCGATCGGGACGGGGAGCGCCGCGATCGTCAGGTCACAGCCACCGTCTCCGTGGAACTGGAGCATCGGGTTCACGTCCATCGTGTAGATGTGGTCGCCTCCGAAGATGCAGACGTGGCGCGGCTCCTCGTCGAAGATGAGGTTGAGGTTCTGGTAGACGGCGTCGGCCGTTCCGCGGAACCAGTGCGGCCCGCGGCGCATCTGGGCGGGGACGGGATCGACGAACTCGCCGATGTCGAAGGTCAGGCGCCAGGTCCGGATGATGTGCTCGATGAGCGAGTTGGACTTGAACTGGGTCAGGACCTTGATCTTCCGGATGCCGGAGTTGACGAGGTTGTTGAGGACGAAGTCGATGATCCGGTACCGCCCGCCGAACGGAACGGCGGGCTTGGCCCGGTCGCGCGTCAGGGGGAAGAGGCGCTCGCCCATCCCGCCGGCGAGAACCATCGAGAGGACGTCGCGGTGCTGGGCGAGTTTCACCTTTTCTCCCGTCGCCCGCCGCGTCGTGCGGCCGGCGCGCTGGCCCCCCGGGCGGGCCCCGGCTAATCTTAGGGCTGTCGCCGCCGGCCAGTGACGGCTTCTTCCTGATGCGAAATCCTTACGAGGTCCTCGGCGTCGATCGCCGCGCCACCGACGCGGAGATCAAGAAGGCCTATCGGCGCCTCGCGAGAAAGCACCACCCGGACGTCAATCCGGGCGACCCGGCCGCACAGAAGAAGTTCCAGGAGATCGCAGCGGCCTACGAGGTCCTCAAGGATCCGAAGCGCCGCCAGCATTTCGACCTGACCGGCGAGACGGGCCACCTCCCGCCGCCGGGGCCTCCTTCCGGGCCGGGGGGGCCGTTCGGAGGCGCGGGGGGGCGCGCGGGCGGCTTCCGGTGGCAGGGAGACTTCGGGGACCTCTTCTCCGAGCTCTTCTCGAGGGGCGGGGCGCCCGGAGGCATCGGCGGCAGCCCGTTCGGTGAAGAGGACGAGGACGAGGACTCGGCGGCCGAGATGACGATCTCGTTCCGCGACGCGGTCCTCGGCGGCGCGGTCACGTTCCGCGCAAGGCTTCCGCGACGCTGCCGGCGCTGCGGCGGGACGGGACGCGTCGGCGGAACGGTCTGTCCGGGCTGCCGCGGATCCCGCCACGTCGTCGAGAGCGAGAAGGTCACGGTCCGGATCCCGGCCGGCGTCGCGACGGGCTCGAAGATCCGGATCCCGGGAAAGGGGAAGTCCGAGGAGGGAGACCTCTACCTGTCCCTGACCGTCGAGCCCCACCCCTACTTCTCGCGCGAAGGGGACGACATCCTCGCCGAGGTCCCCGTCACCGTGGCCGAGGCCTATCTCGGAGCCGAGATCGACGTGCCGACCGTGCGCGGCGCCGTCCGCGCGAAGATCCCGCCCGGCACGGCGAGCGGGCAGAAGTTCCGCCTGAAGGGGTACGGCGTCGGGAACCGGAGGACGGGAACGAACGGCGACCACTACTACCGCGTCCGCGTCGTCCTGCCGAAGCGCCACACCGCGGACGGGCGGGCGGCGGCCGAGGCGCTCGGACGCCTCTACGACGCCGATCCCCGGGAAGGGCTGCCGAAGGGTCTCTGATCGCGCGGGGCACCGCGCAGCCCGGAGGTCAGGCCTGCGTGTCGTCCTCGTCGTCGAGGATGGGTCCCGTGATCTCTTCGGGCGCCGGGGACGTCCGCGCCGGCTCGGCGGTCGCAGGGGGCTGCATCGAGCGGCGGAACTCGCTCTGGAGCTTCTTGAAAGCGACGAACTCCCGCACTTCGCGGCGGGCCTCGGGGGTCAGGGCCTCCCAGTCGCGCGCCAGCTCCGGGTCCTCGGGGAACGACGGCGCGACGGGAGCCGGATCGGCGGCCGGCGGCTCGCCGAAGAACTGGCTCATCGAGAGCTCGAAGACCTGGAGGATCCGGAAGAGGGTGTCGAGCCCGACCTTGTACTCGCCGCTCTCCATCCGCGAGAGGTCGGACTGCGTCACACCGATGCGGGCTGCCAGGTCGGCCTGCGTCAGACGCCGGCTCTTCCGGATCTGCCGGATCTTCTGTCCGACGAGCCGGATCTGCGGGTTCCGGAAGTTCGTGACGACCGAGCTCATCGCCTTATTCCCGCGATATTCTCGCACAAGCGCGCTCCGCGGCGGCCTCCGCCGCGGCTGCGCGCGACCCGGATCGTCGTGAAGAACAACGGCCTTTTCCTATTCGCCGAGCTCGTCCGGAGGAACCTCTCGTCGCGTTTCGCGGGGACCTACGGCGGGCGCTGGTGGGCGGTCCTGAACCCGCTCCTCCTCTGCGCCCTTTACGCGTTCGTCTTCGCCGTCGTCCTGCGCCTCTCGCCTCCCGCCGGGTTCCCGGGGACCTACGGCGAGTTCCTGCTCGCGGGGCTCCTCCCCTGGCTCGGCCTCCAGGACGCCGTGACGCGGGCGGCCACCTCGATCACCGACAGCGCCCATCTCGTCCGGAAGCTCCCGTTCCCCGCGGAGCTCCTCGTCGGGTCGAGCGTCGTCGCGGGGCTGATCCTCCAGGCGGCCGGAGTCGCGCTTCTCGTCCTCTACGAGGCGGCCGTCCGACGGATCGTCCCGAACGTCCCGCTCCTCCTCCTCGCCTTCGCGTTCGAGCTTCTGCTCCTCGCCGGTCCGGCGCTCGCCCTCGCCGCGGTCAACGTCTTCTTCCGGGACCTGTCCCAGCTCCTCCCGCCCGTCCTGACGATCACGCTCTACGTGACGCCGATCTTCTACGACGAGTCGCTCGTCCCGGGGCCGATGCGGCAGGCGCTCGTCCTGAACCCCGTCCGCGATCTCGTCGGCCTCTTCCGGTTCGCCACGGCCGGAGGGGCGCCCCCCGACTGGACGCGGGTCCTGGCCTGGTCGGCGGCGGGAGCGGCCGCCGCGGTCCTCGGCGCGCGGTTCTTCCGGCGGTCGCGCCCGGTTTTCTCGGACCTGCTCTAGAATGCGGCTTCTTTTTCTTTCCGGCCGGCTCCGATGCCGCCGGGCTCGTGCGCTGAAAGGAAGGGATCCCTTGAACGTCGTCCGGCGTCTTCTCGCGATTTCCACGCTCCTCGCCCTCGCCGCCTGCTCCTCCGGTTCGCCTTCGGAGAAGAAGGCCGGAGAGCCGCCGAAACCGGCCGCGGCCGCGGCTCCGACGCCGGCTCCATCTCCGGTCGTGCCGACTCCCGCTCCGACCCCCTCGAAGGCGGAGCAGATCGCGAAGATGGAGCAGGTCATCGCCGGGCTGGCGCCGAAGGGGCCCCCTCCGGGCGACGAAGACGAGGAAGGGACCGACATCCGTCCCAAGCCCTACACCGATCCGAAGACGGGAGAGAAGCTGATCCGTGTCCCCCGCCTGAATCCGGCCTACATCGCGAAGGGAAGCCGCCTCTTCAGCACGATCGTCCACGACACCGCGGGTGTCGGAATCGTCCGGGAGGATCCGGAGGCCTGGTACATCGCGGCGCCGGAGGCGCGGAAGCCGGGCGAGATCGAGAGGGCGCAGGAAGAGATCGCCCTCGCGAACATCATCGAGGTCCCGGCCCTCGAGGCGGAGGTCGTGACTCCTCCGGTCTCGAAGACGCGGATCCGCTTCGAGTCGATGTCGCAGGGCCTTCCCCGCTCCGGGATGTGGCGGGACAACTTTGACGTGGCCGATCTGGACGGCGACGGGAAGCTCGAGATCGTCTGCCCGCCCCCCCGCCTCTCGGGCGACACGATCCGGATCTACGGGTGGAGCGGCGAGAAGTGGGTTCTCCGCCCCGTCGAGCTGGAGAACCCCGAGGCGCTCGGCGTGGGCTACGGCGGCGTCGCCGTGGGGGACGTGGACGGAAACGGGAAGCCCGACATCGTGTGGGCCGGCCACGGAGGCGGCCTCTGGGTCGCCCTGAACAAGGGACCGATGAAGTTCCGGATGGAGTCCCGGGGCCTCCCGCGGATGATGTCGAGCCGGGCGGTCGCGCTCGGCGACCTCGACGGCGACGGGAGGCTCGACATCGTCGCCGTCTCCGACGAGGCGGAGGCCCGGAAGAAGGGGGGCGACCCCGGCCCCGGCGGATACATCCCCGGCTTCGACGTGAGGGCCTACATCAACAAGGGGGATCGCTTCGCCGAGCTGACGACCGGGGTCGAGCGGGCCTGCTTCGGCTACAACCTCGGCCTCTTTCTTCCGAAGGATGCGGAAGAGGTCCCGTTCGTCGCGACCTCGTGCCGCTACGTCTACCAGCTCGACCTCGTACACACCTTCGACCGGAAGAAGCTCACGTTCGAACACGCCGCGAACTCCGTCGTCGAGGAGTACGCCATCCACGACTCGACGGCGGTGGGGCGCTACCGCGGATTCCCGGCCGTCTTCGACGCCTACACCAAGCTGACGCCGACGGGCGCGTCGCGCGAGTTCACGGGCGACGGCGTGTCCATCTACTACCGCGAGGGCGCCGACTGGAAGAGAAAGCGGCTCTACAAGCGGCTCGTCGACTCGGTCGGCCCGCAGGCGGTCGCCGTGGGGGACCTGAACGGCGACGGGATCGACGACGTCGTCTACGCCGAGGCGAAGACGAAGCGGATCCGCGCCTTCTTCCAGGAGACCGACGGGAGCTTCAGCGAACTCGCGGAGGAGCTGGAGCCGACCTTCGAGAACAACGTTTCCTCGATGAGGATCGTAGACATCGACGGAGACGGCCGGAAGGACCTGGCCGTCATGCTCCATTACCTCTCGACCGATCAGACCCGTTCCGGGGGTCTGCGGGTGTACCGAAACCTTGCTCCATGAAGGGCTTATGCCGTCATGGCATATTTTCCTTCGAACCGCTTGACACGGAGCAGGTTCGCTCCTATCGTTCCCCCCAATGAGTCGGTATCTGTCTTGTACGGGCTCCGAACGATGCTGCCGCACGGCGGGGTCCGTCAGGTCTTCAAAAAATAATGCGGGGGTGATTTCTTATAGCGTGCGAGGAGATGTTGCCGGTATCCGTCGTCATTCACTTCACTTCAACAAACTGGTAGGAGAAAAGATGAAAAAGATTACCGCTCTTGTGGCCCTCGCGCTGCTCGCGGTCGCGGGGACGGGCTACGCGGTGACGTGCGCCTATGACAACGTTCCGGGCGCCACGCTCCTCGTCCCGTACTTCCGCGTCTCCGGCACGATCGACGCCGCCGGCATGGTGAACGGTCCCGGGACCGACACCGCCATCGCCCTCGTGAACGTTTCGTCGCCGGGCGTCATCGCTCACGTCACCGTGTACAACAAGTACTCGAAGGGCGTGTTCGACTTCAACATTCCGATGACGGGCAAGGACGTCGTGACGATCTCCATGAGGTCGATCATCAACGGCAGCCTGTCCCCGAACACCCACTCGGCCTCCAAGCGCTCCACGTCGGGCATCGACCCGTGCGGCCTGAACCTCAGCGGCGCTGCGGGCTCGACCTACTCCTCCGGCGGCGTGGTGTACTACCTGTACACCCCGAACATCGGCTGGAACGCGACCCAGTTCGTCCGCTTCTCCCACCCCGAGGCGGGGACGACGGGCGTTGACTGGCAGCGGGCCATCGGCGACTACGCTCAGCTCGGCGACGCGCTGTCCGGCTTCCGCGCCAGCGTGATCGGCTCGCTCGACGAGTCGCAGGACATCCACAGCTTCACGTCGAAGACCACCCCGGGCATCCTCGACGCCGACAACCCGGCCTGCGGCTACGGCACGGCGACTCTCCCGGTGGCGGGCTCGGCCGTCACGCTCACCGGCTACATCGGCATCGACGTCGTGAACTACTGCACCAACTGGTTCCCTGACCAGCAGGCCGAGTACTACACGAACGACGCCATCGCCACCAAGGGCTGGGCGCCGACCTACACGCCGAACGTCCTGATCGGCGACATCTTCTATCTCGACAACAAGAGCGACGGCACCGGCAACATCAGCGGCGACCCGGCCATCGCTCTCGAGTTCGACAGCCGTCTCGAGTGGATCGGCGGCGTGGCCGCCCCGGTCAAGACCTTCTACGGCAAGAACGTCTACTCCCTCGCCTCCGCGACGGAGAGCGTCTCCGGCGGCGCGGCGAACCCGCTCGTCAACTCGAACTTCTGGTTCGGCGGCGACGGCCGCGAGCCCCTCGGCGATCACTACGGCTACCGCTTCATGGCGAACAACTCGTTCGGCGGCCAGACGTGGATCACGATCTTCCGTACGGGCCTCTACAAGAGCATCGCGACCCCGAGCTCCACGGGCGTGAACAACCTCTGCGAGTGGATGATCGGCACGACGGCTCTCGGCCGCGGCCCGGTCGGCTACGGCCTGTTCGATTCGAACCTCGCCCTCACGATGACCACGTACGACAACGACGAGAACAGCTACTCGACGCCGCAGCCCGTTCCGTGCCCGCCGGGACCGTCGGGCCAGGACTGCCAGCAGCAGTCGGTCAATATCGCGACGCCGTACGCGCTCCTCGAGTCGGCCCGGTACGACATGCTCTCCCAGAAGGGAACGAACAACTATCCGCCCGGGACCACGGTCAACGTGACCAACCCGCGCGGCTACGCGGACGGCTGGGTCGACGTCCTGTTCCGCGCCTCGGCGCTCAACTGGACCGACCTCTCCCTCCGGCCGATCTACTTCTACAACCAGGCTTGGGTCGGCGTGCAGCACTCGGCTCCGGGCGCCATCCTCAGCGTTGGCCACTCGGCTCCTCTGCTGAACAACGACTTCCTCTGCTACCCGGCGGTGGACTTCACCACGGGCGGCGGCAACTTCGTCGGCACGGTCGTCGGCAACTAAGCCGGGTTTCTTCGTTCAACGGTTCGGCGGGCGGCTTCGGCCGCCCGCCTTTTTCTATTCCTGGGGCTCTATGCTCTTGTCGCCGCGTGAGATCGGGACGGGGCGGTACACTACAGGAGGGGGACGCTTGGCCCCTGGAGGGTCCCTTTCTGTGATATCTATGCGCCCCCAAGAAGCGGCCGCGGGGCCGTTGCAGCCCGGGATTCCCGGTGCCATCGAAAGGTCATTCCAAATGAACCAGGCCCACGATCGGAAACGGATGATTCGGCTCCGGCGGCTGGCTGTGGCCGTGGTCACGCTTCTCGTGTCGGCAAGCCCCCTCGGGCTGCCTCTGGAGGCCCAGACGGCGGGATGCCAGCTGGGAGGATTCCCGGGGATCGTTGACGTTCTGAACCCCGTCTCGGGCGTTCCGTCTCCCTTCGGCTCGGGCTACGCGAACAGCGTCGAGCTCCTCCCGGACGCCCAGCGCCTTTTCGTCCCGATGAACTATGGCTTCGGGATCTTCGACGTGACGGCTCCCCTCCCGTCGTCGCCGGCCCTTTCGTGGCCCTCCCTCCGCGCGCAGGTCGGGCGGCAGCCGGGAGACGGCCAGAGCTACGTCTCGGGCTTCGGGGCCTCTCCGGACGGCCAGCGCCTCGTCGTGAACATGAACCTCAACGGAACGGGCTACAGCAACCTCGTCGCCGTTCCGACCGACTCCTCGAAGAGCAGCTACCGGTTCGTGGCCGACTTCTCCGCCCCCATGTCGGCCGACTCCACGGTCGTCCACCAGATCGCGGGGCGGTACATCGTCTACACGTTGAAGAACGGCGACGGCCTCTATGCGGCCGACATCACGAACATCCCCGGCCCGTGGCCTCCGTGCGTGAATCCCGGGGTGGAGGGATGCCAGAGAATCGAGTACCCGAACGACATGCGGCTCGGGTGGTACCCGGTCGAGAACACGGGGCGGGCATACGGCTCGGACCTGAGGCTCGCGCGGAACCTCCTCGTCTACCGGAACGGCGACACCCTCGAGATCCTCGACGCGGGCAATCCGGGTCCGGCCCCCGTGAGCGGAGGGAATCCCTCCATCACGCCGGGCTTCACCCGGAAGCAGGTGCCCCTCTTCGCGTGGGGCTCCGTCGGCACGGGCGAGCGCCTCGCCCGGATCGAGGTCGCTCCAGACCCGTCCGATGGCCGGGGAACGCCGGCCGTCTACGTCCTCGGGACGTTCCGGAATGCCAGCGCGAAGCCGACGGCCTGGCGCCTGATCAAGTACGACTTCGCGACCGACACGGCGACGCCGGTCGGCCAGCCCTTCGTCCCGCCGGCCGAGTTCGTCGGCGCGTCCGCGAGCTCGATTCCGCTCCTCGGAGTCCTCTCCGAGGCGACAAAAGCCACGTTCTTCCTCTGGGCGGCGAGCGCCACGAACGTCCGGGTCTACCTGTTCACTCCCGACTCGTGGCCGACCTCCTCTCCAAACTCGAACTATTCCTCCTTCTACGACTTCGGAACCGGAGCCGGCGTTCCGTACCCGGGCGGCTTCGTTCGTGAGATGCGGGCCATGCGGATCTCGGCGACCGACGTCGCCCTGTTCGTCCCGCAGACGACGAAGACCTACGCGATGGACCTCTCGAACTGCGAACCGCAGACCGGCCCGGCCGTCTCGGGGCTCTCGGCGTCGAGCACGACCCCCTTCATCGGGGACTCCGTCGCCATCACGCCGAGTTACTCCCCGCCCAATGACTCCAACAAGGGCGTGGGACTCGTCGACTGGCACTTCGACTTCAACTTCCATTCGGGCGAGCCCTCAAACACCAGCTGGGGAGGGATCAACCGGGACGACAAGCATTACCTTGGGGTGACGGTGGGAACAACGGAGCCGTCGACGGTCAGCCCGATTCAGCTCGCCGGGCCCTGCGACCCGAACTTCAGCAACTCCGTCCCGGCGAGCGGAACGAGCTGCTGGACCTCCGTGGGCACGGGCGGATCGGGCGACGTGCCGAGCGCCGTCCTCGCGCCGGGCACGACCGTGACGACGACCCTCAAGTTCGAGGTGCAGAACCAGAAGGGTTCGGCCAACACGGCTCAGCTTCCGATCGTCTGGAAGGCGCCGGACGTGACGCTCCTGAGCCCGAACGTCATCACGGGATCCACGACGTCGGTCGGAATCCAGACGCAGGGAACCCCGGACCCGCTCCAGAGCTGGTACTGGTACGCGGGGACGTCGGCCGCCAGCCTCTCCCTCGTCTGCACGACGACCGGGGCGACCCCTGCGACGTGCACGAACCCGCAGGCTCCGCTCAACCTCGCCGCGCAGGGGACCTACTACGTTCTCGTCTCCGTCCCCTACAAGAACGGCTACCGGAC
>Ga0079037_100002141_pt1 | contig 10696 bp, 7 predicted proteins | sample Mud3Dept4metaG_FD_71479 | JGI IMG/M metagenome (GOLD analysis project Ga0079037, IMG submission 71479) | Freshwater wetland microbial communities from Ohio, USA, analyzing the effect of biotic and abiotic controls - Mud 3 Core 4 Depth 4 metaG | ecosystem: Environmental > Aquatic > Freshwater >... | reverse complement strand
GTGATGATGTTGATCGTGCCCGAGAGCGCGTCGGTGCCGTAGAGCACCGAGCCCGCGCCGCTCACCACCTCGAGGGAGTCCACCGAGCCGATGTCGGCCAGCGCCACCTCGGTGCCCGCGCGATCGGTGGCCGTCCGCGCGTTGTTGAGGCGTTCGCCGTCGACGAGCACGAGCACGCGCGTCGAGTCGAGCCCGCGGAGGCGGGGCCGGGCCTGGTAGGGACCCGCGCCCACCAGGCTGACGCCGGGAGCCTGCATCAACGCCTCGGCGGTCGAGATCGGGTTCACCGTCTCGAGCTGCTCGCGCGGCACGCTGTCGACGCGGAGCGGGACGAGCCGCTCGTCCCGCTGGTTGCGCGTCGCGGTCACGGTGACCTCGCTCGAGAGCCCGCCGGGGTGCAGCACGAAGCCAAGTTCGATCGTCTCGGCGGGGTCGGCAATCGCGACGGTGCGCGCGTCCACCGAGAAGCCCTGCCGCGCGATCTCCACGCGGTAGATGCCGACGGTGAGGTCGGGCACCCGGAAGCGGCCCTCCGCGTCGGCGTCGACGGCCACCTGCGCGCCGGTGGCGAGGTTCAAGACGGTGACGCGCGCCGACGCCACCGGGGCGCCCGAGGGATCGGCGGCGGTGCCGGCGATGGTCGAGGCGAGCGCGGCGCGCCCGCCCGGCAAGAGTGCGAGGAACAGGAACAGAAGGCCCGCGGGAACGGACCGGAACGCAAGGACACGTCGCATCTTTGGGAACCTCTCACCGGCTCGCCGCACGCGCGCGTCGGGCGTGCGCGCTGCCGTACACCTGGTCATCCAACCTGGCCGTTCGCGCACCGTGATGGCACCGGCCGCCGACCCGCCGCCCATCGCGAGCGGATCATCGAGGCGACAGCCGGGGCGGCGCGCGCCGCACCCACGCCAACGGCCGGAGGATGTGGCCCGGCCCTCTCGGGCTGGGCGACTGCACCGCCGCACAGCGCCGGAGCGCCGCGGCACGGAGCGTCAACCAAACCGTTGGGATCAGTTAGGAACCGTGCTGGATCAGGCGGGAGGTGGTCGAGGAGCGACCGTCAGCAGATGGCCAGCACTCACCGAGCCCGCCGCCGGGCACGGCGTGAGGTGCCAGGCCAGGTCGGACCCGGGGCGCCGCACGGTGGCGGCGCGCGCCATCGCCAGACCGAGACCGAGGCCGAGCGCACTGCCGACGCTGAGGACGACCGCCTCGATGACGGCCGGGAGCGACACCGGCGCGGCGGCGCCGCTGCCGGGGACCGCCACCGCGTGGCAGTGCAACAGGAAGACGAGCGTCCAGAGGCCGGCGGCGCGCCGCCCGCGAAGGGCAGGCAGCCCCAGGCGGCGCAGCCCGAGGAGCCCGGCAAGGAGCGCGAACCCAACCAGCCAGCGGAGCGCGACGAGCGGATCGAGCAGACGGCCCTCGAGCAGCCGTGCGCCGAACAGCCAGACGTGGAAACCGGAGAGGCCGACGACGAGCAGCCGGAGCAGGAACGTGGCGTAACGCGCCAGGACCTGCCGCGCCGGAGCCGTTCGACCGCCGGACCGGATCATCCTAGCGAGCATACTGGCCGGATCGGCGACGCGCAAGGTGGGCTGCGCAGGCTGGATGCCACTGGGTGACGGGTTTCCGGCGGAATCCATAGCCGGTTCATGCGATCTGCAAGGGTGGATCCATGCAGCGGCGGGCGGTTCGCGGCGGGCGGTGCGGTCCGCCTTCGGCGGCGCACCGCTGAAGCCCGGTGGCACAACCATCGGCAGACCGTCACACGCCGGTGGGACGCGTGGCGGCCGGACGTGGGACGGCTTGCCCCGGCTGCAAGCCCGCGGCTACACTCCGCTAGCCCGCACCGGCCCGCCGGCGCCGCCATCGTGCGCCCGGCCGGTTTGCCCTGGAGTCCAATCGACCTGACGGTGTTGGGCCACCAGGCGCGAGCCGCCGGCCGTCCCTCGACTCTGCTCGGGGCGCCCCGAGCGAGGTCGAAGGGCGCGAGCCACACGCCGCCGCGAGGCTCGGCTTAGGCAAGCGGCGGGTTTTGAAGAGGGAGTGTGCCCGTGTCCTCGCTCGATCTCTGGTCCATGCTCTTCGTCTTCCTGCTGGCCGCCTTCGTAGGCCTCCAGGTGATCCAGAACGTCTCGCGGCTCCTGCACACGCCGCTGATGTCGCTCACCAACGCGATCTCGGCCATCGCGGTCGTGGGGTCGATCATCATCGCGGGCGAGCAGAAGTCCACCGTCAGCCTGGTGCTCGGCACCATCGCGGTCGCGGCCTCGGTCACCAACATCGTCAGCGGGTTCCTCATCACGGACCGGATGCTGAAGATGTTCCGCGAGAAGGGGTCGAAGAGATGATCGAGCACCTGACCCAGGCCGCCTACCTGGTGGCCGCCGCGCTCTTCATCCTCTCGCTCCACTGGCTCAACCGCCCGGCCACGGCGCGGCAGGGCGTCGCCGCGGGCGTGGCCGCGATGGCCCTGGCCATCCTGGGCACGCTGCTGCACCCGGAGATCGTCAGCTACAAGTGGATCGCCATCGCCGTCGTGATCGGCACCGTGATCGGCGTGCCACTCTCCTGGGTGCCGCTCACGGCGGTGCCGCAGCGGACCGCGCTCAGCCACGCCTTCGGCGGCCTCGCCGCCGGCCTCGTCGGCACGGCCAAGTACCTGCTCTGGCTCGACGAGGGGGCGCTCACGACGTTCCGCATGACGGCCATCACGGTGGAGGTGCTGCTCGGCTACCTCACGTTCACCGGCAGCCTGATGGCCGCCGGCAAGCTGCAGGAGGTGATCCCCACGCGGCCGATCACCTATCGCGGCCAGAACGTGATGAACCTCGCGCTGCTCGGCCTCGCGATTCTCGCCGGCGTCTACCTCATCGCGCGGCCGGAGGCCTGGCAGCTCTTCCCGCTCATCGTCGCGCTCTCGCTCCTCTTCGGCGTCCTGCTGATCATCCCGATCGGTGGCGCCGACATGCCGACCGTGATCTCGCTCCTCAACTCGTACGCCGGCCTCGCCGCCGTCGCGATGGGCTTCGTGCTCGAGAACAAGATGCTCATCGTGGCCGGCGCGCTCGACGGGGCGTCGGGGCTCATCCTGTCGATCATCATGTGCCGCGCGATGAACCGGTCGTTCACCAACGTGCTCTTCGGCGCCTTCGGGCAGGTGCAGGCCTCCGGCGCCGCCGCCACCCAGAAGACGGTGAAGAGCGGCACGCCGCAGGACGCCGCCGAGCTGCTGCTCAACGCCAGCTCGGTCGTGGTGGTGCCCGGCTACGGCATGGCGGTGGCCCAGGCCCAGCACCGCGTGCGCGAGATCTACGACCAGCTCACCAAGAAGGGCGTGGACGTGAAGTTCGCGATCCACCCGGTGGCCGGCCGCATGCCGGGGCACATGAACGTGCTGCTGGCCGAGTCGGAGGTGCCCTACGAGGCGCTCGTGGAGATGGACGACATCAACCACGACCTGCCGCAAACCGACGTCGTGCTCGTCGTCGGCGCCAATGACGTGGTCAACCCGGCCGCGCGGCACGACAAGGGCAGCCCGATCTTCGGCATGCCCATCATCGACGCCGACAAGGCGAAGTTCGTCATCGCCAACAAGCGGTCGATGAACCCGGGGTTCGCGGGCATCGACAACGAGCTGTACTACGCCGACAACACCCTGATGGTGTTCGGCGACGCCAAGGCGGTGCTGGGCGACATCGTGAAGGCGCTGAGCGGCGGGTCGGGGATCCACTGAGCGCCCCGTGCTGAGCGCGCTCGACTGGGCGGTCATCGGCGGGTACCTGCTCGCGATCACCGCGTTCGGCTCGTGGTTCGCGCGCTTCCAGAAGACGACCCGCGACTACTTCCTCAACGATCGATCCGTCCCGTGGTGGGCGATCTGCTTCACGATCGTCGCCACCGAGACGAGCACGCTCTCCTTCATCGGCGTGCCGGCCTCGGCCTACGCCGGCAATTGGACGTTCCTGCAGCTGGCGATGGGCTACATCCTCGGCCGGCTGATCGTCAGCGCGATCCTCATCCCTGCCTACGCCCGCGGCGAACTGGTCACCTCCTACCAGCTGCTGCAGCAGCGCTTCGGGTCGGGCGTGCAGTCGATGGCCGCCGGGCTGTTCCTGCTGACGCGCTCGCTCGCCGACGGCATCCGGCTCTTCGCCACGGCGCTCGTCATCGCGGTGGTCACCGGGGTGCCGGTCACCTGGACGGTGGTGGTGCTCGGGCTCGCGATGATCGTCTACACCACGCGGGGCGGCGTGGCCGCGGTGATCTGGACCGACGTGGTGCAGATGTTCATCTACGTGGCGGGGGCGCTCCTCGTGTTCTTCGCGCTGCTCTCGCGCATCCCCGGCGGCTGGGACGCCGTGGTGGCCAGCGGGTCGGCCGCGGCCAAGTTCACGATCTTCGAGCTCTCCACTGATCCGAAGGCCGTCTACACGCTCTGGGCCGGCCTCATCGGCGGGGTGTGCATCACGCTCGCCACCCACGGCACCGACCAGTACCTCGTGCAGCGCCTGCTCTCCGCGCGGTCGCCGCGCGAGGCGAGCGCCGGCCTCGTGCTGAGCGGCCTCGTGGTGTTCGTGCAGTTTGTGCTCTTCCTGCTGATCGGCACGATGCTCTACGCCTACTACCAGCACGCGCCGCCGCCGGTGCTCGGTCGCAACGACGAGATCCTCCCGCGCTTCGTCGTCGACCACCTGTCGCACGGCCCGGCCGGCTTCATCGTCGCGGCCATCGTGGCGGCCGCGCTCTCCCCCTCGCTCAACGCGATGGCGGCGACGACGGTGAACGACTTCTACAAGCGCTACGGCAACGCCGCGGCCGACGAGGCCACGCTGATGCGCATCTCGCGGGGCGCCACGGTGGGCTGGGGCCTCGTGCAGCTGCTCGTGGCGCTGGCGGCACAGTGGCTGGATCGTTCGGTGCTCGACGCCGGCCTCGCCGTGCTCTCGCTCACCACGGGCCCCGTGCTCGGGGCCTTCCTGGTCGGCGTGCTCACGCGACGCGTCGGGAGCCGCGCCATGCTCACCGGTATGGTCGTCGGCCTCGTCATGCTCTTCGCGGTGTGGTGGAGCGACGCGGTGGCCTGGACGTGGTATGCGTTCATCGGGGCCGCCACGACCGGCGTCGTCGCGCTGGCAGCAAGCGTCGCGTGGCCGGCTACCCCCCAGAAATGGTGACACTTTCCGTTTTCGACCGCGCCTTCGCCACCACGGCCTTCGGATTACGGAAAGTGTCACCGTTTTCGTCTTCGAGAATACGGAAAGTGTCACCGTTTTTGTATTCAATTGGCTCGAGGCAGGTTCGGTGATCACCCTCGATCAGGTCCACACGCTCGCCTTCGCCGGCGTTGCCCTGTTTGCCGGGTACGGGATCCGCCGCACGTTGCCGGCGCTCGGCCGCTACAACATCCCGGCGCCCGTGGTGGGCGGGCTGCTCGTGGCGCTCGTCATCACGATCGCCCGCACCCGCGGCTGGACGCCCGTCCGGTTCGAGACGACGCTGCAGTTGCCGCTGATGATCGCGTTCTTCACGACGATCGGGTTCGGCGCGAGCCTGCGGCTGCTGCGCGTGGGTGGCCCCGCGGTGGGGCTCTTCTTCCTGCTCTCGACGATCGTGGCCGCGCTGCAGAACGTGCTCGGCGCGGCCGTCGCGCTGGCACTGGGGCGCCCTGCCCTGCTCGGCGTGCTCGCGGGCTCGGTCACGCTGACGGGCGGGCCCGCCACGGGGCTCGCCTTCGCACCCCTGTTCGAGGCGGCGGGCGTGAGCGGCGCCGCCACGCTCGCCGTGGCCGCCGCCATGGTCGGCATCGTGGCCGGCGGCGTGATCGGGGGGCCGGTGGCGACCTTCCTCATCGGCGGCCGTGCCGCTCGCCCGGCGTCCACCGGCGAGGCTCCGGGTGGCGTCGCCGCGCAGGTCGTCGAGGCGCACCTGCCTGAGCCGCCACTCACGGCGCCCTCCGGGGAGGACGTCGAATCTCACGCGCTGCTCAAGGCGGTGGTGCTCATCCTGGTGGCCATGTGGATCGGCTCCTGGCTCACCCCGCTCTTCGCGCGGCTCGGCGTCACCCTCCCCGCCTACATCGGCGCGATGCTGGCGGCCGCGCTGATCCGCAACCTCGACGACTGGCTCGGTATCGCGCGCATCTCGCAGCGCGTGATCGATGACCTCGGCGGCGTCGCGCTGTCGCTCTTCCTCGTGCTCGCACTCATGACGCTCAGGCTCTGGGAGCTGGCCGGGTTGGCCCTGCCGCTCGCCGTGATCCTGCTTGCGCAGGTGACCGCCATCGCCGTCGTCGCAGCCGTCGTGGTGCACCGCTTGATGGGCCGCGACTACGAGGCGGCGGTGATGGCCGGCGGCTTCTGCGGGTTCATGCTCGGTACGACCGCCAACGCGATGGCCAACATGGAAGCGCTCGTCGAGCGCTACGGCCCGGCGCCGAAGGCCTTCCTCGTGGTGCCGATGGTCGGGGCGTTCTTCATCGACTTCACGAACTCCCTGCTCATAACGCTCTTCCTGAATCTCTGGCGCTGACGGCGGGCGTCGAGGGCTCCCCTATTTCGGAATGAGCACCGCGTCGATCACGTGGATGACGCCGTTCGTGCAGGCGATGTCGGCCTTCACGACCTTCGCGCCGTTCACGGTGGGGACCCCGCCGTCCTGGCCGATAGTGAGCGACTGGCCCTGCGCGGTGCCCGCCGACTTCACCGACTTCACGTCGGCCAACGACCAGTTCGACGTGAGCACGTGGTACTTCAACACCGACTGCAGCTTCGCCTTGTCCTTCCCGAGCGCGTCGAGTGTCGCCTTCGGCACCTTCGCGAAGGCCTCGTCGGTCGGGGCGAACACGGTGAACGGCCCGGGGCTCTTCATCACGCCGATGAGGTCGGCATCGGTCAGCAGCTTCGCCAGCGTCTTGAAGTTACCGGCGGCCACGGCCGTGTCGACGATGTCCTTCTGCTGCGCGGCGGCGGGAGATGCCAGGAGTGCGACGGCCAGCAGGCCGCCAATCAACGAGCGCGTGAACATGGGCTGCTCCTCCACGAGAGTGATGACGCGTCAACGCGGACGCCGGAACACGCTATTCAAGCAGCCCAGGCGTGGCGCTGCCTATGACGGCCGTCATAGCGGGTCCCGCGTCTGATTCAGGGGCGTTCCAGCCGATCGTCCTCGCGCGCGTTCACGGGGACCGCCATCGCACGCCCACTCTGAAGGTCCGCGGCAGCCCCACCGTTGGCAGTGGCGTTCGCCCAGTCAGGTACTCGTCGTCGAACAGGTTCTCGACGGCCGCGAACACGCGTACGCCGCGGCCCACGGCCTGTGACACCATCGCGTCGGCCGTCGTCATCCCCCCGGGCGGGAGCGTGTTGCGGTCGTCCTCGTAGCGCTCGCCCAGCCGGCGGAGGTCGACGGCGGCGTCCAGCCCGACCCGCCGAGGCCGCGTAGCGTGAGGCCCTGCGCGGTGGGGTTGGCCACGCGGGACGAGCTGGCGCGAAAGAGGGTGAACCCGGGCGTGCCCCGCAGCACATCGTCGAGAGCGCGCTGCGGCGCGAGGGCGAGGTCGGCCGCGGTGAGCACGCTCACGGGTACCGGCGCACCGGAAAGCGGCAGGGGCGATCGATCGTTCCGGCGTGACGACCACGACGGGGGCCACGGCAATCGATTCACTCCTCCACGGGCACGTAGACCGTTTTCATCTCCGGCGGCGCGTCTCCGCGGGACGGACCGCCCGTCAGCCTGGTGGTCACGACCAGTTGCCGCGGATCGGCGGCCAGCTGGTAGCGCCGGACGATCTTCATGCCACCCTCGAGCGACGACTCGATCGTGAGCGCCGCGTCACGCCACCGGGTGTGCGTCTCGACCGTCGCGTTGGTGAACTGGTGCTTCTCGCTGCGCCCATCGGTGGAGTAGGCCCGAGCCCTCGCGTGCTCGTCGATGAAGGTCACCTTCGTCGCGTCCTGCGCGATCGTCAGGCGCGCCGGAGGCGTCGTCAACTCGCGCATCAGCTCACGCCGCCGCTTCATCTCCTCTTCGGACAGGGGCTGCCGGCTGGCGCCCATGCCCTGGCCGCCGCCGGGCCCACCGAATCCGCCCATGCCGCCACCTGGGGGCCGGCTGCCGGGACCGCCCATCCCCGGGCCACCCATCCCCGGGCCGCCGCCTGGCGGGCGACCGCCACCCTCCGCTCCCGCCAGGCCGCGTGGCGGGTCGCTCGCATCCCGGTCGATCTGCCAGGTGCCGCTCAGGTCCGGCAAATCACCGGCCGCCGGCTGCATGTCGGCAAGGGCCGCAATGGTACTCGCGAGCAGGACCACCGCCAGGCCAATCATCACGTGATGCGGTCTCATTGTCTCTCCCCGGGCCACGCGTACTCCACCTCGAGGCCAGTGGGCTCCACGCGGCGAACCCGTAACCTCAGCCCGTGCCGATCGGCAACCTCGCGGGCGATCGCCAGGCCGAGGCCGGTCCCGTTGGGCTCGCGCCGGCGCGCGTCGTCGTCACGATAGCGCCGCTCGCTGAGACGCCTCGCCCCGGAAATGGGGACACTTTCCGTTCTTTTAACCGCGCTTCCGCCACAACGGCCCTGGGAATACGGAAAGTGTCACCGTTTTCGGTTTGTCTGCCGAGGTTGTGCAGCAACGACCCGATGTGGTGCGCCCCGGAAATGGGGACACTTTCCGTTTTCCGACCGCGCTTCCGCCACAACGGCCCTGGGAATACGGAGAGTGTCACCGTTTTCGGTTTGAGGAATACGGAAAGTGTCACCGTTTTCGGGTGGCACCGTCGCTCGTTCTCACCGCTTCTCCACCTTCACCGGACCGGCCGGCTTCTTCGGCAGCGCCACCGGCGCCTGGAGCTTCTTCATCACCTCGGCCACCGCCCGCTCGAGCTGTGGGTCCCTGCCCTCGATCACCGACTTCGGATCGTTCTCGACGTTGATGTCCGGGTCGACCCCGTAGCCCTCGATCACCCATTCGCCCTTGGCGTTGGCGAGGCCCGACAGCGGGACGAAGATCGTGCCGCCATCGACGAGGGGACCGCGCGGGGAGATCCCCACCACCCCGCCCCACGACCGGCGTCCGATGAGCGGCCCGAGGCCGGCCTCGCGGAACATGTAGGGAAAGATGTCGCCGTCGCTCGCCGAGTTCTCGTCGAGGATGGCGGCCTTCGGCCCGATGAACACCCCGTCTGGATACGGGTTGCCCAGATCGTCGGTGCGCCCGTAGTTGACGCCGAGGAGCGTGCGGCGCAGCCGCTCGATGAGCATCCGTGACACGTTGCCGCCGCCGTTGGCGCGCACGTCCACGACGAGGCCTTCCTTGCGCAGTTGGGCGTAGTACCCCTTGATGAACTCGCGCAGCCCGGGTGCGCCCATGTCGGGGATGTGCAGGTAGCCGACCCGGCCGCCGGAGAGCTTGTCGACGCGGACGCGGTTCCCGAGCACCCAGTCGAGGTAGATCAGGTCGGCCTCGCGCTCGATCGGATTGAACGTCACGGTGCGGGCTCCCTCCATCACCGGCTTCGCGTTGACGGTGAGCGCGACCGGGCGGTCGGCCTTGTTGCGCAGCAGCCGGTAGGGGTCCTCGTCGGGCCGAAGCTCCGTGCCGTCGATGGCCAAGACGTACTCGCCGGCTCGGATGTCCACGCCGATCTCGGTGAGCGGCGCCCGGTAGGTGGGCTCCTCGTTCTGGCCTGCGAAGATCCTCGCGACGCGGTACTTACCCGTCGCCGCGTCGAGCGCGAAACGGGCGCCGGGCAGCGCCACGCGGGGCCGCGCGGGCATCTCGAAATCGCCGCCCTCGACGTAGGCGTGCTGCACCGTCAGCTCCGACACCATCTCGCTGATCACGTAGTTGAGGTCCGAGCGGTGCGCCACGTGCTCGAGCCACGGCTCGTACTGTTTCCGCAGCGCCTCCCAGTCGTAGCCGTGCATGTTCGGCACGTAGAACCAGTCGCGGTACTGCCGCCACACCTCGTGGAAGATCTGGCGCCATTCCTCGACGGGCACGCGGTCCACCATCAGGCCCGCGGTCGAAACGCTCTTCTTCGAGCTGGCGCCCCCGGGCGTCGCGTCGTAGAGGGTGCAGCTCTGCCCGGACCGCACGAGCAGCTTCGACCCATCGGCCGACAGCGCGTAGTCGTTGGCGTCCTCGACGAGCGTGGTCTCCTTGCGGTCCTTCAGCGCGTAGATGCGCAGCGACGGCTTGCGGTCGCTCTGGCGGCCGTAGACGGAGGGCCCGAACACGACATAGATCAGGTGGCCCTTCTTGGCGCTCAGCGCGCCGTAGTTCTCCCCCTCGAGCGGCACGCGCGCCACGCGCTGCGCCAGGCCCTCGAAGTCGATCGTCAGGTCGGCGGCCTTGTCGTCGGCCTTCTTGTCGGGCGCCTTCGCGTCAGCGGGCTTGGGCGCGACGTCCTTGGCGGCGTCTTTGGCGGCGTCCTTCGCCGCCTCGGCCGCCGTCGCTGTGCCGGGGGTCTCCTCCTTCGACACCGTCACCTCGTCGCTCTCCGGCGGGAACGGGTGCTTCACGTCCTTCCGCAGCGCCATGGCGAAGATGCCCGTCGTGCGGTTGGTGGCGTAGTTGAACTCGGCGCTCGAGATCTGCGGCGCGTAGTCGCGATCGCTCAGGTAGAAGAGGTAATTGCCGTCCGGATCCCACGCGGGGTTCTCCGCGTTGAAGAACTCGTCGGTGAT
>Ga0079037_100002138_pt1 | contig 10703 bp, 9 predicted proteins | sample Mud3Dept4metaG_FD_71479 | JGI IMG/M metagenome (GOLD analysis project Ga0079037, IMG submission 71479) | Freshwater wetland microbial communities from Ohio, USA, analyzing the effect of biotic and abiotic controls - Mud 3 Core 4 Depth 4 metaG | ecosystem: Environmental > Aquatic > Freshwater >... | reverse complement strand
ACACCGAGCGGCCGAACGGTGCTGGAGGTCGGCGGCGACTCGCTTGGCTCCATCGGGGCATACATCTTTGATGCCGTGGCGAAGACCACAGTCTCAAACCCAAAGTCGGTGTGAAGCGTAACCGGAGTTCCAACAGTGTTGCGCGTTTCTGGATCGAACTCCACCAAGGTGTATCCACCGTAGTTCTCGATGGCGTCGAATACTCCGATGAAGTACTTGCCTTCGGGATTGTGCAATACCTCTACCGCAATACCCTTAAAGTAGAGGGTCCTGTCAAGAGTTGCACGATTCATGTCTATGACATCACAAGCGAACTCTTCGGATCCATAGGGCAGATAAGGATGTTCCACAATCGCCAAGTCACCCGGCACGCTGTAGGTTCTCTGCGGCCCTCGGGAAACAACGATCTCCGTGGTGATTTCGCCCGTACTGGGGTCCACTACCCGGATGATGTTCGAGGTCTCTAGCCCCTTATGTGAAATGCATGCAAACAAGGTGCCATCCGAGGCGACTCCGATGTCCCCCACCGACTCCTCCTCCATTGCGACACGATGAATGGCCACTATCTCATCCTTGTCCAGATCAACCACAGCGACGCAGTTGTGAATGTGCGCCAGCGCATAGCCGACGTGCTGAGGCAGCTGAACAGGAGCATTGCCGAAATCCAGGGGTGCCTGACTGCTGTTTCCGCATCCCGAGACAGCAGCCAGAGGAAACAGGGACAACACGCACCACAATGACAGTATGAGTCGGCGCAATTCGACTTCCCCCTCTCACATAGCATTCCTCAAGTCTCAAGGCAGCGTGCGGTCTGGGCCCCGAAACGGGTGCCCAGACCATGTTCGATGCGGCTCAACGTTCAAATCTCTAGTCGCTGCAAGTGACTGTGTCCGTTCTCCAAGAGGCCCAGAGCGCATCCGGAGCCACAGTACCGAAATCCAGTCCATCCGGCACGCCGTCGATGTCCAGCTTGAAGTACCATGGCGAGGGATGGTAGTAAGCCGCCCAGCACAACTGGCTGCAGTAGAAGGCGTCGGTTCGCCATTTGTCTACGAAGATCCAGTTGTAGGGCTTGCCCAGTTGCTTGTAAGCATAGTCGGCGGCAGTCTGTCTGCGGTCTGAACTGAGTGGCCAAGTGTTGACACGCTGAACGCTCGCGTGACTATACTCCCCTAGCCGCGAGCGAGGGTTCCAGTACACTCCGTGGTCCCCGTCCGGTCCAATAGAGAATAAGTAGGAGTACTTCGAATGTATCACGATGGCTGCGTGACAGAAGACCCCGGGGAATAGCCCGCTGCCCTTGACCAGGATCGCGTCACCATTCGCCGACCGGTCAAAGTCGCAGTTGTTGCCATCACCAGGCGAGGTTCCCCATCCGCCGATGACACCTTGGTTTCTCCGGAGGTCCTTGGCAGAAGGCACCCACCTCTCTTCTGTCTTGAATTGATTGAATGGAATGGAACTCTGCTTGTCCATGCAATTCTGTTCTATGGCTTTCAGCGTCTCATCCAGGCTCCTCATTTGATCGGACTGAGCTAGAATCTCATTGCTGGCAGCCCCACCGCCCGCGGCTTTCAGTGCCTCCCGGTACGCCGTAGTGAGTGTGTTGACAGAAACCAAGTCCTGATAACTCTCGTACTGGTCTGGAATCACAATCTCCTGCCAGCCCCGTGCAACGAGGATCCCCCTTCTCTCTTCACGCGGCAGGCTCTTGAGATATGCGGCATCGTCTGCTGTCAGTCTCTCTTTGATGCTGAGTTGCCGATTCCTGTCTTTGCTCTCACCTGCTGCGCTGACCGCAGAGACGGATGCTAGTAGAGAAACGATGACTGCTAATAACAAGGTCACAGCAATGGCTACTCTCTTATTCACTCTCCCTCCTATGATGGTGCTTTCTCTGATGGCAGGATTCGGATAGAATTCATGTCCAGCAGCCGCTCTTTCTGGCTGGGTTCTGGTACACCTCCTTTCAGGGCACTGGTTTGCACCCGTTATTGGGATTCGGTTCGTGTTCATCTGTCAGCGATAGTCAACGGGTATGGTCTATACCATTAAGGCACTGCTAGATATAGTAACTATACGATATGATTTTATAGGTGTCAAGTGGCAGCACAAAATATCTGAGCATCTCCTGATTCGGGCGATTACAAGGATCGCCCCGGCGGGACGGTAGCGGGGGCTCTGGGACACCTGGCTGCAGGCACCTCTCTTTTGCCGCCCCAGCAACATGGCTATACAATAGAATCACGGTGGGCAAGGTGATATGAGCAGAGTGGCACTGGAGTCCCTGGGCTGCAAGCTGAACCAGGCCGAGATGGAGGCCCTGGCCGACCGGCTGGCCGGCCGGGGCCACGAGCTGACGGAGTCGGTGGAGGCAGCTGATGTCTACGTGCTCAACACCTGCACCGTGACCCACATCGCCGACCGCAAGTCGCGCCAGGCACTGAGGGCGGCGCGCCGGGTCAATCCCCACGCGCGGGTCATCGCCACCGGATGCTACGCCCGCCGCGTGCCCGAAGACTTGGCGCGGCTGGGGGTGGTGGATGCCATTGTCGGCGGTCCCGAGGATGATGAGATGGTAGGCGCCATCGAGGGCAGCGGACGCGTCCGGACAACCGGGCGGACCGGTGACAGCTCAGGCACTTGGGGCCGGACGCGCTCACTGGTCAAAATACAAGAGGGCTGCAGCGACTTCTGTTCCTTCTGCGTGGTGCCCTACACGCGTGGGCCGGGGCGCAACCGGACACCGTATGAGATCCTCGCGGAGGTCAAGAATAAAGCAGCCAGGGGACACAGAGAGGTGGTCCTCACCGGAACCAAGCTCGGCGATTACCACTGGAACGGCCACGAATCGGCCTGGCTGCCGGAGCTGATCCGGCGCATTCTAGCCGAAACCAGTGTAGAGCGCGTGCGCCTTTCTTCACTCCAGCCAGCCGACCTGACCCCGGAGCTGCTCATGCTGTGGCATGACAGCCGCCTCTGTCCACACCTGCATCTGCCGCTGCAGAGCGGCAGTGATACCATCCTGCGCCGGATGAACCGGCCGTACTGTCTGGCCGAATACGAGGGCGCGGTTCGCCAGGCCAGAAGCGCGATCCCGGACCTGTCCATTACCACCGACATGCTGGTCGGCTTCCCCGGTGAAGGTGAGAGCGAGTTCGAAGAGAGCTACCGCTTCTGCGAGAGCACGGGCTTCGCCGGCATCCACGTGTTTCCCTATTCGAAACGACCCGGCACCCCGGCAGCCACGATGTCAGGGCAGATCGACGACAAGACCAAGAAGCAGCGCAGCGCCAGGATGATGGCCCTGGGCCAGCGGAGCGCGGGGCGGTTCCGGTCGCAGTTCCTGGGGCGAACGATGCCGGTGCTGTGGGAAGACAGCTCCGGCGATGGAATCTGGAGCGGCCATACGGCCAACTACCTCCGGGTCTATGCGAAGAGCGACGGGAAACTGGCTGGCAAAATGTTGGCGGCCCGGATTGCAGAGGAGTATGCTGATGGATTGGGGGGTGAGATGGTGAACGGAGGTTGCGATGGCTGATATTCTCGATGAAGCCTCTTCAGTGATAGAGTGCAAAGAATGCGCCTGGTACCGGTCTTGCGTGGTGCCCATGAGGTTCGGACCTGATGACCTGGTCCAGCAGATGAGGCAGTCGCCGCTGGGGGCCAGCTTCAGTCAAACAGGCGACCAGGAACTGCGCAACATGGTGACGAACATGGCGGCCATGGCCCAGAACCTGCTCCTCGAAGGTTGTCCCATATTCATCAAGAGGCTGAAGTCCAGCCCCAAGCTGGCGGAGCAGATCAAGAAGGTCATGCAGACCTGGGGAACAGAGCCCCCGGTATAAGGACCGTCAGACCGCAGACACCCTGATCTTCCGGCCTTCCACGGAGAGAACCAGCCTTCGCGGCAGGATCACTCGCTTCCCCTTTCGCAGCGTCAGACCCTCGCGCATCTGCTCAATATGCTTCCACTCGATGTCCTCCAGGTCCCCCAGCACCTCCCTGGTCACCCGCCGGAGCAGGTGACGCTGCACTGCGGGGTGGAGCGCGCCGACGGAGGCTCGATCCAGCACAATCGCGCCATCCTCTTCACCAGCCACCTTCGGCCAGACCTCCGAGACGCATTCTTCGAGAAATGCCTGCTCCGTGGCCAAAGTGTCCGACGTCCGGATCAGCGCTTCGCCGATCCGGGGGTTGTAGGCCTGTAAGAGAGGCACCAGCTCCTGGCGGATCCGGTTCCGGAACGTGGACAGAGAGAGATTGGTTGAATCCTCCCGAGGTATCAGGCGGTGTAGCCGGCAGTACACCCGTGTTTCCTCCCGGCTCACCACCAGAAGCGGACGGATGACGGTGAGACCGGCTACGCCGGGGGACGTCCATATGGTCAAGGGCCGCATGCCTAATAGGCCCGTCGGCCCCGCGCCCCGCACCAGGTGCATCAAGATCGTCTCGGCCTGGTCATCAGCCGTGTGGCCCACGGCGATCCGTCCGGCCCCCACCCTCTCCACCACTTCAGCGAAGAAGTGGTACCTAACCTGGCGGGCGGCGTCCTCGAGCGACAGGCGGTGCGCTGCCTGATAGGCCTTGACGTCCCGGCTCTCAACCGTGGCCGTCAGCCCCAGCTTCGTGGCCAGCCGGGAGACATACCTGGCATCCCCCTCCGATTCGGCGCCCCGCAGCAAATGATTGAGGTGGGCCACGTGCACCATGATGTCCAGTCTTTCCCGCAGACTCACCAGGATGCGCAGCAGGCAGACCGAGTCGGCGCCTCCGGAGACGCCTACCACGACGGTCTCCTTCGGGTGCACAAGGTCGTTGCGCACGACGAAGCGGTGGACGGCTTCAGCGAGTTGACTTTCCGGCGTCTTCAGAGAGGTCCCCTTCAGGAGATTAACATAATGAGCGCTCAACCAGTATATGAGCGCGTTCAGGCGCTGTCAAAGTTAGGAGCCTTGGGCTGATCGCGCTATAATCGTGATGGTGGAATCCAGGCTGAAGGTCATCGACAAGCTGCGCATCGATTACGAAGTCCCCTTTGTCAGCGACCGGGGCAAGATCCTCGACCATACTATGGTGCGGATCAACGAGCGGCGGAAAGGGGTCGAAATCAGCTATGCCCTCCTCGATCCCACCGAACAGGAGCTCGATAGCCTTTTCCCGCGCGACGGCATGGATTCCCTGGCGGAGATGACCAAGCGCATAGTGAGTGATCTCGGCATGACGCCCAAGCGCGTTGCGCTGCAGATGTGGGACTACAGCGTGGCCGAGGGGCCTTACTCGGTAGAGGGGCGGGCGCCGGTCAACAAGCAGAGGGACACGGTCCTGATCATCTTCACCAAATCGCCGTTCGTCTACAAGTTCGGCTACGAGATGGTGCTCTGGCATCAGGCCATGCACGCCAAGGACCGCTGGGAGCGCCGGTTCCCAGCCGCACATCCGCAGGTACAGACCAGCGAGTGGATCGACGTCCTCTGGCACTTCTCCATCGACGGCCGGCTCGAGGCCCGGAACAAGCCCCACTACACCAAGGCGGAGCGTCTGGAAGAAGCCGCAGCGTTGTTCCGCCAACTGCGACTTGCCGCCGACGTCACGGACCGTGCCCTGAGAGCCTGCGATGGGCTGTGGGCTAAGGAAGTGACCATGGAGGCGCTGGTGCAGACAGGCCGGGAGTTAGGCCTGGAAGCCCGCGGTCAGAAAGCAGCCTCGAGAAGACCGCCCAAAGGCTCAGAGACTCGCTAGCTTGGGCGAGCCCGATCACCCCAGGTTGCAGGTCATTCCGCCATCGACCGGTATCGTCACGCCGGTGGTGAATCCGGCCGCATCCGACGCCAGGTAGATCACCGCCGCTGCGACTTCCGTCTGTTTGGCGGCCCGCCGCAGAGGAATGCGCCCATAGATGTCCCGCAGGTGAGCATATCCTTCCAGCGCCATGGGCAGCACCGGCGTCTCGATGAACCCCGGGGCCACCGCGTTCACCCGGACATTGTAGCGCGCCCACTCGACCGCCAGAGTCTTGACCAGATTGATGACCCCGGCCTTGGCCGCACCGTAGGCCGGGTTGCTGGGGGCTCCCCTCAAGCCTTCCGCCGAGGCGATATCGACTATGCTGCCACCACCTTGCTTCATCATCGTGCCGATCACCGCCTTGCTGCAAAGGAAGTGGCTCTTCAAGTTCATGCGGACCATGCCGTCCCAGCCCTTCTCACTCAGTTCCAGGGCCGGAGACATGAAATCCGTGCCGGCGTTGTTCACCAGGATGTCCACCCGGCCGAACGCCTCCACAGCCTTCTGGACCATGTTGTCCACCTGGGCCGCCTCCCGGACATCGGTCGGCACGGCCAGAGACCGCCGGCCGAGGCTGCGGATCTCTGCCGCAGCTTTCTCGATGCCCTCGACGGTTCGCGCGGTCACGACAACGTCGGCTCCAGCTTTGGCCATCTCAATGGCAATCGTCTTCCCGGTTTCCTTGCTGGCCCCGGTGACAATGGCCACTTTGCCTTCGAGTGAGAATAGTGAACCCATGAGTCCTCCTTTGTTTTCATGCAATCAGTTCTTTGGAGAAAGAGGGATCTGAAAAACCGGGGTTCCTGGAGACTGCCCTAAGAGTTGATTTCAACCCCCTTGGCCCCCATTCTTGGGGGAAGAATAAGTATGGGACTGAGGGACACCCTCAGACTCCCGGCAGGAGTCTCTCCTGCACCTCTTTTGGGGTTTGAGGTTTCGGATTTGGAATTTGCGCACACTCCAAAGGCTCCCCGGGGTCTACAGCTACTTTTTGCGAGCAGCACGCGCCTCGTTGTAGCGCATGTACCGGTCGATGGCCAAGCAAGCGTCCAACATGGAGTAGTAGACAGGAAGACGAGCCTCGACGTACCTCCGCCTCACCGCCGCGAAGTGCTGCTCGTATTTGGTCAGACCGGAGTCAAGGATGACGGCCATGGGCTTGGTAGCCTGAGCGTGTACTTTCAGCACAGTATCGCAGAACATATCAAACCACATATCGAAGAAAGCCCAGGGGTGCTGCCCAAAGACACAGTTCGCCAGCATCAGGTCAAAACCTTCGTATTCTAGCATTGTCTTGCCCATCTGGAAGGTGATTTCAGGCGACAGATTGAGTTCTATGGGGTTCGTCAAGATCAGCCCGGCGTCACTGTCTAGTCCCGTCCTCATCTCCCCAGACACCTCGCCCGGAATCGGAGGCAGGCTGAAACCCCTTGACGCGCAGGCATCAGCGGCCATCACGCTGGCCCCGCCGCCCCCACCCACCATGGCCACCCTCCTCCCCGCTGGCAGCCGCAGGAACCGGAACGTGACCATCATATCGACTACTTCCTGCAATGAGTTTACTTGAACTGCGCCGGCCTGCTCCAGAACAACGCTCCACACTCGCTCGGATCCCGCCAGAGAACTGGTATGTGAGGAAGCCGTGCGCGCTCCCTCGCCAGTGACACCGCCCTTCAGCACGATCACCGGCTTCCTGGCCGCCAGCTTGCTGAGAACCTGCTGAAAGCGTTCGCCGTCCTTCACTCCTTCGATGTAGGCCGTCACCAAGTTAGTCTCGCTGTCTTCCATCAGGTACTCGAACATGTCGCTTTCGTCGACGTCGCAGGCATTGCCGTACGAGATGACCTTGCTGAACCGGATTCCCCTTTCGGCCCCCAGCCGGACGAGGTAGATCGTATTGCCGCCGCTCTGGCACACCAAAGCCACGCCACCGCCCTCTTTCGGGAAATCGTTAACGAAGGAAACCCCTGCCTTCGGGCTGTACACGCCCATGCAGTTCGGACCGATGAGCCTTATGCCGGCATCCCGGGCGATGCGGACGATCTCGCGCTCCAGTTCTCGCCCCGTCTCCCTGCCCGTCTCCGAGAATCCAGAGGTGAACATGGACACCACTTTCACGTGCTTATCCGCACAGTCCCGGACCAACTGCGGCACAAAGCGGGCTGGAATGCAGCTTATGACGAAATCCACTGGGCCGCTTGCGTCCTTGAGACTGCGGAGGATGTTCAGCCCAGATATCTCGCCGCCGTCGGGATGAACGGGATAAAGAGGCCCCTTGAAGCCAGAGGCCAGCAGGCTCTCGACGTAGAACCTGCCCGCGGTAATCGGGCCGACGCCTATCACCGCCACGGAATTGGGGGCAAAAGCGGCATCCAGATGCTCCGTGCGTTTCATTCACCCTCCGGCAACCGGCCGCGCCCGTGCCTGCTCTGCCAATATGTCATCTGTAACCATCAATTATAGGGCGAAGTGACATTGTCCGGCCAATATCCATTGACCGACCGTCGCCAACTTGACAAGAATTTGGCACTTAATATAGTCTTGCCTCATCCAAAATTTTCACAGGAGGGGGTACATGCCAATCAACAAGATTGTGGCCAGCTTTGATGAAGCTGTGGCCGATATCCCCGATGGCGCCACCATCATGATAGGCGGATTCGGCACCGTGGCCAGTACTCCAACGTGTCTGCTGGAAGCGCTGGCCCGCAAGGGAGTGAAGAACATCACCACCGTATCCAACACGACCGGTTTCGGCTCAGACGTGTGGAGGCTTTTGGGATACAAGTTCTCCGAGGACATGGATGTTCTGGTGCGCAACGGCCTGGTCAAAAAGGCCATTGTCGCCGCCCCAGTGAGCACGGTCTACCAGAACAACTTCGAGAAGCTGCTGAGAGCGGGCAAGGTAGAGGCGGAGATGGTCCCGCAGGGCACCCTGGCCGAGCGCATCAGGGCCGGCAAGGCAGGGCTGGGAGGCGTATACGTGCCCACGGGCGTGGGCACCATCGTGGAGAAGGGGAAGGAGAAGAAGGTCATCAACGGCAAGACCTACCTGCTGGAGCTTCCCCTGACAGCCGATTTTGCCTTGATCAAGGCCCACAAGGGTGACCGCTGGGGGAACCTGGTCTACCGCCGGACTTCCAGGACTTTCAACGCCACCATGGCCGGGGCAGCCAAGGTAACCATAGCTGAGGTGGACGAGATAGTCGAGCTGGGACAGCTTGACCCTGAAGCCATCATTACTCCCGGCGTTTACGTCGACAGGGTGATTGAGCGTCCCAAGGACGTCAAGGTAGACGACAGGCCCATCAGCCAGGAGGCTCTTGATTCTCAAGCGAAAACAAAGGCCAGAGGGAGCGCTTAAGGAGGGAAACGATGTCAGACAAGTTCAAGGACAAGTTCAGACTCGACAGACAGACCATGGCCCTCCGCGTGGCCAAGGAATTCCAGGACGGTGACTACGTCAACCTAGGGATTGGCATACCGGTGCTCGCCTCCAACTACGTGCCGGCGGGCAGAGAAGTGGTCTTCCACAGCGAGAACGGTGTGATGGGCTTCGGCGAGGTGCACACGGCGGGCGAAGGAGACCCCGACTTCGTCAACGCCGGCGGCCAGGCAGTCACGATCATTCCGGGCACATGCTTCTTCGACCATCACGAGTCATTCTCGATCGTAAGGGGGGGACACCTGGACATCAGCGTCATGGGCGGCCTTCAGGTGTCGGAGAAAGGCGATCTGGCCAACTGGCTGGTACCGGAGAGGCAGATCGGCACCATAGGCGGGGCCATGGATCTGGCGGTGGGAGCCAAGAAGCTCATCATCGCCATGAACCACGTCACCAAGGATAACCAGCCCCGGATCGTCAAGAAATGCAGCTACGAACTGACGGCAGTGGAATGCGTCAAGCTCGTGGTGACAGACATAGCTGTCATCGAGGTCACCAAGAAAGGAATGGTTCTCAAGGAGTTCGCACCAAGCTGGACGCCGGCAGAGGTGCAGGAAGTAACCGAGCCGAAGCTGATCGTGGCTCCCGACTGCAAGGAAATCGAACTCTAGATCAGCGTTTGAAGAGTACCAACGAGAGGCGGGGCTGCTCTGCGAGCAGCCCCGCCGTTTTCGTCCCTATTGCCTGAACAGCCTCACCCCGCAGACATCATGGACACCCAGGCCTACTTGCCTCCTCCGGCCTGCTGTTTCTTCTTCTCCTCCTCCACCAACACCCGGCGCAGAACCTTGCCAATCGGGGACTTGGGGAGCTCCTTCCGGAATTCGATCTTCTTGGGGACCTTGTACTTGGCCAGCTTCGTCTTGCAGTACTCGGTGAGTTCCTCCGAGGTGCACGTCTGGCCCTCCTTCAGAACCACCGCGATCTTGACGGTTTCACCCCGGTATTCGTCAGGCACGCCGTAGCAGGCAGCTTCCTTGATCTTCTCATGCTCGTAGAGGACTTCCTCCACTTCCCGAGGGTAGATGTTGTAGCCGCCGGCGATGATCATCTCCTTCTTCCTGTCGACGATGAAGAAGAAGCCATCACTGTCCACCTTGGCTATGTCCCCCGTATACAGCCAGCCGTTGCGCAGCACCATGGAAGTCTCCTCCGGCCGGTTCCAGTACCCTTTCATCACCTGGGGCCCCTTCACAACCAGCTCGCCAACCTCGCCGACAGGCATCTCCTTCTCGCCCTTCTCAAGGTCCATTATCTTGACTTCGACATCGGGGAAGGGAATGCCGATGCTGCCCACCTTGCGCAATCCCGCGAGGGTATTGGCGGTTACCACTACTGGTGCCTCGCTGAGGCCAAATCCCTCCACCAGTTTCCCATGGGTGAGTGCTTCGAATTTCTGCTGCACCTCCACCGGCAGGGGGGCAGCGCCGCTGAGAGCGGCTTTCATCGAACTTAGATCGTACTTTCCGACCTT